>Ga0265300_10001986_pt1 | contig 18335 bp, 12 predicted proteins | sample AusTroGonzalo_MG_FD_193482 | JGI IMG/M metagenome (GOLD analysis project Ga0265300, IMG submission 193482) | Bovine rumen microbial communities from tropical cattle in Woodstock, Queensland, Australia - Gonzalo_03 | ecosystem: Host-associated > Mammals > Digestive system > Stomach > Rumen ...
TATAGTATATTTAATTCTGCGACTGGCCAATATCATTGTCAAATTTTACCGAATGTTTGCATATTACAAGCATTTAAGTTGAACATACAATATTTTAAATATGGTTGTAATGCTTCTTCACTAGGTAATGCTCATTTTATTCATTGTTCTGAATAATTTTTTACTAAATTTCTTTCATCTTGTGTTAGATATTGGTAAGGATAACTATTAGTTGGTAAATGCTCAATCCAACTTTGAACGGTTTGTCGATCAATGCTATATTTGTTGTATATGTATTGATCTGCTATATTTACTACTACTTGCAAAAATTCTCATACAGTGACATTTCTGATACCACAAAATTTTCAATTACAAATTGGACTTGTTCAATCTGGATATCATCTCATCCAAACGTTATCTCATACGTATGCTACACAATAAAAATATGATTTTCACTCGTACATTGCTCATAAATATCCAATATCTCAGAAATCTCTATTAATTGAAAAAGCTCTTCGTCGTTGATATGTGTATTTATTTAATATACTTGAATCTGGATTTATGCAATCTTTACAATTTACTGCATTTAATAATCTAGTTAAAGTATAACGGGATATTTTTTTACTTGTTTTTATTTCATCAACATTAATTCAAGCTTTATCTAAATCGTTTATGAAAGAATTATAATCAGAAAAACCGTGTGATATGAAAAATATGGGTAATAATAATATAATTCCTAGTTTTATTATGTGTTTTATTGTTTTTGTATGCACGATTTTTATCATGAAAATTTTGTACATAAAATATAATCATTATAATTATATCGAAAACTAATTTAATTAAAAGTTTCAGTTGTCTTATTCTGAATAATCTTTTGACTTTTTTACTTTTTTGTACAGGATTTTACTTCAAATATCTAAATTCTCATTATCAGAGAAAATTCATTTAATATTTTTGAGTGTAATTTTGTCATATTCATCAATTTCTGGAGCGTGTAACCATGGACGAACAATAATAATTGGATTATTCTCACTTCATTCAAATCACATAACAAATCAAATTTCATCTCATTTTTTGTTGGTTGTTGTTCATTCTTTTTTATTAATTGTTGATTTCAAGACTTCAAATCTTCTATGAATTTCTTTTCCATCTACTTTTCAGTCTAATTTGCTAGATTCTGCAAGAGGTTCATCATGATATTCAAATAGTGCGACATTGTCAAAATGGTAATCTTTCAAGAAATTATGCAATTCGTCAAATTCTTTTTCTGTTTCTCATGGGAATCATATGATAATATTTGTTCTAACAAATTTCTCTTTGAAGTTTTTATCGATAAAATCCAATAATTTTAAAATATGATTTTTGTCATAAAACCTTCACATTCTTTTCAAAATTTCTGGATTTATATGTTGTAATGGTATATCAAAATATGGTATAAATTTTTTTAATTTTTTTAATTTTTCTAGATGCTTCAAAGTCAAAATATCGGGGTATAAGTACAAAATTCTGTACATGAAATCTCAATCAATTTTTTCTAATTCTTCCAATAATTCAAAAAGCATAGATTTACCATATAAATCTAATCAATATCTATTTGTATCTTGGGCCAGTAATATTATTTCTTTAGCTCAATTATCTATCAATTCTTGGGCTTGCTTTACAACATCTTCAATCGGCAATGATTTTTGTTTTCATCTGATTTTTGGAATAATACAGAAAGTACAATGATTATTACATCATTCAGCAATTTTTAGATATTCAAATCAATAGTCGATATTTGTATAGGCTCTAATTCAATTGAAAATTGGACTTTCTCAAAATTTTTTGCTATCATATCAATTAAAAATTTGTTCTACTGAGATGTTATTCCGATCTGACCGAGAAAGGGTATGAATATTTGGATTTTTCACGATTTTGTTTCGTTGTTTTTGTTCGGTTTGTGATTCTGTGGTTCATAGGGACAAGTTGGTTTCAAAATATTGTAAAGCACATCCAAGTAGATATATTTTTTTTCAGGCACTTAATAACTTGTTTATTTCTTCAAACATTTCTTCTCTACCTGAAGAAATAAATCCACAAGTGTTCAAAAAAACGAATTCAACTTCATTATCATAAGGGTCGTTGATATAGTCTATTTCGTAGTTTGGGTTATTTCAGGCAATAGAAAAAATGTTTCATAATAAAAATTGGGTATCTACTAGATTTTTATTGCAACCGAGATTTATAAAAGAAAATTTAAATTTTTTCATATGATATTTAGTGTTAATATTTGTTATTTTGATAAATTTTCGACCACTCTTCAAATTACGAATAAATCATCTTCTTTCCATCTATTTGCCATCAAATGTAGTCAAACTGGCATATTATCTCAATTGTCCAATACCGTTCATACAGGGATAGAAATTGCTGGTAATCCTGCTAAATTTGCTGGTACTGTGTACATATCTGCTAAATACATTTTCAATGGATCATCTACTTTTTCTCAGATTTTTCGAGCAACTTCAGGAGTAGTTGGACTGAGAATTAAATCATATTTTTGGAAGACATTGTCTAAATCTTGAATCATTTTTTCTCTAACTTTGAGAGCTTTTAGGTAATATCATTCATAGTTTGCACTACTTAACACAAAAGTTCAAAGTAAGATTCTTCTTTTTGCTTCTTCTCCAAATCACTCAGATCTAACTTTTGTAAAATATTCATATATATCTTTTGATTCCATAGTGTTTGCTTGATGTCAGAATCTGATTCAATCAAATCTGGATAGATTTGTACTAAGTTCTGCTGGCATTAGAGTATAATAAACAGCAATTCCAGAATCTAATACTGGCAAATCTATTTCATCAATTTGGATTCATAAAGATTTTAATTTTTCAACAACTCACAATATTTTTTCTTTGATTTTTGGATCTAATCATTCTCCAAAACATTGCTTTGGCAAAGCTATCTTGTAATCTTTTATATCTTTATTTGATTTTTCGAGTGTATCTGCTTTTTTGTCTGATTGAGAATCATTTTCATCAAATCACATGATTGCTTTCAAAAGTATTTCAGCATCGTCAACGGTTTTTGTCATAGTTCAAACTTGGTCTAAACTACTTGCCATAGATTGTACACCATATCTACTAATTCTACCATAAGTTGGTTTCAATCAAACGATTCCACACATAGCTGCTGGCTGGCGGACACTTCATCCTGTGTCGGTACCAAGTGCTGCGATACACAAATCTTTGGCTACAGCAACAGCAGATCATCCACTTGATCCTCATGGAATCCTATTTGTTCAATATGGATTTAAAACTGGTCAATAGTATGATGTTTCATTACTTGATCCCATAGCAAATTCGTCCATATTTGTTTTTCAAATAACAACTCAACCATTTTTTTCTAAATTTTCGATACATGTCGCAGTATAGGGAGCTACATAATCTTTTAATATTTTTGATCCACAAGTAGAAACTTCTCACTTTTGCATGATATTGTCCTTTATTGCGATTGTAGCTCATTTCAAAATTCAATCATTAGTCGTTCATTGTGTATTATTTATCCTTAAGTATATATTTTCTTTTTCATCCAAACTTTTTTTTGCTTTTTCAAAGTATTCAAAAGTAATATTTTTTCAATTTATTGATCAGTTATTTGTTCATTCAATATAATCTTTTAAGTTCATAGAAAAAAATTATTTCGTAAAAATTTTTGTTAAGATATATTAATAAATAGCTAGGTCTTTGCCTAAATCTTCGCAATCTTGTACAGTAAGTCACTCTCAACAATTTCATCGTTTTGGTTGTGTGGATGTATTATTTGAAGTGCTATTGTTTGTTGTTTGTGTATTATTTGTTTGTGTTGAATTTTGTTCTGTGTTTTGCTCTGTACTTTCTTCTACTTGTTCAGTATCTCATATTAGATTAGTTATTTCTTCTATGATTATATTTGTTGTTTCAGTGTTTGTTTCTTCTGATGTTTCATTATTTGTTTCTGTATCGTTAATTTCGTTTATTGTGTTGACCTCTTCTTCGTTTGTTCAACTTTCATTTTCTTGGATTATTGATTCAATTTCTTTGTTTAAATCTTCTAGTCGAGTCAGATCTTTTATATCTCAATCACTTTTGTCTATACTATCAGGATTGGTTTCATTAGTTGCGTCATCTAAAATTTCAGTTTCATCTATTCATTCTTCGTTTTTATTTTTATCTTCATCTTTATTTGACTTTCCATTTATGATTATTTCAGGATCTTTCTCACGATGGAATCGTGATGAAATTGTGGTTGGTATGGCTTTTACTTTATCTACGAATCTACTTGTAGCATCTGGTTTAGCAATACGGAAAATTACGAAAACAATAACTAATAAGACCAAGATTATAAAAACTCTTCTCAAAAATCTGAACATTTTAATTTATTAAGAGGTAAATAAATTCTTTATTGACAATATAATCATTCAAAATTTTATATCAATAAAAATTAACTTTTTTAAAATCTAATTTCTTTAATTATTCTTTTGTATCACATATTTTTTAGTTCTAAATTTATTTTATCCAAAATTTCTTTTTTATGTTGGAATGCTTGAATTTTTAGATTTTGATCTGATGTCTTAATATATAATGTACTAAATCTGATAAATCATTCTATATTTTTGTTTTTGAAAAAATTTTGAACAGCTTTGATTCAGATAGTTCAAATCATTCTTTTTCAGAAAGATTTTTTTGCAAATGATTTTCTGAGCATATCATTAAATGATTCCATATCATTATTAGCAATATAAACTTTCTTTATAATAAAAAAAACATTTTTTATTTCAAGTAAGATGAATGTTGCAATAGGATAAAAAATTTGTATAAGGGTGTTGTTTATTTTGTTATTTTTTGTGATGAAAAAAATAATTGGATTATTGTGTGTGTTTTCTTTATTTTATATAAATTATTCTTATTGATTAACTGACTGTGAAATTAATTTTGAGCCATGTGATATCTGATATCATTTTGAAGGATCGTTTCCTGATTGTACTTGCGTTCCTGATTGATGAACTAATCCAAATTGATGAAGTACCACATATAGTAATAAGTGTACAACATGAGGTACTTATTGAAGAAATTGTAATAAAACATGTGAAGGATCTTTGTATGATTTTAAAATTTCAAATGGTAATTCTTGATATTTTAAATCGTGTTGCGACTGATGAAAAGTGTATAATAGTTGAGGTCAAGAATTGTCTATTGAATCTTTGTTAAATCCAAATTTAAATAATATTCATTGTTGTTGAGCATGAGAAAAATATGATAGTAATTTGAGAAAATGTGTATGTGAAAATGATGCGTATTGAAAAAAAAGAAAATGTTGTAATTGAACAGCATATAACTGGAAAACAACGACTGGTGAGGATTGATATTATCAAGATTGTGGAAGCGGATTTGTTTATAAATATAATGGTAGTGCAGTTGTACAACGACCGTGAAGTAATGATAGATGAACATGATATGTTATTTGTTGAAAATGAAAGTTAGTTACTACTGATTGACGTTGTGTACCATGTGCTTGAGCTGCTAGTTTATCAGGTATTAGTGTGGTGCCAGAATCTACGGTAAATTGTAATATTGTATGTGCTGAAAATGAAGTAGCATATACTGGGACTAGTTGAGCGCCTGGATGTTGTCCTGGTACAGTGAAAGATTGAGTCTGTCATCAAGAATTATTGAAAATGTGAGTTAGAGTAAACAATGCATGTTTGATTGATGGTCAATGTGGATTAAATATATACAGAATTTTATGAATTAGAGCATCAGATAATTATGATCCTAGTGTGTCAAATGTTGCAAGTGATGTAATCAATGCTGCAATATCAATAATGTGAACTATAGTTACTGGTGTATTTGTGGTAGCAGGAGTGGTTTGTTCTATGAATTCTATTTCTGGTAAAGATACTAAGAAAGCTATGAAAGCGTTTGTTGATTCTGCTGTATGAATGTTAATGATATGGTGATCGTATGCAATAATTAGATTAGTTCAATTTTTGGCTACGGCATGATCTTAATTTAATTTTGTTGGTAAATTTTGATGAAAATATTTTTCATATCGATATTCCCAGAGATTTTTGAAAATTTTATACAGACCTCATTGATAAAAAAAGCAGAGGAGAGGAAAATTTTGGATTTTGAAATCATAAATCCTAGGCAATTTTGTCTCGATAAACATCAGAAAATTGATGATGAAATTTATGGTGGTGGAGCTTGAATGTTGATGATGGCGAAGCCTATTATTGATTCGGTAGAATTTGCTTTGAAAAAGATAAAATGAAATTTCAAAATATTATTTCCATCTCCTAGTGAGGTTGTTTGGGATCAGAGGCAGGCACATGCATTTTCTAAAGTGGAAAATCTTGTTTTTGTTTGTGGAAGATACGAATGAATAGACTATCGTTTTGAGTTGTATATGAGAAAAAAGTATCCAGATAATTTTTCAAAAATATCTTTGTGAAAATTTATTACATTGTGATGAGAATTACCGAGTATGACAATGGTTGAATCCATTGTTCGTCTCATTCCTGGAGTGATTCAAGAAGAATTGAGTTGGCAGGATGAAAGTTATAAAATCTCGAAAAATATGGAAAATTTGGAATATCCTCAGTATACAAGGCCTCAAGAGGTAGAATGATTTTCTGTTCCTGATGTGTTATTGAATGGAAACCATAAGGAAATAGAAAATTGGAAAGAACAAAATAGTAAAAAATAATTATTTCATAAAAATATAAATGGAAGAAAAAAAAAGCTTGTGATTGTTATATTTTGGTAGAATGGATGATGAAAAATGATTTTCACTTATTTTGGATATGTTAAATCAATTTATCAAAAAATATGGGAAGATTCCATTTTCTTTCTATGTCTTTTGAAAGTGAAAATATATGAAAGATTTGATGGATTTATGACAGACATATACTTCTATCCATTTTTTTGGATGGCAACCTTTAGATATGATAAAGAGATATCAAGAAAATTGTGATTTTTGTTTGGTACCTTCGACATTTTTGGAAACATTTGGTCTTACAGCATTAAATTCTTTGTCAATGTGAATACCTGTGATAGGTTTTGCTAAGTGATGATTAGCACAATTTGTAGATGAAAAATATAATATCTCGAAATATGAATGAATTGATGATGCTAATAAATTGTTCAATTTGGTAGAATCAATAGTTAGGGATTTTAATATGTGAAAAATAAATTCTGAAAAAGAAAAAAAGAAAGCATTAGCTTTATCAAAAAAATATTCTATAGAAAAACGGACAGAATTTGCAAAGAGTTTATTTTGAAAGCCTAAAAGAATTTTATTGGTTAGCGACTTCAAAACTAAATTATGATGAATTGAAACTTATATACATGATGTAGCTTATATATTACAAGATTGTGGTTATGAGGTAGAAATTTATGGGAAAGAGATACCAAATTGATTTATGTGAACTTTTTTTAGAAAATTTGGCTTATTACTTGCTCTATGGAATTTTGTAGATGCGATTAAATTGAAAAATTTTGTGAGAAAATTTAGACCAAAAGTAATATGGTATCATAGTACATTGAGATGGCTTGGGTGGTATCCAATCAAATTATTATCTTCATATAATGCAAAAAAATATGTCATGTATCATGATTTATGATATTTCCATCCTTTTCCTAGCCAAGTTACTCAAGAGAGCATGGTAAAGACTCCATTGACACTTATTAATTTCTTGAAATCTGCAAATACTAAAAATCCATTAAAACTTTTAGCAGTATTTTTTAAGTATATTAGTGTGAAATTATTATCTAAATGGTTGAAAAAAACGGTAGATTTACATTTAGTACCTTCTAATTTTATGGAAAGTATGGTTTGTGAATCATTTAATATAAGTCTAAAAAAAGTACAAACTTTTTCTCATTTTATCCAATGATAAATTTATATTTTCTTTTTAATTTCGTTTCGTAAAATATCAGAAACTTGTTCTATAGGTAGTAGATTTCAATTTGGAGCACTATCTATGATTATCCAATTATACTTTTCAGCTACATATTTATAAGCTTCTGCAGCATCTTTTAAGTGTTGTAAATCTGCTTCGTGTATATCTCTTTTTTTGTCTGTGTAATTTCTTTTTCATTTTTTGTCTACTAATTGCTGTCAGGTTTCTGTGGGCATGTACAATAATATATTTATGTCTGGTCTAGGTATTCAAAATAATCAATATTCGAATTCATCTAATCGTTCGAGGAATTTGTTTCTTTCATTTAAATCGTGAATTTTTCAAGCTTGATGTCACATATTTGAAGAAACATATCTATTTGCTACTACTATTTTTCATTCATTTAGTCGTTGTCTAATTCTTGGGGCTGCTTCGTATCTGTCTATAGCATAAAATACAGATGCTCTATATGGCCCAACTTCTTGTGCTGTTCCAAATTTTCCATTTAAATAATCTTCGACCATAGCTGAACTTCTCTGTCAGTACTGTGGAAAGTCTGCTATTTCTACGGCATATCATTCTTTTTGTAATCTTTCTACTAGTAATTTTGTTTGTGTTCATTTTCCACTTCCATCGGTTCAATCTATGACTATAAATTTTCATTGTGTCATGGTTCAATATTATTTAAATAAAAAAATTCTACCTTTTTCAAGATAGAATTTTTGGTTAAAAAATCAATAAATTTTTATTCTCAGTAAGCGTTGTTTTCTAATTCTTTGATTTGGTCTTTTGTTAATTTAGTATTCACTTCTATTCCAGTACGTTCTAGTTGATCAGGAGAATATCTTGGACGAACATTGTAATCTTTTATTCTTTTGTATATACTATTAATTTTATCATTTATTAGATCATCTTCCTCTTTATTTTTTTTGAGTAATTCTATTCTTAATAATCTTTTATAAATATTTCTAGTATTAGCTGTAGTATATGAATGCATTATATAATTATTATACTGGTTCCAATTTGCCATTTCAAGTACATTTTCTTTTTTATATCGAATTGCCACATCTGGATCAAACGCAGAATTGACTGTACTTTGGTCGATTTGATCTAGATTGTTCATGAAAAATTTAAAGAAAGCTTCCATTAAACCTTTGAATGGGTATGGGAAATCTCAATTAGTTTTTTCATGCATACATCAAATTGTTATGTACCATAGCATGTATTCTGCATTTTTTTGGTAACCTTTCCCATATATATCTTTTATCAGTGGTAGAGATCTTGCAATAAGTTTTTGATCTTCTTTCTGGACAATTGAGTCAAACCGGTTGAAGAATTTCTTAAAAATAAAATCCGCAGTTTCTTTATTTGTTTTATCTGTAGGTATTTCATGCATAGCAGCATTCCAAAAGTCTTTTGCATCATCTTTGTCTTCTTCGGATTTTAAATTATTATAATCTCAACGTGAAGGAACAAAATCTTTTACCATATTTTTTGTGGCTGAAAGTGGTGATGCTTGTGCAAAAATTCTTCCTACTTTATTTATACTATCAATGTCGTTTGTAGTACTGTTATTAATTATATCTTTAAAAATTTGATAATTTGGATTGTCTGTTTCATTAGCAAGATCTATGATACTTTTGTCATCTTTTATGTCTTTATTCTTATATGTAGGGTTTTCAATTTTATGTAAAATGTCTTCTCAGTGGGATTTCCAGTATGATTGAAATCTTTTTGCAAAGGAATAATTTCAATCTTTTATATGACCTGGCTCAAAATTAAAAACATTGAACTTAAGATTTGGATCTTTTGAAAATTGTCCATTTGTGATTCAATCTAATAATTTTATTACTTTATCTTGCTGTTCTATATCTCTCATTCGGTATCATGGTGTAAATCACATTCATCTACATGTTGCTCGAAATGACTTTATTGTTTTTGTTGTTGCATTATTTTTTATAATTCACATTAACATGGCACCTAGTAGGTATCATTTTACTAGAAATGCTTCTCATGGTGTTTTAGCCGTTTCACACATACGTTCTAAACCTGGTAATGCATTTGAGAATTTTCCTGCATTGAGATGCCTCAAATATGCTTCTTCGGCAGAAAAGAATGTCTCTAGTTTACCTTTTTCTTCTTCATGTTTACCATAATATGAATTCATATTTTCTTCTAATTGAAGTGCAAATTTTTTGGACCACATACCTTTTGCCATATATTCATTACTAACAGCACCGTGACCATATGGAGCTCTTCAGTCTATGACAGATATTATGTATTTTAATTCCATTTTGTTTAATTCTTCTTGTTTTTCTAATCTATCATTTGATTCGCATCATCTATCTTTAGCTTGTTCAAGTTCTTGTTTTTTTCTTTTATAAAATTCTAAAAATCTATTTTTATGTACTTCTCATAGCATATTATATACCCGTTTTCATGTGTCTTTTTCTTTTGAAAACATTCTTGGGTATGGTCATTCTTTTTTTACCATAAAAAGTAATGCGGCTGCAAATTTATATCTCACCCTTTCATTTGTTGATATGTCTTCATCTATGGATAATGTGTTTACTAAATGATCCCCTAAGAATTCCGAGAATTGTGATTCGCTTTCTATTAATTTATATTCTTTTTCAATTTTTTTCCGTACCATGTTGTCTCTATTAACATAAACCTCATATTGACTTTCGCGGAATGCTCTTCATAGCGAAGTGTCTCAAAATAGTCATCAAACTTTACCATATAAATCTAATCATTCTTTTGAATATAAAAAATATTTAAAATCTTCTTCTTGTTCTTCTCTATGTTCTTTTATTTTTTTTTCTATTCCTTCTTTTGAGTGTTTTAACACATTTATTATTCATCATATAGATATTCGACTTCTTCTTAATTGACGTTTAGGATCATTTAAATCACATCTTGTTTCTAGTGTCTTTTGTTGTTCTTCTGTTTTTCATTTTAATTGTTTTGATTCTACTAGTAAAATAAATTGTTCAAATGTCATCTCATTTTCGTATTCATATCTTACTTTTTTATAGTCGTTTTCTCTATCATATTCATCAAATTTTCATGCTATTTTGACGGTTCATTTGCTTTTATCGATTTTTTTGATTTCATATTTACATATTTTTTCTCATTGTCATCGTTTCTTTGTATCATTACCTGAATCATTGAAATCTATATCAAAATTAGAAAAATATTTTACTTCAACCTCTTTTGCTTCTTGAGTTTCTTCGTCGATAACTGTCTTCACAAATTTATTTCAGTCAAATCTTACTTGTCATTCTTCTTCCATATTTCAAAATGCTGTGATTTTTCTTCAAGCTCTATTCATGCTTTCTAATGCATATTTCCAATCTTTTTGTATACGTGGTCTGACTTTGAAAATAGATGTTGATTTCATAGCTTCTAATTGCTTTGATGTTTTTGGTACTGTATATTTTTTACTTAGGTCACATTCGAAATCTCATCAAATTGGTTTTAGAGTAAATGTTGTTTCTCATATACTATCGATTTCAAAGCAAAAATACGATTCATTATTATTGTGTGGTGGTAGTTTGCTATCTCATATGTCTGCATATATTCTTGCACCTTTTTCAAATTTTACATCTTTATCTCATGGAAAGGAATCCCAGAGTTTTTGAAATCTTTCTTCTTCAGATTCTTCTGATTCTTCTCTTGACTCTCCTCATCTTTCTCCATCATCCAAAAATTCACTACCATAATTTCCTTCTAATTCGTCTATAAGTTCATCTACTTCTTGATTTATGTCATCTCCAAAATCTTGATCATTATCGCATAATTCTCTTAATTTTGTTTTAAATGCTTCTTTTCATTCGTTATTTAACTTTTTTCGGTTGTTTCTTATTGATTCTCTAGTATCGTCTTGGATGATTGGGTTATTATATTCATCTCAATCATCTCATGTGTTATTGCTTTCATCGTAATTATCATAATCATCTTTGATATCAGTATAAGCATCATTAGCATAAGATTCTCCATTTTCTTTTCCTTCTGTTCAAGTTTCGTTTTCTTCAGATCAATAATTACCTTTTAGTACTTTTTGTGCTTGTTCATCGATATTTACATTGTCTCCTATTTTTTTTGTTTCTGTAGGAGATCATAATTTAGCTAGTAGGTATATCTGACTTAGTTTGTCTACATTTTTTCATTCAAAAATAAGATTTCTTTCAACTATTTTAACATTTAATTTTTTTAATGTTTCTTTGAATAGAGGATATTTTATATCTAGGTCATTCTTTTTTGAACTATCATCAAATCAATTTTCATCTAAATTAGGATAAACATTTTGTGGTTGATGTATTTCTTTTCGTGTATTGTAGACTTCATTTTTCAATTCTTCAAAAAGTCAGAAATTTTTTAACTTTTCATTTAATTCTGGCAATTGTTTACAAAATAAAAGTTCATCGAGTTGAGCTTTTGTAATTTTCTTTCCACAAATTTCTAATTTATATCCATTTCATATGTTTAGCTCTCATCATTTTGTCATGTGTGTTTCCATAATTCCGTTTACTCTTAATGGACTATCTTTTGTCTCTTCCAAAACTTTAATAGTATTTTCGTCATTACCATCTAAATTTACAGTAAATTTGATTGGATTTGTTATATCCATATTTTTAAAGTTGTCTGGATTTTTGAATTCGTTAATTTCTCATCATTTTAGTTCTTTTGTGATATTTAATTTTAAAGTTCAACCTGTATTTATACTTATATTAGTTTCGTTTTTTTCAAAATCATATAAATCTTTCAGAAATGATTGAAATTCTTCTGTATTTAATCACATATATTTTATCCGAGAATTTTCTTGATTATTAAATTTATTAACTATTAGATTTTGCCGTAGTATTGTTTGTTCTTTTTTATTTAATTGTGAACAGTCAAAATTATTAAAATAAAGCTTTTTCAATACGGCTGTAAATTCTGGATTTACCCCAGATTTTTCAAAATTTTCTATGTATTTTCTTCGAATTTCTTTATTAATTTTTTCTAATTCTCTTTCAAAAAAGTTTTTAACTACTGGATATTCAATTTGTCATAGTAGTAATTTTTTTACTTTTAGTATAAAATCATGGTCAAATCAAGCAGTTTCTAAATCATTAATTTTTTCTTTTAGGAACGCTTTTTCTGTTCCTCTAAACAACATAGATAAGATATCTTCTAATTTTGCTCTTTTGAAAGTTAATTTTTTTATATCTTGATCGCTTACTTTATCAAAAATTTCTGAGATTGTGCTTGTTGGTGATATTATATCTTTTGCATCTTTTAGTGCTGTTTTTCATCGTGATTTTGCATATTCAATTGTCTTTTTGGTTTCAAATTGTAATAGATCCAAAATAACTGCTTGTGAACTAGGAGTTTGTAATTCAAAATTACAAATTCTATTTATTTCAGTTATTGAACTGAAAATATCATCATTGGTGACTGTTATGGATTTTAGTTTCTCATTTCGTTTATTTCCTAATTTATTTATGTCAGTTTGTATTGTTTTGAAATCTATATTTCTTTTATCATCATCTATAATTGCTTTAATTTCTTTTAAAATATTTTCATTTTTATCATCTTCATTATCTTCTAAATCTTTTAAAGTTATATTATAATGTTTAAGATAAGCTTCTACTTTATATGGATCATTTTCAACAGCTTTTATTTTCTTTTTTATTTGTTGTTTTTCTAGCTTATTTTCCCATTTTTCTGAATCTATATTAAAAGCATTATTAAGTTCTGAAATTAAAGAGTCATCTCATACGCAAGAATCATATAGCTTTTTTAAGTATAATTTTGCAATCTTATTTTGTAGTTCTTTTGAAATTTCTGGGTTGGTTTCATTTTGTGCAAAATTTTTAATATGATCGATATTAACTTTTAGTTGTCATACTTGTGCTATATTTATTTTTGTTGATATCAAAAATTCAGATATCTTTGATTCATTTTTTTCTTTGTCACTTCAAAATGAATTGACTAATTCAATAAATTTTGTTTCGTCAATTTGGTTGAAAATATCAAGATTATGCTTTTCAATACTTTCATGTACGGTATTTACTTGTTCTATAGGTGTGTTTGTGCTGTTTCTTACCATATTATAGCAATAGTCCATAATTTAAATCCTCACATGAAATTATATACAAATTTTGTAATTTTGCCAAAATTTTTTAGATAATCTGTTAATTTTAACTTTTATTTAGAAAAAGTCAATATAGATGATTTGGTTATTTTTTTGTATCACAAAAAGAGGAACCAAAAATGTTCCTCCTTATTGTTTGGGCTGTTATATTACAGTCTGATGAAATCGCCACTTTTTGGACTGTACGAGATGTATTTTACTTCTACACCTGTATAATCTTTGATGAAGTTACAGAGATCAATAACCTCCTTTGCGGGTGTGCCATCCTCAAGTATGGCCTTTTCACACCAAGGAATCTCGATGTAAACTGGTTCTACGTCTCTAGAATATGCCTCGTACGGCATCTCGTAGACAACTTCTCCGTTTACACAGTATCCTACGCAAATCTTTAACGTCTTGTAACCACCACCGTCCATTACGTCGATTTTCGTCAGAAAGAGTTCGGTAACGCCGTTAATCATTGCGGTATATCTCAACGCAACGAGATCTAATGGGCCAGTATCCCTTGGACGGCCAGTAGTCCGTCCAAATTCACGACCATTTTGTCGCAAATTTTCACCATATTCGTCGTCATCGGTCATTCGCGTTGGTAACGGACCCTTTCCGACTCTAGTGACATAGGTTGCTTTTGTGACTCCTATTACTTTCCTGATATAAGATGCTCTGACACCAAGACCTGTAAGCACTCCGCCTGTAGTTGTGTTAGACGATGTCACGAACGGGTATGTGCCAAAGTCAATGTCAAGCATACCACCTTGTGCTCCTTCTCCGAGGACTCTAGCACCATCGGCAATTTGGTTATTAATCCATTCAACATTTACGATTTCTGCTTCTTGGAAGAGCTTTTCAAGGCTCTCAAACCAAAGAGTTTCATACTCAGACAAACTCTTGCCATCGATGGTATAGCTATCGATATCGAAGCCTAATGATTTTGCTTTTTCGATATCTTCGGCTTTTGATTCTTGGTATCTCTCATAGAAATATTTGCGGAGATATTTGTAATCTCCTAAACGAATTCCCTTTCTACCTATCTTGCGTAAGTAGGTCGGAGTGATGCCCATCTGAGTAGAACCGATACGTCCACCGTTTGACCATTCTTCTGCTGCATCCAGCATACGATTGGTTGGTGTGATAAGGTGAGCGTTTTGGCTGATGAAGATTCGGTCTTTGATATCGATTCCATGTTCAGTCAGATTATCGATTTCTTTTTGCATAATGACCGGATTAATCACCATGCCGTTACCCAGAAATACTTTTACGCGTTCATGAAGTATTCCGGCTGGCATTTGATGGAAGACACATTCTATCTTTTTGCCGTTTTTGTAGTATATGACAGTATGACCAGCATTTGGTCCTCCATTAAATCTGGCAACTATGTCATAATCACCAGATAAATCAAACACCACTCGAGACTTCGCTTCATCTCCCCAAAGTAGTCCAAGGATGATATCTATCCAGCCTGGTGGGTTACAATAATCTCTGGGAGTTTTCCATTCTGTACGAAGTTTTTCAAAAACTTCTGTGGGAATTCTCCATCCCGTAGGAAGTTTCTCAATAATTTCTTTTCTTTGCATAGTGTTAATGCTCCTTTCTTTTATTGGTTAGATTTGTGTATAAGTGAATTTGTTTTCTTGTAAAATATAACAAAAAATATATATAAGTCAAGTTATATTATAAAAAATAATATAGTATGGTTGTTATGTCAGGTGCTTATGATACAAACGCTGATCGTAATAATTTGACAATTGCGTAAGCAAATGTAACTATAAGTATTCCTACAATTACCATTACGAATGCAGGTGGTTGATTTTTAAAATATTGTAAGAATATTTTTCTGTATCATAGATATATGATTGCTACAGCTCAAACTAGAAGTGCAAGTCATGATAGAAATTTAACTAAATATACTATGTAATCTAATATAGTATTTCGACTCATTATTCATGATGAAAATTGGTCTCATAGTGAAAGTTCATTTGCATCAACAATTTTTCTGTAGTTTCTCCATACTTGTCATCATACAGATACTTCATTTACTGCTTTTGCAGCATTATTTCATCAGCCTTCTGGTATGATAGAAATATCACTTTGTGTACTATTTTGTGCGAATGATATGTTTAGTCATAATCATGTGATAAATATAGTTGCCAGTATTAATTTTATTATTTTTTTCATGTTGTTTTTTGATTATTTATAAAATTATGAGCATTGATTTGTCAGTTCTTTGATATTTCTATTTATTTCGGATAATGTCGATTTTGCATCGAAGAATATTTGTTGAAGTTTATTTAGTTTATCATTTAAAAAGAAGTCATTTAGATAAGAATATATGTTATTTCATAATATTTTATTGGATAGTTGTTTTTGGATAACCAATGTATATTTATTTTCATTAGCTATTCTGTTTTTTATCATAGTTTTACATTTATTGTATTCACTTTGTGAGAAATGTTGTATTAAAGGTGTTGTGAGTTCTTCATTTCCGTTTATTAAATATGATATATATTGTGTCAAATCACAGGATAAATTATATTTGTCGTACAGTGTCCAACTATCATATTGACTAATTAATCATGTTAGTGATTTTTTTCGTAAATTAGTAATTGTTTGAGTCCTATCTTCATTTCGGCTTTGATTAAGTGTTTGTGTGTTTGTCCAAAAACCTTTGTAAATTTGATTTATTTCGATAGGGGTTATTCATTTTGGATCATTTCCGGAATTTACTGTAAAATCTCTTCGCGCTTTTCATAATTCATCTGGGATTACATCATCATATATCTGTTCCGAATTAGCATCTAATTTTCTTAAATATATATCAAAAATATGATCCAATATGTATACAGAATTTGGATAGTGATACTTAGGCCTTGAATCACATTTATCGTGATCTGTGATTATTCAATTTTCACAGCATGCTGCAGTTAAATTTTTTATAGCAGCTTTTATTGTATTTTCATCCAATACTTTGCTTGTTATTATTTCTCAAATATCACCGTTTTTTGATGCTATATTATTTAAACTCATTTCTATTTGTGTAATATTTTCACAATCTCATTTATCTATTTCATCAGCAAAAGTATAGGTAAATGGTATAATAATTGTGGATAATAATATAGCTATCTGACATGTTTTTTTCATTTTTTTATTCATTACATGATAATTTGATTTAATTATAATTGATTTTTTTAAATTTGCAAATTTTTTATCATTCTATGAGATTTTTAATTTTTATTTTTACAGATCATATTCTATGTCAGTTTGAATCTTGTAATAGGTATTCTACACTATTTGTACTGTCATCGAATCTATATCTTCCAAAAATAATTTCGTTCTCATTTGGTACAAATATTTGTCAGATTGGAGAGACATAAGCTAACACTATTCAATTTTGTAGCAAAGCTGTACCTCAATTAAATTCCCCAAAATCTTCATGGTCTAATACTACTCAACTTATATCGTTTGCTATATCTAAATTAACTAATTCTTGACTTGTGTATTTTATGCTGAATACAGGTGTTCCAGCATGTATTACTTTAATGAGAGGAATATTATACTTTAGATCGAGCACAATATCTACATTATCAGCACCAGTAGTAATTTTTCAATTAGCTGGATTCAGAGTTGCTATTTTATCTCAGCTTGTAGAGAATAATCAGATATTATTACCAATTGTGAAATATCATCAGTAGACGTCTTGATTTCATGGAGTAGCTTCAAAAACACTTATGTTTGTGTTTCAAGTTAGAATGTTTCGGATATCTCAATGTCTATTATTTAGGAATTGTACGTATCAGGAATCTATATCGTGTTCTAAGGTTGCTTTGATAGAAATATATAGATCTTCTTCTGTACTATTACCATTTGTATTATTGTTTGTATTTGTATTCGTATTTGTATTTTCTCTCATCACATTTTGTCTGATAGCTGTTGCGACACTAGAGTTTACATTAAATCATATGTTTATTCATAAAGTAGGTGATGAGTAGTCTGGAAGAATTGGATTATTTCCTATATTTATGAAATTTTGTCTTCATTGGATCATATCGGAGACTTCTATTGTTGGGATTTTTATTATTAATTTTACATCTGCTACATAAGAATTTCAATTTGTATCTTCTCATCATGCATAGAATTGAAGAGATTCAGTTCACGTAAAGTATAAACCAGTCAACTCTATGTATCATGTTTTATTATTAATGTCTGTTACTTCTACTTTTGTTTCTCATTCAGTATTTGCTATCCATATTCTGTCTAAAGCAACATTATCTTCTCGATCTATTTGTAGAATATAGT
>Ga0265300_10001987_pt1 | contig 18332 bp, 15 predicted proteins | sample AusTroGonzalo_MG_FD_193482 | JGI IMG/M metagenome (GOLD analysis project Ga0265300, IMG submission 193482) | Bovine rumen microbial communities from tropical cattle in Woodstock, Queensland, Australia - Gonzalo_03 | ecosystem: Host-associated > Mammals > Digestive system > Stomach > Rumen ...
ACAAGGCGGGGAACGTCACCTTGTGGGCCAAGTGGATGAAGGTGGTCTCCGTGAAGGTGACGCTCGGGAAGAACGGCGGCACCGGCGGCGACAACTATGTTACTGCGACAACGGGCAAGCCCATGCCTACGCCGCGCACCGCGCCGACGCTCAAGGGCTGGTCGTTCGGCGGCTACTGGGACACGCTCGCCTGCGACGAGAAGGGCAACCCGAAGGGGAAGCAGTACTACAATTCGAAGATGGAGAGCGTCCGCGCCTGGGACAAGACTACTGCTACGACCCTCTGGGCGAAGTGGACCGTAAAAGTCACCCTCGGCAAGAACGGCGGCACCGGCGGCGACAGCACCGTCACGGTCATAAAGGGCCAGCCCTTCCCGAAGAGGACGATGCCCACGAAGTCGGGCTACACGTTCGGCGGCTACTTCGTCTCCGCGTCCTCGAAGACGGGCCAATGCTACAACCCAGACGGTACGGGCACGTCCTCGATGAAGTGGTCCACGGGCGGAACGCCTACCATCTGGGCGCTCTGGACGAAGACGGCAAGCTGTGTTGAGCTTCCGCCTGCTGTCGCGCGCCGCGCCGCATCTGCCGCGCCGAGCGCATCTGCCGCGCAAACGGATGCAGAGTCCGCTGTGATTCCCGCAGGCCTCTATTCCGGCGTACTTGCCGACGGCAGTGGTACGTTCTTCCTGCTTCTCGACGAGGCCGAGGAAGGTGGCGCTCGCACGGCCTTCCTCTACATCGCCTCGGAAGACGGCTCTCTGACGGCTGAATGCAAAGTCCAAGAGGCTGGCGGTGTACTCCTCCTGACGACAGAGGATGGAGTGGTTTACGCCTTCGATCAGGTAACGGGCATGCTTGTGCCCGTCACCTGACAGATGCATTGTAAACCGCCGAAATTCTTCATTGCGCGAATTGGGCAATCTGTGGTATCATATTTGCGTTTAGGCGGTGGCAACGCTGCCTCGAAGTTCACATAACGGGTGGGTGATTGAAGCTAAAAGACTATATAGGCGAGGCGACGGCTTACGACAAGAAGCTGATGCTTGAGCGCAAGGACCCGACGAGCTGGCTCAAGAGCGTCAGCGCGTTCGCCAACACTCAGGGCGGCAGGCTGCTCTTTGGCGTGGCGAACGACGGCGTACTTGTCGGCCTTGCTGACGCGCAGGGCGATTCCGAGTTCATCAGCGAGGCAATCAAGGCACAGATGGATCCCGTGCCGGAGATTGACCTCTCGATCAACGAAGAGGACGGCAAGCGATTCGTGGTCGTTGAGATAAAGGCTGGCTTGGAAACGCCGTACTACACGTTCGTGAAGGGCCACCGCGATGCCTTCATCCGCATCGGCAACGAGAGCGTGAGAGCGGACGCGATTCAGCTGAAACGGTTGGTGCTGAAGGGTGCACATCGTTCATGGGACAGCCTGCCGTCCCAATATAAACTGACGGATTTTTCATTTGAGGTGCTTCGGGCCACTTATTTCGAGAAAAGACACAAGTCTTTCCAAGATACGGATTTTGCATCGTTTGGTCTGGTTGGAGAAGGTGGCTGGCTTACGAATGCAGGCGCACTTCTGGCAGATCGTTCCCCGGTTCGTCATTCCCGTGTGTTCTGTACGCGTTGGAAGGGGGTGACTAAGGCTCATGGATTGATGGAAGCGTTGTCCGACCATGAGTATTCCGGCGGTCTTATCTCGCTTCTGCGTTCGGCAAAGGGATTTGTGGACGTGAACACGAGGATGATGTGGCGGAAGACGTCCAATGGTCGTGTGGAGTATCCAGAATATCCTGATGCGGCTGTAGAGGAGGGCATTGTCAATGGCCTTATCCATCGTGATTATCTTGAGCTGGGAAGCGAAGTTCACATAGACATCTTTGACGACCGCATGGAAATCACATCGCCGGGCGGCATGCCGAGTGGAGAACGCGCACAAGAACTTGATTTGCGCAAAGTGATTTCATTGCGGCGCAATCCGGTGATAGCAGACCTTTTTCAGCGACTGGAACTGATGGAACGCCGCGGTAGCGGATTCAAGAAGATACTTGACGCTTATGCGTTTGAATCGGAGAAGCGAGGCGAGTCTATTGCACCTCAACTAGAGTCAACAAATTCCGCATTCTTCCTGACACTTCCAAACCTGAATTATGGGCGCATCATAAATGGTGTGGCTTCATCATCCATAAGCACCGAACGTGATACTGTCATCAAAACTGGCACTATCACCAAAAACATAGATGGCACTATTAGTAAAAACCATAGTCCTGGTGGGGGTAAAACAGCCAAAACATCACCTGAAGTCGGCGAAAACGGTCAGGTTGAGCGGGATGTCGGTAATGACACTGACAGCAATCCTATCAGCAAAACTATCAGCAAAGAATCCTGGGAGATATTGAAGGTCATATCGGAATGCCGTCATATTTCTGCGGAGCAGATAGGTCGTATGCTGGGTCTTTCTGCATCTGGTGTCAGATATCATATCAGGGCATTGACGAGCAAATCCTTGATAAAACGAGTCGGCAGTTCCAAAACCGGCCATTGGGAGGTCGTGAAGTGAGGCGTGGAACCGGCATGAAAGGTTTATCGGACAATTTGAGAAAGGGCAGTAAAATGAAAAAGCGAATCGGAATGTTCTTCGCCGCAGCGATGGCGGCGATTGGCGCGTGGACGGGGTTTGCGGCCACGGAGAACGTGGACGGCATCGATTGGACGTATGATGTAGTAAATGGGGCTGCGAGAATATATGCGGGCAACAAGGTCGCCGCGATTCCGCCTGATACGGCAGGCGATATTACGGTGCCTTCGGAACTTGGCGGCTACACCGTGTCGCGTATCGGAAGCTGGGCGTTCTACGGATGTCACAACTTGACGAGTGTGTTCTTGCCGTCTGGCGTGGAGAGAATCGAGGACAACGCGTTTTACAACTGCTCCATCGAGGAATTGGATATATCTTACGGCGTCACCTCCATAGGTGCGAATGCGTTTTTCCAGACGGGCTTGGAGCGTGTGTGGCTGCCGAATTCCGTTGAAAGCATCGGAACGGCGGCGTTCGCCTCGTGTACGTCCCTGAGGGATGTGGAGATAACCGGCTCGCTGACCGCCATTCCGCCGCAGCTTTTCAACGGCTGCAGTGCCCTGGAGATTCTGAAATTTCCGGATAGCGTCACGACCATCGGGGCGCAGGCGTTCAAGAAGTGCACGTCGCTCACGGAGTTTTCGCTGCCTGATGGCATTGCGAGCATCGGCAACGACGCTTTCGCCGATTCCGGGCTGAAGGCGGTCTATGTCTCCGAGGGGAAGACTGCTGCGGCTAAGAAGGCGGGGCTAAAGCCGGAGTCGGGCGGCTTCAAGATATTGGAGGTCGGCGAACGAATCACATGCACGGAGGGTGGTTTCGACTGGACGTATCGGCCCATTGGCGAGGCGGGCGGGGTTCAGGAGGCGGAGCTATTTGGCGTCGATGTTCCGCCGGTAGGCGGCCTCACGATTCCGTCCAAGATCGCAGGACTCAGCGTTACGAGGATCGGATCGTGGGCATTCAGCTACTGCGAGACGCTGTCTAGCGTTACGATTCCCAGCACCGTGACGAGGATAGACGAATGTGCGTTCATCGGCTGTACGTTTTTGGAGACTGTGAACCTCCCGTCCGGCTTGACGTTCCTGGGGGACACTGCGTTCTCCGAATGCGACGCACTGAAGAGCATTGCGATTCCGAGCCGACTGGCGACCATCGGGGCTTATTCGTTCTACAGCTGCGATGCGCTGGCGACTGTCACGATCGGAGCTGGAGTAAAGAGAATCGGAAGCGGGGCGTTTTACGACTGCGGCGCCATGAAGAGCATTGTGATCCCGGATAGTGTGACGACCATCGGGAGTTCCGCCTTCTCCTTCTGCATCAACCTCGGAAACGTAAAGATCGGCGCAGGCGTGACATCCATAGATGAGTCTGCTTTCAACGAATGCGACAAGCTGAAGAGCATTGTGATACCAGATGGCGTGACCAAGGTCAAGGACAATGCGTTTTACGGCTGCGACATCCTGGAGAGCGTCAAGATCGGCGGCGGCGTGACCAGGATCGGGATTAGTGCGTTTTCCAGCTGCCCCACCCTGAAGAGCGTTGACATTTCAGGCGGCGTGAAGCTAATCGGGAATTGCGCGTTCTTTGGATGCGCCGCCTTGAAGACGGTGACGTTCAAGGGCGACCTTCCGATTTGCGACGGAACCGGACTGTACGATGAAACCTCCGAGGACCTCGTCACGTACGTTCCGGCAGGCAATTCCACATGGGCTGACGCGCTTGCCGCTGGGACGTGGCAGTACCGCGCGATTCGCGCATCCGGTGCTGCGACCTACAAGGTTACTTTTGGCAAGAACGGCGGCACGGGCGGAGACAACTACGTGACGGCGACGTACGGCTCGGCGATGCCCACTCCCCGCATCGCGCCGACGCTTTCCGGCTGGACGTTCGCGGGCTACTGGGACACGCTCGCCCTCGACGAGAAGGGCAACCCGAAGGGCAAGCAGTACTACGACGCGAACATGAAGAGCGTGAGGAACTGGGACAAGTCGTCCGCGACGACTCTCTGGGCGAAGTGGACGAACAAGGTGACATTCGGGAAGAACGGCGGCACCGGCGGCGACAGCTACGTGACCTGCACCAAGGGCCAGCCCATGCCCAAGCGCACGATGCCCACGAAGTCGGGCTACGTCTTCGACGGCTACTGGACCTCGACGGGGACTGGCGGCGTCAAGTACTACAACGCGGACGGAACGAGCGCACACGCCTGGGACAAGGGCGGAAGCGTCACCCTCTGGGCGAAGTGGGTTGCGGTTGTATCCGTGAAGGTGACGCTCAGCAAGAACGGCGGCACTGGCGGCGACAGCTACGTGACCGCGACGACGGGCAAGCCCATGCCTACGCCGCGCACCGCGCCGACGCTCAAGGGCTGGACGTTCGGCGGCTACTGGGACACGCTCGCCTGCGACGAGAAGGGCAACCCGAAGGGCAAGCAGTACTACAATTCGAAGATGGAGAGCGTGAGGAACTGGGACAAGACGGCGGCTACGACGCTCTGGGCAAAGTGGACGGTGAAAGTGACGCTCGGGAAGAACGGCGGCACTGGCGGCGACAGCACCGTCACGGTCATAAAGGGCCAGCCTTTCCCGAAGAGGACGATGCCCACGAAGTCGGGCTACACGTTCGGCGGGTACTTTGTGTCGGCATCCAGCAAGACAGGCCAGTGCTACAATCCCGACGGCACGGGCACGGCGTCGATGAAGTGGTCCACGGGCGGAACGCCTACCATCTGGGCGCTCTGGACGAAGACGGCAAGCTGTGTTGAGCTTCCGCCCGCTGTCGCGATCCGCGTCGCATCTGCCGCGCCGGGCGCATCCGTCGCGCCTGCAATCGCGGAGCCGGACGAACTTCCGGCGGGTCTCTACTCTGGCGTCCTCGCCGACGGTTCCGGCTCGTTCTGGCTGATGCTTGACGAGCCGGAGGAAGGTTCCGGCCGCACGGCATACCTCTATGTCGCCTCGGAGGACGGCACCATGGCGGCTGAATGCACTGTGGAGGAATCCGACGGACTCCTGATCCTTACGACGGAAGACGGCAAAACCTTCGCCGTCGACCCCTCTGCCGGGATTGCATCATTCTTGTGATATAATATATAACACAACAACTATGAAGGTGATTGATACAGAAATCGAGGGCGTGAAGATTGTCGAGCCGGATGTGTTCGGCGACGCACGCGGATGGTTTTGCGAGCAGTACAATGCCGCGAGGTACAAGGCGGCGGGGATAACTGCCGACTTCGTGCAGGACAACGAGTCCTTTTCGCGCAAGGGCGTCGTGCGCGGCCTCCACTGGCAGGCCGCGCCGCACACCCAGGCGAAGCTCGTGCGCGTCATCCGCGGCGCCGTGTGGGATGTGGCGGTCGATATCAGAAAGGGCTCTCCGACCTTCGGGAAGCACGTTGCCGTCACGCTTACCGCCGAGAACCGGAAGCAGTTTTTCATTCCGCGCGGCTTTGCCCACGGGTTCATCGTGCTGGAGGACGACACGCTTTTTTCCTACAAGTGCGATAACCTCTACTGCGCGACGGCCGACCGCGGCATGCGCTTTGACGATCCTGCGCTCGGCATTGAATGGCCGCAGGTCGACGTGGAGTTGCGGCTTTCTGAGAAGGATCAGCGGCATCCGCTGCTGGCAGACATAGAACCATGGGAGGAAAAGTAATGGCGCGCAAGGGAATCATACTGGCCGGCGGAGCGGGAACACGGCTTCATCCGCTCACAAAAGTCGTCTCAAAGCAACTTCTGCCGGTCTACGACAAGCCGATGGTGTTCTATCCGCTGTCGACGCTTATGCTTGCCGGCATCCGCGAAGTGCTCGTCATTTCAACGCCGCAGGACTTGCCGAACTTCGAACGGCTCCTCGGCGACGGCTCCGACCTTGGCATGAAGTTCTCCTACAAGGTGCAGGAGGTGCCGAACGGGCTCGCGCAGGCGTTTGTCCTCGGGCGCGAGTTCCTCGGCGACGACGACGCCTGCCTCGTCCTCGGCGACAACATCTTCTATGGTGCGGATCTGCCCATGCTTTTGAAGAAGGCCGCGGACCGCAAGGAGCCGACCGTATTCGGCTATCGCGTCTCTGATCCAGAGCGCTACGGTGTCGTCGAGTTCGATGCTGAAGGCCGCGCGGTCTCGCTCGAGGAGAAGCCCGCGAAGCCGAAGTCGAACTATGCAGTCGTCGGTCTTTACTTCTATCCAAACGACGTGGTGAAGAAGGCCGCCGTCTTGAAGCCGTCGGCGCGCGGCGAATACGAAATCACCGACCTCAACCGCATGTATCTCGACGAAGGGCGGCTTTCCGTCGAGACCATGGGCCGCGGTTTCGCATGGCTTGACACCGGCACGCACCAGTCGCTTGCGGATGCCACTAACTTCGTGCGCGCGCTCATCGAGCGCCAGGGGCTTCAAATCTCCTGCATCGAGGAGATCGCATGGTCACGCGGCTGGATCGACGACGCGCAGCTGAGGCGCCTTGCCGAGGGCTACGGGAAGTCCAGCTACGGCGCCTATTTAAAGAATCTCGTTAAGGGCATCTGACATGAAGGTGCTTCTCACGGGCGGGAAGGGCATGCTCGGGCGAACGATCTGCCGCGTGCTTGGAGATCGTTTCGAAATCGTGCCGTCCGACCTTCCGGAGGCGGACATAACGGACGAGGAATGCATCGACCGCGTCATCGCCGACGAGCGGCCGGATGCGGTGATCCACTGTGCGGCAATGACAGCGGTCGACAAGTGCGAAGAGGCGGTCGACTTCGCCTACAAGCTCAACGCACGTGGCACTGCCAATGTCGCCGCCGCGTGCAACAGGAGGGGAGTGCGGCTGATTGCCATCTCGACCGACTATGTCTTCGCGGGAGATTCCGACAGGCCGTATTGCGAATTCGACGCGGCAAACGGAGGCAACACGGTCTACGGGAAAAGCAAGTTTGCGGGAGAGGAGCTTGTTCGTCAGCTTTGCCCCGACCACTGCATCTGCCGTATTAGCTGGCTGTATGGCTTTGGCGGGCCGAGTTTCGTCCACGCCATGATGAACCTTGCCGACGGCTCCCGCCCGGTGCTGAAGGTCGTTGCCGACCAGCATGGCAACCCGACAAGTGCGCTGGCCGTGGCTAGGCAGCTTGGCCACCTTCTTGAAAGACCGAAGCTCCGCGGCACTTTCCACATGACATGCGAAGGCGAGGCGACATGGGCCGAGTTCGCAGAGGAAATCTTCCGCGTCGCGGGTCGGCGTCAGGCAATCCAGCCATGCACTACCGATGAGTTCCCGCGTCCTGCGCCGAGGCCGAAGAATTCGCGCCTGGACAAGATGATGTTTCGGATTTCAGGACTTCCGCCAATGCCGGATTGGCGTGAGGCACTTGCGGAGTTCATGAAGTTGGAGTTCAGTGTTTAGCAAAGGAGTAAAAAAAATGGCCTATTCAAAAAGATGCATCGTGACCGGCGCCGCCGGCTTTATCGGTTCCGCTCTCGCGCGGCTCCTCCTCAAGGAAACCGAGGCGACGGTTCTCGTCGTCGACAAGCTCACCTACGCGGGCGTCCCCGAGTCGCTCAAGGAAGTCGGGCTCGACCCCGAGACGCTCGCCTCGTCCAATCCGCGGCTATCCTTCCTCAAGGCAGACATCTGCGACCAGGAGGCGATGGATCGCGCGTTCACCGAGTTCCGCCCCGATACGATCTTCCACCTCGCGGCGGAGTCACACGTTGATCGCTCGATCGACGGCCCCGGCGAGTTCATCCGCACGAACGTCGTCGGCACCGCGACTCTCCTGCAGGCCGCCCTCAAGTACTGGAAGACGCTCGACGATGCGGCGAAGGCGGCGTTCCGCTTCCAGCACATCTCGACGGACGAAGTATATGGCACGCTCGGCGAGACCGGCTTCTTCACCGAGAAAACGCCATACTCGCCCCATTCGCCGTACTCCGCGTCGAAGGCGTCGAGCGACCATCTCGTCAGGGCGTGGCGCGACACCTACGGGATGCCGACCTTGATTACGAACTGCTCGAACAACTACGGCCCCTACCACTTCCCCGAAAAGCTGATCCCGCTCATTATCCTCAACTGCCTTGACGGGAAGCCTCTCCCGGTCTACGGCAAGGGTGCGAACGTGCGCGACTGGCTCTACGTCGACGACCACGCGCGGGCGCTTCTCCTTGTGAACGAGAAGGGCGTGCCGGGCGAGACGTACAACGTGGGCGGGCACAACGAGCGCACCAACCTCGAAGTTGTGAAGACCGTCTGCGCGATCCTCGACGAGCTGCGGCCCCGCGCAGCGGGGAAGTACGAGGAGCTCATCACCTATGTCGCCGACCGCCCGGGACACGACCTACGCTACGCGATTGACCCGGCGAAGCTTATGGACGAGCTTGGCTGGCGTCCGCGCGAGAATTTCGAGACGGGCATCCGCCGGACGGTGCAGTGGTATCTCGACAACGAGTGGTGGTGGAAGCCCATCCACGAGAAGAAGTATTCGGGCCAGCGCCTCGGCACCGGAAAGTGACGAGATCGTGGCGATTGGCAACACACAGCATGCTGACGAGGCTGTTCCGTCTATAATGCCTCTTGTCACGACAGTTGTCACATCGTTCAACCACGAGGCATATATCCGAAGGGCGGTTGATTCCGCACTAGCGCAGAGCGGACCGTTCAGGCACGAGATTCTGCTTTCCGACGACGGGTCGACGGACGGGACGGCGGCCGTCATGGCGGAATACGCGGCGAAGTTCCCGGAGGTCGTAAAGAATATCTCGTCGAAATCCACCCGGGGCATCTCCGCGAACATGCGGGAGTGCTTCGCGGCGGCGCGCGGCGAATACGTGGCCATTCTCGAGGGCGACGACTACTGGAGCGACGAGCGCAAGCTCTCGGCGCAGATTGACTTTCTTAAAGATCATCCAGCGTCGCCAATGGTGTTCTCCCGCGTCGAGATGTGCGATTCGGACGGTGGCGGCATTCGCCGTGCGCGGATACAGGATGGCCTTCCAGGCCTGCTAAGGGGACGCGACATCTTCAACGCGGGATCGTCCAGCGTCGTGCTTAATTTCTCCAGTTGCCTGTTTCGCCGGACGGCCTTGCAGGACTTGCCGGACATAATCTGGGAGCCCCGGCTGAGCGAGATTGCGCTTTGCTTCCACTTGGAACGGCGCGGGCCAATCGGCTATATCGAAAGGCCAATGTCTGTCTACCGCCAGCGCGACGGCGGCACGTTCGCCGGAGACGGGGCCGTCGGACGGCTTCGCCAGGAGATCGACTGCCGAAAGACCGCGCGGCGCGTGTGCGCCCCGGAGTATGTGGACGACTTCGACCGCGAGATCGCGGAGAAGGAGGACGAGCTGTCGCTCCGCCTGTCGAACGACCGCGGCCCCGGGCACATTTTCCGCGTCGCGGTCCTGAAGCTTCGGTCCGTGGCGAAGTGCCTGCGCGAGAACGGGCTGAAGTACACGCTGCGGCGGATATTCACGGGAAGGCGGCGATGAACATGAAGAAGGTTTCCGTGATAGTTCCTGCGTTCGGTGATACGCCGTTCCTCGCCGACTGCAAGGCGGCGCTTGAGGGACAGACGTTCAAGGACTTCGAGATTGTTGTGTGCGGGGACGGCGCTGGCAATGCGGGTGCCGCAAGAAACATGGGGCTCGTGCGCGCGACAGGGGAATGGGTGTCTTTCGTTGATGCCGACGATCTGCCGTGTCCGGACATGCTCGCCGCCGCCGTCGAGAAGGGCGAAGCCGAGCATGCCGATGTGGTGGTGTTCGCGGCAGAGGAGTTTGACAACCGGACGGGATTCGTGACGCCGCTGCCACTCCGTCTCGGTGCTGGGCTTGGCGACGCGGTGCGGCTCACGTCGTTCGGCAATGCCGTCTGGAACAAGCTCTTCCGTGCGGAATACCTTCGCTCGCGCGGAATTCGATTTCAGGAGATCCCGAGGTCGAACGACCTTGCCTTCACGGTCGAGGCGATGGCCTGCACCGACCGTATCGCCGTGTTGCCGCGGACGCTGTACCGCTACCGCATCAACGCCGGCGGGCTTCAGTCAACAAAGTCAGCCACGCCAGACTGCTGGCGCCTGGCGCTTGCGGAGTGCCGCCAACGGCTTGAGCGGGCCGGTCTTCTTCCGCGCTTTGCAGATGCATTGGCGGCGCTCGAACGGGAGGTCGAGGGCGACAATCTTCCAGGCGGCTGCCTGTCGCCGAAACGTATATTGCACTCAATCCGCCGCAGGGGGCTTCGCGGCTTCCTGCTGCACGCCCTGGGGAGGCTGTTTCGGTGAAGACTGCTTATTTGATCGACCGTGATTCCGTTGGCGGGGGGATGGAGTACATTCGCCGACAGATTGCCGCGCATCCGGGCGACGAGTCGCGGGTGTTCTTCTCCTGTCGCGGCGAATGTGCCGCGGCGAAGATTAATGCCTGGGGTGCGGAAGTGATCCATGTCAACCACCTGAAGGCGCTTCTGCAGCTGTTCCGCAATCCGTTCTCCAGCCCAAGGGGCAAGGTCGTCTTTACCGTCCATGGAATCCACCTTCGCAAGTATGATTTCCTTCCGAAGACGCCGCTGAACCGCCTACGGCGCTGGATGCGCCTTTCGCTCGAGAGATGGCTTTACCGGAAGTGCGACAGGCTTATTGCGTTGACCGAGACAGACGCGGCGGACGTCAATCGACTCTATGGCGGGAATCTGCCTGTCGAAGTGGAGCCGAACTCGGTCGATCCCGCAGAGTTCGCGTCCGACTTCCGTACGCGCTACCGTTTGGACGAGTTCGCGTTCGTCTGCATTGCCAGGTTTGATTTCCAGAAGGGCCAGGACATCCTTGTCGCGGCAGTTGCGTCTGCACAGGCGAGTCTGCGCCTTGCGCGCAAGCGCGTCCTGATGGTCGGCGGGGGGCCGACCCTCGCACAGATAAAGGCGGATGCTTTCGCGCGTGGCGTAGCGGACCTCTTTGAGTTTGCCGGGGAGATTCCCGAAGCTGGCGTCTACATGACATGCGCCCGGCATCTTGTCGCGCCGAGCCGTTGGGAAGGCATGCCCTATCTGCTTTTGGAGGCAGTCGCCCGTGGTCGAAGTGTCATCGCTTCGGATTGCCCTGGCAATCGCGATGTCCTGAAGGACTATCCGAAGGCGGTCTTGTTTCCAGTTGAGGACGCTGCATGCCTTGCGCGACAGTTGGAGGCGGCGAAATGAAGACAGCTCTCCTTCACTACTGGCTCACGAACGTGCGCGGCGGCGAGAAGGTCCTTGCCGCGCTTGGGGAGATGCTGCCGGAGGCGGACATCTTTACCCACGCCTACCGTCCCGAGCGCTTCGGCGAGCCGTCGCGCGAACGGCTATGGGGGCATCGCGTAACGGAAAGTTTCATCGCCCGCCTGCCGTTCGGGCGCAAACATCCGCAGGCGTGCCTGCCGCTTTTCCCCTCGGCGTCGCGTTCGCTGAAACTGGATGGCTATGAACTCGTCGTTTCCAGCGAGTCAGGCCCCATAAAGGGAATCTGCAAGCCGAAGGGCGCGCGCCATGTCTGCTACTGCCACACGCCGATGCGCTACCTCTGGGACATGCACGACGAATACTACCGCACGGCGGGAGTCGGCGGAAAGCTTGCCATGAAGTTGTTCACGTCCTACCTCCGCAAAGAGGATTTGAAAAGCGCCGAGTCGGTCGATGAGTTTGTGGCCAACTCCGCTTTCGTCGCCGAGCGCATCAAGCGCATCTACGGGCGCGACTCCGTCGTCGTGCATCCGCCGGTCGACGTTGAGTTCTTTTCCGCGGCAGAGCGGACGGCAGGCGACTACTACCTCTTTGTCGGCGCGCCTGTCGCCTACAAGCGGCTTGACCTTGCGCGCGCGGCGTGCGCAAAGATGGGACGCGAACTCGTCGTCGCAGGCGGCGGGGCAGCGACTGACGACGAGCTGCGCGGACTCTACGCAGGCGCCAAGGCGTTGCTGTTCCCGGGGCTTGAGGATTTTGGCATCGTTCCCGTCGAGGCGCAGGCCGCTGGCTGTCCCGTCATTGCGTATGGCTCGGGCGGTGCGCTGGAGACTGTTGTCGGCGGGCGGACGGGAATGTTCTTCAAGGAGCAGACGGTCGAGTCGCTTTGTGCGGCGATTGAAGAGTTCGAGTCGCGCGAGTTCGCTTCCGACGCCTGCCGCGAAAACGCCCGGCGGTTTGCGAGGCCTGCTTTCATCGACAAGATGAAAGGCATTCTGGCCCGATAGCTCCCGATTCCGCAGGACGTCTGCGGATTTGGTATAATAGGCGCACCATGTTCATCAACCTTGACAGACCGCTTGTCGTCTTCGACCTCGAGACCACGGGGCTTTTCCCGAAGCGCGACCGCATCATCGAGCTTGGCGCGATAAAGGTGATGCCCGACGGCGCCGAGGAGGAACGCTGCTGGCTTCTCAATCCCGGCATCCCGATCCCGAAGGAGTCTACTGACGTCCACGGCATATCGGACGAGGTCGTGAAGGACTGTCCGACCTTCGCCGACAAGGCCGACGAGATATTCGCGTTTTTCGAGGGGTGCGACCTCTCCGGCTTCAACTCCGATCGCTACGACATACCGTGCCTCGAGGAGGAGTTCGCCCGCGTCGGCAAGAACTTTGGCGTCTCGGCGCGGCGATGCATCGACGTCCAGCGCATCTACCACAAGATGGAGCCGCGCGACCTCGCGACCGCCGTCCGCTTCTACCTCGGACGCGACCACGCCGGCGCGCACGGCGCGGAGGCGGACACGCGCGCGACGCTCGAGGTCCTTAAGGCGCAGATGGCGAAGTATCCGGCGCTCCCGAAGTCGTCCGCGGAAATGGCCGAGCTTCTCTCGCCTCGCGACCCGAATGCCATCGGCCGCAACCGCGAGCTCCTTTGGCGCGACGGAGAGCTCTTTGTGAACTTCGGGAAGAAGAAGGGCGAGAAGCTGCGCGACCTCCTCTTCCGCGAGCAGAACTTCCTCAAGTGGATCCTGAAGGGCGATTTCGACACCGAGGTGAAGTCTGTCGTCCGCGATCTCTTGGACAACGGGCGCCTTCCGGCCGCCCCCGCAGGAAAATGACGGAAGGGGCGTTCTTCCAGGATCTTGCGCTCGTCATGGCCGTAGCCGGCCTCGTGGCGGCGCTTTTCTCGCGCATGCGCTGGCCGAAGGTCCTCGGCTACATTGGCGCGGGTGTCCTTCTCAACAAGTATACTTGGGGCGGGAGCTTGCTTGTCGACTCGCAGTCGATCAACACGATCGCGCAGCTCGGCGTCGTGTTCCTCATGTTCTCGATGGGGCTCTCGTTCTCCGCGAAGGACATGAAGAAGTTGCGCGGCGTCGCGGTTCCCTCGGCGGTGATCGACACTATCGTGATGATATGGCTTGGATACACGGTCGGCACCCGCGTCTTCGGCTGGTCGCTCGTCCAGTCGGTGTTCCTTGGCGTCGCGATGTGCGATTCCGCGACGACGCTCCTCGCGAAGGTCATCGACGAGGCGGGCTGGGGCTCGCGGCCGTTTGCGAAATACGTCCTCGGCACTTCGCTTTGCGAGGACATCATCTGCGTCGGCGCGATCGCCGTCGCTACGGGGCTTGCGAACGGCGGCGGGATGTCGGCCGGCGCATTCGCCGCGTCGCTTGGCTGGCTTGCCGTCTTCTTCCTTGCGGTGGTCGTGATCGGGCTTGTCCACGTGCCGCGGCTCCTCGTGTCGGTCTCGTCGCGTAAGGACGACGAGGCGCTCGCCCTCACGATCCTCGGCGTGTGCTTCTTCGTCTCGTTCCTCGCCTACCGCTTCAACTTCTCGCTCGCGCTCGGCGCGTTTCTCGTCGGCTTCCTCGGCGCGTCCAGCGACGTGCGCGAGCGGCTGGCGGCTCTCGTCGATCCGCTCAAGTCGATGTTCTCCGCGATGTTTTTCGTGTCGATCGGCCTCCTCGTCGACCCTGTCGCGCTCTGGGCGCACGGCGGCGCGATACTCGTCGTCTCGCTCGTCGTCGTCCTCGGCAAGCTCTTCAACAACACGTTCGCTTCGCTCCTCGCGGGCGTCGACGTCAAGACCGCCGTCCAGAACGGGTTCTCCCTCGCGCAGATCGGCGAGTTCGCGTTCATGGTGGCGATCCTCTACGCGCAGCTCGTAGACGACCCTTCGAACCCGATGTTCCCGATAGCCGTCGGCGCGTCGCTTCTGACGACGCTCCTGAATCCGCTGATGATCCGCCTGTCCGACCGCGCCGGCGACCTCGCGGAGCGCGCCCTGCCGGGGCGCTTCAAGTCCGTCCACGAGGCCTATCGCGCGTGGCTTGCCAAGATCGGCGCGTCCGAGGGTTCGCCCGCGTTCCGCCGGCTCAGGATGGCGGCGGTGAAGCTCGGCGTCTACGCGGTCCTCATGATTGCGGTCGCGATGGCCTGCACGCTGCTGACGCATGTAAACTACAACGGGGTCTCGCCGTTCTTCGCGTCCTACGCCCACATGTTCTTCTTCGTGCTTGCGAACCTCCTGTTCCTGCCGATCATCCCCCTCATAGTCTCGTCGACGCGCTCCCTCGCCGACGCGGTTTCGGCAATGCTCTGCGGCGAGGGCTCTTCGCGCTGGCAGGTATCTGTGCAGAAGCTCGTCCGCGCCGTCGTCGGGCTCGCCGTCCTTGCGCTGTTCTACGCCGAGTGGACGATGGTCGTCCTCACCATAATGCCGAGGGGCACGACGTCCTGGATATGCACCGCCGCGGTCGTCCTCGTCGCCCTCGTCGGCTGGCGGCACTTCGTAAAGGCGGGCGTCCGCGCGACGAAGCGCTTCCACGACGCGCTGACCGCCGAGGAGCGGCGCGAGAGTCTTGCGCGGACGATGGAGCTTGCCGTGCCTGCCGGGGTGGAGATAGCGCTGCCCGCGACCTCGCCCGCAATCGGCGGCACGGTCGTCTCGCTCAACATCCGCGCGAAGACGGGTGCCTCCGTCGTCTCGGTCGTGCGCGGCGGCGTCGCCGTCCGCAACGTGGGCCCCGAGTGGGAGTTCCGCGCCGGTGACAGGATTGTCGCCATCGGCAGCCACGCGCAGATCGCCGCCTTGAAGGACCTACTGGGGGTGACGTCGTGAAGAAGAGGATCTTGCTTGCGGCTCTCGCCGCCTTTCTTGCGCTTCTCTCCGTCGGCTTGCAGTTTGCGCTGCGCGCCGCGCGGCCCGCTTCCGCGCCCGCGATGACGGAAGGGGCTCTCGCCGCTTTCGGCGGGATACGCTCCATCGTCGCGGAAGTCGTGTGGTTCCGCGCCGACCGGCTTCAGGACGAAGGGCGCTACGTGGAGCTCGCCCAGCTCGCCTCGACGCTTTCGTATCTCGAGCCGCACACGCCCGAGGTCTGGAGCTACGCGGCGTGGAACCTCGCCTACAACATCTCCATCATGATGCCGACGTACGAGGACCGCTGGCGCTGGGTCTATGCCGCGACTTGCCTTCTGAGGGACAAGGGGCTCGTGCTCAATCCGACGGAGAGCGAGCTTTACCGCGAGCTTGCGTGGCTGTTCGAGCTGAAGCTTGGCACGGATCTCGACGCGGCCGCTTCCGTCTACCGCGCGAAGTGGCGCGAAATCGTCGAGGACGTCGCGCGGCGCAACGCCTGGGAAGAGCTCAGGATGGATAGGCGCGTGATGGACGAGGTGACGAAGGCCTACGGCCTGTCGGACGTCGCGGACCCGATGTTCTCTGCAGTCTACTGGGCTCACATCGGCCGCGTCGTCTCGAAAAATAAGGACGACCTTGCGTTCCTCAACGAGATCATCCGTCAGTCCTGCGCCATCTACCGTCGTTCGCGCAAGGTGGAGAAGTAGGCGGCGTCAAGCCATTGCAAACCAATTGGAGGGTAAACATGAACAGAAGGGATTTCCTGAAGTCCGCATTTGCAGGCGGCGCGCTGATCGCGACGTCTAAGCTGCCGTCGTTCGGCGAAGACGATCCGTCGGTCTTTCCGCTCCGCGGGGATTTTGAGCGGATGTCGCTCGGCTATGCGACGGTGCATGTCGGGGCGACGAAGCCGTTTTCCGTCCTCCACATCTCCGACACGCATCTCTGCGAGGCGTATCCCGACGAGAGCGAGACGAAGCAGAAACTCATGGACATCCGCCGCAAGACCTTCGGCGGCCGCCAGGAAGAGGCGCTCCGCGACTCGCTTTCGTGGGCGAAGAAGAACGTCGACTACGTGATCCACACGGGCGACTTGATCGACTGGCAGAGCCGCGCCAACTTCGACCTCGTGAAGAAATACTTCGGGGACGCGATGTTCGGTTCCTTGGGCAACCACGAGTTCACGCCAGACATGTGGCTGAGCGACCCCAAGGAGACGAACGACGAGCCGTGGAAGGACCGCACGCGTGCGCAGCTCGCCGCGACCTATCCCTTCGACATCTCGCTTCACTCCCAGGTCGTGAACGGCGTCAACTTCGTGACGATGGACGACGTCTATGGAACCGTGACGGCGGGGCAGGTCGAGCGTTTCCGCGCCGAAGTCAAGAAGGGGCTTCCGATAGTCCTCTGCATGCACGTGCCGTTTTTCACCGACGACATCTGGCGGGCGACGACCAAGTTCTGGAGGGACCAGGGCAAGCGGTTTTCGGACGCGGCGGTTCCGCCGCCCAAAGGCGATTACCTGCGCCAGAAGGAAGATCCGGTCACGCGCGACTTCATTGCGTATCTGAAGACCGAGCCGCTTCTCAAGGCGATTCTCGTGGGTCATGAGCACGTCATGGTGCAGGACCGCTTCTCCCCGACGGCCGAGGAGTTTGTCGTAGGGGGCAACTTCATGTTCTGCGGGAGGGAGGTCCTGTTTATATGAGGGCGTTCGTAATCGCGATGGAAAACGAGGCGGCCGTGGTGAGGCCGTTCCTTAAAGACGGCGACCGGCTCTACGTCGCGGGCGTCGGCAAGGTAAACGCGGCGGCTGCGACGCAAAAGGCGATCGACGCGGGCGCGGACGAGATCCTCAACTGCGGCGTCGCGGGAGGGCTCGATCCAGCGATGGAGGTGGGCGAGCCCTACGAGATATCTCAGGCGGTCGAATACGATTTCGACCTCACGATCATCAACGGCACGAAGCTCGGCACCCACAACGAACGCACGACTCCCTACTTCGACTGCTGCACGGGCGGCAAGTTCCCCGCGCGCATCCTCGCGACCGGCGACCGCTTCACGAACGACGAGCGCGACGTCGAGAATCCCCTTGCGCTCGGCGCGACAGTGAAGGACATGGAGGGCGCGGCAATCGCGCACGTCTGCGAGCTGAACGGCGTTCCCTGCAGGATGCTCAAGTGCCTCAGCGACGTCCACGGCAAGGGCGCGATGACGGGGCAGTACAAGGACAACCTCGCTAAGGCCCTCTCACATCTAAAGGAGGCGCTTGCCTCTTGGATAGGTTTAGAATAGCGAAAAAAACGGGCGAAAACTGCCGAAACTTTGCAAAATGGGGCAAAGCCGTTGCTGTAAAATTCGCACTTGAAAGCGAAGGCACATTTTCGCTATAATATACGCTCATTTTGCAAATGAAAGGTAAAAAAAGAAATGGCTAAGCGTGACATTCCGCTCGAACGTGTGCGCAACTTCGGCATCATGGCCCACATTGACGGCGGCAAGACAACCACCTCGGAGCGTATTCTCTACTACTCCGGCAAGAACTACAAGATCGGCGAGGTTCACGACGGCGCCGCGACGATGGACTTCATGGTCCAGGAGCAGGAGCGCGGCATTACGATCCAGTCCGCCGCTACGTGCGTTCAGTGGGGCGACTACCGCCTCTCGCTGATCGACACTCCCGGACACGTGG
>Ga0265300_10001990_pt1 | contig 18323 bp, 7 predicted proteins | sample AusTroGonzalo_MG_FD_193482 | JGI IMG/M metagenome (GOLD analysis project Ga0265300, IMG submission 193482) | Bovine rumen microbial communities from tropical cattle in Woodstock, Queensland, Australia - Gonzalo_03 | ecosystem: Host-associated > Mammals > Digestive system > Stomach > Rumen ...
TGTTGACAAGGCCGCCCTCGAGGAATTCAAGGATGTGAAGGAGAAAGTGGAGGCCCTGCTGGAGCAGTTCAAGTTCCGCGATGCACAGTTTGAGGCTATGAACCTCGCCCGCATCGGCAACCGCTACATTACGGAGTGTGAGCCGTGGAAGGTTTGGAAGACAGACCCCAAGCGCTGCGAGACCATTCTGAACATCTGCCTGCAGCTGACAGCCAACCTCGCCATTGCCTTCGAACCGTTCCTGCCGTTCTCATCGCGTAAGCTACGCGACATGCTGAACATGGAGAAGTTCGAGTGGGAGCAGTTGGGTAGCACTAACCTGCTGAAGGCTGGTCACCAGCTGGGTGAACCCGCGCTGCTGTTCGAGAAGATTGAGGATGAGACCATCCAGAAGCAGCTCGACAAACTGGCTGCCACCAAGAAGGCAAACGAGGCTGCCCAATACAAGGCTGCGCCCATCAAGGATACCTGCTCGTTCGAAGACTTCGAGAAACTCGATATCCGCGTGGGACTGGTAACGGCCTGCGAGAAGGTGAAGAAGTCGAAGAAGCTGCTGCAGTTCACCATCGATGACGGCAGCGGTACGCCACGTACCATCTGCTCCGGTATCGCCGCCTTCTACGAGAATCCAGAGGAACTGGTGGGTAAGCGCATCCTATTTGTGGCGAACTTCGCACCCCGCAACATGATGGGCATCGAGAGCCAGGGCATGATCCTCTCTGCCGTTGATGCGGACGAGAGCCTCAGCGTAGTCACTACCACGAAAGACGTGAAACCGGGAAGCCAGGTGGGGTAACAACCCCTTACAATATTTAAATGGCGCATCCTTAATGATGCGCCATTTTTTTGCCAAATTGGCAAACCGGAATATTATTCGTATCTTTGCACATGGATACTCTGTTAAACAGAGTTCCCAAGGGAGCAGAAATTGCCTTTCTGAACCTCAGTGTGAAGGATGTGAAGCTTCTTTTTAAAACTTTTACTATTACATAAAATACGTCTCAGGCCTATTTTATGTATATAAAAAGTTTATATAGTTCCTTCACATCCTTCACACTTTGTTAGCTGAGACAATCGTTACGTTATCGTTTCGCACGAAAAACCTATGGTTTACATCCTTAAAACCTATAGTTAATGGCCTTCAAAGTACGTAGTTACAGGGCTAACACTTATCTTTCCCGCGCAATCCTCTTTCTCCGTTCCGTAAGAAGGAATAGCCAATAAAGATGTAATTTAAGCAAAAGCCTGTTTCGAAAATCAATTTTATCTTCAGTACCAAACAGTTTCAATTGTTTCAACCATTTTGAGATAACTGGATTTGACAGAAAATCATCCATCTCTGATTTCAACTTCCAAAAAGATTTCGTATTTTGTGGATGCGTGAAATATATTCCCTTATTAAACCTTATATATGAATAGGCTCGCAGAACAACAGCTTCCATAAATCTTGTATTTCCAGGATAATTACAAAAGACAAAATCATCCAATATAGGCATCATATTGATAGCCACACTTATATGTCGATTTGTAAACTTTCGTACGGCAGAATCAGCATAATACACATAATGATAAACCAATCTGTTATCCACATAAAAGGCATCAACCTTATGTAGAAGATAAATCATAAATAAAATATCCTCATTAGGGGCAACATCTTGAACAAAAAAGATTTTATTCTTTATTAAAAACTCTCGTCTATATATATTCGCCCATACAGTACTAATTAAATAGCCTGATAACGTATATTGCCATGTTTTCCCCGAAACAAGTGCCCATATAATTTCGTCTTTATCAGAACCAGAATAGTACCTCTTTACCTCAACCCTACTTTTATTATCATTATCATCAGAAAAGCCAAACATCACGACGTCCGTTTTAACCGTTTCTATTGTGTCTAACATATATTGAAAGGCATCTGGTTCAAGATAGTCATCTGCATCTACAAAAGTAAGGTATTCTCCTTGAGCTATATTGATTCCCATATTTCTTGTATTTGCAACACCCGAATTAGGTTTAAATATATACTTAATACGAGGATTCTTATTTTCAATATGCTTAAGTATCTGTTCAACATGAGGCTCTGTCGATCCATCATTGATGAAAAGCACTTCTGTTTCCTCATTCATATTATATAGATTCTGTTCAACACTCGAAATACATTGTTCCAAAAGGACTTCTGGAGTATTATAAACTGGAATTATTATTGACAACTTTATCATAACAAAAACATTTCTTAATAACTACCCTTCTTTATGGGTTTCTCATAAGAACCCTTCTCTTACTTGTCACTAATTATCGGATTTGTCATCATCTTATTTTTCAAGAAATAAGACATGACAAACCCACGTATAAAAATAACAAATGGCGTATATAATCTATAAATTAATCGCATAACAATCTACAACTATTTATTTTATTTCTGCCGGCATGCAAAGGTAATACATTTATTTGTTTTCACAAAGGATATCCGAATACTTTGAATAATTAATTAAAAAATCTTGCACTACTTTCTTCATATTATTGAGAGACTCTGTCTAATATCTGCACATTGCTTGTAAAATACAAAAAATATCATCTATCAATCTTCAGCTTTCTTTTTTACCTTGTTGAATTATCCGTTGCATTATTTTTCTCAATAAATGTATGATTCGTTTGTTTGTTTCGGAATATTGTTGTATTTTTGTCAACGATAACCACGAATTATATGACTAACAAGCTACGGACAATCATACTCTTCATGGCACTGACAATGACCTTGACAGCTACGGCGCAAATTGTCAGTGAAGACACTACAAGAAACTATGTGCGCATAGGATACTACAGTGACACACAGAACACCATCGCCGGTGCCATTGATCAAGTGACACAGGAACGTATGAACAAGCGTATTGTCACCTCGACACTTGACGCGCTGAGCGGTCAGGCAGCCGGTGTGCAGATCACTACCGGTGGAAATCAGGAGGCCATGGTATCTGCCGTCCGCGTACGAGGAACCACGTCATTGACAGGTGGCAACGACCCTCTGGTCATCATTGATGGTGTCACCGCCGATCTGGCAACGCTCTCGGCCATTTATCCCGCTGACATTGAGAGTTTCACCATCCTAAAAGATGCCTCACAGACAGCACAGTACGGTAGCCGTGGAGCTGCCGGTGTCATCGAGGTAGCAACGAAGAAGGGCCTCAACAAGAAGTTCTACATGTCGTACGACGGGGCCATGGGTATTGAAAGCGTCTATAAGCGGATGAATATGCTCAACGCTGATGAGTTCCGTCAGGCTGCCCGCTCGCAGGGAATCGTCATTGCTGACCTTGGAAGCAACACGGACTTTACACGGAGCATTGAGCGAACAGGACTTGTGCAGAACCACCATATTGCCTTCGGAGGTGGTTCGGAGACCTCCAACTATCGTGCCTCCGTCGGCGTACTGGACCATAAGCGGATCATCAAGACCAACCGATATGTCAACTACATTGCAAAACTTGACATCACGCAAAAAGCCCTTGACGACCGTTTGACCTTCAACCTGGGAACCTTCGGGTCTGTTCAGAAGAATCACGTGCTTCCCTTCCAGCAAAAACTGATGTACTCGGCCAGTACCTTCAATCCGACATTCCCTGACGGAGCGAACCCCGACGGCTCCTATAACCAGATACCCGAGGCTTTCTGGATCAGCAACCCAAACGCACTACTCCAAATGAAACAGGATGAGGACAACCACCACTTTAATGTCCACCTGAACGGCACCCTGCAGCTGACAAAGCAGCTTGTCTTCAAGGCCTTGGCATCCTACAGCTACAGCACTGCCAACAACGCTCACTACTACCCAACCTATGTGTGGAGTCACGGTGAAGCCTACCGAGGCAACGACAAGAAAGAAGAGCTGCGAGCCAATATCTCACTCGACTACACGCTTAAGACGCAGCGCTCAGCACTCAACCTCATGGTATTGGCAGAGTCAGAATCAGAGGCAGGAAGCGGTTTTTTCACTACCGTCACCAATTTCTCTACCGATGAGTTCGGCTATGACGAGCTGCTGGCAGGAGCAGTACGCCAGTGGGGTGGTACGGACTCCTACTACACCGACTCACACATGGAGTCATTCCTGCTACATGGACAATACACGCTGGATGACAAATATACACTGACCGTCAATGCCCGTGCAGATGCGTCGTCAAAGTTCGGACATAACCATCGCTGGGGTTTCTTCCCCTCCGTCAGCGGTGCATGGGTCATCAGCAAAGAGTCTTGGATGAAGAATCTTACCTTCATCAACAATGCCAAGCTACGCATGGGCTACGGTCTGAGCGGAAGCCAAGGCGGTATTGACTCCTATAACTCCATGCTACTCATGCAGCCCAACGGCATTGTCCCAGTGGAAGGCGCCCCTGCCGTCACACTCGGCATCATCCGCAATGCCAACCCCGACTTGAAATGGGAAATGAAGCATACCTTCAACATTGGCCTCGACCTGTCGCTCTGGAACAGCCGCATCGCATTATCCATTGACTACTACCGTTCGAAAACTACTGACATGCTATACGTATATGACGTTCCCGTTCCTCCGTTTTCATACAACAAGCTGCTGGCAAACTTAGGTTCAATGAAGAACAGCGGACTGGAGATAGGATTCGGCATTACGCCACTACGTACCCACGATATGGAGCTGACCGTCAACATGAACTGGAGCTTCGAGCAGAACCGGCTGCTGTCGCTTGACGGATACTATGACGGGCAATATCTGACGACATCCAGTTCGACAGGTATTGCCGAACTCTCAGGTGCAGGTTTCCATGGAGGTAGCACAGTCGTTTTCCAGATGGTCGGACAGCCACTCGGTGTTTTCAACCTTCCCCACTGCAAAGGACTAAAGAAGAATCCTGACGGTACGATGTCGTATGACATTGAGGGAGAGGCACAGATTTGCGGACAAGCCACACCTAAGGCTATGATGGGTTCCAACTTCGCCTTCCGCTACCGACAGTGGGACATCACGGTACAGATGAACGGAGCCTTCGGCCACAAAATCTACAACGGCACAGCCCTGTCCTATATGAACATGCGCACTCTGCCTAACTACAACGTTATGAAGGGAGCTCCCGAAGCCAACATCCACGATCAAACCATCAGTGACTATTGGTTGGAGCGTGGCGACTACGTCAACATTGACTATGTGACCATCGGTTGGGAGATACCTCTGGAAATCAAACACGTGAATGGTTTGCGACTCTGGGCATCGGTGAACAACCTCGCAACCATCACCTCCTATAGCGGTCTGACACCCATCATTAACTCCAGCGTCATCAACAACACACTGGGCGTTGACGATAAACACTCGCTGCCCGCCTACCGAAGCTATACCCTCGGAGTGAACATACGGTTCTAAGTGACAAGTAACAAATAGAAGTTAAGTAGTTAAGCTATATGAAGAAGATTTGGGTTTTACCTTTTTACTTTCTTACCTTTTTACTATTATCGTGTACGCTCGACGAGGAGCCACGCGACCAGATACCTGAGGAGAAAGCCTACAACACCCCAAAGGCTCTCTACCTGAACACCGTTGCTACCTTATATTATTATATAGGCGGCCATAATGACGGCCAAGGTCTGCAAGGCACCTGCCGTGGCATCTATGACCTTCAGACCTTCGGCTCCGACGAAGCCATGCTTCCCACGCGTAGCGGTGATTGGTACGATGGTGGCATCTGGCAGCAGATGTACTGCCACACATGGTCAGCCGGTCACGAGATAGTGAACAACTCATGGCTGTACCTATACGAAATCATCAACAAATGCAACCGTTCCATTGAACAGATTGAGACTCATCGGGAGATGTTGGGCGAGAATCTGTACAACTATTACAAGTCGGAGGTACGTGCACTGCGTGCCATCTATTATTGGTACCTATTGGACCTCTTCGGCCGTGTGCCTATCGTCACTTCCACCCATGTTTCCATGAACGAAGTAAGGCAGTCTGAACGGAAGGAGGTTTTCGACTTTACTGTCAAAGAACTTCAGGAAGCTTGTGTGAACCTGTATTACGACAGGAGTGTGGAACCTGGCGACTACTATGGGCGTGTGACGGCACCCGTAGTATGGTTCGCCCTGGCCAAGCTCATGCTCAATGCTGAAGTATATTGCGGAACCCCTCACTGGAAGGAGTGTCTTGATTACTGCAACGAAATAAAATCGGCAGACTATTCGCTCGAAGAGTTCTATGTAGACAACTTTGCCGTCAGTAACGAGCACTCCCATGAGAACATCTGGACCATTCCCATGAACAAAGATCTCTTTGCCAACGAGATGCAATACCAGTTCCGTTCCCTACACCCACGCCATGCCGCCGCATACGGATTTTCCGGCGAGAACGGAACATGCGCCACTCGCCACACCCTACAGGTCTTCGGTTACGGTACTGACGACCAAGACACACGTTTCACATTCAACTACTGGGCTGACGACGTGTTTGACCTGAACGGCACACCTGTCCTTGACCGTACCGGCAATCCGCTTGTTTACTACCCTTGGGACGTTGCACTCGACATCAGCGGTACGTCCCATGTAGAAACAGCCGGGGCACGCATGAAGAAATACGCTATTGACCGTAATGCCCAAAAAGATGGCAAGCTCATGGATAATGACATCGTGCTCTTTCGCTTTGCCGACGTACTGCTGATGAGCGCAGAATGCAAACTCCGCTTAGGATTGGACGGACAGGAGGATTTTGACCTCGTCCGCGAACGTGCATCCATGCTTCCACGCCCCTTGACGCTCCAGAACCTGCTCGACGAACGACTTCTGGAACTATGTTGGGAGGGATGGCGCCGGCAGGATCTCATCCGTTTCGGACAATACAAGAGCCTTTATGCCGATGAGTTTACCGACGAAGACCGTCTGTTAGGACATCCCCTGCCTCCTGATGAGTCGGACGGCCACACTACCGTATTCCCCATCCCTGCCAACATCCTCAACCAGAACCCCAACATGACACAGAACCCTGGATATTAAGACAAACCGGTCATTAGTGTCAGCCACGCACTCAACGCGTTGTGCCTTTCCTTGTTGCATATTTTTACGAAATAACCGTATATATGTTACAAATATAAAAGTCTATGAAACAAATATGACGGTTCTGTTCCATTTGTTTTTCGTACCTTTGCAGCAATATGAGACAACGTCTTTTTATCATGGCGCTGGCACTTGCGGGTATAATCGTACAGGCAAGTGGAGAGAACGGCCATTTTATCATTAGAACCATTGCCAGAAATGCGGTGAGGATACAATACGTCCCCTCTCCCCATTCTGCCGTGTCTTCTCCGTCCACTTCTCTCCCCGACTGGATATACGTGAAGCATGAACAAGTGGAGAGTGACCAGATTAGTATTAGCGTTGATGAACAGACAGGACATTTGGAGGTCAAAAATCATGAGGGAATCATTGTATTCTCAGCCACAAAGCATCAACTGCTTACTTCTACCGTAGCAGGAGAACCCACCTACGAAGCCACCATGACATGGAAAATCGCGAAGGATGAACACCTCTTTGGCCTCGGACAGTTTCAGGATGGTTATAACGACATACGTGGTTTATCACGTCGGCTGACACAGGTGAACACGCAGATCAGTATTCCGATGCTTATCTCCAGCAAGGGCTATGGCGTACTTTGGAACAATTACGGCCTTACAGACTACAACCCGTCGACCGACAGCATTGCTCTCAAACCTCAAACCTCAACCCTCAATTATCAAACTCAAGAAGTGGTCAATGTCACTTCGACAGAAGGAAACCGACAGGAGATACGCCAACGCAACCTTTTTGAGGCCGACATCACCATCAGCGAGGAGGGCGACTATGCCCTGCTACTCGACGTAGGCCAGAAGATGGCCCGCCGCCATAACCTCGTCATCGATAACGAGACAGTCATTGAGATGCAAAACCTCTGGCTACCGCCAACTGCCTCGAAAATCATCCACCTGAAAAAGGGCAACCATCACCTGACTGCAGAACTATCAAATAGCGACAAGCCCATACTCTACTACCATAAGGTGAGTGACGAAACTACGTTTCGTTCGCCAGTAGCCGATGCCGTGGACTACACCGTGTTTATAGGTACACCGGACGAGATTATTGCCACCTATCGTGAATTGACAGGACCGGCGCCAAAGATGCCCAGCTGGGCTTTGGGTTACATTCATTGCCGCGAACGCTTCCACTCATCTGACGAAATACTGCAGACAGCCCAGCGCTTCCGTCAGGAAAAGCTACCTCTGAGCCTCATCGTACAGGATTGGCAGTACTGGGGCAAATATGGATGGAACTCCATGCAGTTTGACGAAGACTACTATCCAGACCCGAAGGCCTTGACGGATAGCCTGCACCACATGGGCATCCGACTGATGGTCAGCGTATGGTCGAAGATTGACAAGAACTCCGAGGTAGGTCGTCAGATGGAGCGCGAAGGTCACTATATTCCCGGCACCGACTGGATAGACTTCTTCCATCCGGAGTCGGCAGCAGCCTATTGGCAGCACTTCAGTCAGCGACTGGTTCCCCTTGGCATTGATGCATGGTGGCAGGATGCCACGGAACCCGAGAATGATGACCTTGCCGGCCGACGGGTAAACAACGGTTTGTGGGCTGGCGAGCGTGTTCGTAACGTCTATCCGCTACTGGTCTGCAAGACAGTATGGGAAGGATTAAGCCATTCCCAAGTGAAGGAGAATGAAGGGAACTTCATCCTTACCCGTTGCGGATTCCCTGGCATACAACGTTACAATGCCGCCCTTTGGAGCGGTGATGTGGGCAATGACTGGGAAACCTTCCGCCGACAGTTGACGGCAGGTCTTGGCATTCAAGCAGCCGGAATACCCTGGTGGACTTACGATGCAGGCGGTTTCTTCCGTCCGCAAGATCAATACACCAACGAGGACTACATAGAGCGGATGCTACGCTGGATAGAAACCAGCGTCTATCTGCCGCTAATGCGAGTTCATGGCTACATGAGTAATACCGAGCCATGGAATTACGGTCCAGAGGCACAGGCCATCATTGCCGACTGCCTGTACGAACGCGAACTGCTACGCCCCTATCTTGAACGTTGTGCCGAAGCGGTAGCCAACGAAGGCTACACATTGATGCGTCCGTTAGTCTTCGACTTCTCCGACGACCCAACGGCACTACAGCAGAAATACGAATACATGTTTGGTCCGTCACTGCTTATCAGCCCGGTAACAGAGCCTGGTGTCACTGAATGGAAGACTTACCTGCCCCTGTCAGAAGGCGGTTGGCAGGATTACCGAACAGGCCGTCACTACGAAGGAGGACAAACCGTGACCACTCCTGTTGACAAAGGCCACATTCCCGTATTTATCAGACAAGCAACTATAAACATTTTTAATCATCCTAATAACTAAAAAATTAACAACACATGAAGAAAACTATTAAATTTGCACTTCTTGCCCTGCTTACTCTCTGCAGCAGCAACTTGCATGCACAGTGGGGCCAGGCCCGCGATCCATTTCCTGGCAAAACTCTGAAAGACGCCTACAAAAACTATTTCATGATTGGCGTTGCAGTTAACAAACGTAATGTTACCGATGCTCAGCAGGCTGCACTCGTCAAGCAGGAGTTCAGTAGTATGACTGCCGAGAACGACATGAAACCCGTCAGCGTTCACCCCGCCGAAGGTGTATGGAACTGGGGCGCAGCTGATAGCATTGCCGACTTTGCCCGCAAGAACGGCATCAAGCTGCGTGGTCACTGCCTCTGCTGGCACTCACAATTCTGTGACTGGATGTTCACCGACAAGAAAGGCAAGCCCGTGAAGAAGGAAGTGTTCTACCAGCGTCTGCGTGAGCACATCCAGACTGTTGTCAACCGTTACAAGGACGTGGTATATGCTTGGGACGTGGTCAACGAGGCCATGGCCGACAATGTACGTCCCACGTTCGTCGATGGCAAGTTCACGCCGGGTAGCCCTTATCGTGACAGCCGTCACTTCCAGCTCTGCGGTGACGAGTTTATTGCCAAGGCCTTTGAGTATGCCCACGAGGCAGACCCCAATGCCCTGCTTTTCTATAATGACTACAACGAGTGCGACCCCGGTAAGCGTGACCGCATCTACAATATGGTCAAGAAAATGCAAGAGGCTGGTGTGCCCATCCATGGTATTGGCATGCAGGGCCACTACAACATCTACGGTCCCACTGAAGAGGAGATCGACGCTGCCATCACAAAGTATTCGGAACTGGTCAAGCACATTCACGTTACGGAGCTTGACATTCGTACCAATACCGAGATGGGTGGACAACTGCGCTTCTCACGTGGCGAGCAGAAGCCTTTGGCTTCTTATATGCAGACTCTGCAGGACGACCAGTACAACCGTATCTTCAAGATTTTCCGCAAGCATAAGGATGTCATCGATTGTGTGACCTTCTGGAACCTCGGTGACCGCGACTCTTGGCTCGGCGTGAACAATCACCCGCTGCCTTTTGACGAGAACTATAAGCCGAAGCGCTGCTACTATGCTGTACGCGACTTCAATCCTGCACTGGAGAATGCTGTCGTAAAGGAAGACTTCGTGCCCAACCCATTAAACCAGCCCGGTCAGGAGTACCCGATGGTCAACAGTCAGGGCTATGCACGCTTCCGTGTAGAGGCTCCCGATGCCAAGTCGGTTATTGTCAGCCTCGGACTAGGTGGAAGTGGCGGCACCGTATTGCGTAAAGATAAGGACGGTGTATGGGTAGGAACGACTGAAGGTCCGATGGATCCTGGCTTCCACTATTATCACCTGACCATCGACGGTGGCGTGGTAAACGACCCCGGCACTCATAACTTCTTCGGCTCTTGCCGTTGGGAGAGCGGTATCGAGATTCCCGCTCCCGATCAGGACTTCTACCAAACACGCATGGACGTAGCTCATGGTAACGTTCAGCAGGTATTGTTCCCCTCTGCCAGTACTGGTGAGGTAAAGCGTGCCTTCGTTTATACACCGCCGACGTACGGCAAACTCGTCAAGGGTAAGCAGGAGCGTTTCCCTGTGCTCTACCTGCAGCATGGCTGGGGTGAGAATGAGACCAGCTGGCCTGTTCAGGGCTGTGCCGGCATCATCATGGACAACCTCATTGCCGAAGGTAAAATCAAGCCGTTTATTGTTGTCATGACCTACGGTATGACCAACGACATCAAGTTCGGAACCATCGGTCAGTTCACTGCTGAGGAGTTCGAGCATGTACTTGTCGATGAGTTGGTACCTTACATCGACAGCCACTTCCTGACCAAGGCTGACAAGTGGAACCGCGCCATGGCCGGTCTGTCAATGGGAGGCGTTGAAACAAAACTCATCACCCTGCGCCGCCCCGAGACCTTCGGTTACTACGGATTGCTAAGCGGTGGACAGTATGCTCCTGAGGATATCAAAGACCCGAAGCAGGTGCGTTACATCTTCGAAAGCTGTGGTTCAAAGGAAAATCCTGACGGCATCAAGCAGTCGGTTGAAGCGCTCAAGGCAGCAGGTCTGAATGCCGAAGGTTACATTTCGGAAGGCACCGCCCACGAATTCCTGACATGGCGCCGCTCCTTGTACCAGATGGCACAGAGTCTTTTCAAGTAATCAACACCAATAACAAAGCGAAGAAAAAGCATCTATGAAACGATTACTGTTAGGTTTATCATTTATCATTTATCACTTCTCACTTAGCGTAGCGCAGAACCCCTATCTGCCGCTGTGGGAGCATGTTCCCGACGGTGAGCCACGCGTCTTCGAGGATCCCGATAACCCTGGTAAGCTACGTGCTTACATCATCGGTTCTCACGACACACATTTCACCCAGTACTGCGGCAACGATATCCGCATGTGGTCGGCACCCGTCGAGAATCTTACCCAGTGGCGCGACGAAGGCCCCATCTTTTCGTGGTTCGTTAGCGGACAGTGGGACACTATGTTTGCCCCCGACCTTGTGGAGACAATCGACAAAGCCACAGGCAAGAAGACCTATTGGCTCTATCCGCACAGCCGTGGTTGGCAGCGTGTGCCGATGGTTTGCAAGGGTGACCGTCCCAATGGTCCCTTCGTTCCCGTGAACCTGACGGCTGACGGAACAAAGTGTGTTGACGGCTCGCTCATCGACTTCGACCCGTCGGTATTCATTGAGCCCGTCACCAACAAGAAAGATCCTGACTTCCAGAAGGGTTATCGTGCTTACGTGTTCTACGGTTTCCAGCACTCTACCGCCTGCGAACTTGACCAGAACACGATGTTCTCCAAGCGTGAGGGAACGGAACTGATTGACCCGTTCATCCCCGCCAGCAGTGCTGACGGCCGACTGTTAGACAAGGAAGGCAGTGAGTACAAAGCCCTCTATAACGGACAGAACCCGCTCGACTTCAATTTCTTTGAGGCCAGCAGTATCCGTCAGGTAGGCAACAAATACGTTATGGTATTCTCTGGTTATTCTGGTAAGGAATACGGACTTGGCAACACCAACTCTGCGCTGCGCTATGCTTTTGGCGACTCTCCCTTGGGTCCGTGGCGCTCCGGCGGTGTACTCGTGGATTCCCGTGGTGTAGTGCTCAATGAGGACGGTTCACACCTGATGACCACTAATGCCGGTCACAACACCCATGGCTCCCTGCAGCAGATTAACGGTCAATGGTACGTGTTCTACCACCGTCCGCCGCGTGGCTTCGGCTATGCCCGTCAGGCCATGGTGGCTCCCGTGAAGATTACATGGGACAAGAAACCTGTGGCTAAGGGTGGTGTTGTGAAGATTACGGCTTACGACCCCTATACCAAGGACAACGTCTGGACAGCCAAGGCTACTGACGGTACGGAATACACCGGTGCCGAAGTAACCAGTGAAGGTTTCCAGATTTTCGGTCTGCCTCCCTATCAGTATTACTCTGCTGGACTTGCCTGCTGGATGTCTGGTGGTACGAATTCCAACGAGTGGATGCAGGACAACTTCGATGTATGGAACAACTCCATGGATCTCGCCGGCATCACCAATGGCGGTATCATCGGCTTCAAGTACTTTGGCTTTGGCGGTCTGGCCGAGAGCAAATTGGGCATTCCAGCCTTCGAGGGCATCAAGAAGGGTGACAACGCCCATCTGTACCTGAACCTGACCTACAGCGGCAAGGGTGCCTTCAATATTCATGTCAAGCTGGATGATCCCTGGAAAGGTAAAGAACTCGGTATCATCTATGTTGGTGATAAGACTCCTACCAATCAGGCAGTTACGATTTCTCATTTGGTTCCTGATGTGGAAGGTTTGACCGGCAAGCATGCCATCTTCCTCGTGGTTGAAGGTCCGGAGGTTGCTCAGCCACAGAACAACCGTCCGCAGTGGGGACGTCAGCAACAGCCGCAGCGTCCGCAGGGTCTCTTCGACCTCCACGGCATCGGATTCACGAAGACTGACGCCTGCCCCGTTCCCATGGTGCCTCAAATTACCATCAAATGTGATGGCAAGCAGCTCCAGATTCCCGACCTGCCCATCCGTTCAACCAATCAGAACGGCTATACCGACCTGACTCACTATCAGGTCTATGGTCCGCTGAAGAACAATTCCAAGCTTGAGGTCACCTCCAACGCACCTGCTGGCGTACAAATCACCGTCAGCCCCATCACAGACGGACGTGCTACAGTGAAGTGCGTATATAGAGGAAAAGAGAAAATCTTCCTGATTAACTAATAACAGGATAGTACAATCAAGAAAGAGGGCATACGCCCTCTTTCTTTTTTCAATACACCTTTTGGTCGCTAAAAGTTCTGCATTGAGGTTACGAATGCAACTTATTTAGATTTTTGCGTAGCAACGGCACGAACGGTACGACCAGCCCATCGAATATTACTAAAGGAGTTCCACCCTAAAACATCACTATAACTGTCACCCCGTACGCCTCGGTTTGATATATTGAAATTGAATGTCTGAGCATATACATTTTCAGTTCCAATCTTACTGCTCCAATATGAACCCACCGTCGTGTCATAGACCTTTGACACTCCACTCATCATACCAGAGGCCGGCATAAAAATCGAACGACCATTTTGCTTACTGTAAACCATATAGCCACGGGTATTATTCAGCGTCGTCCATGACCACTGACAGTAGGCAGTATTCAATAATTCTGACAACTCCCCATCAGTCGGTAAACGCCAAAGGGATCCCATGTTGATGTATGCAGCATCGTAGATGGTTCCACTAATGTCTGATATGTTAGGCTGTACAGAATAGTTAGCTGATGAGTATTGGGACTTTGGCTGTGTTTCACCCCATGAATAGTAGTAGCCTGTTTCCTCTGGCCAGTCGGCACCGACATTCATGTTGGCCCACAGCGTACCAGAAGGCAGTCCGAGATCAACCATTTCTAGACCAAAGTGGCGAGCTGTACCATAGAAGACCTCTCCAGTAGGAGTCTCTACATAAGCACGATACCAATAACCGATATTGTTCTGCAAACCAGTAATCTGCTGCGAGAAACTACCATAACCTATTGTTGTTTGTGGATATACCGTGGCATTATTCTTTGTGATGTTTGCACTATCGCCTACAACAAAACCGGTTTGCGTTCCTTCTATAATTGGTGCCGTACTACTGATGGTGCCGTAAATCATAGCAGATGTACTGCCCTGCTTCCATGTAGCGCTATCAGTCAAAACATTCATGACGAACGAGCCACCATTCGCCACCGCATTGGGGCTGGCAACTGCACGCACGGAGTGTCCCCAACTCCGGTAATTACTATAGTTACTCCATGACCACACAATATCGTAGCCGTCATTACGGATATCCTTATCACTATTTCTGATGGTTAGTGCATAGAAGAAATCACTATCATAGTTTCCTTGTCTGGAGGTGGCATAAGATCCGTATTCATTTAGCCCAGTAATGTTTGAATTAACCCACAAGCCCGTCGCAGGCAGGAAAATACTGTGATTGGTATAACCTGGTTTCTTGCTGGTTACGAGGAAACCATTAACATTATTCTGCGTAGTCCACGTCCATGTACAATTGTCTCTCAGTTCCTGCATTTCAGCCAACGTTGGCATACGCCAGGCATTTTTCATATTGACATGAGCAGCATCAAGTTCTGTACCAGTGATGTCCAAGCCATTACCCAGATTGCTTGCACCGTATTGATAGTTAGCACTTGAATAACTATTCTTGGGCGTTACTTCTCCCCATGCAAAATAATGGCCACAGTCCTCTGGATTACTTGCACCTACATTCATGTTAGCCCACTTTACTGACAATCCCAAATCCACCATTTCGTAGCCATAATGACGGGCTTTACCATAGAAGATAGTATCAGGAGTCTCCACAAAAGCACGATACCAATAACCAATATTGTCATATACTGCAACTTCAAAATAATAGCTTCCGCTTGCAGACACCTGTTTCTCTAACAGGAACCGTTCCTTACCTTTCACGATTTGGGCACTATCACCCAGCACAAATCCAACCGTAACTTCACCTTTTAACGGTGCCGTAGTGCTAAGGGTTCCATACAGTCTGGTCTGAACATTACCCTGTTTCCATGAGGCACTGTCCGTCCTTATATTATACGATATACCGTCTTGTCCGGCAACATTGGGCTGGGCCACAGCACGAATACAATGCCCCACAGGACGATAATTACTATAGTTACTCCATCCCCACACAATATCGTAGCCGTCATTGCGTAAGTTCCTGTCACCGCTGTGGAATGTCATAGCCCATAAGAACGGACTGTTATTTCCGGCTTGAATGGAAGTGGGATAAGAACCATAATAGTTCCCACCCGCTAAACTGGAATTAACCTTCACACCTGCAGCAGGGAAGAAAATGCTCTTATCGGTATAGCCTTCCTTATTACTGGTAACACGATAGCCACTCACATTATTCTGCGAAGTCCACGTCCACGTACAATTATTGCTCAACTCTTGCATCTCGGCTAATGTTGGCATGCGCCACGCGTTACCCATATTCACATGAGCGGCATCATTCTCCGTCCCTGCAATATTCTGGTTTTCACCAAGGTTGCGTGAACCATACTGATAATTATCACTGGTATAGGTATCCTTTGTGGTCGTCTCGCCCCAGGCATAGAAATAACCGAAATCGCTGGACTGGTCAGCACCTAAATTCATATTAGCCCATTTCACACTAAGACCAAGGTCAACCATCTCGTATGCATAATGACGGGCTACTCCATAAAAAATCGTATCAGCAGTCTCAACATAAGCTCGATACCAGTAACCGATATTGTCATAAACGTCAATAGACAAGTCATAACTACCTGCCATTGTCATCTGCCTGTTCAAATCAAAGAGTTCATTCCCTTTTACAATATTTGCACTGTCACCGACAAGGAAACCTACGGTCAACGTCTCCGTAATAGGACGCGTACTACTCAGCGTACCATACAGTCGGGCTGTCGTGTCGCCAAGTTTCCAACTCGTACTGTCTGTTGTTATATTGAGAACCAATCCATCTTTTGTCATGGCATTTGGTGCGGCTACAGAACGAATGCTATGACCCCAGATTCGATGATTACAATAGTTGCTCCATCCCCACACAATATCATAGCTATCATTGCGAAGATTTCTGTCACTGCTGTGGAATGTCATGCCCCATAAGTACCAACTATCATTTCCTCCCTGCGTAGAGGTTGCGTAAGAACCTATCGAATTATATCCAAGACACGTCTGGTTGACCATCAGTCCACTGGCAGGCAGGAATATTTTGTTGCCATTACTACCCGTGATAATGTAACCATTCACACCATTGATATTGCTCCATCTCCATGAACAATATGTGCCATTCGACAATTCCGAGAATTCTGAATACGTCGGCATACGCCAAATACCGCCCCAGTTCACGGCGGCTGCGTCGTTCTGAGTACCTGAGATATTATAGTCGTCACCAAGGTTACGAGTACCCCACAGGTAGTTTCCACTCGTGTAGCTGTCTTTTGTCTCTACCTCGCCCCAAGCATAGTAGTAACCATAGTCCTCAGCAGACGTCGCACCGACGTTCCTCGCAGCCCACTTCGTGCCGCTCGGCAGACCCAGGTCAACCATCAGGGCCTCAACGGGACGCTTGTTCTGCATCAGGCACTCCTCCTTCGTCGTACCCTCAGCACAAGGGATGAAGATACGCAGCTTCTTTCCGTATTCCTTCGACACCGCGGCACCCGTTATCAGGTAGCCCGACTCACCGTTGTACTCACCGAACTCCCACAGGCACTTCTCCATCAGCTCTTCGCGCTGGTCGGCGTCGGGCAGCAGCCACTCCGTCACCACCGTCTGCTCCAGCAGCGCAGCGTTGGCTTCGGCATCCGTGGCATATTGGCTGCCAACCCTGCTCGGCTCCGTTGCGCCGACGTTCACGTTCGACCAGTTGCAGGACAGACCGAGGTCGATCGTGCGGAACTCCTCGTCCAGGATGTGGCACGTCACGGGATATACCGTGTTGGCAACGGGCTTGAAAGAGAACGTCTGGCGGTAGATCTTCTCTATATGGCTCAGCGTGTCCGTGATGTAGTAAGTCGCTGTGAACGTCTGTTGACTGCCCTGCGGCGCTATCACCATGTAGGCGGCGCAGGTGTCCTGCTCGCTGCTGACGTCGTGGCCGATGAAGAAGTCCTTCTGCTTCTGGGGCGTCAGATGCAGCGTGATGGTGTTCGATGTCCGGGTGGCGTTGTACAGACCGCTCTCGGACAACAGGTAGGTACCGGCGATGGCCGATGAGCAGTTCAGCGTGATCTTCTCGATGCGGGCACTCGGCAAGTGGTCGATATGGGGAAGGAAGCAAAGGTACGCCGCCTTGTGCGTCAGCGTGAAGCTGTAGCTGCCGTCTGCATCGTTGCGCGTGGCCGTCGCCGAACCGCAGTCACCGCTGCGCCCGATATGCTCCGTGTTGTCGGCGCCCGTCTGCGTCTGGACGGAGGGTATCGTCACGCTCCTGTCAGGGTAGTACACCATATAGGAGGGGGACTCGAACTCTGAGTCCTCGAACACGAACTCTGCGCTCGTGTTGTTATTCGTCAGGTTTACGGCACGGCTCTCGTCGCCTACGTCCAAACGGATGTGGTCATTCTCCGTCCAGTAGAAGGTCACGTTGCCGGTACCCTTACCGGGGAAGCTGCCGCCGAAAGAGGTACGGCGGGGAGCGGAACGCGGATGCTCCGTCCATTCCGTAGAGCGGGGAGCGTATAGCGGCTGCGAAAGCATGCTGCCGTTGAACACCACGCGCTGGCCGCTGGGCAATACCAGGCTGTCAAGTTGGGTAAGCAGGTACTGACGCTCATGACCCTCGACATCGGTCACAACCATC
>Ga0265300_10001993_pt1 | contig 18302 bp, 31 predicted proteins | sample AusTroGonzalo_MG_FD_193482 | JGI IMG/M metagenome (GOLD analysis project Ga0265300, IMG submission 193482) | Bovine rumen microbial communities from tropical cattle in Woodstock, Queensland, Australia - Gonzalo_03 | ecosystem: Host-associated > Mammals > Digestive system > Stomach > Rumen ...
GGCTTGGTGACACCATCAATCCGCGCACAGGCAAGAAGGGCTATGAAGGCGAGTGGACAGATGATGACCTCTACAAGCTTTTCAACATGACGCCTGATGAGATAAAGACAATTGAAGACACGATGAAGAAGTACAAGCAATGAGACTTTGGCACAAAGACATGATAGCCAAGCTGCCAAGAATGCAGCTTCTTGGCCAACATCGTGAATGCACAGCACTTCGTGGCAAAGGTTGGGGAAAGAAGCATAGCGTAGTCAACTATGTCTTTAAGCATCCATATTCAATGCTGTACAGCTATCATGAGAAAATCATGCATGAGATGGAAGCTAGAGGCTACCATGCGGCACTTGAATGGCATGACATCCATTATCGTGGCAAGCGCATTGGCTTTGACATGTCTGACTTCACTAGCCAACTGTCATCAGCTGACTATCCTGAACATGACAGCAGATATCTTGAAGAGTGCATAAGCAATCTTCACAGCAAAGGCATTGACTTGCAAATTTGACAATGAAGTTAAGTGATGAAGTCAAGTCTTGAGTGGCTGAAGCTGTAGACTTTTGATAAGATCTATGGTGCAAAGGAGAGAGTGATGCATGAAGCTTACATGTTCGAGATAAGTCTTCCAAAGCAAAAGCTTTTCAGAAGCGAGAAGTTCTCATCTTACAAGAGATTTGTCATTGAATGCGGAAAGAAATGCAGAGAGCTGCATGCTCATGCTGATGATGTCAAGATCTTGTGCATCACTGAGTCCGGTGATGTGTTTGCACGTAGTCCTGAGCATGGTGAGCTAGCAGTCTAAGAGAGGATAAAGCTATGACACAGACATTCAAAGGCTGGACTGTCGGGCTTGAAGACAAAGACCATGCTTATTTTCTAGGCGTCCACACAACAGCTGAAGGCACTAAGTATGGAAATGTGCATAAGACTCCATTGGAGAAGGGAGTCTATGACCAGCTCTTCAGCACACCGGAAGATGCAATGTTCTTCTGGAAGACCTGCTACTGGGAATATCTTGCAGGCAAGAAGTCATTCAAAGCTGTTCCTGTGAAGATAGACATCTCAGTTGGCGTGTCTGCTCTTGGCTTTCAGTGGAATGGCATATGAAGTTGAGTGGCTGAGCTGCTTGGTCTTTGATACAATCTATGATGCAAAGAAGAGAAGAAGATGCCTGACCTCTATTCCGAGATAACCGACAAGATGCCGCAAGACGCGCAGGACCTCTGCCGTCGGGCAGCGAACGTCTACGAGCGGTGCCGCCGGTACTCCGGCCGCCGGATCCACGACGTCAACTGCTTTGCCGGCCGGCTCCTCAACGGAGTGCACAACCTCGCGGGGATATGGGACATCGACACGACTGAACGGGACGACGCCGCCGAAATCGAGGAGCTGCGCCAGGAGTTCAAGGCGAGCCTCGAGGAGTGGCTCGTCGACGGCTTGAAGGAATTCAATGAAGACCTTCCATGATGGAAAAGAAAGGGAAATCATAATAAAGCTGTCAGTGCTTTCACTGTATGTCTGCATTCACAAGATCGAGAAGACTAAATTGTTCACATAAGTTCAAGAAGCTGAAGTCAGTTGGCTTCTTAAGTGGCTGAAGTCGTAGACTTTTGATAGAATCTATAGCACAAAGGAGGAACAACAATGACTTACCGAGAGCTCATAGACAACAGAAAGTCAATAAAAGTGCGCAAAGTGCGCGGCCGCGATGAGTGGAATGTGCTTGACATGCGGTATTATGGATCTAAAGTCATAGCTTCATTTCCGTCTAAAGATGAGGCTGAAGACTTTGCAGAAAGACGTGTCTTGTCTGACCATTGAGGAGACATCATGAAGTACACAGAAGAGTTTGACATCTTCACATTTGACTTCTGGTCTGGTGCTAAGGACACCATAGCTGAAGTCAGAGATGAAGAGAAGCTGACTGATCTTCAGCTTTTGATTGAAGACTACTTTGACGGACAGACTCCGTCTAAGACAGAGATCAATGACTTCGTCTGGTTCAACCGAGACATGATCCTTGAGCAGCTTGAGATTGACGGCAGCTGAGTGGCTGAAGCTGCAGACTTTTGATATGATCTATGACGTAAAGGAGAGAACATCATGTCAAGAAAGAAGCTTCCATACATGCCACGTGTGCTGATACGTCGTGATTTGTCCACACGCACGATCTTGTCTAAGCGTGACAAGGCTAGCTCACGTCGTGCTTTGAACAAAAGTGTGAATGCCATGTGGCGCTAAGCGGCTAGATCATTTAGTTTTTGATATGATCTACAGTGTCAATCAAGGAGAAAGACAATGACCTACACACCACAGCCAGTCACCGAGAAGCTCATCAATGACATGATGGCATATGCCAAAGATGAGTATGGAGTCAAGGACAATGAGACTTTGCGAGAGATTGCTCTGCTTGAGATTGAAGACCTCAAGCGCAAAGGCTGCCTGCTCTATGGTCCATACTGCATGGGATGCCCGGCACACAATGAAAAATGCCCAATGAATGACTGGCAGACGCGCCATCCCGAGTACATTGGTGATAAGCTAGAGCAGAAGCTTAACTCTTACTATTCTAAAGCATATTGGAAAGAGCATTAAGCGGCTAAGATCATAGACTTTTGACAATATCTATAGTGCCAAAGGAGAGAAAAAATGCCAACTGAAGAGACAGCGCTGCAGATGCCTGCACGTCAAGACGAGCTTAAGTGGCTAAGCTGCAAAAGCTTTGATAAGATCTATTTCATCAACAACCACTAAAGCAAAGGAGTCCAGAATGAACCGCTACATCGTCACACTCGCAACGCCCACCGGCACGCGCAAAGTCATCATTGCCGCGGAGGGCATCATTGACGCCCGTGTCCGCGCAGACCACAAGTGCAGCCGCGGTGAGAAGGTCGTCTCGGCCGCCCCGTATGACCCGTCCATCACTGTCGCATGAGGGGAGGGACACTATGGCGTGTGACCAGATTGAGTACTGTGGGGAATGTCCCCACTATGAGAAGTGCATAGAGCTTGCTGAAAAAGGCAGGCTGTCATCGTGCAGAAAGCAAGCAAAATGAGGTGGAGAGCTATGTGGCCGTTCAAGTCAAAGGCGGAGAAGTGCACTAGAGCATATGCTAAGATGCGCAGAGCAGATCTCATTGAGTAGGGAAGTCTGCTAGCTGAAAAGCATGTGGCTATGGTGTTCCCTTATGTTGAAGGCATATACATCATGAAAGGGCATCTAAGTGCTGCTCTGAATGACATGGTGCAAGGGTTTACCGCTATGCATGGATATGGAAGCTCATACAAGAAAGCTTATGAAAGCATAATGCGGCAGCTTGTAGACTATGAGAACATGCGTGATGTGGCGTCATTGGCTGGCTGGATAGAAATGCGCCAGCATGCAAATTAAAGCATATGCTAAGTGGCTAGATGCGGCATTTTTTCTTATATAGACTTAGACATATGTTGCAATGTCTTCTGCTTTAGATGGCTAAGCTGCAGATCTTTGTTATATGTGCATTTGAGCTGACATATGCGCTTATACCAAAATCCAGTCTTATCAGCCATTTAGAGCTTTGTCTTTTCTAAAGAAAAATATTTTGACTTTCTAAATGGCTGAAGCATTGAGTTTTTGATATGATCTATAATGCGAGGGAGTGGTGGTGGCAGCCACCACATGGCATGGCCACTTGGCCATAGCCGGTCCATGCGGGTGAAAAAAATTCCCACTCTTAAGTGGCTGAACACCCGAAACTTTGATAAGATCTATGTCGAAAGGAGTTGAAGATGGCTAATACACCTGGTGCCCCTCCGGCACACATCTAAAAAAAATCAAAATCTTAAATGGCTAAACCACGGATCTTTTGATAAGATCTATACCGTCAACACCAACCACACCAATGAAAGGAGCGCACTATGCGCACGATCCACACCGGATTCTATTCAACCAAGGCTCGTAAGATCATTGAAGGTCTTCTGACTCTTCAGAAGAAGGACAACAACAACCACGCAAATACCTTCGCACGAAGGTGCATCAACAAGTCTACGGTCGACATGGACTCCTCCGGCGAGGTGGTCCTCGCCTGCGGGAAGCTAAACTCATGGGGTGCGGCTGCGGCCTGGGATGGCGTAAGCGATTCGGTTGCCTTGAAAAAACTCGGGTGCTTCTTCAAGCAGCGCATCATGGAGGCTCTCAAGAAGGAAGGCAAATATGATGCCTGGGACCACAAGAATGAACTGGAGGTCACCCTTAGGATTGACCCGGAGACCACCCTAACCTTTTCTATCAAGGACGCCTACTACATCTATGACATGTTCCTGGGGCGCACGCCACCGGCCTCACGGTATTCGATGGCCTTCCTGAATGAGATCCGGGGCACCCAGAGGGACCCCATCACAGCCGAGATGATCAATAGCCTGAAGGAAGAGATCACCGCCCTGGAGCAGAGCACCAACGCAGAAGCGGACCGCCTCCAGCGCGAGTCCTGGACCAAGGTCAAGGCAGTGAAAGCCGAGTACGAGAAGCGCATCAAGGACCTGCGCGAGGAGACCGCTCACAAGATCGCCGAGCTCAATGCCTCCATCGAGGCGACAATTGACGGCCTGGCGAATTCTTGAGTGGCTGAACCCTCAGTCTTTTGATACAATCTATACCGCAAACCCAACCAACCCAAACCCGAAAGGACCAAGCAAATGAGCGACACCACCAACATCAACCTCCACAACTCCATCACGACCGCCGAGGCAGTCGAGATCATCACAGCCGCGGTGAAGACGGCCATCGCAAACCCTGAGCTGGCCTCGAGCCTCCCGGCCATCATGCTCCGTGGGGCGCCTGGCGTCGGCAAGTCCACGATCATCCGGAACATCGCCAACAAGCTTGGCATCGGCTTCGTGGATGTCCGCCTTGCCCAGCTCGAACGTGTGGACGTCTGCGGCCTGCCTTCCATTGAGGACAAGGTCACCAACTGGAACGTCCCGGCCTTCTGGCCCAAGGACAAGGGGTCTAAGGGAATCATCCTCCTGGACGAGATCACCTCCGCCCCGCCGGACGTCCAGGTGGCCGCCTACCAGCTTGTCCTGGACCGCTGCATCTCCAACTCCAACTACAAGGTGCCGGACGGCTGGTACATCATAGCCGCAGGCAACCGGGCCATTGACAGGGCCGTGGTCAAGACCATGTCCTCCGCCTTGGCAAACCGCTTCATGCACTTTGAGGTGGACGTCAACCCTGAGGACTGGGGCTTCTGGGCCGTGGCCAATGACATCCATCCTGCCATCACGGGCTTCATCAAGTTCCGCCCTGGCCTCTTGTTCAAGATGGACGACCAGAACCTCGAGCAGGGATGGCCCTCACCCCGCTCCTGGGAGAGGGTCTCCAATGTGATCCCGATGTTTGCCGGCAACGAGGACATCCTGAGGAAAGCGGTCTATGGCCTGGTCGGTTCTGGTGTGGGCATGGAGTTCATGGAGTTCTACCGGGTCAACAAGAAGACCGACGACGTCCTTGAGATGCTGGTCAACCCTAAGGCAAACGTGGTCATCCCCACCAAGTCTGACGAAAAGTGCGCCTTCGCAGCTGCGGTCTCCTACCTCCTCTGGAATGGCCATGACAGCCAGGACGACAAGACCAGGGTCGAAGGAATGTACAGGATCCTCAACGAAATGTCCTCGGACTATGCAACCCTTATCATCAAGAACGCCATGCAGGGGAACAGGAGGATCAGCCGAATCGAAGCCATGAAGCTCATCTCCGGGTCTCCCTCCTACGCTGAGTTCGCCAAGACCCACTCGAAAGCCTTCAGCCAGAAGTACACGCTGGATGCCTAAGGCCTGACAGCTAAGGTCCCTCATCTGAGGGACCTTAGCTAAATCAAAGATCTTAAGTGGCTGAACCACCTGAGTTTTGATACAATCTATACCGCAAGCCCAACCAACCACCAAGGAACACCACCTATGAAAAAGAACACCACCAACAATACGCTCACCCCCGAGGAGCTCAAGGAGCTCAAGAGGAATGCCAACGGAATCCTCGCTGAGACCCGCATGAACTTCCAGCGCATGTTCCCCTTTGTGGGGTCTGTGTCCATGCAGATGGACCTGATCCCAACCCGTGACCACCGCAACCCAACGGCCTGCACAGACGGCCACACGATCTACTTCGACATCGCCTTCCTCTCCAGCCTGACCCGTGAGGAGCAGATGTTTGTCCTCGGCCACGAGGTCTACCACGCCGTGATGATGCATCCCCTCCGTATTGAGGGGCGTGACCTCAGCATCTTCAACATTGCGGCTGACATGGAGGTCAACGGCATCCTGAAGGCTGACGGTCTGATTCCTCCGAAAGAGCTGTTCCTCCCCTCCGACTATGGCTTCCCGGCTGAGAAGAGCGCCGAGGAATACTATGAGCTTCTCCTCCAGGGGGCCAAGCAGAACTGCCAGATGCCTGGTGGCGATGACAAAGGCGGCAACAATGGAACACAGCAGTCTGGTCCTAGCAAGGGAATGTCTGGCATGTCCAAGCCTGGACAGCCTAATGAAAAGCTGAAAGGCCAGTTTGACAAGCACATCGGCAAGTCTGATGAGCTTAACAAGGAGTCTGGTGCTGGAGAGTACTCTGACCGCTACGGCAAGATCGGTGAGGACGAGGACTTCACCCCCAATGTGGACCCTAGGGAATCTGAGAAGGTGCGGTCAGCCGCGGTGGCAGCCGCCCAGCAGATTGAGAGGACCCGTGGATCTCTCCCCGGCCACCTGAAGAGCCTGGTGGAAAACCTCCTGAAGCCTGAGATATCCTGGAAGGAGGTCTTGGTGCAGTTCACAACCCGCACCTCGGGGTTCGACACCACTTGGTCGAAGCCCAACCGCCGGTTCGTCCACACGGGCACCTACCTCCCCTCCCATGAGGGCAACGCCTTGAAGCTCGCCATCGGCCTGGACACTTCGGGGTCTACCTCGGAGGACATGGTCAAGTTCCTCTCGGAGGTCAAGGGAATAGCCAAGAGCTTCTCGGCCTACGACATCGATGTGATCCAATGTGACCGGGACATCCAAGATGTCCAGCACTACACCCAGGACGACCCCTTCCTTGAGGGACCCAACAAGAACTTCAAGGTCTGCGGCGGCGGCGGAACCCGTCTGCGTCCGATCCTCGACTACATCAAGGTCAACAGCTTGGACGTGGATGCCCTGGTGATATTCACAGACGGCTACATCGAGACCATGGAAGCCAAGGATGACCCCGGCATTCCGGTCCTCTGGATCCTCACGAAAGATTCTACCGACGAGCATGTGAAAGCCTTCGGTGAGGTGGTGAAGTTCGCGGCCTGAGTGGTGTCAGGCTAGCGAAAGCGGTGCCCAGCTCTGAGGTGTGGTGTGGTGGCCACTTCTCAGAGCTGGGTTTTTCTAGCCAGATGGACCTAAGCAATTTGAGGAGAGAGCAATGACCACTGTCAGAACTAATGTGCATTCTTACAAAGCCTTCAAGATCCTGCATCTCATATGGAGCAAAGCTAGCAATTTCTTGAATGCATCTCGGATGGCTAGAGCCACGCCTGAGATGGCAAAGCTTTTGAAGATAGCGCCATGGCCTACCGTCATGAGAATTGAGTACTTAGATGACATGACCATAGCTATAAAATATGATCTTCACCCTGGCCGAGTTATTCCACCTAGCGTTGTAAAAGACGCCGCTGCCGCTGTCATCATCACAACCACAATGATTGAGTATGAGCATGAGCATCTTTGGCGCACTGGCTACAAGGAGCCACACATGGATCTAGCAGATCTAGCAGCTGCCAAGCATGAATCCATATCCCCCTATAGCGAGGAGCCTATTCTGATAGATGACATACTGCTGGCAGCCGCACTCATTGCAGATGCTGATGTGTCGAGCTGGCCGCCCGACAAAGTGAAAGCTTTTGCTGGAAGAGAGCTCAACCCTATTGAGTTTGAATTTGCTGTCCACATCTATGACTGCTTAGCTGACATAGACAGCAAAAAACAGCAAGAGGCAGCCAAGCTCAAAGCTGCATATGACAAAGCCATGAAGGCGCTTGCAGAACGCGTGTATGATGAGAAGCATGAGCTGTTCAAGAAAGTTGACAGCCTTCTCAGCGACAACCTTGTAGATGCAAGTGTATGTGACATGGTCTCTACAATGAAGACTAGCCATGCATATTCAAGCTAAGCGGAAGATGTATAATATAGTCTAATGCTATGGCCAGACGATTCTTCACATCCGACTTCCATCTGGGATCTAAGCTCTTGCTGTCCCTTGAGAAGTGGCCTTTCAAGTCTATAGAGTCTCATGATGCAGCCCTCATCAGGTCTTGCAGAGAGTGGGCCAGAGAAGACGATGTGATATACCATCTTGGAGATCTTGGACAGTTTGGCAATGACCGTGGACATGAAGGTCTTAGTGAAAAACCTGACCAGTTTGTCAAGGACTTGTCCGCGACCTTCTTGAACATCAGAGGCAATCATGACATACACAACAAAGTGAAGTCTATATGTGACTCAATGCATCTGTTTCTGAGCAAGAAGTATCCATCAGTCTCTCTGTCTCACTATCCGTCTTATGACATCCGCATAGACAAATGCTGTCTTGCTTCGCCAATAGTCATATGTGGGCATGTGCATAATGCATGGAAGCATTGCTTAGACTTAGACCATGGCATAATGAATGTGAATGTCGGCTGCATGAAGTGGGGATTCAAGATTGTCTCTGATGATGAGCTGATGAGATATCTAGATGCATTGTTCAGGACAAATCCAAAGAAGCTTCTCAGATGCAAGAGAGATGCTAGCGGAAAGCTGTTCTTCTTACGTCCAAAGACAATGCATTGACAGATGTTTATGCTATCTGAAAATGTGATATAATATAATCTAGCTGAGAAGCTTAGACTCAGCAGCAGGCGAATGCATGAGCATTGCTTGAATTCTCTAAGCAGTTCTAACAAAGCATACAATGCAGAACATAGACAATGAGACGGACAGCATGCAGGTGACTGTGTGCAACATAAAGTGGAGCAATCCAAAAGGGAAGACAAAGATCTACAATCTTCCTGAAGAGATGACATTGAACATTCCAGACGGTGTCATTGAGGGAGCAAAGAAGAGCAAGAAGACTACAGTGGAAGATGCAATAGAGACTTTCTGCTGCAACATCTTGACAAACAAGTTTGGCGCTGAAGTGCACAGCTGCCAGATCTATCTTCCAATTGAAGAGTAGAGAGAAGCACAAGCCTTTTTGGACAACAACTGAAAGAGAAAAGGAACAGCAGATGAATGACAAGTTCGAAGAAGCATTGAAGTCAGAGCTCAAGAATGAGAAGACTCTGTCTGACAATGGAGCAGTGATGCATGCCACAACTGGCAAAGCGCTGCTTGACATCAATTTCTCTGTCTCAAGCTTGAGGCAGGCAGATGAGACCACCATTGAGAAGAAGTTTGCAGAAGCATACTTTGAAGACCCGCTTCTGGCAGTGAAGTGGCTCTTCTTCTCTCGTGACGTGAGAGGTGGAATGGGAGAGCGGCGTCTCTTCCGCATCTGCTTCTCTTGGCTTGCAGGTCAGAAGCCAGAGCTCGCTGAGAAGCTTCTCAAGCTGGCACCTGAGTATGGGCGCTGGGATGATCTCTGGATGTCCGAGCTCAAGAGAGACCTCTGGAAGAAAGCTCTTGACATCATTGCAGCTCAGCTGACAGCTGACCTTGAAGCTGCAGATGCTGGCAAGTCTGTCTCGCTTCTTGCGAAGTGGCTTCCCTCTGTCTGCACAAGCTCGCCGAAGACAAAAGCTCTTGGACGCACAATTGCAGCTGACCTCGGCATGACTGAGCGTCAGTACCGCAAGACTCTGTCAAAGCTGCGTGCAGCATCTAAGGTAGTTGAAGTCGGAATCTCTGCAAACAAGTGGAGTGAAGTAGACTACAATGCTGTGCCGAGTCTCGCCAACATCAAGTACAAGAATGCATTCACAAAGCATGATGCTGCCCGTCGCCAGGCATGGCTTGAGTCTCTGGCCCGCGGGGATGAGGGAGTGAAGATAAACTCTTCAACAGCTTTCCCCTGCGACATCGTCCACAGCTACATGACGACGGCAAAGCAGAACTACTTTGACTGGAGGACTCTGCACATCAAGGCTGACACAGCCCTTGAGGAGATGTGGAAGGCGCTTCCTGACTATGCATCCTCTGACACTGGGAAGACGCTCTGCGTCGTAGACTCTTCTGGCTCGATGACAGTTGGAGTCGGTGGAGGCGGAATGCAGGCAATTGATGTTGCATTCTCTCTCGGCATCTACACCAGTGAGAAGCTCTCTGGACCGTACAAGGACAAGTACATCAGCTTCAGCAACAAGCCGAAGTACATTGACATGAGCAACTGCAAGACTCTTGCTGACAAGCTTGCTCTCTCTTACGCAGAAGCTGAATGTGCCAACACAGACTTGCGCAAGACGATGAAGCTCATCCTCGACTCGGCTGTGAACAACAACCTCAAGCAGGAAGACTTGCCTTCGACAATCCTCATCCTCAGTGACATGCACTTTGACCAAGGCACGACTGACTGGGGAGAAGACAAGACTCTGATGCGGGAGATTGCCGAGATGTACAAGAACGCTGGATACATTGTGCCGAAGATGGCGTGGTGGAACATCAGCGCAAACTCTAGGACGGTCATCCCTGTCCAGCAGATGGAGAACGGATGCACACTTGTGTCTGGCTTCTCGCCTTCAGTCTTGAAGATGGCTCTGTCCAGCAAGCTCGACCCGTTTGAAGCGCTGGTTGACCAGCTCTCTTCTGAGCGCTATGCGCCGGTAGAAGCTGCATTTCAGGAGTGCGTATGATACAAGCTTTCTTAGTGAAAGCTTCGGTCTGGCTGACGTTCCTCGGAGCGTTGGCCGACCTGATGGGCAAAGCTCTCCTTGAGTTTGCCAAGATGAATGACACGACTGACAGTGTCTATGATGACGTTGCAGAGCTTGCCAGACAGCGTGCTGATGAGCATGACCCAGACAAGATTGGAACTGACAAAGCTATTGAAGAGTATGGCCGCAAGTTTGATGTTATGATGATATGTGCATGTGTCATAGACATCTTGTTCGTGTTCGGCATATACATAGCTCTTCAGCACTATGGCTGGACTGACATAGCAAATGTGTTCATTGTCATGAGCTATGCTCTGTCATCTTACGCTGGATTCTACTTGCTGCGTTGCAACAGAAAGTCTCTGTCAATGGTTGACAATGTGATGTCTGTCTTGAAGTCTGCTGTAGAGGGTGATGGAATCCAGACCGGAGAGAGCAATGAAGAAGCAGAAAGCTCAGAAGATCCAGAAGACAAGAGCAAGAAAGAAGAATGAAGAAGACTGGTTTGTCTTGATGGGATTTGACAGAACTGACAAAGACCAGCAGGGATTTCTAGCCATGAATGACGGGAAGGGATTTGCTTCTTACAAGATAACTCATGATGTGCATGAAGCATTGAAGTTCCCATCAAAGAATGTAGACAGTCTTTCAAGCTATGGAACTCCAGAGCAGTGGCTCAAGTTCTTCTCAGAAGAGCGAGAGCTGAAGAACTGGAAGTTCCATCTGATGAAGATATTGAAGCCGAAAGACAGAATGGAGAAGAAAGCATGACAGTCGGAGAGTTGAAGAAGCTTCTTGAGAATGCTGATGACAGTGCATCTATTGAAGAATTCGGAATTGAAGTCAAGAAGCCAAAGAAGAAGAGTCTCATCAGAGAGATACTTGAGTATGACGGCAAAGTAGAAGAGGGAATTGACTGGAGCGACTCTTTCAACACTTCTTCTACATTTGGATGCTGAGCTATGTCTAGATTCATGAGCCCATGCGAGTTCAAGATGAAGCTTGATCTCGCAGATGACAAGTTTGCTCTCGTCAAAGCAAACAACGCAGTCAAGCTCTGCTCGCCAAGAGACACGCTATGCTACGGCATCTTGACTCGAGACGGGAACATGGCTTTCTTCAATGACAGTCTTGAAGAAGTCCAGCCTCCAGACCAGTTCTTGCTCTGGCTTGATGACCGTCCCTACATCAGTGCAATGTCTACAGAGATAGACTTCCCCATCCACGTGCCGAGATGCAAGATCATATCTTCAGGATGCTACTCAAACATCATCACACTTCCTGCTGTAGACATCCCAGACTCAGTTGAAGAGATCGGTGGAAGCGCTTTCATCAACTGCTCTGCTCTAAAAGAAGTCTGGATTCCTGACTCAGTCAAGACAATGGGAAGTGCTGTGTTCAAGGGATGTGACTCTCTTGAGAAGATCTCTTTTCCAGCTATGCGCCGGATTGAGCATCTGACTTGCAAGAAATGCTACAGCTTGAAAGAAGTAGAATTCCGCGGACCAGTTCTTGAGATCGGCGCTGATGCTTTCTTGGAATGCACTTCTCTTGAGAGCATTGAGATTCCAGAGGGAGTCCGGTGGATAGACCAGAGAGCTTTCTACGGCTGCACAAGCTTGAAGAAAGTTGTCCTTCCCAGCACGCTTGAGATCATAGATCCACGAGCTTTCTATGGCTGCACTTCTCTTGAAGAGATCAGAATTCCAGAAAGTGTCAAGTCAATCGGCGAAAATGTGTTTGCCGGCTGCCCGAAGCTGAAGAAAGCTGTGTTTGAAGGGTGGAACGGTCAGACACTTCCGGTGAGAGAGAACTATCCATTTGGCGCTAGAGAGTCTGCAGTGATGGGAGATCTTGACGAGTTCATCAAGAACTGGAAGCTTCCTGTTGAGAAGCCAGACTGCGCTTGTTCAGGAAGTTGACTTCTTGAATGGCTGAAGCGCTTGGGCTTTGATAGAATCTATAGCGTAAAGGAGAAAAGAAGATGCTTACAGACAGACCACTTAAAGTTGTGACTGCAGTTGGTCCATATGGACTTCCTGAGTACCACATTGTAGACAAGAACCAGAAAGTCTATGCAGTGGCATATGACATGGCAGCAGCTTCGATGTGCTGTGATGTCTTGAACCAGCGCTATCCAGTCGGCTGAAAGGAGACCCACAATGGTCAAGATCAACTCAGTCATTGAAATGGAAGTCAAGACCCGCGAAGAGGAGCTTGAAGAGCTCCTCGCTCCTGATGGCAAGCTGAACAATGACATATTCATCGCGCTTCAACATGTCATTGAAGCAGAGAAAAACCATCCTGCGGATGATGACACGAGCTTTGCTGCATATGCAGCGTTCGATGCTGCGATCAACACTTACATGAAGTATGCAATTGAGTGGGACCGACTGCAGAGAGCATGAAAGGAGACTTGCAATGTGGCCGTTCAAGAAGAAAGAAGAAGATTCAATGTGGCTAGTCACATATGTGCTAGGCGCATCTATAGATAACACAGATGAAGCTCACATCAAAGTGACATTTGACTTGCATTATTCATCAGCTATGGCGATTAGAGCTAAGACAGCATTTGAAGCTGCAGCAATCTTCGCCAGCAAGATGACACTTTCGCCGCATGTCTACATTCACAAGATCGAGAAGACTAAATTGTTCACATAAGTTCAAGAAGCTGAAGTCAGTTAGCTTCTTAAGTGGCTGAACCATCAAGCTTTTGATACAATCTATAGCGTAAAGGAGAAAAGAAAGCTATGACTGAAAGACCATGCAAGACATGCTGCATCTGCAGCAAGAAGTTCTATGGCTGGGGAAACAACCCAGCTCCTGTCAAAGCCAGCGGTGAATGCTGTGATGACTGCAACCGGAACAAGGTCATTCCAGCAAGACTAGCTCAGCTGACATCTAGCAAGACTGCTTAAGACTACCGACAACTACAACAAAGAGAAAGAAGCTGAACATGATCAGATCGACTGACAATGATGAGATTGAAGCTAAGCGTGATGAGACATTCAGGCGCAAGCATGATGAGATAGTCAACCAGCTGGTGAAGCCTGGTGACTGTGCAGACAAAGTCAATCCCAAAGTGCACATTGATCCAAACTATGTAGACAGGTCTACAGACAGCAGCTGGGGCAAGAAGAATCCATCTGCCTGGTTCTCAGATCTAAGTGACCGTGACTGGACTCTTCCACTTGAGAAGAAGATCCCCAATCTTCGCTTCAATGACATTCTTGACAAGTCTCTTCGTGAGAACAAGGGACAGTACGTTGTCAAGGAGAAGAGCCCAAAGCTGAAGTCAGAAGCACCTGTGATAAAGTAAAAGGAGACAGAAGATGAATGACTTGACAATGAAGAATGAGCTGCTCATGCTTGACTACTACGCAGGTGGACATCCATGCATGGTGCCGCCTGGCGGATTCACTGACGACTGGCCTGAGATGGTAGATGCTCTTGGCTCAAAGCGAGCCAGCAAGCGGATCAGCAACATTGTGTACCGCCTTAAGAAAGACGGACTCATCTATGCTGTGCCAGCAAGCGAGTCAAGGGAGTATGCTGGATGGAAGCATCTCACCAAGAAGGGTGAAGACTACTGCAAGAAGCTGGACGAGTCTGGATGGTGGAAGCGCTGGAACGGACAGTACAAGATCTTGAAGGAGAATGCAGAGACAGCTGAAGCTCCGAAGCAGAAGCCTGAGCAGGAAGAGACACAGAACACTTCAAGTCAGACACTCAGCCCTTGGATGGACACCTACATCAAGATAGTAGAGCTTTCTGAGAGCTTGATCAGTCTTTCAAAGAAGATCTCAGACAACAGCATCTAGGAGAAGCGCCATGAAGAAGAATGAAGACAAGACTGATCTTGAAAAGCTCCGGGCAAAGATCATACGTGCTGAGAAGCGAGTTGCTTCATGTGTTCCAAAGTCTATCCGGCGAGCTTTCAATGAAGAGCTGTGCAACTACATGTCTCTGAAGATACAAGAGAGCCGGATGCTGAATGAGACTCGGATAACCGGCTTCTGTCCAGATGAGCTTTGAGTTTAAGAATTCACTTTAATGTGGTATAATGTATACATGTTTAAGGGAATGAAGACCGTTGCTTGGGATTTGACTCACACGATGTAAATAAATGTTTGATCTTTGACAATTGACAGTTTCTTTTTTTAGATGCTTACAGCAGGTTTGTATCTGTAGAATAAAATTGGCATCTAGTTTTATTGGCTTTATGGGCCCGTGTCAGAGTGTGGTGATTGGAGCTGCTTTGCAAGCAGTGCGGTTTCGCGTGAGAGTTCGATTCTCTTCGGGTCCACCATTATTTTCATTGTTCATTTTTTGACTGCTGCTATTGGTTCGAATCCAACCTGAGCCTTACTTAACAGGAGGCTCGGAAAACTTATGAGTGAGCGGTTTCAGCAGTCAAAGATTCTTCAAGACACACACAGCAGTATTTTCAAGCCTGGTAAGCTCGGGGTCGCAAGTTCGAATCTTGCCGAGATCTTAGATCTCGTAGCTCAGCTGGTAGAGCACGTAAAAATGTGTCTTGCTTTTATTTTACAGGGCGTGGTATAGCAGCATTTCTGCACGATGGGTTTGGGTCCCATAGGTAGCCGGGCAGCACGGCTCGCCCTGACCAATTTTAGATGAGTTTGGTAATGCACTTGAGTAAATAAGAATATGAAAATTTATAAATGTACATGTGGAAAAGAATTTGACAATGGCCGTTCTCTTTAGGGTCATAAAAGAACTTGCAAAAGTTATAAGCAATATAAGTCAAAAAAGCAAAAAGATGATCTTTTGAAGAAAGAAGCTAGAAGACTTCCAAATGGAATGTTCAAATGTGAAAATCCTAAATGCAACAAAGAACATGATGGAAGCTATGGAACTGGAAGATTTTGCTCTGATTCATGTAGAAGATCTTATTCTGCTTAGTAGAATGACTTTGCTGAGATAAGCAAAAAAAGAAGATCTAGAAAATAGATGAATATTCATGAACAACATCTTAAAGCTAGAGCTCCAAGAGGAACATGGCAATGTAAACAATGCAACTTGATATTTGAAACTAGAGCTTAGTTGTTTGAGCATAATCATTAGATTCATCCGATTCAAAAAAGAACTTCTTGGAACAAAGGCTTGACGAAAGAAACAGATGAACGTATTATGAGAAATGCTCTTTCTGTTTCAAAAACAATGAAAACTAAAATAGCTAATGGTACTATTGTCAATAGATGTTGTTCAAAATATTGGACAATAGAGAAACGTAAAGAAGTATCTGAAAAGAAGAAATAGCTGTATCATGATCATCCAGAAAAACATCCAAACAGGAAACTTGCTGGCAATAAAAAGAAAATGACATATCCTGAACAGGTTGCATTTGATTGGTTGACTGAGCATAAAATCATATTTGAGCATCAAAAAGAATTTTGCTTTAATGAAATGAAACGATTTGTTGATTTTTATATTCCTTCAGAGAAATTATTTATTGAAATTGACGGTGAATACTGGCATTCTGAAGGAAATAGTAGAGATAAACAAAAAGACGAAATTGCATTAAAGCACGGTTATATGACAATACGAATTCGTCCTAAAAATAATGTTGTCAGATAGCTTGAGAAAATTTTTGAAAAACGAATTTAAGTCAATTGCCCATTTTGATATTTTAAGACTCAAACAGCAGCATCAGCTTATTCCCCACCATATTCGGAGAACAAGCACAATGAGTCTTGTCTATTTTTGAAGCTAGCAGCTGAACATGGTAGCAGCACGGGTTCTCCACAGCATGGAGGGAATCTTTGTAGCCGTAGCTCGGTTATCCCCGTCGGGCATGCCTATACGCTGAGGATCCCTAGCTTCAAGTCTTTTGACTGGATGCGTACCGAAGAGGTCATAACGGGGCGGTCTTGAACACCGTTTGCCTGAAAGGGCACAGAAGTTCGAATCTTCTCGCATCCGCCAGTTCTTGGAGAGATGTCTGAGCGGTCTAAAGAGGCTCCTTGCTAAGGAGTTGGCTGCAGCTATGTGGCCCGGAAGTTCGAATCTTCCTCTCTCCGATTTTCAAATGAAGCGCCCGTATAGCTCAACGGCAGAGCGGCTGCCTTGTAAGCAGCAGGTTGAGATCTCGGAATTCTCTGCGGGCTCCATTTCTTCTTGAAGACGCACACAGCAATCTAAAGCAATTCACTGATAATGAATACAAGCTAAACGCGTCTTGTCAATGCCAGTGTAGCCCAAAGGCAGGAGGCACGTGACTCAAAATCACTTCAGTATGGGTTCGAATCCCATCACTGGTACCAATTTCACGGTGTAGCTAAAATAGGTTAGCAACTGCCTTTTAAGCAGTGGCATGCAAGTGCAAGTCTTGTCACCGTGACCAGACAATTTCAAGATGTCTCCATCGTCTATCGGCTAGGACTCAAGTTTTTCATACTTGCAAGAGTGGTTCAACTCCACTTGGAGACGCCATCAACTTCAAGGGCGTGACACGGTATCGATTGGCAGAATCAATTGTGTGTCTATGCATGCAGTGGAGCTTAGTCCACTTCAAAACCAAGCAAACAACTAAATGGCGAGTATGACTACGCTATGGCTGCTTGATCTAAGCGATCTGTAAGACAACCTGCAGCTCTGGGAGACCGTCCGCTGGTACCGGAAGCTGCATCATCACTTGGCGGAACGTCCTCAAGATGTGGAAGCGCTTGAGGTCAGTCATTTCCACAAGATCTCCTGCGAGTCATTGCTCTTGCTGCAGCAGAGAGAAACTAAGCAGAGCATAAGCATGTGAACAAGGTGCATGAAAGACTGAGCAAGACGGGAGTTCGACTCTCCCCACGTCCATTCATTTGAAGTATATTTTATATATGAATGCTATTAGTGAAAAGTTGTCAGATTTTCCATTGAGAAAAGCTCTTTATGACAGATTTGGATCTAAGCTGTCTGATGAAGCATCAGAGTATTCTGCAAATGAAGCTGATCTAAAAGCTATATATGAAATAGTGAATGAAGTCATCTTTGAGTCAAAGTTGATTACTGATGTTGAAATTCGCATAATTGACAGAACTAATGAAATTGCAAAGGGAGCAATTGGATTCAAAGTTGACAATGCTACAGGAAAAATAGTTCCTTTGATAAAGATCATAAGAGAAGTGAAATATGATTCTATGGTTTCAATGGTGAATGTCATATGCCATGAAATGATCCATGAATTTGACATGTTATACGGACCAATTTCTAAAATGAAAGACCACACTGTTAAATTAGTTGGCACTCGTCAGATGATTGGTGAATATGATGTGCATGGAGACTATTTCAATGAATGGATGAAGATCATCATCAATGCTGGAATGATAGTCTCTACATATCAGCCAGATAGAATAAAATTCAAATTTTTCAAAGAGGAAGATTTCATGGATGAAAATGAGCAGACTAAGCTAGATCTAACTCAGAAAAAGAAAGCTGAGTATG
>Ga0265300_10001995_pt1 | contig 18276 bp, 11 predicted proteins | sample AusTroGonzalo_MG_FD_193482 | JGI IMG/M metagenome (GOLD analysis project Ga0265300, IMG submission 193482) | Bovine rumen microbial communities from tropical cattle in Woodstock, Queensland, Australia - Gonzalo_03 | ecosystem: Host-associated > Mammals > Digestive system > Stomach > Rumen ...
CCGGCCCTGACGATGGAAATCTTCAACATTCCTGACGACGTGACCATCCAGGTCGTGCTGGACAATATGGCGAAGAACATCGTCCTTTCTCCGCTCGGGGACAAGTGGGCGACGCCCGGCTCCGAGTCTTATGGCTCCTTCAACCTGGGTCGCCTGTCGAGCGAGAACGGTCGCATGTCGCAGCTCGTTCTTCCGACGGTTGCGACAGATGAGCGTACTTCCATCACGCTTACCATTTTACAGAGCGATGCTCCGGCCATCGAGTGCAAGCTCTATGCGCCCCGTATCGAGGTGGGCAGGAAGTATGCGGTCGATCTGGACTTCCTCGATCTGGCTACGGAAATGCACGCGAGTTCCTTTGTGATCAACGAGTGGAAGAGTGCTTCGGACTATTCCGGCCATGTCTTTTAGCGTAAAGAAATAAATCAAGATAGAATGAAACAGATTGCATTCATTGCATCCGCTGCGCTCCTGACGCTCGTGACGCTTGCTTCCTGCAGCCGCGAGGATCCTGCCGGGCGCGCGCAGCGCATCACGCTCGAAGCCGTCATCGGGGCGCCTACCCGCGCCACGACCTACGGCAAGTCCGAGGTTTTCAATCCCGGCGACCAGGTCTCGCTCTACGCCTGGACGGGCAGCAGCGAGTTCATTCCGTCCGACCTGGTGGTCGGCGGCGTGGTGAACGAGCTGCAGCAGAACGGCAGCTGGAAGAGTGCCTCGGACATGTTCTGGAAGAACGCCGTCACCCCGCATTACTTCCTGAGCCTTTATCCCGCCCGGACCGTGACGAATTTCGTCGCTGACCGTTTCCAGCTCGTTCCCTCCAACTATGAGGCCAACGACTTGTTGGTCGCGCTCAACCTCGACGGCCTCACGGCTTCCGAGGATCCCGTGCCCCTTGCCTTCGACCATGTGATGGCCCGGCTCCAGGTGAACATGAAGTTCCGCACGCAGTGGTCCGCGACGCCCAAAGTCGAAGTCAAGGCCCAGGCCTGCACTGCCGGTGTGATCAATTACCTCGAGGGCAGCATCATCCCGGATTCGATGGGAAGCATCTCGCTTGAAACGCTCCCGAGCCCGGAGAAGGGCTATGCGTTGAGCTGTCATGCGATCATGATCCCGCAGAAGGATTTCCGTACCGTCACCCTGACGGTCGACGGGCAGGAATTGGTCTTCACGAATGCGAGCGACATCAAGCTCAAAGCCGGCAAGGTCACGACCATCAACCTGGAGGTCGGCCTCGACCGGATCGATCTCGCCTCCGATATCAACGTTTCTGAATGGTCCGCCGCCGCGGTGATCGAGAACGGCGAAGCCCAGGATGAATAAGACTATTTGCCAGATGAAAAAGCATTTCATACTTTCCCTCATACTTGTCGGCAGCGCCCTGCTTGCTTCCTGCAACAAGACGGCCTTCAAGGAAGGCAGCGGTGACCCGATTCCGATGCGGGTCGTCGCCAGCATCGACGGCACGAAGGGCTCCATGGTGAGCGCCGACCTGACGGACTTCTATCTCCGGATCGACACTTCCGATCCGACCTGCAACTACTTCGGTCACATCGAGAAGGGCGTCGACGGCGCCTGGAGTGCCTCCTCGAAGCTCTACTGGGCGGATGAAAGCTCGCCTGTGACCTACAGCGCCGCTTTCTATCCCGGCCATTCCTTCAACGCCTTTGATTTCGCCGACGGCGCTGAACTTACCCTGCCGACCGACCAGAGCACCCAGGCCAAACTCAACTCGGCCGACCTGCTCGCCATCCCTGCCACGGTCACGAAATATTCGGACTCCGTGGACGGGGAGCTCTCCGTCGCGCTCAACCACGGCCTTTCGATGGTCCACTTCACCCTGACGCTGAGCGAGTCGTTCTTTGATCAGGGTATCGGCCTGACCTCGAATCCCGTTACGGATCTCGTGATCAAGGGTACCCGGTGCGCCTTTACTTATCTGCCCCAGACGGGCGAAGTGATCGCCAAGGACGACTCGCAAGCCACCGTCACGCCGCTCACCGGCGAATATGACCATGGCACTTCAATCGCCAAGGCTTCCCACGCCAACTATGAAGCCATCCTGGTGCCGCAGACGCTCCTGCCTGGCGAACTCACCGTCTCCTTCCGCATCGACGGCGAGACCTACGACTGGTCCAACGCGGACGAGATCAAGCTCGAACGCGGCAAGTCCTACAACCTCAATGTGGGCATGAACCTGTCGAAGCTCCCGTTCCTGGGACTCTCCGCTACGTACCCCGCCACTGGATTCTCCGAGAAGACCGGTTGGGAGATGGGCGATGTGATCTTCGTATTCTTCAACCATGTCGCTGCACCCCGCTACGCGAAGATGGTCTATGACGGCACGACCTGGATCAGCTACGAGATGAGCGGTGCGAACGAGATCCCCGGCTGCCTGGGTCTGGTCAATGGTGATTCCGGCACCCTGCGTGCCATCTACCTGCCCTTCGGCTCCGAGACGACATGCATCCGGGCCGGTGGCGACGGGACGAACTTCGAGTTCGATCCGCCCCTTTATTCCTTCTATTATTCGGCCTCGGCCTCGTACTCCGTCTCCGGCGGTCAGATCCAGGCCCAGATCAGCAACTTCAGCTATCCGGATGGATATGTGCATTTCAAGGTCGCTGACGCTCATCCTGTCGACAATCTGTACCGGATGGGTACGGATGCGGTGATCCCTGTCGGTGTCGCGAGCGTCTCGGCCGACGGAACTGTCGTGGAGACGTCGGACAAGGCCCCTGGCGATGACATGCCGGGTTACGCGTTCAAGAACGGCTATCTGTTCAGCGGAAAAATCTCGAACGAATACACCTTCGGGAACATGAAGTATTATGCCAAAACGAACAACCGGGACGGCAGCCGCTCTGATTGCTTCAAGCTATACGACTACATCGAGAACCATTCCGTGCTTACCATGCCCGCTTCCACCAGTTATGAATGGATACCTGTGGGCAAGGACCTGACGGTTTATTCCCCTTATTTCGGTACCATCCACACCTGTAATTATGGCCAGACGGTCCCGGAGGCGGTCGGCCAGCTCTACAGCAGCGAAGAAGTCGCCGAATTGGGCGTAGCCGCCCCCAACTGGGCTCCGGCCACAACCGGCTGTTACTGGTACTGGATGACCGTGCATGGACAGATCGGGACCGTGGTCAAAGCAGGCAGCGTCTTCCTGTTCCTCCCTGCGTCCCATGGTGCCCTCGGGCAGTATTGGGACTCCTACCACGGAGACAACCAGGACGTGCTCTTTTTCAACGCTACTTCGAGAAGCGCCCAGGGGGAGGTAGACCCCGCCATCAGCTATGCATTGCGTAATTAGAAAACTCTTGAACATGAACCAGCATATTATTAAATCCCTGGCAGCGTTCGCCGCACTCCTTTCGTTCGCTGCCTGCAACAAAGAATTCGAACCTGCTACGTCAGGTGACATCACAATCAATGCCTCCGTCGGCGCGATGACCAAGGTCGCCTACGAAGGCAACGCCACCAGCTTTACCTCCGGCGACAAGATTTCCGTCTACGCCTGGATGGGCGACGCCACCGCCATCCCCGTCAAGCGGGTGGTGGACGGCGTCGTGAATACCTTTGACGGCAGCGCCTGGACCCCTGCGAGCCTGATGCGCTGGCAGAACAATACCGACGCCCACTATTTCCTGGGCATCAGCCCGGTGCGGACCGTCTCCAGTTTCACGGCCGATCCCTATACCCTGGATCCCGCCGACTACACGGGCAGCGACCTGCTGATCGCGACGAACGTGAGCGGTGTCAAGTCCTCCGACGGGGCTGTCGCCCTGAACTTCGACCATGCCATGGCCAAACTGAACGTCAACCTGCGCTTCCGCAACCAGTGGACCGCGACCCCGACCGTATCAAGCGTCAAGATTGCGGCCAAGACCCAGGCCACGGTCGACTATCTCGCCAAGAGCGTCACCGCGACCGGAGAGCAGAGCAGCATCACTGTCCCTGCGATGACGACTGCCGCCACGGGCTTTGCCTTGAGCTACAGCGGCTTGCAGGTCCCGCAGAGCGGCGTGAAGGTGATCACGGTCACGATTGACGGCAAGGATTTCGTGTACGAATCGACGGACGACATTCCGCTCGTGGGCGGCAAATACACGACAATCGGCCTGATCGTCGGTAAGGACAAGATCGAGCTGGGCTCCATCAGCGTGAACGACTGGGCGGCCGGTGCAGACCTTCCCGGCGGCGAGGCGACCAAGAAAGCCATTTCCTTCAATCTCGGCGTCAAGTATCCGGCCGACATGAACCCGACCAAGACAGCTTGGGAAGCGGGCGACGTGATCTTCGTGTTCTTCGACAACGTCGCTGCCCCGCGTTTCCTCAAGATGCGCTATGACGGCGCGAAGTGGATCTATGCCGAGATGAACGGCAACGTCGGCGGTGCCGGCTGCCTGGGCTTCGTCAACGGCGACAGCGGCAATATGCGGGCCGTCTATCTGCCGTACGGCAGCGATATCACCGTCGCTGCGGGTACGGATGCGACGAGCTTCATCTTCAGCCGCAACGATTACGCTTACTTCCTGACCGCGACGCTCCCGTACACGGTTGCGAATTACGAACTGAGCGGCGACTTTGATCTCAAGGCTCCGGACGGCTTCGTGCAGATCTACATGCCCAATGAGACGAATATCTCCACGACGAAGGTCGAACTTCGCGAGCCGCATCTGACCCCTTGCCAGCTCACTTCCATTTCGGCCGACGGTACCGTCAACACCAAGACCCTGGCCCATGGCGCCCCGATCCCGGGCTATGCCTGCAAGGACGGTTTCGCCTTCAGCGGCATCCTCGCTGCCGGTGCGAGAAACGCTTCGACAAAGTATGCCTTCACGATGGTCGACGGCGACTGGGACGGCACCTATTATGTCAAGTCCCTGAATCCGACGGTCGTCTATGCGACCGCCGACGACCGCGCTTTCCGCATCCCCGATTTGCAGTACTGGGCCATCTGCGGCGTCAATATGCCGGTCGACCTCGGTATGGATATCGATATGGGCGGCGGCGAGCTGCGTCGCGTCTACTGGGGCACCCTCAACCTCGGTGCTCTGGTTCCCCTGTCGGAGACGAATGACGACGTCTTTGGCGACTTCTATGCCTGGGGCGAGACCCTGCCGTACCACAAAGAAGGCTATGGCCGTCAAAGTGGCGCTTCCTCTCTTCGAGACGGCAAGACGGGTTACGACTGGGTTTCCTATCGCTTTGAAAACAGCGTTGCGAAGGATGCTTCCAGCTTCTCCAGATATACCGGATCTGATTATACCACGCTGCTTCCGGAAGATGATGCCGCTACTGCTACGCTCAAAGGTGCCTGGCGTATTCCGACCATCGCGGAATGGCAGGCGCTGATGGATACGAACCGCTTCAACTGGCATTGGGACGCCACCCATAACGGAATGGAAGTCACCAGCAAGGATCCGGCCTATGCGGGTCACAAGATCTTCCTCCCGGCGAGCGGTGCCCGTGCTAATGAATGGTACTTCTTCCCTGAACCTTTGACTGGCAACTATTGGTCCTCTACGCATGATGTTTCGGCTAGATGGGGCGCTCATATGATTTATTTTAAAAACAATGAGATTGGCTCCTCGGCCATGCTCCGTTGCTACGGTATTTCCATCCGTCCAGTTTCGGATTAATTGGATATCATGATTCTGTCAGGAGCGCTGGCGCCTTTGTGTGCCAGCGCTCTTTTATTTCATAGTATAGTATGTGAAATATATGCGAATATGCTTATATTTGTAAGTTCCCCAGTATGGGGATGATAGTATGTATTGCCACATTAATCCTCTAAAATCTGCATTCACGACGATGCTGCTCCTGGTGGGAGCGGTCTGCGCCGGCCATGCTCAAACCCTGGAACGCCCCTGGTACGCAGGCGTCCAGGGCGGCACTTCTTTCGGACAATCCACTTTCAGCAGCATCACGGAGCACCAGGTCCACTGGGGCGTGCAGGGCGGCCTTTTCGGCGGCTACCGCATCAATCGCATCCTATCGTTGGAAGCCTCCTTCCAGTACGGCGCCCAGACCCAGTCAGCGCTCGATTGCTGCCCGTACTGGCTTTCGGCCGACGGCGAACGCTTCGCGATGGCCGTTCTTGACGCTCCGGGCTGGTACTACAGGGACCTCAGCACCCGCACGCAGTGGGGCAGGGCTGCCTTGCAGGCCAATGTCAACCTGATCGGATTCTTCGCCAAGAATTCCCGCTGGACGCTGAACCTCAGCCCGCAGATCGCCGCCGTCACGACGCAGACGAAGCTCGTCGCGCCGGATCAATCCATCCTGAACCCCCGTCAATGTCACCTCAGCTATGGCGGCCAGATCTCGCTGGGCTACCGCATCAGCGACCGCATCGGCGCGGCGCTTTACGGCGGCGTGGCCGGTCAGGCAGGGGAGCGTTTCGACAATATGCCCTACCACGGCCACGACAGCAACCGGCTCTGGGACGCCGGCGTCAAGCTGAGTTTCCACTTCGGGAAATATCCGAAGCGGGGTCCAAGCGCGGCGGAACTGGCCGCCGAAGCGGAAGCCGCCGCCCGCGTCGCCCGTGAAGCGGAAGAAGCTGCGGCCCGTGCCAAGGCTGCCGAGGAGGCCGCCCAGGCTGAAGCTGCGGCCCAGGTCGCCCGGGAGCAGGCTGCACGGGCGGCAGCCGAGCGTGCCGCTCGCGAGCAGGCCGAACGGGAAGCCGAGGCCGTTAAGGAGGAAGCCTTCCAGACTCCAATCCCGACGGTCTACTTTGCCAATAACAGCAAGACGATTGTCGACAGCTATGATCCTGCGCTGGAGGAGGCTCTTGCCATCCTGCAGCAGTATCCTGATTTCAAGCTGGAAATCCATGCCTACGCATCGCCCAGCGGTACCAAAGCCTTCAACAAAGCGCTTTCCAAGCAGCGTATGGAGGCCATTCAGCAGTGGTTCGTCGCGCACGGCATCTCCATGGACCGTATGGCGGAGGCCTATTATCATGGCGCCGATTACAAAGCGCGCACGGCCACCCAGGCCCGCCGCGCAGAACTCAAATTCGTAAAATAGCAGCGATGAAGACAAGATATATTTTTGCGGCGCTCGCCGCCACCCTGCTGCTCGCCGGCTGCTTCCAGGACGTCCACGAACTCGATCCGTCCAGGAATGTCGGCTTCGTGGCCCCGGAACTCAGCTGGGCCAATCCCGCTGACGCCGGTACTGATATTCACGACCTGCTCGTCGTGGTGAACAGCGAGGAAGGAGCCTACAGCAAGCACTATTCGAATGTGCGCGAATTTGCCCGCGAACCGCTGGAGGTTCCTGCAGGGGAGAGTTCCATCCTGTTCCTTGCCAATGCCGGTGAGGCCGACGGCTACCAGCTCAGCGGTCTGCCGGCCACCAAATTCACCATGGCTGAAATGTTTTTGTATTATCCGCTTCTCAGTGCATTGATGGGTCATAACTGCTATATGGGGTCTGCTGAGGTCATGGTAGGTAAGAACGAGTTCGAAGCGCCTATCGCTCCGCTGAAGCCTGTCCTGCCCCGCATATCCTTGAGTATGTCCAACATCCCGGAAAGAGCACGCGTCAGCGTGGTCCTGAGTAATGCGGCCGCCAGCGTCAGATTAAACTGCGGGAGCAAAGCGGGAGTCGAACCCGCATCCGAGTCTCTTGGTAATATCGAGTTGGGCGACCTGGACAAGGGGGATATTAAGACCCTCGTTCCGCCTACCGTCGACGGAGCGTCGACCTGCGATATGACCCTTTCCGTCACCATGCCCGATGGCACCAAAACTGTCCAGCTTCATGCCCCCCGCATGGACTGCGGTGGGGAATACAGCCTGTCGCTCGACTACAAGAATCTGATTATCAAAATGGACGTCGGCTCATTCATCATCGAAAATTGGGACGTGGAGCATTCCTACGATGGTCGCATTTATGAATAGAAAACAAACAGTATAATGAAGCAGATTGTATCCATTGTAACGATTGCCGTCGTTGCCCTCCTGGCCCTGGCTGCCTGCTCCCGCGAAGAGCCGGTTAACCCGGGCACCGACCTTCCCATCCGCGTCGAGGCCGGCATCGGCGCCCCCACCCGTACTGCTACGGACGGCGACGCCGAAGTGTTCACGGCCGGCGACCAGGTCGCGCTTTTCGTCTGGACGGGCAGCAACTCGACCGTTCCCGCGGAACGGGTCGTGAACGGTATCGTGAACACCCTGCAGCAGGACGGAACCTGGACGCCGGCTACCAAGATGTTTTGGAAGGACGCCGAGTCCGCCCATTATTTCCTGGGCGTCTTTCCTGCCCGGGCCATCAGCAATTTCAAGATGGACTCCTTCACCATCAATCCTTCTGACTATACGGCCAACGACCTGCTGGTGGCGACCAAACTGGAGGGCCTTAAGGCGACCGAGGTCCCTGTCCCGCTGAGCTTCAGGCACGTGATGTCGAAGTTCCAGCTGAACCTGAGCTACAGCAGCCAGTGGGACGCCGTCCCGGCGGGCACCACGGCTACAGCCACAAATGTCGATACGGCCTGCAAAGTGGACTACCTCAACGGCTCCACGGAGCAGGCGTCTGATAAAGGGGACATCGCGCTCACGAAACTCGCCACGGCTGCCTCCGGATGCGCCGAGAGCTACAGCGCCATCCTGATCCCGCAGGCGGGCTTCTGCACCGTCACGGTGGTCGTTGGTCAGCAGACTTTCGTCTATACGCATCCATCGGACATTGTCCTGTCTTCTGGCAAGACCACGGTGCTCAATCTCACCGTCGGCCGCGACAAGATCGAACTCGCATCCGATATCACCCTCGCCGACTGGACGGTCCGCAACCCCCTCAACGGCGAAGCCCAGGACGAATAACCCATATTCCGTCATTCGCCGACTCCGATCGGCGAATCTCCTGATAAGAAGATGAAAATGAACAAATATTTATTCTTTACATCCATTGTTGCGGCTTTCTTTCTCCCGGCCTGCCAGAAGGAAGTCCCCGGCGGCATCGCACTGCCGATGCAGGTCGCGCCGACCCTTGCCGAGACGAAAGGCTGCCTGACGACGTCCGACCTGACGGATTTCTACCTGCAGATCGTGTCCGACGATGCGACCTACAGCTACTTCGAGCACGCCTCGAAGGACGGCAGCGGCGCCTGGACGACGCCCTCGAAGCTTTTCTGGAAGAACGAGACCTCGCCCGTGAGCTACTGTGCTGCCCATTTCGGCACTTACGCTTTCACCGCAGATGACTTCAAGAACGGCGTCCTGCTCGAACTTCCGGTCGACCAGCGCACGCAGGAGCTGATGAACACAGTCGACCTGCTGACGATGTCCGCCGCGAGCAAGAAATACGAGGACACCACCGGCGGCATCCTGCCCGTCACCCTGGCCCACGGCCTGGCGAAGGTTACCTTCACCCTGACCCTCGGACCGAAGTTCTATGAGAATCACTACACCCGCGGGGAGAATCCTGTCAAGGATTTCACCGTTTCCGGGACCAACGCCTGCTTCAACTTCAAGCCGCAGACCGGCGTCGTGACTGCTACGGCGGACACGCCTGCCAATATCCTCCCGTTGGCGGGCACGTTTACGCGCGCTACGGCCGAGGCCCAGAACGCTACGGCTACCTACGAGGCCATCCTGGTGCCGCAGTCCCTGGCCGCCGGTGCGCTGAAGGTGACTTTTAGGGTTGGCGCTTACGATTATGGATGGTCCAACGATGCCGCTGTCACGCTTGAGCCCGGCAAGACCTACGACCTGACCGTGAGCGTTACCACCGCACCGCCCGATCCCTACAATGGTCACGAGTTCGTGGATCTGGGCCTCCCTTCCGGTCTCAAGTGGGCCACCTGCAACGTAGGCGCCACCACGCCGGAGGATCCTGGTGACCACTTCGCCTGGGGCGATACCGTCAAGAAGGACGGCTACACCTGGCCCACCTACACATGGTGTAATGGTTCAGGATTTGATCTGACCAAGTACTGCATCGATAGCTTTTTTGGCAGTAATGGTTTCAAAGACAACATGACCACCCTTGAAACAGAAGATGACGCAGCCAGTTACAACTGGGGCAGCCCTTGGCGCATGTCCACAAGAGCTGATTATGATGAACTTCTAGCTACCAAGGATAACACCGCTGACTACACCTGGACCTGGTGTGACGGAAACAATACAAAATATGCGGGCACCGATGTAAGAGGATGGCAGATAGTAAGGAATTCAACCGGCGCCACACTTTTCCTCCCGGCTGCCGGGTACCGCAGCGGCACGAACCTCGGCAATGTTGGTTCCTACGGCTACTACTGGTCCAGTTCGCTCAACACGGAAGCCCCGAACTGCGCGTGGTTCCTCTGCTTCAAGTCCAGTAGCGTTTACGTGGACGACGCCGGCCGCCAATTCGGTCAGTCCGTCCGTCCCGTCTGTGATTAACCAGATGCCCGGTCGCAGCCGGGCATGACATGAATATGAGAAAATACAAACATATACCTCTCCTCTCCGCGGCAGCGCTCCTGCTGCTGGCGGGTTGTGCCAAGGATCCGGCTTTGTTGGACGCCGGCAGCATCACCGTTGAGGCGAGCATTGGCGCGATGACCAAAGTCTCCGCCGCGTCCGGTTTTGAGGCCGGCGACCAGATTGCCGTCTATGCCTGGACGGGCAGCGCCGCCGATGTCCCGGCCACCCGCGTGGTGGACGGTGTCGTGAATACCTTCGACGGCAGTGCGTGGACGCCCGCGTCCCAGATGCGTTGGAAGAACGCCACCGACGCCCACTATTTCCTGGGCGTCAGCCCGGTGCATGCCATCAGCGATTTTACGGCCGACACGTATCTTGTCGCCCTGGCAGATTATACCGCTTCCGACCTGCTCTTTGCCGCCAACCTGGGCGGCGTGAAGTCCGGTGACGGCGCCGTCAAGTTGGCCTTCCGGCACGCCATGGCGAAACTGGTCGTCAACCTGACTTTCCGGGACCAGTTCGGCGGAACGCCCGAAGTGAGCGCTGTGACGCTCAGTGCGAAGCAGACGGCCTCCGTGAACTACCTCACTCAGACCGTCAGTGCGGCGGGCGATGCGGCTTCCGTGTCCCTCCCGGCTGCGATATCGAACAGCAGTTACAGCGCCATCCTGGTTCCGCAGGACGGCATCCGGAAGGTCACCGTCACCATCGCCGGTAAGGATTACGTCTATACAGCAGGGGAGGACATCCCCCTCGTGTCCGGCCAGTTGACCACGTTGAACCTCACCGTCGGCAAAGACCGGATTGATCTGGGGAATATCTCCATCGACGACTGGGAGACCGTTACCTTCGCAGATGCCGAGACGGAGCCGGATATGTTGCACACCCCGCTGACCCTGGAGTGCGTGGAGGCGGGCGCCACAATGAATGTGACCTTCTCCAGCACCCTGTCCAGCGCGCGAGAGTTTCAGTATAGTCTTGATGGCGGTGAGAGTTGGATTACCGTGACCATCGCGGCCGGGAATCCGGGCTATACGGACAATGAATTCAATAAACATGATGTAGAGCGTGCCATCGTGGTAATCAAAGGTGTCACGCGGATCCTTCTCAAGGCGGCGAATGAGTCTTATGGGGAGTTTTCTTCCATCGGTCTGGATAATCCCAAAGAAGATGTGGATCGCAACCTGAATATCAGCGTCGATGCCGACTGCTATATCTATGGGAATGTGATGAGCCTCGTGGGAGGAGACCAGTTTGCCCAAAGAACAGATCTCAAAGAGGATATGACATTTTTTAATTTGTTTGCAGGTAATACGAATCTGAAAAGTCATCCTACCAAGAAACTGTTGCTCCCTGCCACGAAACTTACCAAAAAGTGCTATCAGCAGATGTTCTATGGTTGTACGGCATTGACGGTTGCCCCGGACTTACCAGCCCAAGATTTGACGGAAAGGTGTTATAGTTACATGTTTGCAAACTGCTTTGCTTTGACGGCGACACCAGTATTGCCTGCCACCGAATTGACACCCTATTGCTATTATGGTATGTTCTTAAGTTGCGATGCACTGACAGAAGCACCTGAGATAGTGGCTACGGCTATAGGCGAATATTGTTGTTCAAGGATGTTTGCAAATTGTTCGGCTTTGAAGACAGCGCCTTCCAGACTTGCCAGCACTGTGGCTGACCATTGCTATTATTACATGTTTGCTGATTGTACGGCTCTTGTCACTGCTCCAGAACTGCCGGCTACGACCATGGAACCGTATTGCTATTCTGCTATGTTCCGTGGCTGTTCATCCCTTGAGACCGCGCCGGCATTGCCTGCCACCATATTGGCAGACCATTGCTATGAAAGCATGTTTTTTAATTATTTGAATGATCCATATCAGTTGAAGAATGCTCCAGAGCTGCCAGCTACGACCTTAGCAGATAACTGTTACACTTATATGTTTAGCGGCTGTAATTCCTTGACGACGGCACCAGTCCTGCCTGCTAAGGTACTCGTGAACGGGTGTTATGTGTGTATGTTTAATAGTTGCACGAGCCTGACCAGTGTGAAGTGTCTTGCAACAGGGATTGCGTCTGATGCAATGACATCGCCCACATACAACTGGTTGAGAAACGTACCTGCTTCTGGTACATTTGTGAAGGATGCCAGTGTGGACTATGGTTCAGGAGAATTCTGGGATACCACCACTCAATTAGGGTCCACTACCAAATGCGCAGCGCAGAGTATTGCGAATTGGAAGTTTTCTAACGCTGAATAGATTTCCGGGCAAAACGTAGAATATGAGAATAAGCAAATATATGACAATCACCGCAGCCGTGCTCCTGCTGACGGGCTGTGCCAAAGAGCCTGAAGCCGGCATCATCACTGTCGATGCGAGCATCGGCGCACTGACGAAAGTCGCCTCCAATGGCGCCGCATCCAGTTTCGAGACGGGCGACAAGATTGCCGTCTATGCCTGGACGGGCAGCGCGACCGAAGTCCCTGCCGGCCGGGTGTTGGACGGCGTCGTGAACACCTTAGGCAGCGACGGGAAGTGGGCGCCTGCGTCCCCGATGTATTGGAAGCCCGGCTTAGATGCACACTATTTCCTGGGCGTCAGCCCGGCGCGTACGGTCAGCGATTTCACGGCGGACGCCTTTACGCTTTCGGGCGTTTACGCCACGGATGACCTGCTGATCGCCCGGAATCTTGCCGGTGTCAAGCCCGGCTCCGGAGCGGTGGCGCTGTCCTTCCAGCATGCGATGGCTCGGCTGACGGTCAATGTCAGGCTGCGCAATGAATTCGGCGTTTCGCCCGCGGTCAGCGCCAGCGTTAGCGCGAAGGGCGGCGCCATGGTGAACTACCTCACGCAGGCCGTCACGGCCACGGGCGACGCCTCGGACATCGGCCTCGCCGCCGAAACGTCCGCCGCGAGTGGCTACACGCACAGTTTCAGCGGCATCCAGGTGCCGCAGGACGGCGTCAAATCCATCGTGGTTACCGTAGGCGGCAACCGTTATATTTACACGGCAGGGGAGGATATCCCGCTCACCTCTGGTCACCACACCACCCTCGGCCTCCTCGTCGGCAAGGACAAGATCGAGCTTTCCGGCGTCTCCATTTCTGACTTGAAAGATGGTGGCAGCATTCCCGGTGGAACGGCTGCCGTCACGAAGATCAACGGCCACGAGTTCGTGGATATGGGCAACGGCCTCCTCTGGGCCACCTGTAACGTGGGTGCGTCCAACCCGGAAGAGTCTGGCGACTACTTTGCCTGGGGAGAGACTGCGACGATGGACAATTTCAGGTTTGAAACATACCAGTGGATGGAAGCGGGGAAAAACGAATGGAAGTATATCACAAAATATTCCTTCGCCGACGGGCAAACCTCTGGCATCTGGTATGACGGGGGCATTTTCAAAGGTGACAACGGCGACGGCGTGGAGCACAAGGATCTTGCTTCATACAATTATGTTGATGACGCCGCCCGCGCGAACTGGGGCGGTGACTGGCGTACGCCGACGGATGCCGAGTGGACCTGGCTGCGGGATCACTGCACCTGGGTTTGGCAGGATGACTATAACAGTACCGGTGTAAAAGGAATGCTTGTGACCAGCATGATCAACGGCAACCAGATCTTCCTGCCTGCCGCAGGGCTCCGGAACCTTACAAATTTTGGCGAAGTTGGATCTCACGGTTACTACTGGTCTTCTTCCCTCAGACTCACGGATGTAGCCTATGAACTGCTCTTCGATTCGGAGGATGGAGTCAGAATCGGACAGGATTCCCGTAGTTACGGACAGCCTGTGCGTCCTGTCCTGGGAACGCCTCTCCCTGCGCTTGGCGACCTCTACTACAGCGACGGCACCTATAGTTCGACGCTCGTGGCGGGCAAGACGCCCATTGGCGTCATAGCCTACGTCGACCAGCTGGGTACTGCCGATGACGAAATCACGGAGAAGAGCCACGGCGGCGGTCATGGCCTGGTGCTCTGCCTGAAGAATGCGGCGAGCAATGTCTGCTGGAGCACGGAGACGAGTACGCTTGAATTTGGTGACGATGCAAAGGTTGATAATCTCGATGCCCTGAAGCGCACGACGGACGTGAGCGGCTATACGAACACAGCGACGCTGGCAGCGAAGGCAGGTGCGGCGACGAAGTACCCCGCCGCCTGGCAGGCCAAGAACTATACGGGCCTTACTGCTCCCGCCGGCACCACGGGCTGGTTCCTGCCGAGTGCGCAGCAGTGGGTGAAGATGCAGGAGGGCCTCGGCGGACTGGCAGAGGGCGACATCAAGTGGCGCACTTGGTTTGACAACGACCATACCGCTGCCGACAAATGGGAAACGGCCATGGCAAAGGCGGGAACAAAGGGTACGGCCTACGACAGCGTGACCGACGATTACCTGTGGTACTGGTCTAGTTCCGAGGGCTTCGCCGACGACGCCGTCTATCTGGGCGTCGACGCTACGGGTACTGGTAAGGGCTACGGTTTCTACTGGAACCTCGACTATAAGTTCTACTTGTCCACCTACTTCCGCGTTCGTCCCGTCCTCGCCTTTTAAATTAATGATTTCCGGGAGCACAGGATAGCCTGTTTGCTCCCGGAAACTGTTTTTTCTGTATTCCGGGAGCGCCAGAGGTCGGTTTTGCTCCCGGAAACCAAATTATTCTTCTGCCAGGCAGCCGTCCATGAGGGATTCGATGGCCTCTTTGTCGAGGTGTTGTCCGATAAAGACGATCTTGTTCATGCGGTCGCCGTACTCGGGATCCCAGTCGCGGCGGAGTTTGGCGTCGCGGCGCATCATCTCCTGCAGTTCGTCGCGCGGCATCGTGGCGAACCAGTAGCCGGCGTCCTTGAGGGTCTTCTGCTGGCCCGCTGTCTCGAAGAGGTAGCACTTGTCGGTGTCGGCGCTGAAGTAGCAGAGGCCCTTGCAACGGATGATCTCCTTGGGCCATTTCTTTGCGACGAAATAGTCGAACTTGTTGATATCCAGCGCGGGACGGGACTCATAGACATAGGTGCCGATGCCATATTCCTCGGCTTCGCCTTCTTCGTGGTCGTGATCGTGGTGATGGTGGTGGTGATGCTCGTGCCCGTGTTCGTCGTGATCATCATCGTCGTCATCGTCATCGTGATCCTCGTCGGAACCTTCGATTTCCGCAATCCAGGCGGCGCTGGTGGCCACCTTGTCGAAGTCGAAGAGGCCCGTGTGCAGGAGCTTGTCCAGCTCGATGTCGCCGTAGTCGCAGGTCAGGATCTCGGCCTTGGGCTGCAGGGCGCGCACGATGCTCTTCACGCGGCCCAGCTCGTCAGGCGTGAGCTCGGAGGCCTTGTTGAGCAGGATGATGTTGCAGAACTCGATCTGCTCGATGACGAGGTTCTCGATGTCCTCCTCGTCGATATTTTCGCGCTGGAGCGCTGCGCCGCAGCCGAATTCGTCCTTCATGCGCAGGGCGTCCACGACCGTGACGATACAGTCCAGGGTGGGAACGGCCACGCCCGGGTAGGACGGCCGCGCCAGCTGCGGATAGGAATTGATGGTCTGCGCGATGGGCGCCGGCTCGCAGATGCCGCTGGCCTCGATGGCGATGTAGTCGAAACGGTTCATGCGGGAGATTTCCTCCAGCTGGGCCACGAGGTCCATCTTCAGCGTGCAGCAGATGCAGCCGTTCTGCAGGGCCACGAGGCTGTCGTCCGTCTGGCCCACGACGCCGCCCTTCTCGATCAGGTCGGCATCGATGTTCACTTCGCCCAAGTCATTGACAATCACCGCGAACTTGATGCCGCGACGGTTGGTCAGGATACGGTTCAGGAGCGTGGTCTTGCCGCTCCCCAGATAGCCGGTAATCAGCAGCACCGGCAGCGCTTTATTTTCTAATTCGATGTTCATAGTCATTTCGCTACGCGAAGATACTATTTTTTCGGGTATGTTGTGACTACAGGAGGAAGAACAGGGCGACGCCGATCATGGAGACGCAAACGCCGAAAATTTCTTTCGGTGTGACCTTCTGCTTGTAGATCAGCGCGTAAGGCAGGATGATGAGCACGGGGGTAAGGGCCATCAGCGTGGAGGCGATACCGGCGCGTGCATACTGCACGGCCATCAGCGAGAGCGACACGCCGATGAAGGGCCCGAACAGGGTGGTGAGCCCGGTGAACTGCATCCCGCGGCGGTTGTGCACGGCGGCGCGCAGCTGCGGCAGCTGGCGCATGAGGGCCATCCAGACGAAGAATCCAATCGTACCGGTCAGGGAGCGTATCATCGTTGAGGCGAAGGGCATGGCCCAGCTGAACGCCTCCGGCGCTGTCGCGGGCAGGGCTGCCTCGTAGTGCTGCATGCCGATCTTGCTGAGCACCAGACCCACGCCCTGGCCCATGCCGGCGCCGATGCCGAGCAGCACGCCCTTGAGGGGCAGCTTGAGCGTGAGACGGTGGCCGTCCTGCGAGCGGCTGAGAATAGACAGGGCGATACCGGACAGGGTCACGCCCATGGCCAGTACCGACTTCCAGGAAAGCGTCTCGCCGAGCAGCGCCCAGCCCGCCAGGGCGGCGAAAACGGGCGCCAGCGTCATGAAGAGCTGCCCGAAGCGGGCGCCGATCACGACATAGGAATTGAACAGGCAGAAATCCCCGAATACATAGCCGACCAGGGCGGAGAGGCCCATCCAGAGCCAGGTCTTGCCGTCGGCGAAAGCGGGGTAAGGGTGTCCGATGACGATCCAGAGGAGTCCGGCCAGCAGGAGGGATGACAGGACCATGCGGAACAAGTTGGTGCTCATCGCACCGATGCGGCGGCTGGCCTCATTGGCGAAGAGCGCGGTCGCGGTCCACATCACGGCCACGACGAGCGAAATGATTTCTCCCAGATATTGCATAACGGCGTACTAACGGCGCGCAAATTTACAAATATTCCCGGATAATGGAAGCGGCCGCGTCAGCGATCCGCCCGCGAGCCCAGTCGGGCTGCATGGCGATGCGGTCGGGGATGCTTTCGGCCGCCAGGGCGACGATGTGCCGGAAGGGGAGTGCGGGCCCTTCGGCAACGCGTCCGCAGACCGCTGCGACGGGCACGCCCAGCTGCTGCGCGCGGCGCAGAATGCCGGCGGCAGCCTTGCCGCGGGCGGTCTGGCCGTCCAGCCGGCCTTCGCCCGTGATGACCAGGTCGGCGCCCGCCAGCAGCGTGTCGAAGCCGGCGGCGTCCAGCACTAGGTCGATGCCGCTTTCCAGCCGGGCGCCCAGCAGCGCATGCAACGCGCCGCCGATGCCACCGGCCGCGCCGGCGCCCGGCACCAAGACACCTTCTCCGATCAGCGCTGCGAATGATTGCGTTCCCGCATCCAGCAGCCGCACCTGCTCGGGCGTGGCGCCTTTCTGCGGCGCGAATACTTCCGCCGCGCCGCCGGGCCCGCAGAAGGGCGTGTCCACGTCGCAGGCGGCGGTGATTTGCGTCTGCGCAAGGGCGGGAAGTACGTTGCTTCTATCTATGTGCGCGATGCGACCCAACGAGGCGCCGCAGCCCGGCAATTCCTGCTCGGAGGCATCCAGGAAGCGGAATCCGAGGGCGGAAAGCAGGCCCGTGCCGGCGTCGTGGGTGGCGCTGCCGCCCAGGCCGATCAGCAGCTGCCGGCTTCCGCGCAGCAGCGCGTCCCGGACGAGCAGGCCCGTGCCGTAGGAAGAGGTCAGCAGGGGATGGCGTTCCTCCGGCCGGAGGAGGGGAAGGCCGCTGGCGGCGGCCGTCTCGACGACGGCGAGCTCGCCGCACAGGGCGTAGCGCGCCCGGATCGGCCGGCCGAGCGGATCGACTGTGTTCACCGGTATCCATTTGCCGCCTTGGGCGGCGCGTATGGCTT
>Ga0265300_10001996_pt1 | contig 18244 bp, 40 predicted proteins | sample AusTroGonzalo_MG_FD_193482 | JGI IMG/M metagenome (GOLD analysis project Ga0265300, IMG submission 193482) | Bovine rumen microbial communities from tropical cattle in Woodstock, Queensland, Australia - Gonzalo_03 | ecosystem: Host-associated > Mammals > Digestive system > Stomach > Rumen ...
CAAATGCGTAATTACTTCCATAAGGACATCCAGCACATCCTGTTCTTTTTAATCCATATTTTGTATAGCAATCTGAATGTTTAATATTAAAGAATCTTTCATATGCAACTTTGTCTTCATCCTTATAATAGAACACAGGTCTATAATAATCACAATCGCCACCATTGTTTTTGTTGTCTGAAAAACAACTTTTATACATTGTGGCACGAATTCCACCTTCTGCCTGTCTTACTCCTATTATTTGCAAATCCGCATTATATTTTTTAACCAGGTGTTTTCCAACGTCTTTTTTTGCATATTTGCAACATTTATTTGTAACTTTAAAGTTAATAGGGTTTTCAAGCATAAATTCTTTGAGATATCTATTATATCCAATATCAAACCAACTTACCGTTTCAAATCCGTGGCTTTCTGTATAATGATTTGTCCACCAAGATATAGAACTTTTTGATACATTTGGATATTTTGCGATTAACTCTTCATAAGTTCCATCTTCAAATCCAAATCCTTGTTTTTGTAATCGCTGAATTTGTTCGCTTACATACTTACTTAAAAAAGGTTGTCCTTCTTGATGAACAGTAAGTGGAATCGGCTTAATTGCTCTTTCTCTTAATATTTTTATTCCGTAAATGGCTTCTAAATAATCAAGATGTTCTTTAGTTGCCTTATATTCCAATCCTGTATCAAACCATACATATTTGATTTTCTTGTCCTTATCTACTTTATAACAAATATCAAGCATTATATCCGAATCAGATCCGCCTGATATTGAACATAATATTGTTTTATATTCCGGTTTGTTTATTATGAGATTCGCTTTTAATAGATTTTGGAATATTGTTGGATTGTTCAACCCTTCGCACATCTTTTCTATTTGTTCAACTGTCATATTTATGTTCCTATCTGCTAAAATAATGGTCTTTATATGAAAAAACCGGTGTTCCAAACGAATGATAATAATCCATGCGGAAGTGTAATATATCATACCTTGTACGGCTTCTTAATTCGTCCGATACGGCTTTTTTCGTTTCTTCGGTAACTTCTACCTTATTAATCCGATTATTGCTCACAACTTCGAATTGATGCTTCTGATATATGATTTCTGTAATACTCTTTTCCCAGGCATCACACCGATTAAGGATGCAATCTGTAACATAAACCTTGCCGAGATATCCTTGGTCACCGGCTTCGGCTTCAACACACCGACATAAAAGTTCAAATTCTTCATCGGAAATAATTTCTTCCGGTTCTATTGGCTTTGATACCTGAATCTTTCTAATCGCCAACATTTCGTTGAATGCTTCAACTTTCGGTGCCTTTGGAACTTGTATCATCATCATCATTGCTAATATAATTCCTGCAAACATCTAATCACTCTCCATTTTCGCGCCGCTTCCGAACACCTTTTTACCGTGTTCGTATATTGGCTCTTTATCAAAATCTTCTCCGCTAACCGCTCTATTATATGCGATTGCTCTTTGCGCCATTTCTTGTTTGTATTCTTCGCAAGAAAAAATACAAAACAACTTATTTCTCATTCTATCCTGTTCTTTATCGTAACGATTGCAAGAATTACACTTTTCAATAATCATCGCCATATCTATTCACTCTCCTTATCTATCTTATCATTTCTCGGTAAAATAATTATTGGTTGTCTGCCGTGTCTGAAATAACCGCCCTTGCAATCACTCTTTAGATGATAAAATCTTATCGCTTCTTTAAGTTCTTCCTTGGTCATATAGGTCATTCTGTGAAATCCGAACTGAAAGTATGCAAAATACGGATATTTGACGGGATTGTCCTTGCGTTCCTTTTCTTTGGCTTCATACCTGGTGCAAAACTGTTTATATTCTTCGCTTTCTCTTGTCATTCTTTCTCCTTTGGAACATATTTAAGTTTGTCGCAATTCACCTTTTCTATTGCATCTTTAGGCGAATCAGCTTCAACTAAAAAGAATCCGTGATACCATAAGTCGAACACAAGATAAAGCCGTTCTTCTGCGTAGTAAGTTATATATCTGCCATTCTTTCCGTATGGTTGTTCACATAACAAATGGGGGATCTTCTCGTATAACTCCCATATTGCTTTATCTACGTTTATTTCCATCTTTGCACCACAATTAGGGCAATATTTGTCATAACCTGCATTTACTTCAACCGAACCACATATAGAGCATTTTGCTTCTTCACAATATATCTCTTCTGTTGTACCTAGCATAATCCAATGCCCTGTCTTTGGCTCTTGTGGTGTTACTGTTAAAACTGCTTTATCCACAAGTTCTTTTAGCTCATCTTTGGCAAATTTTATTTCTGCTATTGGAACAATCTTTGGCTCTTGCGGTTTGACGGACGGTAACTTCTCAATTTCAGACAAAGCATCTCCCTTAAACTCTTCTCTTTCTATAATCTCAAGTACCGCCTTACGACTAATTAAGTCGGTATCTTCGGTGAGTGGTTTGCCATGCATAAGAGATACAAGTACATTATTAAGCAAAACATGATTGATTTCATCCTCTCCATAATATTCGTATTCGAGTTTTTTATAGTCTTCTTCGCTTATATCAATTATCAACTTCATTGTCGTTCTCCTTATCTGCTTCTATGATTGTTGGTACTTCACAACGTATCTTTGGTATGCAACCTAAAATATCAATGTCTTTACGCAACCGCATGAATATTGCATCATTCTTTCTTAAAAACTCCACTCTATCTTCGATTGCTCTAACTATCTCATCCTCGTCTTTTAATCTTCCGTGTCCTTTTGGAAGTGATATGCCGTTCTTGATTGCATTTCCAATAACTCCACCATGGTCATAATAACAGCCTTTTAAGTCATTGCTTTCGGCACAATCAAATGCCTGTTTTGCTTCTTCGGGTATCTTAATTACTAACTCTATATCTGCCATATTTATTCCTCGCTTTCTGCCTTAATCTTTTTACGAAATGCCTTTAAGAATGTTTCAAAAATAAAGTCACACTCGATACAGTTCTTTTCGGCATAATCACAAAGGTCTTTTATAACCCAATCGGCTTCAAAATCCATATCCTTTTCTGCCATTTCAACAAATGCGGGTTTGCTCATTCCTTATCCTCACTTTCCTGTGGCTCAAACATCTTTGCTCCGCAATTAGGGCAATACTTTGTCTTTTTAATTTCTCCATGACCGCTTGCCGAATACATATCACCAGTAGAAACATATTCCATAATTGCATGTTCCCTACATGACGAACAATATACCTTGTAACTATAATCATTTATCTTTTCCTCTATCCATTCTCCCGTCTGCCGTGTTACGGATGGTAAACCATATATGGTTTCGACTTGCACCACATCGTATTTTTCTCCATCCACAACGATTGCGTATGCTTCTTTCAATGCCGCTTCACGGCTTATCGCATCTTCGCAAGATTCCTGTTCTAATACTTCAATCGCCTTCTTTATTGCTTCGCTTTGCTTCGGCATCAATCTTAAGATATCTGCCGCTTCTTTGTTTGTCATTTGTAATCTCCTTCCGCACATAACCACATCCGTAATCGCTACATTCTCCATCTCGGTATTTTTGACAAGTCTTGCACCACTTATCATCTGCTTCATAATACGAACAATCTTTCTCGTTTCCGTCATATGTGCAAATATTTCGTCCACAACACATTTGTTCACCGGTGTTAAGATTCTTACCCTGGTATTTACACTTAATAATCATATTGAATCCTTTCGCACAATATTCCTTTTACTTCATTTGCGGCCTTCTGCGCTTCTTCCTTATCATCCCAGGAACCCCAAAACCACAAAATTCCTTCGGATTCCCTCGCTACAACATATCTCTTGCAATTCTTATCAGCATTATTTATTTTTACCGCAAATTGCATAGCATAATCTCCTTTTCTTTGAATTCTTTGCATATAACCTTTATGTCTAACGTCGGGTATCCTTCCGGAAGTGTGATATTCACTTCCGGATTACACCACTTACATACGTTCTTGTGTTCACAAGAATTACATCTTAACAGATCCTTTATGTTCTTATCCATTATGTTTTTCCTTATAGACTTTTTCATTAATTTGTGTAAGCAAATTCCCAATTGTATGAAGGGTATTGATTATATCTCCGTTCTGCTTCTGTATACTATCAAGCTTTTGTTCAATCGCCTGGTTTGAAGTCTTTAATATTATGTTTGTTGCACTAATTTTTCTTTTTATGGTATCAAGCATTTCTGCAACTTCTCCGGATTCCTTTTCCGGTACTTCTTCTTTAATAGGCTCCTTGTATTCAACATCAATATCATACGTCATTTTTATAAGCATCACATCAGCTTTCTTTATGTATCCGCTATAAACACATTGCTTTAAGAATCCTCCTGTATGCCCTATTGATTCATTAAGTGCCGTTATTGTAATTCCTTTTGAAGATGCAAGCTTATAAAGTTCTTCTACCTTGCTTTCATCAATTTTTACAAAGTTTTTTCTGTCTTTTCCGTTTACCGCCATTTTTATGCTCCTTTCTTGCTTGGGTTTATTCCCTTGCTATGTTCTTATTATATTACCATAGTGATATAATGTCAACACCTTTTTCCCTATAAACTATTTTTTTTCAATTTGAAGAAGCGTTGCATTAATTAAGGCTTTTACATTTGCAGGAATCAATAAATCCTTCTTTTTTCGCTCTGACAATTGGTTGTATATATCACGGAAATTTGCCCTATCCGCCGCAATATTCTCGCTCATACATATATTGACAAATCCGATTCTTCTTGTGGCTTTTTCGGTAATTTCCGACATACTCGCATATGCTTCTTCCGGTCGTGTATATCCGAAGTTACTTATTGCCGCAAGAACTTCTTCCCATCCTTTTCCCCAATCTTCTTCCTCTGACGACATCTTCAATGCCGTTTCTCGCAGATCGGCAATTGTTGGTGCCCATTTGTTCGTGCTTACCCACGACCGAACACAAGATTCCAACACCTTATATGGTATATCTTTCAATTCTTCGTACCATATTGCCATTTTATATTTGTCCGCCTTAAACGAATCATAGCTTGCCACTATAATTCCGAATATAACCTTAAATTCATTTTCCGTCATTCTTCCAATCTCCAATCCATTATTGATTTGTACCTATCATCGATTTGTTCTTTCTTGTCTTTCTTTAATGGGAATAATCCTACCCATCCATTTTCAATCGATTGATTAATAATATCGATCTTTTCATCGTTATCGCTTGTAAGTTTATCCAACTTCTTGATATTAAGTTCCAATGCCTTCTGCGTTAATGGTCGCTTAATATCTTTTCGATGCTTAATGAAGTCTTCCAATGCTATACGAAGTTTATCATCCGGAATCGAATCCAACGCATTATATTTATTATCTTTATTTGATTTTTCTTTTTTAGATTGATTAGTATTTAATATATTAGTATTTAATTGTGGTTGATTTTCCACCTGTGGTTCATCCATAGGTGGTTCATCCATAGGTGGATTTTCCACCTTTGGTGAATCCATATGTGGATGATTGATATATGGTTCTTCATATATGTTATATACATATTCATAAGTGCCTTTATCTGTGCGCTCTTTTATGATTTCAAGATATCCAAAATCCTTTAATTCCTTAAGAATCGATTTGATTGCACCTTCGGATTCCTTATTAATCTTAACTAATCCTGCAATTGTATATGTCCATTCGTCCGGGAGTGAAAGAATCTGCGATAATAATCCCTTGGCTTTTAAGCTTAATTCATTATCTCGCAAGTGATAATTGCTCATTGTAGTATAATTCTTGTTCTTTTGTGTTCTGAATACCATTCTATTTCTCCTTTGCAATAAAAAAGCCGATATACAACAATCTCGACCTTTGTTATATACCGGCTCTTATGCCTTTATTAAATTCAAGTGCTTGCAAGCGGTCGAGAACTCAACAAGGCACATATATACTATATCATTCCTGCGGAATAATTTCAAGTATTACTCGATAATCTTTATCTTGATAAAACCTATCTTCGAATGCATAAACACATTTTCGATTATCATCTTGAAGTTTACCGCACTTGACCATCGCATCCAGGATGAATTTTTTGGAGAAAGCGATATTATCCAAATCTCGCTTACTGTTTTTTTCATACCAATGGAATATGATCTTAATTGGCTCGTTAAATGTCGGCAACTTGGTTAAAAAAATAGAAATATCGTCTTCGATACCGCTCTTATATTTGGATGCCTTATATGGATTTGTTCGGCATTCCCTTATGTATTCGTTGCAACTCGGCAATTTTAAGGGAATCTCACAAAACACTTTTTCCAAACACTTCAATGAATTTTTTTCTGTTTCCATGCTTTTTCTCCCACTCTGTCTGTGATAATTGCATCAAGTATAGATCCGCACTTCGGTTAAAATGAACTCCTTCATCAGATCCGTTATGATGATAATAACATAAATACACCCATAAGCCATATTTTTCGGAATTTTTTCGATTCGAAGTGCCGTGCCAACAATGATGCTTATGTAGGTTATAAGTTGTGCCACAGAAAAAACACTTCTTTTCGTTTGATATTATAGATTTCGACATATTCCCCTTTTCTTCAATTCATCATGGTATATTTTATTAAATTTACTCTGTGGCTTTGAAATTTGGCTTTTTGGTGCGTTTTTAATTTTATTTGATGATTTTATAGGCTTAACAATTTTAACCCCGTATTCGCTAAAATTTTTATCCATAATTTAATTCCTTCAATCTTGCATCTCTATATTCAACCGCATCTTCTAATGTTCTAAAAATCTTTTCCCTTTTCTGAATAATTACTCTAAATTGCTTCCTCTTATCCTGGTAAGTTATATATCTTTCCCCGGTATTACTGTGCGTAACTTTTTTAGGAGTCTTTAAATGCTCAATAGAATAATGGGCGTTTTCTTTTGGTGTCACCCATTCGAGATTTTCAACATTATTATTCGTGCGGTCGTAATCCTTATGATTAACATAATATTTGTATTCCGGATTCGGAATAAATGCTTCTGCTACTAATCTATGAACATAATACATATAACCATCGTTATCATCATATAAATGCACCTGCATATATCCATTCTTGATTTTATGCGGTTTCAATATTTTACCGGTTCTTATGCTCATAACTCTTCCATCGGTACATACTTTGTAGAATTCTTCGAATCCTCTTACGAATTTCCATTTTTCCATATGTTTTTTAACCTTTCTATTTCGTGTGGCGGTAATGTTTCAATTCCTAATTCCTGGGCATCAGAGATTATTCCATCAATTAATACCGCCATTTCTTTGCTATCATATTCGGACGATCCTTTAAATACCCTATAATGGATAAATTCTTTCCCTTGCAAAGATGCTCTTCCAAATTCTTCGTAATATTTGAAATACCCTTTGACATCAATATGCGCTTGAACACTTATCAAGTCGCTTTGTCCATATTTTTTGAGCATGGCAAGATATACGGAATCTTTATCAGTTCTTAAGACATCCGCAATCTTGCCAATAAGCACCCACGCATAGGCATTTGCATTAAGGGACCGTCTTTCTTTGTGTTCTTTTATGTCGTACAACTTTTCTTTATCCTGGTTAAATAACCACTCAATAATCTCTCTTGCATTGCCTATCATTTTTATTCTCCTATACGAATGGTAACTCTTCTCCAATGTTATCCGGAATATTCACAAATCCATCGCCTACATCAGAAGGTGCCGCATTTTCTGATTCCTTCTTTGATTCTGCAAATTCGCAGGATTCCACAATACAATCATTTGTGTAAACCTTCTTGCCTTCCTTATCTTCATAAGAACCGGTTTGCCATCTGCCTTCAACGACAACCTTTGTTCCCTTCTTTACATACTTTTCAATAAATTCCGCAACCTTGCCGAATGCTACGCATGATATAAAATCCGCACTTGGCTCATTCCCTTTCTTGAATCTTCTATCACAAGCAATCGTAAACTTTGCAACTCCTTTTCCGTCCTGTGAATATCTTACTTCGGGATCTCTTACCAATCTTCCCATTCCAATCCATCTATTCATTTTTATTCTCCTTAATAAAATCTAATGTGTATGATTCGTTAATTGGAATATCAACAAATTTTCGCTTGTCTTCTCGCAAGTGAATTGCCTTCAAAATGGTGATTTCCGTATCATAGCATTGTTGATATGCCAAGCGATATAAATTAAGTTGTAATCCGACATATTCCTTGTCAAGAACCGATGTTCTTTTTATATCTGCCAATCCGATATCATCCCCCATCTTAAGGGCCATATCTAATCTACCGGCCGCAATCGGTTCGCCTTCGTCAAACAATACAATTGGAACTTCATTATCAAGAACTTCAAAGCCATACTTTTTTCTTAAGAACTTAAAGTTCCTTAATTCTTCAATATCGCTTTCTTCCCCGTTCTTGCAATATAATTCGATAACCTTATGAACCTTGGTGCCTTCTTCTGCGGCCTTGTTTAAAACCGCAGAATTAACACCGTCATATTTACCGCCAAATCTCTTCTTAAGAAGTTGAGTGATGCTTGAAACAATAACCCCATTAACCAGGTACATATGTTCATCATCATAATATTCAACTTCGCATTCCTTAATCTTCCAACTTTCCATCTTTAATCTTAATCCTTATTGAATCCTTAACAGGTGAAATCTTGACATATTCATCATACATATCCGGATGCTCTGTGCGGAACTTCTTTGAATCGAATGATTCCTTATCTGTCGGTGAAACATAGTTAATTAACACTTCGTCAGATTCAATCTTCGTGATGTTCTTATCACGCATCTCGCACAATATCCCGTTTCGGATAATGTTTTCGGCAAGTTCTATTTCTTTCTTTCTCTTGTCAAGATCCACGAGCATTGTTATTGTTGCGGTATTAAGAACCGGAACATTATTAACCGACATAATTAAATCATTCATTTTCATTCTCCTTTTCACTCTTAATTAAGTCTTTGATGAAATCTTCTTCATCCTTTTCATATTCGAATGTTATTTCTTCGATTTTCTTATTAACCTTTCTTAATAGTGGCTTACCGCTCATAGACACCATAAAATCCATAATGTCCTTCTGATAAGAAGTATTAATGGTACATACTTTCTTAACATTAAAGTATGCATTTGAATTATCGACTTCAATCAAATCTCCTTCTTCAAGCTTTGAAAAGCCTGGTGCAACGAATAATTCCGTTGTATTCTCACAAATAATCAAATCTATATATGGTCTATTATCCATTTATTTATCCCCCATTTTCTTTAATTTATCAATGATTTCGGATGCCGCCTTAAGGCTTATGTCTTCAATCTTGGCAACCTTCTGTGTTTCAAGAAGCTTATTAAGGTTTTCGCCCGTGTACTTCTCGGATAATATCTTAATCTGCGCAGGTGTTGCTTTTCTTTCGGAAGACTCTTCCTTTTTAGATTCATTTGTTGCATCCGAATCCTTTTCATTGTCGATACAGAACAACCCTGCAAGTGCATATTTTCTTGCATAAGAGGATGCGGCACCGGTAATCTGTGAACCATCCATTCCTTTCTTTTCGGATTCTTCCCTTGCGTGTGCTACCGATTTAATCATTGTATCGGTTTCAAGATCGATAAGTGATGCGGTTGCCTGGACGTATATTCTATCGTTAATGCTTACCATCTCATTTGATATCATTAATACGCATCCGTTTGCTTCACATATTGGCTTTACCGCCTGCAAGATGTCTTCGCAAGATCGATAATTATACTTGCCAAAATCATTTCTTTGCCCTTTTGGAACAAATAATTCCTTCTGAATTGCTGAAAGCTTTGTGTAAATACTCATGTTATTACTCCTTTTCTAAAATATCTCTTGTGTCAACTCCTAATGCCCTTGCAAGATTGATTACCGTACAAACATTGGCATTATTTATGTTTTTTACCTTCTGTTCGTACTTCTGCAAAGTCTGTATTGGAATTCCGACTATCTCCGCAAGTTGCTTTTGCGTTAAGCCTTTTTCTTTGCGGATTCTCTGCAAATTACTCACTATATCATCTCCTTTCCTTTATCATTATATCACTATAGTAATATGAAAGCAATACTAATTTGCGTTTTTTGTCCGGTTGTGGTATTATAATATTGCTTTGTTACTCATGTTACGTTTTTTGTGTTTTTGGGAGCGGTTTAATGCCGCTCCCCCTTTCTTTATTTAATAATTATCTATTATCATTCCAATAAGTAAATCGTAGATTCTTGTTGTTATTTCTTCTTTTTTCAAAAGATTGTCAACATATTCTCCAACCGTCTTTTCACTTGCTCCTGTTCTTATCATTGTTGCAACTTCTTCAACTACTCCATGTCTACTTGTTTTCATATGTTTTGCCTTTCTCCCCGTCAAGTCGTTAGGTCAACTACGTTAATTGGACTAATGCCTTTCGATGATTTAAGTATATCACCATAGTGATATAATGTCAATACCTTTTTCCCAAAAAAAATAAAAAAATCAAGGGTATATTTCAACCCTTGATTTCCGAAAGTTTAGTGTAGAAGTTTTTTAATAATTTAGGATTAAGAACCGCCAATGCATCAATTAATTCATCCACCAATAGCCATACATCTCTCGCAGGCTTACCGGATATTTCTTTTAAGAATTCTGTATTTCCATACTTACCTACTAATGTTTCATTAACCGTGTTATCCCTTTCGTTTGGGTATAGGTGATCTAATACAGTAAATACCGCCGCAAGTTTTTCACAATTCTGTACACTATGTTTGGCATCAATCAATTCATTTATAGCATCTAACAATTCGACTTCGGTAAACATTACCTATCTCCTAACTGTTTCATCCAATTCTTAATCATTCTGCGTGATTCTTCGTCCTGGGCATTATCTTCCATATCTCTCAACATTGACATCATATCACGACTATAACCGCCACGATTTCCGCCACGTTCATAAGAGCCTTCATAAGAACCATCATCATAGGATCTTCCGCTATACATTCTCGAAGAATATCTTCCCATTGAATCACGCTTTGCATTCGAGCCACGGCCCCTTCCACGAGCATATGAATTGCCGGTATCATTACTATATTCACCTTCATCCATCATCGCTTCGGATGTTAAGATGTTCTTCTTAAGGTGTGCAAGCATATCGGCATATTGAACTTCTGCCATGGAAAGTTTGCCTTTGTCGGCTTTACGTTCAAGTTCTTCCATTTCATCACAGATATAATCTATAAGTTTATCCATTGCCATTTCTCCTTCCTATGCTATGCGTGATACCGTCAAGTTTGCATTCTGTACAAGAATAGGCGGCGCAGGTGTTGTTGCCGGTGTTGTACTCTCGGAAGTGTTCTCAACCGATACATTGAAGCAACATCCCTTCGGCACATTAATTATTGCCGTACTTGTTACATTGAAGAAATTGTCTTGTGTTGGCGGATTCTCTGCCGTTGCGGCAGGTGTAACAATTGCTCTACTTGTAAGAATTGGTTCTCCATCAAGAGCCATTGCAACACTTATTGGCCCAACAGTTCCCCCATCCGGGATTGCAATATTTCCGTTGAATGTTACTTGATATCTCGCAAAGCAATTATTAGTGATTCCACGCAAAGTTACAATACCGCTTCCATCTCTGTGGTATACATAACCTTTGTTGCATCCGATAGTTGTGTTCAATGTCACAGGCTGATTCGGATTAACTGTTTGAACTTCGTTCTTCGTAAACTCTGCCATAGAATCACCGCCTTACATACCGCATCCACAACCGCAATTGTTATTGCAAGTAAATATTGGTTGTCTGCCATATACCGGAACTGTAGGAACCGGGCAATTTGATAATCTGTTGTAAAGCTGATCTACTTCGTTTGAGAAGCCTTGTGAAATAAATGCATTCTGCGCCGTTTGTGATGCTCTTAAATCTGCCATATTAAGCTGTTGTCTTAACTGTGCTATTTCGTCATTCTTGGCATCAATCTTATCCTGGCAAAGTTGGTCAAGTATTCTTTGTGTGCCTGCTGTCTGCGATGCAATAATATCTCTTACACCTTCGTTAAGAGCCTGTCTGTCTGCACAATTCTCCGTAGCAACCGTGTACTTAAGGTCTGCAAGACCTGCACGGTTTTCGCAACAACAATTCTGTAATGCGGTCTGTACTCCGAAAATTGATTGCATATTTGCCATCTGACGAGCATTTGCACCTTGCTCAACACCTGCAAAACCATTAGCAAGTGCCATCTGCGTATCGGCACAACATCCACAAAGTTGTGTACTTAAACCATTAATACCATCACGAATGGAATTAATACCATCGTTTATCATAGCATCACGGAATCCATTATTGGTATTGGTGTTAATATTCTGTTGTCCGGTCATAAGCCAAGGGAAATCGTATCCGTTGAATCCACCACCGAATCCATTACCACCCCAACCATTATTACCCCATCCGAGTAATAAAAGAAGGATTACAATTTTGTTATCGTATAGGCTTTTTATCCCATACTTCTTACACTTTCTGTTCGTGTAAGTTCAGCATATCTTTTCAAACTATCCAAGTTCTATTGTTCCAAATGTCTTTAATCGTTGTTGTAGATATATCAAACATTTCAGCCAACTCTTTTTTTGACATTTCTTTATGGCTTCTTATAAAATTAACTTTTTCCCAATTTAGTTTAGCCATAGGATGCTTTTCACAAGTTGGTTGTAATCCATTTTTAACCGCATGAGCCATGTTTTCTTTTTGTGTTACCCATTCTAAATTATCTACATGATTATTTTTAGGATTCCCATCAATATGATTCACTTGTGGTTTATTATCGGGATTAGGAATGTATTTTTCCGCAACCAATCTATGTACAAACATTAGTTTTCCACCTATCGAAACTCTCAAATATCCCATTCCATTAGGTTGTGGTTTTACAGACCTACCCCATTTTTTATTAAAAACATTTCCTTCTTTTGTGATTTCATAATCATCAATAGTGAACTTTTCAAAACCGCTTTTTCTTTTCATGATATTAACTCCTTTAAAGTATAATCCCTACATAGTCATTATATCATAAGTAAAGCGTTTTTCAAATAGTTTGTCGCAGTCTCGTGGGAGAATTATATTCTGTATTACAGGTTCATCTCCTATGCGTTGCCCCTGACTATACTTTTAAATATAGCCTTCGGTTCGGATTAGCATTTCAGCCTTCCCGCTTAATACTGCGATTTAATGTTGGCAAATCCACTTACCAACCCCAATCGCCACCGAATCCGTTTCCACCGCCATAAGCAGGTGCTACAGGCATATAAAAGCCATTACCATTGTTTTCGTCTGTCAAAGCCATAATTTGCTCCTTTCTACCGCTAATTTTTGCGGTTAGCGACTAATCATTTTTGATTAGTCGGTTTTATATCAAAGACTATGCGCATCTTGTCTTTAATATCATCTTTTCATCATTTGTTGAATAATAGGATTGTTTCTTAATTGCATTGCTTGATTTACCTGGTCTTGGGTAATCTGTCCGGTATTAAGAAGATGTTGCAAAATCTCATTCGGATTATTCATATTCTGCGGAATGTTGAATCTTTGCATCAACATCTGCATTGGATTAGCTTTGAATTGCTGATAAGTATTCATTAATCCCGAAAGATTCATATTATTCACCATCCTTCTTTTTGGAAGGTTTCTTGTTTATTTCATCCAAAATCTTGCAAGAATCCTTCTTTAATTCATCGACTTCCGCCCTTAATGATTCAAGTTCTTCTTTTACGGCATTTATTTCTGCAAGCTTGGTTTGAATATCTTCATCCTTCTTCGGATCTGCCTTAATAGGTTCGACATCATCTTCTTTAACAAGTCTGTATTTTTCGAATATAGGTCTATCAAGTTGTGAAAATCCCATTGTTTTTGAATATACATATGGTGCATTTTCGTTCTTGAAGGTAACAGAATTACCAGGTGCAACCGGATAATTCCTTGCTATTTCTTCGCTTGGAACCGTCAAAAAATTAGTTGATTGAATCTGCGGTTGTTGAACTTGTTGTGGCATCTGTTGTTGCATCGGCATCTGCTGTTGATAATACGGATTAAAGTATTGATAAGCCATTTAAAAATCACTCCTTTACCCAAAAAAATAACGGTGTTTCTGCGGAACTATCCCATGCGTCCAATATGTTTCCATCACGGATACAAACCGCATGCGAACCCGTTCCGACAATATAAGTTCCTTTGAAATACTCCCCGGCAAAATCTCGGATAGTATAACAATCTATGCATTCATTCGGTACTATGTACCGCTTATAGCCTTTCATATTAAGATAATCCGCCCATACTTTATTTGAAGAAGGCATATCGCACATCATCAATCCGTGGGCGCACAGATCCATATATACTTCATCCCAAGGACGGTCCATTGCAATTGCAATTGCACGAACAACGCAATCTCCGACATATACACCTTTGGGATTCGGATTCGTTTTAATAAACATGGTCTTACTCCTTTTTTTATTTAAGCATACAAAAAAGCACTCTTTAAATCGAGTGCTTAAGTGGTTCAATAATATATCAATTAAAGTTCATAATGCTTGAAGATAATCGCTTCGTTCTTATAGATAATCCTTTTTATCGTTGAAATTGATAAATAATACTTCTCTGCAAGATTATCATAAGTTAATCCGTGGATTAATCTATCACGCATTATGGCCGCATCCCTATCAGAATGTATATATTCTGATATTATATGTTCAATCATAGAATTTCGGTATTCATTCATTTCTTTACTCTTCCGGTGCCATGGCATTTATCACATTTCTTATAAGAAGTTCCTTTTCCGTACTTTTTCACTTTTTGCCTGGTAATCTTAATTGTCTGTTTTGCCATTTGTTATATCTCCATCATTTCCTATATAATTGTTATGTCCGCTTTCGTTTTCTTGTGTAATCTCGGTTGTGATTACATCATCGAATTGCGATACATAATAAAGCCATCCGGTGTTTGTTCCTACACAAGTTAAAAATATAATAATGCAAAGAATCCATAAGCGCTTGATGATTCTTTCGTATATTGCCGTGACGCATTCGATAGCAAAATCCTTCTCGTTCATCTTTGGTCCCTTCTTATCTTTGATTTTTAATTAAGTCGATGTCTTCTTCCATATTCTTAAGGCGCTCTTTGATTACCGCACTACATTGTTCAAGAAGATACGTCCGTTCCACTACATTATTATGCTTATCAACCTTTTCTTCAAGATTGGTTAACTCCTGCGTGTGTCTGTCTGCTTTCTTCTCTAATGTGTTTAGCGATTCACTATGTTTATCAACCTTATCTTCGAGGGCCTTTAATCTTAATTCGATTATAGCTTTTGTTTTTGAACCCGATGCAAAAGATCCGATTAATGTTCCCAATAGCGCCAATATGCCAACAATTATATTGCTATACTTTTCCATATTCCATCACTTTCTTCTTGAATTTATACCATTCCTTATGGTTCTTATTCCACCATCCATCCCAATATGGACAATGCTTTCCGGTCACATCAAAATGCATAATCACTCGATTACTTGCCACATGATATTTTTTCATTAAATCACAAGTAAGAATCACGGCATTTTCAAGTGTTTTTTCGGATATTTTTCCGTCCGTAGAACATAATTCAATTGATATCGAATTTGCATTGTTGCATTTGCGATGAAGCTTTCCGCCACCGGTTATTCCGCAATCATCATATTTTTCACCACCTACCGCATACGCAATTTTGGTTGGTGCAATTGATTGATATGCAGAAATATCATCAACAAAGAAATTCGCTCCGGCTTTTCGTGTGTTTGATGTCGCATAATATGTTGCATTTGCCTTTGCCGTATCGGTCTTGTTCCCGGTTGCATGAATCACGATATACAATATATCATTAAGGCTTCGGAAGTGTTCTGAATAGGATATTGGCTTGGCCGCAGGCTTGGTATAAAAAACATATCCCATTATTCTTTGTCCTTTCGTGTGAAAAAATATGTAATTATGGCTCCATATGATGTGCAATACAATGCAAGAACTTCTTTACTCGGTTCATCCGGATAAAAAAGCAATACGATAAGTGCAATTGTCATCAATAAGGTTACGATGCTTTTAAGATCGATTAATTTTGCAATTTTTTCCTTTATCATAAAAAACACTCCTTCTTTATTTTTCGATTGCTCAAATTTGAGCCGCCGGAACTACCCCACCAGGATTCGAACCTGGGAATGCGAGAGCCAAAATCTCGTGCCTTAAACCAAACTTGGCGATAGGGTAAGATAGGGCGCATAACGGCTTGGTATGAAAGTAATTCTCCTTACTTAACAATATAGTGCGCCCTTTTCTCAATTCTACTATTCACATAAGCAAATGTCAATGGTCTTACATAGGACGATAACACCGTTACCGCCCTAATGCCATACAAACCGCCCACGATATTGCGCTATATAAGCGTGTGGGAGAAGTTCGTTTTTGCTTATTCTTCTTCCGCACTTTCAACCGTATGGAAAATATGCTCCTTGTACCCCTCAACCGCATCAAGGTTCTCGTCCGCAATCATTACGGTTGCTGAAATAACGTCCTTTGCGCTCCAATAAGTCTGACACCACTTATGGAATGACACCTTCGCCTTGTTAGGGTCTGTGATACCTTCTTCTTTAACGAGATAAGTTCCGTTGCTTACTACTAAAATTGCATACTTCATAATAAATCACTCCTTTAAATTATTAAAATACTCTTTAATAAGAATGTTAATTTTGGCATCTTATTAAACTATATTGCACATTTTTTAAATTCTCCACGGATAGGGATTTGCACCCTATATGTGAACCCTCACGATAGTCGACTTATCTGCGTCTACCTATTCCGCCACCGTGGAGCTTGATTAAACTACTCCACATAACATTTCAACTAAATATGTGTTTGATGAGCCACCTTCCCATAATATCTGTCCGTCCATATCTGCAAAAACAAATATACCATTAGCCGTAGTACACCCGAAGTTGTTAACGAGTGTTCCTGCGTACATATTAGTAATGTTCGGACCTTTTAGAAAGTAACACGCATTAGGCGTTGCACTCTTTGTTCCGAATACTTCGTATGACGGAGAACCTGGAGTCCAAAAACTCTCAATAGTTATAGCACTAACACCGTAAACGTGAGGCGTACCACCGCTTGTAGGAATATTAGCGATTGCGGTCGGAAAATCATCTGCCTTGATTGTATCTGAACTTCCAGTCTTGCTACGAATAGCATTAGCGATTGCCGTGAATAGTGAACTTAATGTTGTATAAGTGTTTGCCATTAGTAACTACCCCCTATCGCTGTTCCTATCGCATTATTGATTGCGGTCGTCATATCATTCAGACACACAACCTTATTACTTGCGCTCGGTGTGCTTGTGAATGTGAGTGCGTCTTGCTTGTTGGTTAAGTCGTTAGTTGTAAGAGTGGTCGGATTAGTAAGCGGATTAGTTGAACCATTATATGACACGGTTAATGTGCGCTTTGCTCCGCTTAACTGTTTAATCGAACCATATACATAACTGTAACCTAATCGAAACGCTAAATCTGAGCCGCTATAATAGAATGTGTCATTAAGTACGGAAGTAGCATATATTCCACCTTTACTTAATTTCGCAACATAAGGCACTTCGTTATTAGAACCACCCCACGATATTAAGTAACTATCACCGAATCGCATACTTAATATGTATGTCGAATCTCCACCGCTTGTACTCGGCTTTAATCCTGCAATCTTTACAAATTCCGCAGTTGTCGAACCAAAATTTACTGTCGGATAAACATCACTTGCGTCTGCCTTACCAACTAACTCACTACCAACATCAACTTCGCTATAATTCGTGTTCTTCGTAAACGTGCCACCGCTTGCGATTGCCTGCGTACACTTACACAACTTACCGCCACGGATAAAGTAGTCACCGATTGCGTAGGCTTTGCTTGAGGTTGTGCCGTCCTCGTGCTTTGCTACTATTTCTTGTGCGTCATAAACCGCATTGCTCGTTATTGCGTTAATATCACCGTCTGTTATAATATCAGTTAACCCGATTGTCGGCTCTGCGTCGTACACAAGGGTTGATTCCGTACCGATTTCAAGTTTAACCGCACGGATTGTATAGCTTTCGCCTTGTTCGAACGTAATCTGCAAAAGACCGCTTGAATTAAGTCTTGCATTTAACGTAGGACTTGACGCATTTAATGGCTTTGAACTTGTATCGCTTGTCTTGACTTGATTTGAATATATTGTACCGTCACTCAT
>Ga0265300_10001998_pt1 | contig 18235 bp, 17 predicted proteins | sample AusTroGonzalo_MG_FD_193482 | JGI IMG/M metagenome (GOLD analysis project Ga0265300, IMG submission 193482) | Bovine rumen microbial communities from tropical cattle in Woodstock, Queensland, Australia - Gonzalo_03 | ecosystem: Host-associated > Mammals > Digestive system > Stomach > Rumen ...
CCGCGCACCTTGTTTTTCTCGATGTCGACCGCGCTGATGACGATGACGATCTCCGCCACGTCTGCCAGCTGCATGAGCATCTTCAGTTTGATGTCAGGCTGAAAGCCCGGCAGCACACGACTCGCGTGGAAGTCGTCGAACAGCTTCCCGCCAAATTCCATATAAAGTTTGTCGCCAAATTTTGCGATACGTTCCTTGATGTGTTCCGACTGGATCTTCAAGTATTTCTCGCTATCGAACCCGTATTTCATAGGATAAATCTGTTTTCAATACGGGATGCAAAGTTACGAATTTTTTCGAAATTAGTTACAATTTTATTAAAAAATTAAATAATTCCGTGTTCAAGGGCGAAACGAACCATCTCGACGGATGACGACAAGCCTAATTTATTGAAAATATTGGTTTTATGTGAGTTGACAGCTCGCAGGCTGATATTGAATTTATCGGCTATCTCCTTCCCCATCATGCCGCTGCAGCATGCCTCAATAATCTCCAGCTCGCGTTTGGTGAGCAGCGACGACGACTTCTTGTCGATCTTAGCGTCGACGATATCGCGGACAAGTACTGCGAGGTCGTGACCGTAGTAAGGGACGCCTTCCTCCACCGATGCCACAGCAGCCCGCACCTCTTCAAGAGGGCCGTTTTTACTGATGAAACCGTCGATGCCTATATGCATGAGCTGATTGATGATATATTCTTTGGTGTCGACCGACACAATGATGATTTTGATATCGGGATACTCGGCACGCAGACGTTGTGCCACCTCGATGCCGCTTGTGCCGGGCATCAGCACGTCGAGAAGGATGAGGTCACATGGTACGCCTTCAACAAGTTTTTCAAAAAGTTGTTCGGCGGTCGCAGCGTCAATCGTAACCTTGTGTTTTGTGTTTTGCAAGGTACTGCGGAGGCCCAGCCTTATCAGTTCATGATCGTCGAGGATTGCAATATTCATATTTTTAAACGGATTTAGGTAAGATGACCGTGAATGTTGTGCCTTTCAGTGGTTCGCTCTTTACTTTCATTATGCCTTTGTTGCGGTGGACAAGCTCGCGACAGAGCAGCATGCCGATGCCTGTTCCACCCTCACCTTTGGTGCCCGTCTGCGACGTCACCGCATGTTTTGCCGTCATAAGCTCGTGCACGCGTTCGTCAGACATGCCGACGCCATGGTCACGTACATACAGACCTTCGTTATCGTCGGTGATACCGATCTCCACTATACCTCCGTCGTATGAGAACTTCACAGCGTTGCTGAGGATGTTTCTCACCACGGTGCGCAGGGTGTCGCGGTCAGCCATCACGAGACAGCGACGAACGCTCAGCGTGAAGCTGACATGTTTCAAGTCGGCATAACTACGTATATTGGCGACCACGTCGTTGACGATGCTGCTGAGGTCGATACGGACAGGCACGATCTTCTTTTTCCCGTTCTCGAGAAGTGCCATCTGCTGAAGGTTATAGAGCAGGTCGAGCTGTTCGTCGCTGCTCGACAGCAGTCGGCCGATGTTCATTTGTATCTCATCATGGCTGTAGTTTTCATAGTTGTTGTAAAACAGCCTAAGCATCTGCTGTTGCGCCACCATCGGGTTTTTGAGGTCGTGTGTGAGGATGGTGTAGTTGCGACTTTTTGTCTTGGCAAGTTGTAGTTGTATGCGTATCTGCATCGCCAGAAGCACTATCACCAATACGGTAAATATTGTGATGACGATAAGCCATACAAGTCGCTGACGCTGTGCTTTTATTGTCTGCGCCTGCATCAGCAGCTGTTGTTCCTTCTGTTGTGTCTCGTATCGCACCTCCCACATAGTGAGCTGACGTTCCGAGTCTTCGGTCTGTATGATGTCACGCAACTCGCTGAAACGCTCAAGATAACGTGTCGCCTCCTCGTAGTCACCTTTGTTTTTCGCTTCCTGCGCGAGGTTGCTGCATGCCTGCATCTCCTGACGTTTCATGCCGAGAGTCTTGGCGAGGTCGGCGGCTTCGCGGTAACGTCCGAGCTGCAACAGGGTGATGACCTCGGTAGCGCGGTTGTTGGTCTCGTGTGCTATCGCGAGGGCTTCCTCGTTGCATCGACGAGCCTCATCCTCATCACCCAGCTGCTGATATATGTTACCCAGCTGTGACAGGCGCATACCCATCTGAGCTTTTCTATCCAATTGTTTATCAATAAGATAAGCCTCATTCGTCAATTCCAAAGCTTGAAGCAGCAATGGTCGGCGGTCTTCTTCGCCAAGTGTGATAGCCTTTGCCACGAGCACCTCTCCGAGCATAGCCTTCCTCACTGCCAATGACTTCTTGGTATGGCTGGCGTCGTTCTTGACGAGTTCCTCTTCGATATCGATGGCGCGGTTGAGATAACGTATCGCCACGTCGTGTTTCCCTGCCGAGGAATAAATACCTGCGAGGTTTCCCAGTGATACCGAGATGTTGGCTGGGTCACCCTGTGCTTCATCATAGCTGAGACAAAGTTCACCGTAATAGAGGGCTTTCTCATAGTCTCCAAGGCGGTGATAACAATACAGCAAGCAAGAGTAGAACTCACACTGCAGCTCCAGCGAGTCGGCGGGAACGAGGGCGAGGCCGTCTTCGTTGATGCGGATGGCCTCGGGGATGCGGCCGCTCATCGCCTCGGAGTAGGCGCTGTCGACGAGCTGGAGCAGTTCGTCGCCAGTCTGAGCCTTGCCTGATGCTGTTATCAGCAAAAATGATATGAAAATTAATATCTTTCTCATTAGAAATATAAAAATCAGTTTATCTCAACTCCTCACCGTTGATGTTGTATTTCTTGCCATTTTTCATGATGATGATTTGTCCGTCCTGACAAACGACAAGGCATGGACGCACGGTCTCATCGTGTATCTCAGGGACATCGCTCGGCCCTGGAGGTGTTGGCATGTTGACGACTCTTACATCATCGAGATACCAGCTATGGCCGTCCAAGCCGGCGTATTTGAATGCGACATAAATCTCCTGACCTTCATAAGCGGTAAGGTCGATGTCAACCTCGCGCCAGTCGTTATAAGGCTCTTCTTGAGCCCACACTTCAGTGAAGCTGCCGGGATTGGTGTCGGTAGTCGAGACCCACACACCTTCGTAAATCATCTCGTTGAAATACTCTTCATAGGTCTGGAATGACAGCAGCGTCATGCCGCCATCGGTGATAGCCAGTTTCGGGCTGATGAGCCATCCTTCCTGTGTGGCTCCGTCGTTCCATTTATAATATGCGAGATGGTCGCCATTGGTCGGTGTGATGCCGTTGGAGCCGGTGCTTCGGTGCCAATACGACGGACGAGACTGTCCATCACCGTAGTAGTTCTCATATTCATCGAGCACTGTCCAGCATTCCCAGTCGGTGACACCGTCGTCGAAGCCTTCGAGATATGGCAGCTCGCGGGCGGCATCGTCGTGGCATTCCATCACCACCTGCATCCCCGTCACATACACAAGATTCATCAGGTCAAAGGTCTCGATTATCTCATCATTATGGAAGACGAAATAATTGCCTTGTGACTGAGCTTCGTCATACTCCATTCCCACGTAATACACGCCGTCGCTGGTAACATCCATGCAATTTGTGTCATAGACATCATAATATACCCCTTCGTGGGAATATATCAGATTGCCGTTTTTCCACACTTTTGTCACACCGACTCCTTCAGAATTCATATCGCAGAAAGCGTAGATATATACGTCGCCGTCATCGACTCTCACCACTGAGGTGTAGTTTACTGCAGTGCCGTCGATGGCAGTGAACGTCAGATTCTGGTTTTCATAAAGATTTAGCGACGCAGCGCCTTCACTATCCACCTCGAATACCAACGAATAGAGTGTCCCGTCGTAATAATCCAGCGATGTCACAAGACCGCTGACGCCCGGCTCGGTGAGCGTATAAAGCACGGCGTCGTTTCTCCACACTGTGGCTTGCTCATACTGTCCGCCTGCATCTTGACGGCTGCCGCCATAATAAACCACAGGCTCTCCAGAAGGGCCTGGGAACGCCACCACACTCATGGCAGCCGACTCCCTTCCGTCGTTGAAATCGGGCGAGAGATAGATGTCGCTGCCACGCCACACCGCCGCATAATGATTGTTGTCACTGCCATCACGATAACCTACCAAAAGCAGGTCATGGTCAGGGTAATTGGCGCCTGAATTACACCAAAACATTTTTCCTACCACGGCATCGGGGATTGACGTATATATATCATCATTACGATGAATATCGGCGATACGATTTCCCGATTCATAATACTCTTCCAGCCAAAACACATCGTCATGGTCGTAAGGATTGACAACCACGCCGTAGCCGAAATGTTCGTCGATGGACGGACCTTGATACAGCAGTTCGCCGTTGCGGTACACCACGGCGATGAGATGTTCGTTCTCATCCATAGCTGTGCCAGAGAGATACACATCTTGCGCTTTAATGCCGGAAACAACAAGCATCGCGCTTATTATCAGTAACAGTTTTTTCATATTTTTAATTCTTAGATGATTATTGCTTTGCAAAATTACTTCAAGAAAAAACATTTGTCAAGTACCCAAAACTCGCATTTCTCAGTTTTTAAAAATCCAGATAAATTGCTTATTCTTTCACAGCCTTTTCTCAATTTCTCTGAAGTTATAATTTTTCGTTCCCGTTCGGACGGCGTAAGTCAGAATCTTGCAAAACTTCACATCATTATATATGTCTTTTCCGAACTGAAATTCTTCGTTTTTGCTCATTTCATTGATATGATCATTGACGATATCTGGCATCTGATGAATGTGGATGTGGTCTTTCTTCTTCCCTCCATGGCGCTTGAGCAGATGCAGCGACTGCTTCTCCTGCGAGAGCGCGTATTCCACTTCATCGACCATTATGTAAAGCTCCTGATCTTCGGGTAAAATCTCATCATCGTCGTCGTGATTGTCAGCTACAGCGGGGTCGTCGTCGGGGACCTCACCGTAACGCCCGAATTCCACGCCTTCAGCGGTGTAATAAACGGCTCTATTATCGAATGAAAGCATATCTTCATATTCATCTTCAAGCTCGTCAATCGAGCATTCCACGAATTTGTCGATGGCAAGGATGATAAGGCCGCAGAAATGTTCGGCGTTGTAATAGTTGCCGGTTATTGTCCTACCGGTGAGACCTTTCTCCAACAGTTGCCGGCACTCCCAATCGATGTCGAAGGCGTTGTGGATATACGCCTTGGTGTTGCCGTCTTCGAGGATTATTGCCATCGGCTCGTAGGGCTGACAACCGAAAGTGTAGATTTTGCCCCGATACAGCAACTCCCCTTTGCCGTCTTTACAGCTCAACCTCGTATCGTCGTGTTCGTAAATGACCGTTTCGTCGTGTGACATAACAATTTCATCATTTTCATTTTGCAAAGTAACAAAATAGTTTCCAAAAAATCAAGTACCCAAAACTCGCAATTTTCGGCTCAATTTTTAATTTTTTGTGATAAAAAATGCGAGTTTTGGGTACTTGACACCTTTGTTTAATGAGTATAATTTTGCATCGTGAAGAAATTTAAAAATTTAAAATTATAAAAATTCAGAACTATGAAGAAAAATTTACTATTTGCAATGGTTTTGCTGGCAATGGCCGGCATAGTGAAGGCCCAGGATGTCTATTCCGGAGGATGTGTTCACAACACAGGCACTTGGATTCCATGCGTTTATAAAAACGGCACCGTTCTCTACCAGGAAAATGACGGTTACACTTACGACAGTTATTCACTAATGACTGTCGATCCCGAAACAAGCGATGTTTATTGGTATTCAGCCCGCCAAAACAGCAGCAACCAATACGACAGGGTCTGTATTTGGAAAAACGATGAAATCTATGCCAATTTACCATTTACAGCCGATGCATCGCCTGATATTGAATACATGCGTTTCCAAAGATTCCAGGACAACACTGCGGTTCTGGCAGCAGGAAATACCGAAGTCGATGGATTATGGGTTGCAGCCCTCTGGAAAAACGGCGAGTTGCTGCTCACTCCGACCCTCTCTTCAGGTATAGAGTCGATGGCTCGCGACGTGGTGGTGAAAGGCGAAAAAGAGGACGAATGCGACTATTACATCTGCGGTGAAATATACGGTTCGGATTATTCACAAATTGTATTATGGCGTAACAACGAACTACTCTACCAACTTACCGGCCAGGATTCGTATTCATACGCAACACAGATTTGCCAATATAACAGCATTATATATACATTAGGTTATGAAAATAATCCTGAAACAAACTGTAAGCACGCGGTTGTGTGGATGGATGATTACCCTCTTTATATTATGGAGCAGGATAACTATAATGTAATACCGTGTTTTTTGGATTTGGAAGCAGGTGATGTTTGGGTTGCCACATACAGCGTAGAACATGGATGGGCAAAAGATAATGACATGTATTTTAGGATTTGGAAAAACGGCGATGTCGTTTACACAACTATTCTCCCGGGCTCGCACAATCTTTATGGATTCGACGTGACAACCGACGGCGTTTATTATACGATTGACAATATCACTTATAAAAACGGCTCACTGTTATTCACAAATGAGGGTGCTTTTGATTTCCTGAGCATGGGAGTCGTGGAGAGCTGTAAAGACGAAGACATCCGCACACTTCCATATGAAGAAGGCTTTGAGATGGGTTATACCGATTGGGAATGCCTGACACTAATCGACGAAGGACATAACACTCTCATTCCTGAAGACGAAGACTATGTTTACGACCCACAGACCTATTGGAAACGTTATGGATTGGTTGACTGGGGCCCGGAAAAAGACGCTGTTATCGTTCCTCCACAAGGTGTTTTCTGCGCAAACCACCAACCAAACTACTATTTTGAACAGGATGACTGGCTTATTTCACCACAAATACACATTGATGCCAACGTAGGTGATGTAACATTGGATTTCTCCACATTGCATATAAATCCTGAGTACTGCATCTACGATGGCGTTTTGATTTCAACAACAGGCACCAATCCTGATGATTTCACAGAGGTTTGGCACCAGACGGAAGCCACCAACGATTGGCATTCCATTTTCCTTGATATAAGTGAATACAAAGGAAATGATATATATGTAGCATTCAGATACAATGGTTTAGATGGTGACAGATGGTTTATTGATGCTGTACGTATCTTAGCAGAAGATGCACCTAGTGGAATCAGCGAAAACTCAGATTCAGCCCTTTCAGTCTATCCTAACCCCGCCAACGACATGATTCGCATCGAGAACGGCAGCAACGAGGCCGTTGAGATTTATAACGCCACCGGACAGCTCATGATGAGTGTCGAGGCAACCGACGGCACCATCGGCGTGAGTGAATTACCTGCTGGTCTCTATCTCATCCGCTGCGGCGAGACGACTCTTCAATTTGTTAAAAAATAAAGTTGTTATTAGTGGTTTTTTTCGCGTAGAGACGTCGTGATGACGTCTCTACATTTTTTACCATCTTCCGCTGTAGCCACCGCCACCGCTGCGACCGCCGCCAAACGAGCCGCCCGATGAATGCGACGAGCCACCACTGCTGTAGCCTCCGCCACTCGATGAATGCTCACGACGTGGTATCACCACCTGTTTCACGGTCTTTTCCTTGCAGAACAAACAACCGTATGTCACCTCGTCGAGACCGGTGTGCTCGTAGGTAGCCACCTTTATGACTTTGGTGTTTTCTTTCTTCAGTAGATGCGCGCCACAATGGTCGCAGTTGGTGAAGCTCTTGTATTTCTTACCTTTTTCTTTAATTACAAATGCATGACCGTTCGCACAGTGCATCGTGGTGAACTGCCTTGCCTGGTTAAGCATCTCGGCAGTCTCCAACTCAGGAAGCTGCACTGTGGCGTCTGTCGTCATATCCGCATGACACTCCGGACAGATCATCCCAGGACACTTCTTTTTGCGTTCTTCATAAATCGATTTGTAATACCATCCCATCCATAAAGCGAGTATGTTAACCCACTGAGTGCGGTGGTAGTTCTTTGCCTTGTCGTAAACGCCACGTGGGTTGATCGAATCTTTCGCCACCTTGTCGGCCATCTTTAGCTCGCGACGATTTTGTTTTATGCATATCCATGAGAAATAAGCGAAGATGGTGAAACCGGCTATCCAATTTCTAATCACAATCTCCTCCTCGCCTTCCATCAACGCGAAAAACACTATGTAAGCCACCAAGAACCACACTATCGCCGACAGTCCGAAGTTGAGTGAACGGGCGCATCCAGCACCTTGCCATGCCGAGCCGCTCCACGTAGTGCCGGGCTCGTTGATAAACTTCAAACCCTCTTTCGAAGTGATGGTATATTCATCTTTAAAACTCTTATCGGCTTTGTTTTTATAAATCTTGTCGTCTTTTCTTGTAAAAAGAAAATAAAGGAACGAGATCGCCGGGATACAGAACACCAGCAGTACTATCATCCAGATGTAGAACGAACTCATCACCTCCTTGTCTTTCTCAGCTTTTATATCAGAATAAATCTGCTTGTCGGGCAACACGGTGATAAGCTCTTCGGGCATGGTGCCGCCGAAAACAGCGACGATATCCATCACTCCGGCAAGCATTCCACCTTCGTAGTCGCCTTCCTTAAAATAGGGTTTTATTGTATGCTGGAAAATCTCGAAACATTTCGCATCGGGCAATATCGCCTCTATACCGTAACCTGTCTCAAACTCAAAGGCATGTGCGTCTTCCACAAAGAGAAGCAGCAAACCGTTGTCCTTACCCTTGTCGCCAATGCCCCAATAGTTAAAGAGACGTGTCCTGAAAGTAACAGGATCCTCATCGGTCCGGCTCAAGCAAACCAAAAACACATCGACACTATCGCGGATGGCGTTCAAGGCGGTGTTGATCTTCATCTCCGCCTCATCCGACAGGTAGTTGTCAGGGTCGCTGACATGGATGTAATTGCTCTGGGTACGGGTGTTCGGGACGTTGTAAATAGTCCACGCATTATCAGCAGACAAAGGCAAAATCGTTATTGCCAAAATCAATGTAAAAAATAACTTTTTCATATCTCTAATCTTATAATCTTCTAAACTCATAAGCTTATAAGCTTTTAATCTTTAAAAAAATACTGCCCCTTCCCTCTTGTCTTCTTGCCATATTGTATGGCGTGCTTCGGACAATGATGGTAGCAGGCATCGCAGGTGTTGCAATGTCCGTTCCACTTCGGACGTCCGCTCTCCATCGTGATGTTTTTCACCGGGCACACCTTCTCGCAGATTCCGCATGAGATGCAGCTCTCGTTGGCGAAAAACGGCTTGTCGGACGCCCATTTCCAGAAATTTTTGCCGATGACGTTGCTCTTGAAACGCGGCAAAGCACCTTTTATCATATCCGAAAATTCGGCGTGATTTTTGATAAGTTCAATCACCTTCGGTAGCTTTTCCTTGGCTTTCGCTATCTTTTGGTCGGCTACTTCAGGCTTATCGACGCTCATCCCCATCATGTTAACATAGGTATTCGGCATCTTAAAACAATAAGCGCCATTCAGTTCTAATCCTTTGTTTTCCAATGATTTACGGAATAATTTTTCAGTCTCACCGACGTTATCGCCGCAAGTCACAGCAGTCCAGATATACGATGGTTTGCCATTGATAATCAATTGATTAACAAATTCATCAACAAGATGTGGCGGTCGCCAGGAATATATCGGGTAAACGAATCCGAGCGTCTCGTTTTCAGCGAGAGTGTATTCAAAAGCGCCATTACGCTGGGCTTCAGGGATGAAGACGAGTTTGTCGTCCAACGCCTCAGCGATGCATTGTGCGATATATTTGCTGTTTCCGCAACCTGAATAGTAGAAAACCATAGTTGAAATAACTTTTTGCAAATATAGGAAAAAATTTGTACTTTTGCATTGTGAAATATTTTTTGAAGATATTAATCTTTTTGTTGGTCCCGATGTCGGCGGTTTGCCAGAACGATGGCGACACCACCGCGCTCCGCATCATCTTCTGCGGCGACCTCATGGGCCACGGCGGACAGATCAGGGCCTCGCAAACCGCCGACGGATACGACTATTCGCCGTGTTTTCAGTTTGTCGAGGGATACCTCAAGAGTGCCGACCTCGCCGTCGCTAACTTCGAGCTCACGCTGGCAGGTCCACCCTACAGCGGCTACCCGCAGTTCTCGTCGCCCGACCAGGTGCTCGTCGACGCACACCGCGCCGGCTTCGGACTGTTCACCACCGTCAACAACCACTGCATGGACAGCGGAAAAGAGGGCTTTCTGCGCACCCTCGACGTGTTCGACTCGCTCGGCGTCGCCCACCTCGGCACCTACCGCGACACCCTCGAGCGACAGGCCAACCACCCGCTGATGATGGACATCAAGGGCTTCCGCCTCGCTTTTCTCACCTACACCTATGGCACCAACGAGATTCCGGTGCCCGCCCCGCTGGTGGCCAACATGATCGACACCACCGTCATGGCCGACGACCTCGCCGAGGCGATGCGGATGGGCGCTGAATACGTCATCACCATGATACACTGGGGAATAGAATACGACACCATAGCCAACCGTCAGCAACGCGAGCTGGCAAAGTTCCTGCTCAGCCACGGCTCCGACATCGTCATCGGCGGACATCCTCATGTGGTGCAGGACGCCACCATGGACGCGCTGCCCGACAACGACAAAACGCCCGAGATAGTAGTATATTCGATGGGAAACCTCATCTCGAACCAGCGCTTCCGCAACACCGACGGCGGCATCATGGTCGAGCTCGAGCTCCGTCGCGACGGCGACAAGATACTCCAAGACTGCGGCTACATGCCTTATTGGGTTTACCGCGGCGTGTACAACGGACTATACCAATATTATATCCTGCCGACGCGTGCCGCGCGGCAGGATCCTAAAAAATTCCAGCTTTCGAAAGAAGATATCGACGCCCTGATATTGTTCGACAACAACACCCGCGAACGTCTCAACGGCTCGATTAAAGAGGTATCAGCGTACTGACAACCACGTTGTTGTTTGCGCCCGTCTGGCTCTGTACACGTGTCACGCCGCGCTCCGGACCGGTCACATCGGTGACAAGCGTAACAGTCGCGCCGTCAGCCTTGATTACACTCTCGATGAATGCCATGACACCGCCGTCGTAGTTGCACCCAGTGCAGATATTATAAGGTGGCACCTGTGAACGGTCGACAGACACATCCTCGATGGTCATTGTGGCAAGGTCGTAGATTTTGAAACCAGTCAAGCCATTCGACATAACAGATCTGTAGCAGTGACCTTCGGCGTCGAATTCCGAATAGAACGGCCAGTCCGAAGGAAGAGAGTTCGATGTCAGTTGATAAGTATTGGCATTAAAGGTCCATTTGGTCTGACCGTCAATCCATGAATAATTCTCTTCATCGCAGACATAAACTGTTGCATACCCGGAATCTTCGGTGAAATAGCCATCGGTCACATACGTTCCCGTTGCCACATCGCCCTCGATATCGACACGATAAATCGTTGGAGTCCACTCGCCGTGTATCGACACGAAATATTTACCGTTTATGCAGCGCATTGTGGGCCCGTAATTATAATCTGAAACTGGAATACCCTGAACTGCCGGTAGAGTACCGTCGGAAGCCATGATAGCCGCAATATCCGGGATATTGCTGCCGTAGCTGATGCATGTGCCAAGGTGACCGTCATTGTCGGTGACAGCATAAGCGATGTTGATAGGCTGTGATTCACTACCAGGCATCACATTGATGACTTTGACATTATCGCCACTTATCTGAAGCTTGCTCAATCCGCCATAATACGAACCCGAAGCGAGATAGATATCGGTGCCTATCTGCAAGATTAGGCCCAGTTTGCGCAGTCTGTCGCCGGTTAAATCCCCGTCTAAAGGCTGTCCATTATCGAAAATCCAAGGGATATTTGGACCTCCCAAATATTTAAGATTACCTATCGGGAATACTTGAGTAACCCCGTTGAGGTCGTAAATCTTACCGTCGCTACGGCGGAGAAGGAAGTTCTCACCACAATCCGACCACCAGCTGTGCTCCACCGTGCCGCGGATACGATCGGCCATGTCGTCACTGAAACCGCTGTAGTCGTTGCACTGATAACGGCATCCCATGAGCCAGATGTAGACGTCACCAACAGGAATCATCTGAGTGATCTGGATGGTGAGACTACGCCTCAATTCCGAAGCGATACCGCTGTCGTCGCAGTCATACTCATAAGCCATAATCTGCAGATTGCCATTTTCGTCGACACTGTAGAGGAATCCGCCGGTCTCGCCGTCTTTGGCACCTTCTTTATTAGCTAAAGCAAGATAACGGGCACCATTGAGGTTCACCTTACTCATCTTAAACGAAGCATCGCCTCCTTTATTTTTCTTACAAGAAACAACGCCGAAAACCAGCGTCAGAATTATGAAAACACCTAATAATTTCTTCATGATACTATAATTTTTAGGTCAACATTCCACTTAATTGATTAGTAATCAACCTGCAAAGATAAGAAGAAATCTTTAAAAAAGCAATTTTTTTGCAATTTATTTTTCGATACACGCCTTCACGAAACTCATGAAAAGCGGATGCGGATGCAGCACCGTCGATGAATATTCGGGATGGAACTGCGTGCCGATATACCAGCGCAACTCAGGGATTTCGACAATCTCGACGAGTCCCGACTCAGGGTTGACACCCACGCAATGCATGCCGTTTTTCTCATATTCGTCGCGATACTTGTCGTTGAACTCATAACGATGGCGATGACGTTCGCGCACGAGGTCTTTCTCGCCGTAGGCCTGCCAGGTATGACTTCCTTTGACGAGCTCGCAGTCGTAGGCACCGAGTCGCATGGTGCCGCCCATCTGGGTGATGTTTTTCTGCTCCTCCATCATGTCGATGACGTTGTTTGGAGTCACAGGGTCCATCTCGCTGCTGTTGGCGTCGGCATAACCGAGCACGTTGCGGGCAAACTCAATGACCATCATCTGCATGCCCAGACAGATGCCAAAGGTAGGAATATCGTGCTTTCGCGTGTATTCGGCAGCGATGATCTTACCTTCGATGCCCCGCTGACCGAAGCCCGGACAGATCACTATTCCCGCCATGCCGTCGAGCATCCCGGCGACGTTGTCTTTAGTGATATGCTCACTGTTGACGAAATGAATCTTTACCTTGTAATCGTTATATGTTCCGGCGTGCGCTAAGCTCTCGCGGATGCTCTTGTAGGCGTCCTGAAGGTCGTATTTTCCGACCAAGGCGATGTCGACGGTCTTGGTGGCGTTGTTGCGATGTTCGAGGAACTTCATCCATGAGCCGAGCTCCAACGGTGGGAGGTCGTCGATGCCCATTTTTCTTAGGATGATGGCATCCAGGCCCTGACGCTCCATGTTGACCGGCACCTCGTAGATGCTTGGCAGGTCCTGACTCTGGATGACGGCTTCCACGTCGACGTTACAGAAATGCGCCACCTTCTCGCGCAGCTCACGGCTGAGCTCGTGTTCGGTCCTCAGCACCAGCACCTCGGGCTGGATTCCCAGTCCCTGCAACTGTTTCACGCTGGTCTGCGTCGGCTTGGTCTTCAACTCACCCGCCGCGGCGAGGAACGGTACATAGGTCAGATGCACGTTCAATGCCTTCTGCGGTCCGAGTTGCCAGCGGAGCTGACGAATAGCTTCGAGGAACGGTTGTCCTTCGATGTCGCCTATGGTGCCGCCGATCTCGGTGATGACGAAGTCGAAGTGTTCCTTGGTGGCGTTGAGCAGGATACGGCGTTTGATTTCGTCGGTGATGTGCGGCACGACTTGAATGGTCTTCCCGAGATAATCGCCGCGGCGTTCACGTTCTATCACGCTGAGGTAGATTCTACCTGTTGTGACGCTGTTGTCGCGTGTCGTCTCAATGCCAGTGAAGCGTTCGTAGTGACCGAGATCGAGGTCGGTCTCGAAGCCGTCGGCAGTCACATAGCATTCGCCGTGCTCGTAAGGGTTGAGCGTGCCTGGGTCGACATTGATGTAAGGATCGAATTTCTGGATGGTGATTTTATAACCGCGGGCCTGAAGAAGCTTGCCCAGCGAGGCGGAGATGATGCCCTTCCCTAGTGAAGACGCCACACCTCCTGTGATGAAAATGTATCTTGTTTCCATACAATTTTGAAAAAGCAAAAATAGTATTTTTTGAAAAACGTCAAAAAAAATTTTAAGAATTTTTTAGTATTTTTGCAGTTGAAAAATAACAAATTCAATGTCATACACTTACGAATATCCCCGTCCTGCCGTTACTGCCGATTGCGTGGTGATTACGAAGGAAAATGAGCCGAAGGTGCTGCTGATTCAGCGTGGAAATGAGCCGTTTAAAGGTCAGTGGGCATTCCCTGGCGGTTTCATGAATATGGATGAAACCACAGAGCAATGCGCAGTGCGGGAACTTGAGGAAGAAACGGGGCTGAAAGTTTGTAACATCCAGCAAATCGGGGCTTATTCGAAAGTCGACCGCGACCCTCGGGGAAGGACGGTTACTGTGGCTTATTTGGCAATAATCGACAAACCCGAAACCGTCAAAGGCCTCGACGATGCCGCCAAAGCACAGTGGTTCCCGCTTTCGGCATTGCCAAAATTAGCTTTCGATCACGAAGAGATTCTTAAAGACGCGAAGAAACTTTTTTCGTCCTTATAAAATGTCCTTCCTGAACCGCTGCAAAAGTGGCGATGGCGCAAACCGCTATCGCGCTGTATCTCAAATCAATAAAGGATAAAGTGAGAGGAAGGGAAAACAGCAGCACTCCCGTAACCTTATTCATCACGCTATGGACGGCTACGAACCGCTTTTGGACAACAAAACCAGAGACAATATTGATTGCTTTAATTAACGCGACAATACCAATCCAGACATAAAGCCAAAGCGAAATATCAATGACTGGCAACAGTTTAACCAAACAAATCACAACAAAAATAATATCCGCGACAGTATCCAACTTGGCACCAAACTCACTGACAGTATTTGTCTTTCTTGCCACCCACCCGTCGACTATATCAGAAATTCCGGCAGTAATATAAAGCGCATAAAAAGCCGCTGAAAATACAGGGCGAAACAACATTGCTATGCTGCACAGAATACGGATTATGGTGATGATGTTTGCCAGCATTATTTTTTCCAGCGTTTTAACATCGGGAAATACTGCCGCATCATGTCTTTGTACTCCTCTTTAGTCATCGGCTTCGGCATGTTTTTGTTCACCTCATTGACAAACTGCGCACAGAATTCAATCATCTCGTCCATGGTGCAATCGTTGGTAAACTTGCCATTCTGATAGCAATACATGCAATAATCCTCATTTTTGCTTCCATCGGCGTTAGTGCCGCAATTCTCATCATTCAGAGGCATTCCGCAACTCTGACAAAATTTTATTTCCTGTTCCATAGTAAAATCTCGATTGTCATAATACTATCTATTTAACACATTAACCACGAATAAAGTCCTGCTCCGACAAGACATGGGATGAGACCAATGAGCATACCCCAACATGAATGTCCTCCGGGTAGTCGGCAATCCACCACACAGGATTCTTCACCAGCGGGATCAGAATCATTGCCGTAAAAGCCGCAGTTAGTATTATTGTTTCGATAATAATTATTGTCCAGTTCATAGTTATTTCTGTTTAAATTTTAAATATATTTGCCATGCTTCTTGAACATCTTCAGCATCAAAATTACCCTCGAAAAACGACACCTGACAATCCTCTTTGAAAGGTGACCAGTTGCCACAAATGATGCCGTCGTGGGCGATGATTGGCTGGAAGATGCCGCTGTTGTTGTGGGCATGATGACGGTGTTCAGCAGGGAGCACGATATCTCGGCTTTTGTAGCCGATGAGGTACTCGTCGTAAGGTGGAATCAGCAGGAACTGGCCTTTGTGGAAGCCGCGTGTACGGCAGTCGGCGGTGAGATAAAATTCGCGACGTTTCCATTTTTCAATATGAAGATAATCACCCAACAATTCGATGCCTTTCCGGCAGTCATTGATACCGAGTCCCGACCACCACACGAAATCCTCCAACGTTGCAGGCTGACGGCTCTGAAAATATTTCTTTGCCAGGCGCATCAAGGCCTCGTCGCGGTCGATATTCTTTCGAGGTCCGACTTTGCTCTCGGCAAGCGCGTATGTCGCCTTCATCATCTGTAACTCACCGCTGCACAGCGTCCCGGTAAACTCTCCCATCCGGATGTGATACGACAGGCGGTGGTCGCCCATGGTAATGTCTTTTTCAGCTAATGCTGCAACAAAATCCTCTTTCGTCACGCTGCCTTTGTCGGCGGCAGTCTGCACCAGAATCTTTCTTATTTTCAGGTATTCCTCTTCGGGAATGTCTATTTTGTTGCTGTGCATCCAGCCATTGGTGACAGCTATCGCCTTCGATGCGCAGAGGTCGAGCATCCACCAGTAGTCGTCGGCTGAAACAAGCTGCCAAGTGCCTCGCATGAGGTGCAGACGAACTATTTTACCGCTGTCAAAAGTTTTTTTAAAATCTTTCGTTGATGGTTTTTTCGTTCGCATTGCCACAGCCCACCGCATCAGGCGGTATTCTTGCGCCTGCACAGCACCAAGATGGCTCACCAGTTCCGCAGGATCGCTGAACTGCGGCGACGCGAGCTGCTGGTTGAGAAGGCGAATGGCAATAGGATTCATCATTTTAAATTCTTCTTCGCCTCCGCACTATTCGCATGAACCATGGCGATTTTTGAGCAATGCTCCATTTCCGAGCAGTCGCCACATGTTTCTACACCTTTTTGCATCGCACACTGGCGAATTGGACAAAGCTTGTCGCAGAAGACGGTCTTTCGGCCATTAACACGACAACCATCACAATTGATATGCTCAGGCAAAATTAAAACATTATTCAATTCCGACCACAGCTTTGCTGTTTTTTCACGCAAAGCGTTGTCATTATTCTTTGTGGCAATAAAAGCGTCACATTTCTCGCAGTTCAAGCCACAGAAGGCAATCAAATCATTCATCTCTTTTTATTTTTCTAGTTTCATCACTTTAACCGGTCTGTCGGCCCCGACAACGAGATTTGGACAAACGGTCTCAATGCCTGTATCTTTAAATCCGCATTTCTCCATTATCTTGCCAGAGGCAGGATTTTCCGGGAAATAATCGCCCCAAAGTGTATTGAAATTTTTCACATTAAAGCAATAATCAATTACCAACTGCAATGCTTCAGTGCAGATACCTTTTCCCCAGTAGGGCTTGGCAATCCAATAACCGACTTCGGCTTCGTCATTTTTTATTCTCAAGTTCGATACAGAAGCCGGTAAATATCCAACACATCCGATAGGCTCGCCGGTCTCCTTCCACTCTACAGCCCACATACCTTCACCGCTAAAAACTGTGCGGATAATTTTCAAGCTCTCCTCCACGCTTTTATGCGGCGGCCATCCTGCTCGAGGTCCCACATCAAGATCGGAAGCATATTTGAAAAGCGCCTCGGCATCACTATCAAGCCAAGGACGGAGTGTCAGTCTTGCAGTCTGTATTATAAGCTTTGTCTTTGCAGCAAATGGTGGCAACTGACCTTCGTTGTACGACATGGCCTTCTTTGGAAAAGTCTTTTCATATTCATCGAAAGCCTCCGGATTTTCATCCGCGACAAAATAACCTTTCGGCGGACAATAAGTGCCTTCGCGGTTGCCCCAATAGCCCGGAATCAGTTCCTGAGCAAGGAAGAACGGCACCTCATCGTCCTTCGGCATCTCGTGGTAATGAATGCGGAGTTTACTGGCAAGGTCGAAGCCCGCATGACGATAGAAGTCGATGTTGCCCTCCATCTGGAGCAATCCTACGCCCATCGCCTTGGCCTTTTCAAGTGCGTAGTTCAAGAGTTTCAAGCCATATCCTTTCCTCTTATAATCAGGATGGATGCTGATTGGGCCGAAAGTCCATGACGGGAAATATGCTCCATCGTCAAGTATTATATCCGCTTTCGAAAACATCACATGACCGATGATTTTGCCGTTTTCCTCCATCACAAAATCGAGTTCTGGAATAAAAGCCGGATTGTTCCTATATTGGTTAAGCACATAATGCTCTGTGCAACCCGGACGATAAACGTTCCAGAAAGCTTCGCGAGTGAGGTTTTCCACTTCGCGCCAATCATTGGGTTGTTCAAATCTTATATTCATTATAAATACCTTCTAACTTTCTTTTTGTAATCGAGATAATCTTGACCAAAAGCGTTTTCCATAAATATTTCTTCGCTCTTGATCTGTTTGTGGAAGAGGAATAT
>Ga0265300_10002002_pt1 | contig 18207 bp, 17 predicted proteins | sample AusTroGonzalo_MG_FD_193482 | JGI IMG/M metagenome (GOLD analysis project Ga0265300, IMG submission 193482) | Bovine rumen microbial communities from tropical cattle in Woodstock, Queensland, Australia - Gonzalo_03 | ecosystem: Host-associated > Mammals > Digestive system > Stomach > Rumen ...
CCCTGGACGCCATCGAAATGGCCCACCGTCACGGCTACACCACCGTTACCAGCCACCGTTCCGGTGAAACCGAGGACACCACCATCGCCGACATCGCCGTTGCTACCAACAGCGGTCAGATCAAGACCGGTTCCCTGAGCCGTACCGACCGTATCTGCAAGTACAACCGTCTTATGCGCATTGAGATTGAACTGGCCGATGAAGCCCGCTACGGTTACAAGAAACTTCGTTAAGTGCTTGCTGGCAGCCTTCCTGGCTGTCGCCTGTACTGCAGAAGCAGTTTTCAATGAACAGGCTCCGGTAAACACGGAGCCTGTTTCACCTTTTGTCGGCCCCACTGCCACCGTGGAGTTCGACGAGGATCTGACGGCCCTTTTGGAAGAGTCCGCCGTCAAGTCCGCCGATGCCCGGGACCTCCTGGAAGGAATGGGCATCAAAAGTCTCCGCCGGGTTTTCCCGGATGCCGGAGAATATGAAGCCCGCAGCCGTGCCATGGGCATGCATCGCTTCTATTGGGTGGAACTGGCAGGCGTTATCCCCGAAACCAAGGCGGCGGAAAGCCTGGAAGCCAGCCCTGGCGTCCTGTCGGTGACGCTTCCCCGTCCCATCCGCAGACGGGGCTTCTTCAACGACCCGTATCTGGCGCGGCAGTGGAACATGGTAAACACCAACTACCCCGCCGCGGACATTCATCTGGAGGAGGTGTGGAGAGATTATACTGTGGGCAACAACAAGGTGATCGTGTGCGTTGTGGACGAACCGGTGGATTACACCCATCCGGACCTGATCGACAATATCTGGAGCGATGAGGAAGGTCACCATGGATACAGTTTTGTCTGGAACTCTTACGACTTGAGCCTCTATTCAGGGGATTACGGCCATGCAACGCATGTTGGCGGCGTTATCTCCGCCATGAACAACAATGGCTTGGGGGTGAGTGGCATGGCGGGCGGTGATGCCCTCCGGGGGATTCCCGGCGTGCTACTGCAGTCCGCTGCCATCTTCTCCGGATACCGGTCGGCCAATGAGGCCGCAGCCATCAAGTGGGGCGCCGACCACGGTGCCGTCATTTCCCAGAACAGTTGGGGCTATTATGCCGATAATGACAATGACGGGAGGGTTACGGATGATGAAATGGCCGAATTCAAGGGAATGTCCATCCCTCCCGCCGTCAAAAAGGCCATAGACTATTTTATCCGCTATGCCGGTTGTGACTCCGAAGGAAACCAGCTGAAGGATGCTCCCATGAAAGGCGGACTGGTTATCTTTTCTGCGGGTAATGAAGGCGACATGGGTGTGGATTACGATCCCATCTGTGATTATGAGCCGGTTATTTCCGTGGGCGCTTTCGGGATAGACGGCAAGGCGGCCGACTATTCCAATTTCGGAAATTGGGTGGATATCGCCGCGCCCGGTGGCGGAGCCACCAGGAGGGAAGACAGTATCTGGAGCACCGTGCCGCTGGAGATGAGTGACAATATCGGCTACCAGAATATTGACAGCGACGGCTATTATTGGGTGGGTACTTCCATGGCCTGCCCGCATGTCAGCGGCCTGGCGGCGCTGATTATCTCCTACTTCGGCCGGGAAGGCTTTACGGCCGACCAATGCAGGGAAATCCTCTTTGCCGGTTTGGGCGACATCATAGGCGGAAGCAAGCCAGTGGGCCGGAAAATGGATGCCCTGGCGTCCTTCGAATATGGTGTCCAGCACTATCCTGCCGGAGGGGTGGACCCTTTACCCCCGTCGATTGAATTGGAGCGGAACAACATAACGGTCAAGGCCCATGAGCAGGTTTCCGTGCAGGTTCGGGTTTCGGATCCCAACAGGTCCAGGGTGTTTGTGAACTGCACGCCGGGCTCGGATGCCTTTACTTTCAATCCGGAAACGAACGAGGCGCTTATTATCGGCCGGAATGCCCCGGCAGGAACTTACACGGCTGTTTTCACCGCCAAAAACGCCTATAATCTTACGGCAGAGGCCACGCTGCAATATACCATCCTGCCCAACCATGCGCCCGTTGTCACGAAGGCGCAGGAGGACCTGGTTTTGAACGGCGGAGTCACTACCATAGCGCCCGCTTTCCAGGATGAAGACGGCGAAGCGCTTACCTTGCAGGCTTCATCGGCCGATCCTGCCATCCTGCAGGTATCGGCAAGCGGCTCATCCCAGATTCTGCTTACCCCTGTGGGCAGCGGACTCACTACGGTTACGGTTACGGCGAAGGACGCGGTAGGGGCCAGTGTGAGCACCAGTTTCCGCGTGGCAGTGCGTACTTCGTCCAAGAAGGTGGAGATCTATCCCGTCCCCGCTAAAACGGAAGTGTACTTCTGGCCGGCCTCCATCCAGGAGCAGCCGATCAAGGTCACGCTCTATTCCGCAACGGGCAGCCGGGTGAAATCGGCCGAGTTCAGCGCCGGTGTCTTCCAGCCCGCCAAACTGGATATCACTTCCCTGGCACCGGGAAAATATACCGCCGTATTGGAATACGACGGTACAAGTTGGCGGGAAACCGTAGTTAAGATTTAAAGCGTATCCTGTTTCAGGCTCTCGATGTATTTGGCAATCCGGCTCAATTGGGCCGGAATTGCTATACTCTGCGGGCAGTGGCTCAGGCACTCCCCGCAGGCAATACAGTGGTCGGCCTGGCGAACGGTAGCCACGGCTCTGTCGTAGCTCACCAGATAGGCCTGCTTCAGCTTCCGGTAGTTCTTCTGTTCCTGTGACTGGGCGTAGGTGCCCTCGGTGATGCAGCGGTTGTAGTGCTGGAACGTTCCCGGGATGTCTATGCCCCATGGGCACGGCATGCAGTATTTGCAGTCTGTGCAGTTAATCATGGGGTATTCCATCATCTGGGTGGCCATTTCTTCCATAAACACCAGTTCTTCCTCCGTGAGCGGCTGGAAGTGCGTGAATGTTTTCACATTGTCCAGCAGCGGATCCATGTTGGTCATGCCGGACAGGGTACACAAAACGCGGTCGTACGAACCGCAGAAGCGGAAGGCCCAGGAGGCAATGCTCATGTCGGGTTCGCGCTGCTTCATCTGGTGGGCGATGGATTCGGGCACGTTGGCCAGCCGGCCGCCCAGCAGGGGCTCCATAATCACAATGGGAATACCCCGCTTGTCCAGTTCTTCGTAAAGATACTTGGCGTTGGCGTTCCGTATGCCGTCGGCGTGGGTCCAGTCCACATAGTTCATCTCTATCTGCACAAAGTCGAAGTGGTATTCGCCGCTGTCGTGCAGGCCGATGAGGCTGTCGAATTCCGAGGGGCTGCCGTGGAAGGAGAAGCCCAGGTTCCGGATGCGGCCCGCTTCCCTTTCCTTCTGCAGGAAATCCATCATGCCGTTGTCCACATAGCGCTGGCGGAAAACCGCCACGCCTCCGCTGCCGATGGCGTGAAGGAGGTAATAGTCGAAGTAGTCCGTCTTCAGCTGCTCAAAGGAGTCGTGGTACATCCGGATGGAAGCCTCCGGCGTTTGGTCGCTGAAGTTGGAGAGCTTGGTGGCAATGTAATACTTTTCGCGCGGATGGCGGCTGAGAGCTATGCCGGCCGCCTTTTCGCTCTGCCCCTGCAGGTAGGCGGGGGAGGTGTCGAAGTAATTGATTCCGTGTTCTATGGCATAATCTACCATCTCGTTCACGGCCTCCTGGTTAATCTCGCTTTTGCCGTCGGCATTGCGCACCATAGGCCAGCGCATGCAGCCGAAGCCGATGAGGGAAACCTTGTCTCCGTTGTTGGGATTGGTCCGGTAAACCATCTCTTCCGGTCCGTCGGCCAGGCCGCTCCCGGACTGATTGCCTTTGGGAGCGCAGGCGGCGGCCAATGCGGCGGCGCCGCTTATTTTGATAAAGTCTCTACGTTTCATACATGTACCTCCCTTCCGTTAACGGTGATGGCGCTGATGGGCCGCACCGGGCATAAATACTCACACTTGCCGCAGCCGATGCACACTTCTTCGGCTACAACAGGGCGACGAACATCTCCCTGTTCCACCATCATAATGGCTCCCGTAGGGCAAACCTGTGCGCACTTGCCGCACTGGCTCTTGCCTGTAGCCTCCAGGCACAGGTCCGTGTTTACGCCTGCCGTACCCAGATGGAAATTGGTTTTGGTCTCCTTGGATATGGGCAGGATGGCACCGGCGGGGCAAAGCTCGCCGCAGCGGGTGCACTCCGGCCGGCAGTAACCTTTCTCGAAGCTCATCTCCGGCTGCATCAGGTGATTCAGGTCCGTTGAAGGCCGCAGCACGTTGTTGGGGCATTCGGCAATGCAGAGCTGACAGCCCGTGCAGCGTCGGTAGAAGTTCCGGGCGCCCAGGCTGCCGGGAGGCGTTATGGGCGTTTCCCGCTTGGGGGCCTGCTTGGGCAGCACATCGGCAAAACCGCCGTCCGTCTTCTTGGCCACTTCCTGTGCGCGGGCTTCAATGCCCTTGAGCGCCGCTGCACCCACGGCAATGGCGGTGCCCGCTAAAAATGCGCGCCGCTGGGCACTTTCGGGGGCGTTTTGGGGCGTTTTTGCCCCCGAACCCCAGGCGAAGCGGTACTTCAAACCGCCTTTGGGGCAGGTGTCTATGCAGTTGAAGCAATCTACGCAGCGGCTGTAGTCAATGTGTACCGCCTCTTTGGTGATGCTGATGCATTGGGCCTTGCAGTTTACCTCGCAGGTTTTGCAGCGCACGCACTGATCGGCATCAATCACCGGGCGGAACATGGCGAAGCGGGACAGGAAGCTGAGCGTGGTGCCCACCGGGCAGATGCTGTTGCACCAGGTGCGGCCGCCCTTGAAGGACAGCACCACAATTACCACCAGCGTCACTATGGCTATAAGAAAGGTAGGCAGGCTACGCATCCATACTTCGCGCGGGTAGAAAGCATAGCTTCCAGCTCTTTCGGCCAGCCAGGCCAACAGGTTGTTGCCCCACAGGTACAGCGGTTGCAGCAGGTTCTGCACCATGCGGCCGTAGGCGCTGTAGGGGGCCAGCAGGGCTACAAAAACCTGCACACCGGCCACCAGGGCTATCACAAACAGTGCCCAAACTCCATAGCGGAGCCATTTGAGCTCTTTCTTATATTTATAGGGCCGTTTGCTCTTGTGCGTTCCCAGCCAGGAAATCCCGTCCTGCAATACGCCCAGCGGGCAAATGACCGAGCAGTACACCCGGCCGAACACCAGGGTGAGCACCACCAGGAAGGCGACAACTCCCACATTCAGGGCCAGTAAGGCGGGGAGGAACTGCAGCTTGGCCATCCATCCCAGCCAGGAGTGCAAAGCTCCGGTAAAGTCCAAAAACAGGAGCGTTATACCGGTCCAGAACACCAGAGCTAGGATAATTCTCAGTTTTTTAAGCATATACAAATTATGTTGTTATGTGCAAAGATAATAAAATCCGTTTAAGTTTTGCAGTGAACTCTTTCACTATTGCAAAATAGGGTTTTAAAAAAATATTCTTATATTTGCACCTGCACAAAATCAGACTGCTATATGTTACCTAAAGCAAAAGAAATTGTGGACGCCATGTCCGTCAAAATGCAGGATTCGGTAGATTTTCTGGAGGAAGATCTCAAGAATTACCGCGTGGGTAAGGCCTCTCCGGCCATCCTCAATCCTGTTATGGTGGATTATTACGGCACCGCCACGCCCCTCACCCAGGTGGCTTCCATCACAACGCCGGATGCCAAAACCATTGCCATACAGCCTTGGGAACGCAATATGATCGGCAAAATAGAAAAGGCCATCCTGGACGCCAATGTGGGTCTTACCCCGTCCAACAACGGGGAAATCATCCGCTGCGCCGTTCCCGCCCTTACGGAAGACCGCCGTAAAGAGCTCATCAAGAAGGCCAAGGCCCAGGGAGAAACCACCAAGGTAACCATCCGCAATGTTCGCCGGGACGGCATCGATCTGCTCAAGAAAGCCCAGAAGAACGACGGCCTCAGCGAAGACGGAGAGAAGGAGGGAGAAGCCGAACTCCAGAAGGTTACCGACAAGTGGGTAAAGAAGGTGGACGATGTAATCGCCGCCAAGGAAAAGGATATCCTCACTGTTTAATGAAACGTGTTGCAATTTTAGGACAGCGAGGCAGTTTCCATGAGGAGGCTGCCTTGGCTTTTTATGGGGGTGAACCTCTGGACATCGTGGGCTATGACAGCTTTGAGCAAATGCTGGCTGCCTACGATTCGGCCCAGGTGGATGCCGTAGTGATTGCGGTGGAGAATACCCTTTCCGGCGGGCTTATCCGGAATATGGAGCTGGTTCATTCCGGCAAGCATCAGGTTGTGGGAGAAGTCCATATCCCCATTCATCAGAACCTGATGGCCCTGCCCGGCCAGTCCCTGGAATCCATCCGGGAAGTCCGTTCCCATGAAATGGCCCTTAACCAGACCAGGGACTTCTTCCAGAAGAACTGTCCGTGGATTACCCTGTCCAAGGCTTCCAGTACGGTGACGGCGGCCAGGGATATCGTTACGGGTCAGCTGAAAGGCGTGGGTGCTGTGGCCTCCGACCTGGCTGCAGAAATGTACGGACTGGAGATCCTGGCCAAAGACATAGAATCGTACAGCGACAATATTACCCGCTTTTTCGTGCTGGACAGGAATTATCGGCCGGAAAATGCCGACAAGGCATCGTGGTGCTTCACCCTGCCCCACAAGTCCGGTGCCCTGGCGCAGATTCTTACCATCCTGTCTTTCTATGACATGAACCTTACCCGCATCCAGTCGCTGCCCATCCCGGGCTGCCCGTGGGAGTATTTCTTCTATGCCGATATCCGTTTCGACGACTATATGCGGTATCAGCAGGCGCTTTCGGCCGTGAGGCCCCTTATCGCCAATCTGGATGTGCTGGGTATCTACAAGGGAATGCAATCTGTAGAATAACTCTTTGAGTTAAGAGATTATTTGTCTAATTTTGTCGGAATTTAGCATTATTATAATTTCTCACTTACGAAACTTTGAAGTGTATGAGTAGTGTATCAAAAAGAATGACGCGTCTGTCGCCCTCCATGACCTTTGCTATGAATCAGAAGAGCAATGAACTGAAAGCCAAGGGTATAGATGTGGTAAACATGAGTCTGGGAGAACCGGATTTCGATACTCCGGAGCATATCAAATCGGCGGCCGTCCAGGCCATCGGAAAGGGCTATACCCACTACACTCCTGTGCCGGGAGCCCTGTCCCTCAAAGAAGCCATAAGCGGGAAATTGAAGAAAGAGAACGGTCTGGAATACGACCCGTCGGAAGTGGTGGTTTCCAACGGTGCCAAGCAGAGCATCTGCAATGTGATCATGGCCCTCATCGATGAAGGGGACGAGGTTATTATTCCCGCCCCTTACTGGGTAAGTTATCCGCAGATGGTCCTGCTGGCCGGAGGAACGCCGGTTCATATCGACGCCAGCATCGAACAGGGATTCAAGATTACGCCCGACCAGCTGGAAAAGGCCATTACGCCCAAAACCAGGATGATTATTCTCTGCTCGCCCAGTAACCCCACGGGGGCCGTATACTCCCAGCAGGAACTGGACGCCCTGGCCCAGGTGGTACTCCGTCACGAGGATCTGTATGTGCTGTCCGACGAAATCTATGAGCATCTGAACTATATCGGCGCCCATGCCTCTATCGCCGCTTGTGAAGGGATGCGGGAGCGCACCGTTATTGTGAACGGCGTGTCCAAGGCATACGCCATGACGGGCTGGAGAATCGGCTTTATTGCCGGTCCCAAGTGGATTGTTTCTGCCTGCAACCTGCTGCAGGGGCAGTACACCAGCGGCCCTTGTTCCGTCAGCCAGAAGGCGGCCGAAGAGGCCTGGAACGGTTCGCAGGCTTGCGTGGAAGAAATGCGTCAGGCCTTCCAGCGCCGCCGGGATCTGCTGGTGAGCAAAATGCGTGAAATCCCCGGTTTGGAGGTAAATGTGCCGGAAGGCGCCTTCTACCTTTTCCCCAAGTGCTCCAGCTTCTTTGGAAAGACCGACGGAACCCGGGTTATCAACACTTCTACCGACTTTGCCATGTTCCTGCTGGAAGTGGGACATGTGGCCACGGTGGGCGGCGATGCCTTCGGCGCTCCGGACTATTTCCGCCTTTCCTACGCAACGTCGGAAGAAATGATTCTGGAAGCTACCAAACGCATTGCCAACGCCCTGAAACTGCTCAAATAGCATGGAGAGAACTATAGGAATCGTAGGGTTGGGACTTATCGGCGGATCCATGGCTGTGGATCTGCGGGCCCGCGGTTATGCTTCCCGCCTCATTGGGACCGACCGCAATCCGCTGAATGCCGAGGCGGCATGCCGCCTGGGCCTGGTGGACCGGGTTGCTACCCTGGAGGAGTGCATAAAGGAAAGCGACATCATGATAGTGTCCGTTCCGGTAAGCGCCGCCGCAGAAATCGTTCAGAAGGTGCTGGATGCGTTCAAGGACAATGCTTTTACGGAAAAAATCGTGATGGACGTCTGCTCCACCAAGGCGCAGATAGCCGAACGGCTCAAATACCACCCCTGCCGCAAGCGCTATGTGGCATCCCACCCCATGGCCGGTACGGAGCATAACGGTCCCTGGGCGGCCCAGCCGGGCCTGTTCGACGGCCGCGCCTGCATTATTGCCGATGCCGACGAGTCGGATTCATCGGCCGTGCGCTCCGTGGAAGAACTGTACCGGGTGCTGAACATGCGCATCGTGCACATGACATCGGCCTCCCACGATGTGCATACGGCCTATGTTTCGCACCTTTCCCATGTTTCCTCCTTTGCCCTGGCCCTCACCGTCCTGGACAAGGAGAAGGACGAAAAACACATCTTCGACCTGGCCTCGGGCGGCTTTTCCAGCACCGTGCGCCTGGCCAAATCCAATGCCGATATGTGGGTCCCCATCTTCACCCAGAACCGCGAAAACCTGCTGCGGGTGATAGATACCTATATCGACAAAATCAAAGACTTCCGTGAGGCCGTGGCCGATTATGACGAAGCCCGTCTCCGCGCCCTCATCGACGAAGCCAACCGAATCAAAAAGATAATTCGCTAATATGGCACACGAACTTGACATAATTCCCGTAACCGAGTGGGGGTTCTTCACCCTGCCGCGTCCCATGTGCATTGCAGGCCCCTGCAGTGCCGAAACCGAAGAGCAGGTGATGGAAACCGCCAAAGGCCTGGCCGACTTCGGCATCCATGTTTTCCGCGCCGGAATCTGGAAGCCGCGTACGCATCCGGGCTGCTTCGAAGGCATAGGCGTACCCGGCCTCAAGTGGCTGAAACGGGTTAAGGAAGAACTGGGCATGAAGGTTTGCACGGAGGTAGCTACGGAAAAACACGTACTGGAGTGCATCAAATACGGCATAGACATGGTCTGGATAGGAGCGCGCACCAGCGCCAATCCCTTCCTGATGCAGGAAATTGCCGATGCCCTGGAGGGTACCGACCTCCCTGTTCTGGTAAAGAATCCGGTGAATCCGGACATTGACCTGTGGATCGGCGCCCTGGAGCGCCTGAACCGCGCCGGCGTACGGAAGCTGGGCGTTATCCACCGTGGATTCTCCACGTCGGAACCCACGGCCTATCGCAACGATCCGGGCTGGCGGCTGGCCATTGAACTCCGCTCCCGCTATCCCGAGATGCCGTTCTTTGTAGATCCCTCCCACATGGGCGGCGACAGGAAGTACTTGCAGGAGCTGTCCCAGCGGGCCATGGACCTGGGCCTGGACGGCTTGATGGTGGAAAGCCACTGCAATCCCGCCTGCGCCCTCTCCGATGCCAAGCAGCAGCTCACTCCCCAGGGGCTGCAGACCTTGCTGGAAAGCCTGGTAATCCGCGACAACACTTCCGACAACATGGATTACAAGGAGGGCATCGACCAGCTTCGCGCCCAGATTGACGTGCTGGACGAGAATCTGCTCTGGCTCCTGAAGTCCCGTATGGACGTGAGCCGGAAGATCGGCCAGAACAAGAAGGAACACAATGTGGCCATCCTCCAGATGACGCGTTGGGACGAACTGATGGGGGCTGTGGTGGAGAAAGGACGCTCCTACGGTCTTTCCGACACCATTATCCGCGCCATCATGAACGCCATTCACGACGAATCCGTGCGCGTGCAGAACGAGGTTTTGGAGAAAGAATAACCATGGAAAGAACTATCAATACTATCGGCGTTCTTACCTCCGGGGGCGATGCGCCCGGCATGAACGCTGCCATCCGTGCCGTTACCCGTACGGCCCGTTTCCACAATATGAATGTGGTGGGCATCATGCGCGGTTATCAGGGCCTTATCGAGAAAGAGTTTGTAAAATTCACCTCTTCCTCCGTTTCCAACACCATCCAGCGCGGCGGAACCATCCTCAAGACGGCCCGCTGCGAGGGTTTTCTCTCCGTAGAAGGCCGCAAGAAGGCCTATGAGAATATGGTGGAGGCGGGCATCGACGCCCTGGTGGTTATCGGCGGAAACGGCTCGCTTACAGGCGCCCAGCTTTTTGCCCGGGAGTACGACATTCCCATTATCGGCCTGCCCGGTACCATCGACAACGACTTGTATGGCACGGACTCCACCATCGGGTACGACAGTGCCCTGAACACCATCGTGGAATGCGTGGACAAAATCCGCGACACCGCCAACAGCCACGACCGCATTTTCTTCATCGAGGTGATGGGCCGCGACGCCGGTTTCCTGGCGCAGAACAGCGCCATTGCTTCGGGGGCCGAGGCCGCCATCATTCCCGAGGGTAAGACGGACGTGGACCAGCTGGCCGAATTCATCGAGCGGGGAAAGCGCAAGAGCAAGAACAGCGCCATAGTGCTGGTGAGTGAATCGCAGAAGGACGGCCATGGCGGCGCCCTTTATTATGCCGACCGTATCAAAAAGGAATTCCCGCAGTTCGACGCCCGCGTAACCATCCTGGGCCATCTGCAGCGCGGCGGAACGCCCAGCGCCTACGACCGTATCCTGGCCTCCCGTATGGGTTATGCCGCCATCGAGGCTTTGCTGGAAGGCCAGCGCAACGTGATGATCGGCATCAAGAACGACGAAATTGTGTATGTGCCCATTTCCCGGGCCATCAAGATGGACAAGCCCATCAACCAGGAGCTGATTGCCGTTCTCAACGTGCTTTCCATGTAGTATGCTGTACGGTACCTTATTAGCAATCAGGCATTTCTTTTACGACAAAGGCTGGAAGAAGTCTTTCCGGGCCTCCGTGCCCACCGTATGCATCGGCAATATCACCGTGGGCGGCACGGGGAAAACCCCGCACACGGAGATGGTACTGCGCCATCTGCTGCAAAGCGACGACTGGGCCTACCGCAATCTGGCGGTGCTGTCCCGGGGCTACAAACGCAAAAGCAAAGGCTTTCAATTGGTTCCGCGGGATGGAATGGCCCTCCTTTATGGCGACGAGCCGCTCCAGATAGCCCGCAAGTTCCCTTCCGTAACGGTGGCGGTGGACAAGAACCGCGTCCGCGGCTGCCAGCTCCTGACCGACGCCAATCAGGCCTCTCTCATCGTCCTGGACGACGCCTTCCAGTACCGGAAGTTAAGGGCCGACCTGAACATTGTACTGGTGGATTACAACCGGCCGGTGCATAAGGACACCCTGCTGCCCTGGGGACGCCTGCGGGACCTCAAGAGCCGCCTGAAAGCCGCCGACATCATTATTGTAACCAAGTGCCCGGCCTATCTGGACGACTGGGAACGGAGCCAGTGGGCCAAGTACCTGCGGCTGAAAGCGGAGCAGAAGCTCTTTTTCACCACCCTCACCTACGGTACCATGGAGCCCGTTTTCCCGGAAGGGGACGCCCGCTACACCTATTCCAAGCGCCTGGTACTCTTTACCGGCATTGCCAACGACGCGCCGCTCAGGGGCTTCCTGTCCGACAGTTACAAGATTGTCCGCCGCATCGGCTTCCCGGATCATCACAAGTACACCCGGGCCGATATCGGCACGCTGAAAGCAGCCGTTAAAGAGTTTCCTACGGCCTGCCTGGTAACCACCGAAAAGGACGCCCAGCGCATTGTGGACGCGAAAAAGGTGCCCCAAGAGCTGCGCCAGCGCATGTTCTACATTCCCGTCCAGGCCTCTTTCCTCACCCCCGAGGAGGACGCCGCCTTTACCGAGGCCCTGCTGGCAAAACTGAAAACGGATGAAAATCGGTAGCATCGACCTGGGGGAGCGTCCGGTCACTTTGGCGCCCATGGAAGACGTCACGGACGCCAGCTTCCGCATCCTTTGCCGGGAAGCGGGGGCCGCCATGGTCACTACCGAATTCGTAAGCTCCGACGGGCTGGTGCGGGACGTTTCCAAGACCATTGCCAAAATGCATACCCTGGAGGAGGAGGCGCCGGTGGCCGTACAAATCTACGGCAGTTTCCCGGACGCCATGGTGGATGCCGCGCGGATGGCCGACAGGGCCGCCGAACTGGCCGGCGGGCACGGGGCCGATATCGTGGACATCAACTTCGGCTGTCCGGTTTCCAAGATTGCAGGCCGGGGTGCCGGCAGCGGTATGATGCGGGAACCCGACAAGATGGTGGCCATCACCCAAGCCATCGTGGAGGCCGTTGGGAAGCCCGTCACCGTTAAAACCCGCCTGGGCTGGGACGACAATTCCAAAATCATAGTTGAACTGGCCGAACGCCTGCAGGACTGCGGCATTGCTGCCCTCACCATCCACGGCCGCACCCGCTGCCAGATGTACAAAGGCGAGGCCGACTGGACCCTTATCGGCCAGGTGAAGGACAACCCCCGGATGCACATTCCCATCATCGGCAACGGCGATATCAATTCGGCCCAGAAGGCTAAAGAAGCTTTTGACCGTTATGGCGTAGACGGCATCATGGTGGGCCGCGCCAGCTTCGGCCATCCCTGGATTTTCACGGAAATCCGGCACCTGCTGGACACCGGCGAAGAGCTCCCGCCCATGAGCGTGCGCGACCGCGTGGCCCTGGCCAAACGCCATTTCCAGCTGTCGCTGGACCTCAAGGGCCCTGTCACGGGCGTGTATGAAATGCGCCGCCACCTCAGCTGCTACTTCAAAGGCCTCCGCGACTTCAAAGACACCCGCATCAAGCTGGTCACCTCCAAAGACCCGGCAGAAATCTTCGCCACCCTGGACTATGTAGCCGAGCGCTGGGGTGCAGAAGCTCCGCCTGTAGAAGGCGCCTACGGTCTGTAAGCCTATAGGTAGAGACATATATATCCCCAAGGGCATCGGCAATTTTTCTGTCCTTGGGGATATATATGTCTCTACCATGTCAGCATCGGCAATTTATTTGGTGTTTTCACAGAAAATGCGTACCTTTGCGGTCCCTCTGACTATGGGGGGATCGCAACTTTTTATGTTAAACCATTAATAATCAAGACAGTGGACACACTTAGCTACAAAACAGTTTCCCTGAACAAGGCAACTGTGAACAAGGAGTGGCTCGTCATTGATGCAACCGACCTCGTGCTCGGTCGCCTGGCTTCCCGCGTAGCCCTGGTGCTGCGTGGCAAGAACAAGCCCGGCTTCACCCCGCATGTGGACTGTGGTGACAACGTAATCGTCATCAACGCCGAAAAGATCCGTCTTACCGGCAAGAAGATGACCGACCGCGTTTACACCCGCTACACCGGCTATCCCGGTGGCCAGCGCTTCACCACCCCGCGCGAGATCCTTGCATCCCGGCCTGCCGAACTCATCCGTCGGTCTGTGAAGGGCATGCTGCCCAAGACCCGTCTTGGTGACAAGCTCATCAACAACCTGTACGTTTATGCAGGTCCCGAGCACCCTCACCAGGCCCAGAATCCCAAAACCATTAAGTTAAACGAAATCTAAACAGAGCACATGGAACAGAAACACGCCCTTGGAAGACGTAAATCAGCTGTCGCTCGTGTTTATGTTGCAGCCGGTAAGGGCAGCATTGTAATCAATGGCCGCCCCATGGACGAGTACTTCAAAGAGGGAACCCTCCAGTACATCGTAAACCAGCCCCTCGAGGTCACCGGTACAACTGGTCAGTTTGACATCAAGGTAACTCTCGTTGGTGGAGGTACCAAAGGTCAGGCAGAGGCCGTTCGCCTTGGAATCGCCCGCGCTCTTTGCGAGGTGGATAAAGAGGCCTATCGCGCTACCCTGAAGGCCGCCGGTTTCCTCACCCGCGACGCTCGCGAGGTCGAGCGCAAGAAGCCTGGTCAGCCTGGCGCACGTCGTCGCTTCCAGTTCAGCAAGCGTTAATCGGCCTGCATTCACTGGAGTTACGTCAGCACGGCTTTGGTATTCATCAAATCCTGAGACCCCGGTGAGGATGCGAATCTTCCCGAGCTACAACAAGGATTGCCGGGCCGCGAAAAAATTTCGGAGACCAGTCAAGGACTGCTACTCCGGATTGATGAAAGAGTTATTAACAAAGACAAAAACAAACCCATGTCTAGAACAAATTTCGATCAGTTGCTTGATGCAGGCGCCCACTTCGGACATCTTGCCCGTCGCTGGAACCCTAAGATGGCTCCGTACATCTTCATCGAAAGAAACGGCATCCACATCATCGACCTGCACAAGACCGTCGTTAAAATCGACGAGGCAGCCGAGGTCCTCAAAGAAATGGCCCGCAGCGGTCGCAAGGTCCTCTTCGTTGCCACCAAGAAACAGGCTAAGGACGTCGTAGCCGCCAAGGCTGCCGAGGTCAATATGCCTTCCGTGACCGAGCGTTGGCCGGGTGGTATGCTTACCAATTTCCCCACCATTCGCAAGGCCGTCAAGAAAATGAACACCATCGACAAAATGAAGGAAGATGGCACCTTCGAGAAGCTCGCAAAGCGTGAGCGCCTCCAGGTGGAGCGTCAGCGTGCCAAGCTGGAGAAGAACCTCGGTTCCATCCGTGACATGTCCCGCCTTCCTTCCGCTCTCTTCGTAGTGGACGTCCAGAAAGAGGCCAACGCCGTTAAGGAAGCCGCCCGTCTGAACATTCCGGTTATCGCTATGGTTGACACTTGTTGCGATCCTACCCCGATCGATTATGTGATTCCGGCAAACGACGACAATACGAAGTCCATCGAGCTCATCATGGATGTGATGTGCAAGGCCATCAACGAGGGCCTGGAAGAGCGCAAGCTGGAGAAGGAAAAGGAACCCGAGGCCGAGGCTGCCGAACTGGAAGCCGCCCTCGCTCCCGCTCCTGCCAAGAAGCTCCGCGCCCGCCGCACCCCCAAGGCCGAGGCCGCTGAGGCTCCTGCAGAAGAGGCCCCCAAGGCTGCTGAAGAAGCTCCCGCCGCTGAGTAATTAACCGTTTAAAAAGCAAGAAACTATGGCTATCGCATTAGCAGACATCAAGAAACTGCGCGACATGACCAGCGCTGGTATGATGGATTGCAAGAAGGCCCTCGAAGAAGCCGCCGGCGACTTCAAGCGTGCCGTTGAAATCCTTCGCGAGAAGGGTAAGTCCACCCTCGCCAAGCGCGGTGACAACGAGACCACTCAGGGTGCTGTCCTCAGCCGCATCAACGGCGGCAAGGCCATCCTCGTGTGCCTGGGCTGTGAGACCGACTTCGTGGCTGCCACGCCCGACTTCAAGGCGCTCGCCGCTTCCATCGCCGATGCAGCTATCGCCCAGTTCCCTGCCGACCTGGAGGCCCTCAAGGCCACCAAGGCTGCCGACGGTTATACCCTGGACGAGAACATCACCAACCAGGCCGGTAAAACCGGTGAGAAGCACATCCTGGCCTACTACGGTTCCCTCGAGGCCCCGTTCGTGAGCGAGTATGTACACTTCAACGGCAAGCTGGGCGCCATCGTGGCTTTCAACAAGGTGGTTCCCGCCGAGATTGCCCGTGGTATCGCCATGCAGGTGGCTTCCATGAACCCCGTGGCCGTGGATCCCGAGTCGGTTCCCGCCGAGGTCATCGAGTCCGAAAAGACCGTTGCCATCCAGAAGACCAAGGACGAGCAGGTGCAGAAGTCTGTGGACAACGCCCTCAAGAAGGCCGGTATCAACCCCGCCCACGTGGATAGCGAAGACCACATCGAGTCCAACACCGCTAAGGGCTGGCTCACTTCCGAGCAGGCTCAGCAGGCCCGTGAGATCATCGCCAAGGTAGGAGCCGAAACGCTTGCTTCCCTGGAGCAGAAAGTGCAGATGATCAACGGCATCGTGAACGGCCGTATCCAGAAGTTCCTCAAGGAGAACACCCTCATGGAGCAGGAATATCAGCTGTCCGACGACAAGGCTACCGTAGCCGCCGCCCTCAAGGCCGTGGATCCGGAAGCCAAGGTGATTGCCTTCAAGCGCTTCTCCCTGGCCGACTAATTCTCCCGTCGTCCTAAGCGAAAGCGAAGAATCCGGCAAAGCCGAAGGTTTTGATTGAGAGGCTGACCAAAAGTCGATATGACTTAGGTCAGTCTCTTTTTTGTGCCTATTTGGACCTGGTCCACCCCATTTTTGGACGAGGTCTCATTTTAGTGTCTGGACCTAGTCCACCGATTATGCCATAGAAGGACCTGGAAGCAATACCTGCTGGACCTGGTCCAAGGGATAAAAGTGAACCTCGTCCAAATGATGCGTACACCTCGTCCACGTAGTCGGAGGTAGGGGGAGGGTATCTCCACCTCCGACTCGAACATAGTATAAAAAAATAGCTATCCCTTTGATCAGTCTTTTTTGTTATCTTTAAATTGCAGTAAAAAGAAAAACGAAGTTGACATCGGATTGGTCGCACTGGCCCATAATCTGCGCAAATACGCTCGTGTTCACGAAAAAAGCGGCCTCCCTCATTGTCCACAAAAAAAGAGGTCAACTCACTCTTGAGTTTTTTTTGCATTTTTCCGCGGAATTGCCCACAGTCAGCCGTTTCCATTCAACGGCAATAAATAGTTGGAAAACTGGCGGAAATGATATAACTTTGCAAAAAGTGATATCATTATGGAGACCGTTAGAGAAAGCGCCCTTATCCGGTTAAGGCCGGAACTGATGGCCCGGGCCAAACGCCAGGCCAGAGCACAACACATATCCTTCAACGCCTTTGTGGAAAAGACGCTGGAACGTGCCGTGGAACCGGAATGGCCGGTATTGCCGCCGGATTACAAAGTTTCGGAAGAAATACGCAGTTTTGCTACCATCCCTGCAGGTTGGCATCCTACAAAGGAGCAATTGGAAGCCGACCCCCGTTTAGCATATCTTTGGAAGAAGTACGGTTATGAAGATTAAAGTATTCTTGGATACCAACGTCCTCTTGGACGTTTTACAGCAAGGGAGACCTTTTACAGCTTCTTCTCAAGTAATCCTACAGGCCATTTGGGACAGGAAAATTGAGGCGGTCCTTACAACGCAAAGTGTTGTAGATTCTGCATACATAACGGGAAAGGAAGGTTTACAGCAAACTTTTTTCAATATGGTAAACAGGTGCTGTGATTATATCAATATGGACTATATAAATACATTTGACATCCGTCTTGCCTGTCGGAATTATTCGGGTGACTTTGAAGATGACGTACTTTATTTCAGGGCGCTGGATGCTTGTTGTGATGTCTTTGTTACCTCGGATGTCAAACTTCGCAACAGGTACAGTGGAAAACACGAACACCTCCAGTTCATGAGCCCGGAGGAGTTCGTGTCTAAAATAAGGGGAGAAGCTATTCCGTCACAAACTTGAAAAACGCCTGGATGTCCTTCTTATCCTTGAAGCGGGCCAGGTAGGCCATGTTGCCCAGGTCGTCGGACAGGGCGTCCGGCACGCGTTCGGCCATGCAGATGGCGCTGCCGTAGCGGTCCCGGATATCCTGGTGGGAATGCTTGTAGGCCTTGCCGTCGCGGCGGCTGGCGTAGGCGCAGTAATACTGCTCGCCCTCGCCTTTGCGGCGCTGGTTGAAGGCCACCATATCGGCCCAGATCTGGAATACGTCGGTGCTGTGGGCGAAGTTCATCATGTCCGGGGTGTAGCCTCCCGGCGGGCGCATGTTCACCTCCAGGCCCACATAATCGCCCTTCTTGCCCAGGCCTTCGCGGTCGCGGTCCAGCTGGAAGAATTCCAGGTGCACAAAGCGGCTCTTGATGCCGAAGGCCTTCACCGTGCGCCGGCCGATGGCGGCCAGTTTGGCAGGGACGGTTTTGTTGGTCCAGTAGCAGGTATCCAGGTTGGCGTGCACTATCTCCATGATGGGCGTGGGGAAGATGGTGTTGTTCTCGAAGATGGGTTCCCCATCGGCATTGAAAATAGCGTCGTAGCTAACCAGGAGGCCGGTTATGAACTCTTCA
>Ga0265300_10002005_pt1 | contig 18190 bp, 15 predicted proteins | sample AusTroGonzalo_MG_FD_193482 | JGI IMG/M metagenome (GOLD analysis project Ga0265300, IMG submission 193482) | Bovine rumen microbial communities from tropical cattle in Woodstock, Queensland, Australia - Gonzalo_03 | ecosystem: Host-associated > Mammals > Digestive system > Stomach > Rumen ...
GCTTTTTACCAATACCAGAGAGTGTTGTTCCCTTTTGTGAAACAGAAAGACTTGCGGCATAAAAAAAGAGACTGTCGCTTTTGGGACAGCCTCTTTTTGATTATAAAACCTTATGCCCCTGTTATCTTTGAAAAAATGAAGGCGACCTTGCCAACTTTGGACAACTATATTGTTCGACTAGAAAAAGTTATTGTTGTTTGCAAAAGTACCTTGCTTGTCATTACTCGCAAGCTTCGTGAACCATGTCCCCGGATGACAAGCCTTGTTGTCAGTATTCTTGTATAATGCTGTTAGCTATTGGTTTATGACGTTTGTACTTTTTTTGACGGACAACAAGATTCTATATTCAAAATTTAGTGCTACTTTTGCAAGCGTATGAAACTGTCGGTTGTAATAGTCAACTATAATGTGAAGCACTTTCTCGAACAGTGCCTCAATTCTGTGGCATCCTCTGCAAAACATTGTGAAACAGAAGTGTTTGTCGTGGATAACAATTCCGTTGACGGTTCATGCAATATGCTTCGCGAGAAGTTCTCGTGGGTAAAGCTCATAGAGAACAAAAAGAATTATGGATTTTCGTATGCAAACAATCAGGCAATACGGCAGTCGTCGGGCGAATATGTACTTCTGTTGAATCCGGATACCGTGATTGAGGAGGATACGTTGAAGCTTGTGTGCGATTTTATGGACGAGCATCCCGATGCTGGTGGTCTTGGTGTGAAGATGATAGACGGCAAAGGACGCTTTTTGCCGGAGTCGAAGCGCGGACTGCCTACGCCTCAAGTTGCATTCTACAAGATTTTCGGATTGTCGAGGCTTTTTCCTAGGTCTAAACGATTTGGAAAGTATCATTTGACATATCTTGATAAGAATCAAATACATAAGGTAGATGTGCTGTCGGGGGCTTTTATGCTTCTGCGTTCCGAAACTTTGTCGAAGATCGGGCTGCTCGACGAGACTTTTTTCATGTATGGCGAAGACATCGACTTGTCGTACCGCATAACTCAGGGCGGCTATAATAATTATTATTTCCCCAATACAACGATAATACATTACAAGGGAGAAAGTACCAAGAAGGGAAGTGTGAATTATGTCTTGGTTTTCTACAATGCCATGAAGATTTTTGCACGAAAGCATTTTTCGAAAGGGGCAGGAACCATGATATTTTTCATCAACCTTGCCATATATATTAGGGCGGCATTGGCAATAGGACGACGATTTGTCAGCAATATCATTACTCCTTTAATTGATGCTCTTGTTATTCTCGCTGGTTTTTTGATGATTACACCGTTGTGGGAAAACTATCTGTTCGGCGAGGGGCGCAGTTATCCGCACGATGTATATGTAGGCGCTTTGTCGATGTATATAGTTGTATGGCTGTTTTCAATATTGCTTTCCGGAGGTTATGACAAGCCTGTGAAGGTTAAGAATATATTTAGGGGAATAGCTATAGGCTCGGTTGTCATTCTGGCCGTATATGCTTTGCTGCCTGTTCATTTGCGCTTTTCTCGTGCATTGATATTGCTGGGTTCGGTTTGGGGACTGGTCATGGTGCCGATAGTAAGATTGTTGCTTAATTTGACGCATTTGCCGCTGTTTAAGGTCAATTTGCCCAAGCGCAAGCGAGTGGCTGTTGTAGGCAGCAAGGACGAGTGCATGTCGCTTGCGTCGCAGCTTGTGTCGGCGCGAACCAAGATTGATATTGCTGCATACGTAAGTCCCGACGAGGATAACGACAGGTTCTTTGCGGGGAATATATCGCAATTGGGCGAAATTGTTAAGATTAATAGTATTGACGAATTGATATTTTGTGCAAAGGATATTCCTTCCCAGCAAATAATAAGGACAATGCTTAATCTGTCGAGTTCGAAGCTCGATTATAAGATTGCAAGTCCCGATGGATTTTCGGTAATCGGAAGCAATTCCATAAATACAACTGGCGAACTGTATAATGTTGATATAAATGCTATTGATAAGCCCGAAAATCGTCGTGCAAAACGTATGTTCGACTTTGGAGTGTCGTTGCTGATGATACTGTTTTCACCATTGCTTATATGGTTTGTGAAAGGTAAGGCTAAGGCATTGAAGAATTTGTTTCTGGTTCTTTGGGGCAGTTTGACTTTTGTGTCGTACAGGGCCGAGAAAAATGATGTGAGCCTTCTTCCCAAAATAAAGAAAGGTGTATTTGCCGTAGATATGATATATGGTCGGGATGTGAATCCGGAAGTCGTTGATAGACTTAATATTATGTATGCCAAAGATTATCGAGTGTCGCACGATGCGGTAATTGTTTTCAAGTTGTGGAGGAAGCTGGGATGTTTTTAAAGGGGGAGTTGGTGTATCTCAGGAAGATGGAGCCTGAGGATTTGTCTTTCCTGTATGATGTGGAAAACAATATGACGTTTTGGCATGTAAGCGAAACTAAAGCACCGTATTCACGATGGGAATTGAAGCAATACATAGAGAACTATTGCTACGACATATTCACCACAAAGGAGTTGCGCCTCATAATATGCAATTGCAAGACGGGAAAGCCGATTGGCATTATTGATTTGTTCGAATATCATCCTTTGCACAACCGGTGCGGCGTGGGATTGCTGGTCGTTCCCGAATGTGCAAGGCAAGGTTTTGCTTCCGAGGCTTTGGGTCTTGTGATGTCTTATGCATTTGGAACCTTGTTGGTGAAGCAGATATGGTGTACGATAGATGTGAAAAATACTGCAAGCATAGCATTGTTCGAAAAGGCTGGCTTTAAGCAGTGCGGTACTTTGAAGGAGTGGAAACACTCTGCCGATGGATATTCCGATGTTTTTGTATATCAGTGTATAAGATGATTGTTTCTATGGATGTGAGCGGGAAACGTTTGTTGCTTTTGCTGATGTTGCTTATGTCGGTTTCCGTATCGCTGTTATCCCACTCTGTTACAAGAGTTGGCGATTACTACAAGATTCAGCATACATGGAAATATGAGAACGAGCAGTGGTCGTGTAGCTTGAATATTCCTGTGTCCCTATACGAACTTTATCAGCAGCGTACCCATTATGGAGACGATTGTGTACATTACGCACTTTCCGATTTCGACAGGGACTACATAAGGGGTTTGGTTAAGTCGTTCAGGGAAGGCGGTCGACGAAATGGTTTTTCCGACTACAAAAACGTTCTCAATGTTATTGCTTTTGTTCAGTCGTTGCGATATGTTACCGACATTGTTTCCAAGCATGATGAAAATTATGTGCGTTATCCTGTCGAAACCTTGGTTGATGGAGTTGGCGATTGTGAGGACATGGCAATATTGGCGGCTTCCATAATGCACGAGATGGGGTATGATGTTCTGTTTGTGCAATTGCCCAACCATCTTGCTCTTGCCGTAAAAAGTTCCGAAAATTTGTATGGTAGTTATTATGAATACAATGGTTCCAGATATTATTATCTCGAAACTACAAATACAGGATGGGCGATAGGGCAAATTCCTGATGAATTTAGGTCAACTAGGGTTCAACTGGTTCCGCTGGTGCATAAGCCAAAGGTGAACGTGAGGGAATATGGTTATAATTCCGCTTCGTATTACGCAACAGACAAAAATGTTAATGTATACATGAAGTGCATTGTTGAGAATTTGGGACCCGGACAGACAAGAGGCATGTCGATGCGTATTACGCTTGAACCTTTCCGTGATTCTGAAACTCAATATTATCAGCGTGTTTTCGAATTGGAGGAACTTCCTGAAAGTTCTACAAAAACATTTGAGGTGCCTTGTCAATTGCCCAGACCTTTGCATGGAAATATAAAGATTAGCATTGAGGGTTCTAACTTCGAGCCACAAGTCATAACTCTTACAAACGTCAAGTTGAATTGAGGTGGCATTTATTGGCAATCTGTTTCTATGATTTGGCATCAAGAAAAGCTGATTTAGACTGTATTTTAGAGTAAAAGTTGATTTTGCTTTGTGTTGTTGAAAAGTTGTAAAAATTTTAGAAAAATATTTGTTAATGAAATATTTTTTCTGTACCTTTGTAGGACAACTTTTTAGCTTATGGGATATATTAGTTTTGACAAGAACCAACTGGTAAATCTTGAGTATTCGCTCAAGCGTGAACTTATCCGCACAAGCCGAAGCGGTGCGTATGCAAGTTCCACCATAATAAATTGTAACACAAGAAAATACCACGGTCTGTTCATCTGCCCGATGGAAGACATTGATGGCGATAACCATATACTGATTTCGTCGCTCGACTTGTCGGTGGTGCAGCACGATGAGGTGTTCCACCTTGGCGTTCACAAGTATCCCGATGGCGTTTATGCTCCCAAGGGTCACAAGTATCTGCGCGATTTCCAGATAGAAACAATTCCGTATTTCATTTACCGTGTTGGCGGTGCGTTGCTGAAGATGGAGCGAATCCTTAGCGACGACGACCGCATTATGCTGAAATACACTTTGCTCGAGGCTAATACCGAAACAAAATTGCGTTTCCAGCCCTTCCTTGCTTTCCGCAATGTGCATAAGCTGAGCAAGGCAAATTTCTTCGTCAACACAAAGTATATTCCTGTAGAAAACGGCATTAAGTTGAGAATGTACGATTCGTACAAATATCTGTATATGCAGTTGTCGAAGAAATGTGAATACGTTCATGTGCCAGACTGGTACTACAATATGGAGTACATCGAGGAGCAGGAGCGTGGCTACGACTATCGCGAGGACTTGTATGTGCCAGGCTATTTTGAGGTGCCGATAAAGAAAGGCGAATCGGTGATTTTCACAGCTGCATTGAGCGAAATGTCGCCAGCAAGCATATCGCGTAAGTTCAATACCGAACTTGCAAAGCGTTCGCCACGCAACAACTACGAGGAATGTCTGCGCAGTGCCGCACAGCAGTTTATATGCAAGCGCAACGGCAAGTCCGAAATCGTGGCTGGTTATCCGTGGTTCGGTCGCTGGGGGCGCGATACTTTCATCTCGCTGCCGGGCTTGACGCTTCACGCTGGCAATGCAAAGGCTTGCCGCGAAGTGCTCGACACGATGTCGTCGGAAATGAAGAACGGTCTGTTCCCGAATATCGGTGCTGGCGATGATGCTGCACTCAATTCGGTTGATGCACCGCTGTGGTACTTCTGGGCTTTGCAGGAATATTCCAATGTGCTTCCCGACAGACGGCAGATTTGGCAGATTTACGGCAAGAAGATGAAAGCGGTGCTTGATGCTTATCGCAATGGCACAAGTTTCAACATAAAGATGCACGACAACGGCCTTGTATGGCAGGGAACTCAGGGCAAGGCTCTCACTTGGATGGATGCCGTGGTGAACGGACGCCCTGTAACTCCGCGAATGGGATTTGCTGTTGAGATAAATGCTCTGTGGTACAATGCGATAATGTTCTCGTTGGAACTGGCATCTGCTTGTGGCGATGCCGAATTCATCGAAAGATGGAAAGATATTCCCGAAAGGACTAAGAATTCCTTCCTGCAGACATTCTGGAATGCCGACCTTGGTTATTTCGCCGATGTTGCAACATACGAGACTGCCGACTTCTCTGTGCGTCCAAACCAGATTTTTGCTTGCTCGTTGCCATATACTATGGTTACAACCGATATGGCTGCATCGGCATTGGAAAAGGTGAAGTCGATGTTGCTTACGCCTAAGGGGCTGCGTACTTTGTCGCCCGATTCGCCTGAATATAAGGGCGTTTACTTTGGCAATCAGGAACAGCGCGATTCGGCTTACCATCAGGGAACTGTATGGCCATGGCTGTTAGGTCATTTCTGCGAAGGTTTGCTCCGCGTATACGACAAGCAGGCTTTGCCGTTGGTGAAGAAGATTGCATACGGCTTCGAGGAAGATATGACAATAGCAGGAATCGGCAGCATTTCGGAAATTTACGATGGTGACCCGCCATACAATCCGCGCGGAGCAATTGCTCAGGCGTGGAGCGTTGCCGAAGTGCTGAGAATCTTCGCGTTGATTAAGAAGTATGACAAGTAATTTTGAATAAGTAAGAATTTAAATATTACGCAATGAAAGTTTTGATGTTCGGCTGGGAGTTCCCTCCTCATATTACCGGTGGTCTCGGTACGGCCTGCTACGGGCTTACCAAAGGACTTTCGCATTTCGGTACCGAGATAATTTTCGTGGTGCCGAAGGCTTACGGTGACGAGGATCAGAACTATGTGTCGATACGCAATGCCAGCGATGCTGTAATTACCGAAAAGGATGTCAAGGAAACCAAGGTGTGGAAGAATTTCCGCTACATCGAGGTAGGTTCGCGCCTTGTGCCATATATGGACCCCGAGGATTTTGCAAGGATGTACGAATCGAACATTCCTGGCGTTAAGATTTCCGAGAGTTTCCTTAATACAAAATACACCTTCTCCGGTTCTTACGGTCCGAATCTGTACGATGAGGTTTCGCGTTACGCGCTGATTGCTGCGCACATAGCGGCACACAACGATTTTGATGTCATTCACGCGCACGACTGGCTGACATATTTTGCCGGTGTTGCTGCAAAGAAGGTTTCGGGAAAGCCATTGGTGGTGCATATCCATGCTACCGAATTCGACCGCAGTGGCGAGCATGTCAACCAGCATGTTTACGACATCGAGCGCGCAGGCATGGAGGCTGCCGACAGGGTTATTGCCGTCAGCAACCTGACAAGGAATATCGTCATCAACCGCTACGGCATCAGTCCCGACAAGGTTGTGACCGTACACAATTCGGTGGAGCCGATGTCGCTGCCCGAATTTACCTTGCATAAGGGCTTCCGCGAGAAGGTTGTAACTTTCCTTGGTCGTGTTACTTTCCAGAAAGGTCCCGACTATTTCATCGAGGCAGCCAAGAAAGTCATCGACCGCGACCCGAATGTGCGTTTTGTGATGGCTGGCAGTGGCGATATGCTCAACAAGATGGTGCGCCGTGTGGCTCAGTTGGGAATTGCTACCAAGTTCCATTTTGCAGGTTTCTTGAAAGGCAACGAGGTGTATGAAATGTTCGGCATGAGCGATGTGTATGTGATGCCGTCTGTGAGCGAGCCGTTCGGAATTTCACCGCTCGAGGCAATGATGTCGGATGTGCCTGTAATCATTTCGAAGCAATCGGGTGTGGCAGAGGTCTTGAAACACGCCATCAAGGTCGATTTCTGGGATGTTGACGAGCTGGCAGATTCGATTTACGGAATGTTGCACTACGATGCGTTGTCGCAGATGTTCAAGAAATATGGTAAGCAGGAAGTTGAAAATCTCAGATGGGAAAATTCGGCTTATTATGTTAACGAGGTTTATAAAAGTGTTTGTGGATATTAAAAAATAAGATATGCGTTCAATTTGTTTCTATTTTCAAGTACATCAGCCATTTAGGTTGAAAAAATATAGGTTCTTCGACATTGGCAACGACCATAGCTACTACAACGACTACGAGAACCGCACCATTATGCGCAAGGTGGCCGAAAAGTGCTATTTGCCTGCCAACCAGTTGTTTCTTGACTTGGTAAACGAGTACGGCGATAACTTCAAGATTTCCTATTCGCTCTCGGGTACTGTAATCGACCAGTTTGAGTTGTATGCTCCCGATGTGCTCGAAAGTTTCCAGAAACTTTTCGCAACGGGCAGGGTAGAGTTGCTCGACGAAACCTATTCGCACTCGTTGTCGGCGTTGCGTCCCGAGGATGTGTTCGACTATCAGGTGAACCGTCATAGAAGGAAAGTAAAGGAACTTTTCGGCTTGCAACCAAAGATTTTCCGCAATACGGAGCTTATCTATTCCGACGAAATAGGCGAGAAGGTGGCAAAACTCGGCTACGAGGGAATGCTTACCGAAGGAGCCCGTCACATTATGGGTTGGAAGAGTCCGAACTATTTGTACTGCAATGCGGTGAATCCAAAGTTGAAACTTTTGCTGAAGAACTTCAAATTGTCCGATGATATTGCATTCCGTTTCTCGAATCAGGCGTGGGAAGAATATCCACTGACCGCCGAAAAGTATGTTGCTTGGCTTAATGCCATCGACCCGAACGAGGAAGTAATCAACCTGTTTATGGACTACGAGACCTTTGGCGAGCACCAGTGGAAGGAGACAGGAATCTTCGATTTTATGCGAGCTTTGCCCGAAAAGGTTTTCAAGTATTCCGACTACCAGTTCCATACTCCGAGCGAGGTTGTGGCAAAGCACAATCCTGTTGGCGTGCTTAATGTTCCGTATCCTATTTCGTGGGCCGACGAGGAGCGCGACCTTACGGCATGGCTTGGAAACGAACTGCAGAACGAGGCTTTCGAGAACCTGTATAAACTTTTTGAACGCGTGAAGGAACTCGACGATCCCGAACTGTGGCGCGACTGGCTCTACCTTCAGACGAGCGACCATTTCTACTATATGTGTACCAAGTGGTTCTCCGACGGCGATGTCCACAAGTATTTCAATCCGTACAGCTCGCCCTACGAGGCATTCATCAACTACATGAACATTTTGAGCGATTTCAGAATAAGGTTGGGATTGTAAAAAGATTGTAAAGTTTTATTGTTATTTATAAAGCGTAGAATGATGTTTCTTAAAAGATTATTTTATTTGGTTGCCGCATTGTCGATATGTGGTTTGATTGTGTCGTGTTCACAAAATGACAAGCAATGTGATGATAAAAAGGCTGCAGAAGAAAAGTCTGCTGATTCACCATCAAAGGATAAGAGTACGGAAGCAAAAGCAGATGATTCTGTTAAGGAGCCAGAAGCAACAACGACTGGCACAGATAGTAAAGATGGCTTTGTGCTTTTGACTGATGTAATTCCGGATGCTATTCTTGAAATCCGCTATTTTAGTACATTCAATTTTATGGGTGTGCGTGTAGATGGTTACAATGCCCCGATAGCATATCTTACCAAGGAAGCTGCTGACAGCCTTAAGGCCGTCAGCGATGATGTCAAGGCAATGGGCTATCGTCTGAAGATTTACGATGCATATCGTCCACAATGTGCTGTGGATCATTTTGTACGTTGGTCGCAAGTGCCTTCGGATACAATCACCAAGCGCTATTTCTATCCTGACATCGACAAGCCGCGTCTTTTCGAAGAGGGCTACATTGCAAAGAAAAGCAGACATTCCTGTGGATCTACAATTGACCTTACACTCTTTGATATGAAAACAGAAAAAGAGGTTGACATGGGATCTCCATTTGATTGGCTAGGCGAAGAAAGCCATCCCGACTATGCTGGCGTAACTCCCGAACAGCACAAGAACCGTATGATTCTGCGCGATGCAATGGTTCGTCACGGATTCAGGGGCATCAGCACCGAGTGGTGGCATTTTGTCCTGAAGAACGAACCTTATCCAGATACATATTTTACATTCCCGATAGAGTAGGGATTTTCAACAAGATACGAAATGTTCATATGTAGGGGATGGATATTATCCATTTCCTACATATTTTGTGTAGTAAGCAAAAATGTGTTTGAGTATGTATTCCGAATGGCATTTTTGTGTAATTTTGCATTAAAATTAGAGACGCATAGTATGATAAAGGATTATTCGTCATTCGGTCCGGCGTATCGCAATTTTAAGGTCAGAGAAAATGTATATGTTCCAGAGCCTGTTGCAGAATTCTCGGGTGACAATCCGTTCACTAGGATGGCCGCCATACGAGGAAAGAATAAGGATATAAAGTTTGATGAAACATATACGTATCTTGATAAGTCGTTTAAATTCAAATTATTGAATGCTTTTATATATTTTGTCGCATGGTTTGTTGCTTTTCCGTTAAATCGTATCAGGTTTGGCCTTAGGATTGAAGGCAGGGATAAAATACGTAAGAACCGGGAACTTTTTGCAAACGGTGTGATGACAGTCTGCAATCACGTACACAGATGGGATATGATATGCGTATTACAGGCAATGCGCTACCGTAAAGCATGGATTCCAATGTATTCACAGCCATTCAATGGAAAGGATGGGTTTCTTATGAAAGCCATAGGTGGTATTGCCATTCCTGATAACTATGGTGGACTCAAGAAGTTCGACCAGGCATTGAATGAATTGCGGTCAAAGAATCAGTGGATACACATATTTCCGGAAAGTTGCAGCTGGAATTTTTATGCTCCGCTCAGGCCTTTCAAAATAGGAGCGTTCAATATGGCATATAGATATTCTTTGCCTGTCGTTCCAATGATGATTTCTTTTCGTCCTCGTACTGGATGGCGCAAATTGTTTGGCAAAGGTACTCCTTTGCTTACCATTCATGTGGGCGATCCCATAATGCCCGATCCTGGCAAGTCCAGAAAGGAAGAGGTCGCGCGTATGTGCGATGTTGCAAACAAGGTTATGCTCGATATGGCGGGGATTGTTTCTAATCCCTGGCCATCATATATTGATTGACAATTTCTATCGCAATGAAAGCAATAATTGAACCCGTATCAGTTGAACTTATTAAAGCTGAACTTACAAAATCCAAAAAGCTGGAAGATACCAACCGAGGACATAACGAGCTTTATGTCGTTACTTGGCAGGATTCTCCCAATGTTGTTACAGAAATCGGTAGGCTTCGTGAAGTGACTTTTCGTGATGCCGGTGGTTCTACTGGCAATGCCATCGATCTTGACGAATACGACAAGATGGAAAATCCGTATAAGCAGTTGGTAGTCTGGGATCCCGACAACGAGGCGATTGTAGGAGGTTATCGTTTCTTCTACGGTTCGGATGCTAAATTCGATGAGAAAGGTCAGCCAATTATGGCAAGTTCTCATCAATTCCGCTTTTCGCAGAAATTCATCGATGAGTACCTTCCATACGTTTTAGAGGTAGGCCGTAATTTTGTGGTTCCTGAATATCAGAGTTCCAAGAGTGGCGCTAAGTCCATATATGCCATGGACAATCTTTGGGATGGCATGGTGGCTATTATAATGAAAAATCCTAATCTGCTTTATTTCTTCGGCAAGATAACCATGTATCCTTCATACGACCGTATCATTAGGGATTTGATATATCATTTCCTTTGGAAGCATTTTGGCGATAAAGAGGAACTTGTTCGCCCATGGGATGATTTGTCGGTAATGCCAAAATCTGATCCCGAATTGATGAATCTGGTAGTGAACAAGGATGATTTGACTGAAGATTACAAATTGCTAAAAATGGCTGCCCGAATGAGGGGCGTAAATGTACCGCCAAATATAACGGCCTATTTTTCCATTACTCCACAGATGCTAATGTTTGGCACGTCTGTAAATCGCTTGATGAACAACATTGAAGATACCGGTTTGCTTATTCCGTTCGATGCAATTTATCATGAAAAAAAGAGCCGTCACATAGGAGCATATATTCGTTTCTCTATTGCAAAAAGACGTAATAATGAGGTTATGCTTGATCCTGGTATAGAAAAACGTATGATAGAGGATTGGCTGAATAAACGCTTCCGCAAGGTAAGACGATTACTTAGAAAGTCAGGACGAAATATATAGGCTGATGCCAGTTTGGATGGCTTCGCCGTTTCATGTGCTACGCACGTTTCTGGTTTCATGTTTCAAGGTTTGGCTTACGCCTAGCTAAAGGTTAACTTCGTTGAGGGCTTCGCCGTTCTATGGCTTCGCCGTTTCTCGCTTCGCTGTTTCAAGTTTCATGGTCTAAAGCCCGTTTCAATGTTTCTATGCCTGCGGCGTTTCTATGTTTCAGGTTTAAAGTTCAAATTATCAAATCTTCGAATCATCGAATCATCAAACAAAAAACTTTCTAGCCTTTTCCGCAAATTGCATAATCTTGTCTTTCTGCCAAATATTCTTTGAGAGCATTTCCGTATTCCGAGAAAACGTCTCCGACTCTGCCTAGTCCGCTGATATACGGATTTATGTGGCGTTTCTTGGCGTAGATAACTCTTGAATCAGGATTGTCGGCAGTGTGGACTATGGTCGAATAGCTTCTGAATTTCTGCCATTGCTTAGCCGAGAACTCGTTATTCATAAGTTTCTCGATGACAGGCGTTTCTCCATGATATAAGTCGCTTTCGGCAATTATTCCGCGTATTATGCATTCCTTTAATATCTCGGCAAGCCGTTGCATGGAGTAGCGATCCTCGTCGGCAACATATATGCGTGAACATTGCAGCGACAGTTTTGCAAATTCCAAGGCTTTGGCTTTGTCTGCAAACATTATTTCTTGTTGGTTTTCTTCGTTTGTGCCAACTATGAGATTGCTGTACAATTCCTTAGCCTTTTCGTAGTTTGCGAGTTTGTAGTTTACTATGTTGCCGATTGTGTATTCAAGTCTGTCTGCAGAAAGTCGCGGAGTATCGTTGTCGGCAATGGGGTACAAGTGGTAGTCGGCTACTTCGGCAGTTTTCATGCTGTATTTTTCGAGGCAGCGCTGTATTTCAATCGAATTCTCAATTATTGACTGGGTGCCGTCTTCGGTGGATTCTTGTGTCAGATAGTCGCCATGCATGAAATCGATTACATGTGCAAATGCAGGAGAAGCAATATCGTGCAGCAGTCCTGCAGTACTTTGTCGTATGTCGTGCGTAAAATGCCAGACTATCAAGGCTACACCTATGCTATGACTATATCGAGAATATTTTTCCAATCCTTTGAAAAGCGGAAAACTGGTGTATTCGCATCCGCAGTTCATTCCAATGTCATCGAGCCGTAGCATTGCAGGCGATTGTGCGATTTCTTGAATGAAATTGGGAATGTCGGCTGTGTAGATAGGGAAAAGATTCATTATTGTGATTTTTTTTGCAATGCGAATCACTAGGTGTAATTACAATAAATGCTTATGACAAAGTCGTTTGCTATTTTCCGCGATTTGAGATCGCATAATTTAGTATGTGAATCTTACAGCTGTACCGTAGGCAAGAATTTCGGCAGATCCATCCATAACGGCAGAAGATCCATATCTCAATCCTATAATTGCGTCTGCACCAAGAGCTTCTGCTTCCTTTACCATGCGGTCTGTTGCTGTTTTTCTTGCTTCGTTGAGCATGTCGGTATAACCTTTTATCTCACCGCCAACTATAGTTTTTAATCCTGCGAGAAAATCGCGTCCAATATGTTTAGACTGGACTGTTGTCCCCTTTACCAAACCAAGAACTTCATAGTTTTTTCCTGGAATTGTGTCAATGCTTGCTAAAATCATAATATACTATTTTTTATGTTTGTTATTTTCTTTTATTGAATACCCATTTCAGGTTTGTGTCGCTGAATGCAACAGGGCATACGGAAATGTGGTCGCAATCCTTTTCGACAATGAATTTTATTGTTCCGCCATATTTCTGTGTTTCCTTGATTGTCGGTTTTACCAACGAGACTTTTGCCTTGTCGTCTTTTCCTGCCATAATGCAACACAACGCGGTTTGGGCAATGTTCTTCGGATATGCGTTGCGAGGATACGAAGCTACCGCCATTGCTGCTGCAAAAGTGTCGGGATAGTCGGAAATCATGCGCCACACGCCAGCGCCGCCGCTCGAATAGCCGAAGATGTAAATCCGTGAGCTGTTGATGTTGCTGTTGTCGGCTATAAGTTTGTCAATTAGTTGCTTGAGTGCGGTGCTGACTTTCCCATCGTAGTCGTGCCAGAAGTGGTTTTTGTCGCATTGCGGAGCAACGACAATGGATTTTATGTTGCTATTTTCCAAATAGTTGACAATGGCGCGTATTGCTGTGCTGCGAATCTGTGACTTGTTGTCGTCGCCACGATGAGAGCCGCCGTGCAGGAAAATCACCAATGCCGACTGTTCGCTTTCGTTTTGGCAAATAGATGCTTCGCGATATGGGAGAGTTATGTTCTCGTTTGAGAATGAGCGAAAAGCAAACTTGTGGTAAAATTCGGCATTGCCACTCGTATCTGTAGTGTTTTGTGCAAGAACTTGTATGAAAGTAGCAAGTATTGCGATAGTTATGGCTATTGTCCTTTTCATTTTAGTTCAATCATTTCGATTTTACAGTTCTGTATTTCAATTTTTTGTGGTTTGCCATCAAATATGCCGTACATTGCAGAACCTGAACCAGACATTTGTGCGAAGATTGCTCCGTTTTCATAAAGTTTGTGCTTTATTTCTGCGAGCATTGGATTTTCGGCAAAAACTGTCGGCTCGAAGTTGTTCTTTATGCGGTCTTTCCATTGTTCGATAGGTAACTTTATGGATTCTTCGAGTTTGTATTGTGGTTCGGCTGGTTTGCACTGAGAGTATGCCTTTGCCGTATTTACAGAAATCGGTGGCAAAACGAGGACAAGAGTTTTGCCCGACAGGTTCAGTTCTGCTTTGTGGAGTATATTTCCTGTTCCTTCGGCAAGCATCGGTTGGTTGTAAATGAAAAAAGCACAGTCGGCTCCTATTCGAGAGGCGTATGCAACCATTTGCTCTACAGATAGTTTCAGAGAGAACATGTCGTTGAGCATCTTGATGGTGAACGCTGCATCAGACGACCCTGCTCCAAGTCCGCTGCCAAAAGGTATGTGTTTGTACAATACAAATTTTACTGGAGACAGGTCAAAGTCGTCCTTGAGCATCTTGTATGCCTTGAAGCAGAGGTTTTTCTCTATTTCGCAGTCTATTTTTATACCATGATTGTCGAATATGAATTTTTCCGAAGGCATTATTTCCATTGCGTCGGTAATGTCTATCGGATAGAATATTGTATTTATGTCATGGTAACCGTCGGTGCGTTTGCGGATTATGTCAAGTCCGATATTTATTTTGGCGTTTGGGAAACAAATCGTTTTGTCAGTTGCTGTCATATTGATACTCTTCCTTGTTTTATAGACAGGTTGTTGATTTCCTGCGTGAGCTTGTTGATTCTTTTAAGGATTTCATTATTCCTCTCAGTATATTCGTTTGCGATACTTTTTTTGTTTTCCAATTCGTCTGCAATTTTATCCTTTTCAGTATCGTTGCCGGTATTGTATTCGGTTTCAAGTTTTGCTATTTGCAAATTCATGTCAGCAGCTTTGTCCATAATGGTTTTCAGCTCTTTCGAAAGTTGTTTCTTTTCATATTTGAATATTTCCGTTTTGTATTTCCAATATACGTCAAGAATAATTCCCGAAAGGTTGTTTTCTTCCAAGTAGTATGTCGCACCGAATTTTGTCCATATTTTACTAAGTTCGTATGATGATGCGCATGCGTCGGCTGCAATGCTGCTAATTGCAGGGTCGGGATTGTTTATGAAATCCTTTTCCGATATATTTTCACCGTTGCATACTTTTTCGACAATTTCTGAGAAAATTTGTTGGTTGGTGCTATCATGAAGTTCGTTTATGTTGTCGTTAAGCATCAGTCCAATCAATAATTCGGCGACTTTGAGCTTTTGAGGGTTGCTGTAGTCTTTGTCGAGAGGATTAATAATTTCATAGTTTCCGTACAAAAGTAGGATCCTGATGATTTCGTGTTCTTTTGCTAGTATGCTTTTGTCCTCTTTTTCAGAAACTTTAGGTGTGTTTGTACGTTGTTGTGTTTGTACTTCGGTTTTGGGAGCAACGTTTTGCTGTCCTATTGGATTTTTGTTGTCAAATATTTTTTTTCTTCTGTACTTGGTTAGTTCCGAATACAGTGTGTTTTCGTCTATTTCGAGGATTTTGCTACATTCCTGGAGATAAACCGTTTGTTTAATCTGGTCGTCGATTACCGAGATGGTCTTTACTATGTCGGTAATCATGGCGGCGCGTTTCAGCGGATCTTTGTCGGCTTCTTGTTTCGATAGTCTTGATTTGAACCTAATGAAATCTTCCTCGTGTGTGTTGAGGTATTCGATTGTCTTTTCACTACCGTTTTTCTTTGCAAATGAGTCGGGGTCTTCACCGTCTGGTAAAAGCAGAACACGGACGTTAAGTCCTTGTGCCAAAAGCATATCTATTCCGCGTACCGATGCGTGAATACCTGCACTGTCGCCATCATACAGCACTGTTATGTCATCGGTAAGGCGGTGCAGTATGCGTATCTGGTCTTCGGTAAGCGATGTGCCTGACGATGCGACAACGTTGTGTATGCCAGCCATATACAACGATATTACGTCGGCGTATCCTTCAACAAGGTAGCATTTCTTCTGCCTTACTATTTCTGTGCGGGCTTGATATAGCCCATACAAGGTTTTGCTTTTGTTGTATATTTCTGATTCTGGAGAATTTACATATTTCGCAGTTTTTTCTCCGTTTTTCAGTATTCTGCCACCAAAACCTATTATTTGTCCCGATATGCTGTATACAGGAAACATGACGCGACCAAAAAAACGGTCATAACGCTTGTGCGTTTCTTCATTTGCGATTGTTAGCCCTGTACGGGTCATAAAATCGAGTTTGTAGCCATTTTTTAGTGCTTCTTCGGTAAATGCGTCACGTTTTTCAAGGCTGTACCCAAGTCCGAATGTTTTTATGGCTTCGTCGGTAAAACCGCGTTCGCGGAAGTATGATAGTCCTATTGCGATGCCTTCGGGATTGTTGAGAAGGTTGTTTTGGAAATACTTTGCTGCAAATTCGTTCAGTATGCGCATGCTTTCGCGGTCATCGTTTTGCCTTTGCTCTTCTTCGGTAAGTTCCTTTTCAATAACCTCTATTCCGTATTTTTTTGCAATGTATTTCAAGGCTTCGGGGTAGGTCATTTGTTCGTGTTCCATAACAAAACCTACAGCATTTCCTGATTTGCTGCATCCGAAACACTTGAAAATGCCCTTTGATGGACTGACAATGAATGACGGGGTTTTCTCGTTGTGAAATGGACAGCAGCCAATATAGTTTACACCGCGTTTTTTGAGGCTTACAAAGTCTTGTATAACCTCAACAATGTCGGCTGCATCCATTATTCTATCTATAGTACCGCGGTCAATCATTTTAATTCAATTTTCCGATTGCAAAATTAAATTAAAAAAAATTACAACTAACAATTAGTTATTCACAAAATGGGAGACTACCGGTATATTGGAGTTTGGTTGTCTGTTGATCTTCTTTTAGTCAATTACATTCAATCCGCCCTTGATCATTGAAATTTCGTATGGACTGTCGCCGATGATTTCACCGTCGGTTTCGGCAAAAGTGGGGCTGTCGTATGTTACCTTTATGCTGTTTTCGGTGCGGGCAAATATGACATTCTTGTTTTTGATTTGCGTTACAGTGCCATTGTACAATCTGCTTACATTTCTGATTACAAAGAATTTGCCTATGTCGCCGAAAATGGAAATGTCGTATGCTCCGTCGTTTATGATGGCTTCGGGAGTCTGTTGCATTCCTCCACCGGAATATTTTCCATTGGCAATACTGATTGACAATACCTTGCTGCTGAACTTGAAATCTTCGGCTTCGATTGTGACATTATGTTTTTTGCATTTCAGCAGGCATTTGAGCAGACTGAGCAAATAGGTAATTTCCTTGCCACGCTGTTCGTGCGAAAGTTCGTTTGTCATCTTAACTATTTCTGCATCAAAGCCAAAACCGATGCTGTTGATGAAATACCTTGTCTTTTGTTTTCCATTCTCCGAAAACTTGACAACGCCTACATCCTGTTTGGTAATGTTGTGCTTGAGAAGTCGCTCGATTGAAGCTTTGTAGTCGTTTTCCCAGCCGTAGTATCGGTTCCAGTCGTTTGCAGTGCCCATGGGGATTGAGCCTAGGCTGATTTCGGAGTAGGGGACTTCTGTTTGCGAGAAAATTCCGTTCACAACCTCGTTGGTTGTGCCGTCGCCACCAAGAACAATAAGATTTCGGTATCCTTCGGCAAGGATTCGCGGTATGTTTACAATGGCATCGCCAGCCGATTTGGTAAGGTAGTGTCCGTATTCAATGCCTTTTTCGTCAAGATAAGCTAGAATTTCCTTCCAGATTCTGCCCTTGTCGTTGCCCGAATTGGGGTTTACTATGAAAAACAAATCGGCATTCATTTAGAACATTGTTTTTATGCGTTTCAGACCGTTGATGAAAATGTCGATTTCTTCCATGGTGTTGTAGAATGCGAACGATGCGCGTGCTGTGCCTGTGATGTCAAAATGTTGCATTGTTGGTTCGGCGCAATGTGTTCCTGTACGGATTGCAATGCCTAATTGGTCGAGGAGAATGCCTGCGTCGGAGAAGTGTATTCCGTCCATTACGAACGAAATGAGGCTTGCCTTGTGTGGCGCGGTACCGATTATTCTTACCCAGTCGAACTGTGAAATTTGTTCGGTGGCATAGTCGAGAAGCTGTTTTTCGTATGCTTCAATTTCTGGAATTCCAATGTTTTGGATGTACAAAATTGCCTTTTCGAGCGCAATT
>Ga0265300_10002008_pt1 | contig 18171 bp, 10 predicted proteins | sample AusTroGonzalo_MG_FD_193482 | JGI IMG/M metagenome (GOLD analysis project Ga0265300, IMG submission 193482) | Bovine rumen microbial communities from tropical cattle in Woodstock, Queensland, Australia - Gonzalo_03 | ecosystem: Host-associated > Mammals > Digestive system > Stomach > Rumen ...
CAGTATGTTCAGCAGAACATGAACCGAGGTACCATCAACCTCGACGATATGGCATCGGCTATGGGTATGAGCATGAAGCCCTTCTTCCAGAAGGTGCGCGAGATTACTGGCAAAACCCCTGCCGAGGTGGTGCGCGATCTGCGCCTCAAGCACGCCTGCATCCTGCTGCAGCGCACCAATATCAACATGAGCGAGCTGGCCACCCACGTAGGCTTTGCCACCGGCGAGCACTTCATCAACATGTTCAAGGAACGCTTCGGCATCTCGCCATCGGAATACAGACTGAAATATCGCAAATGAACGCATCTCTTCATACAAAGGCGTGGTGCGCACTTGTCGCCCTCGCCCTTACTGTGCCCGTCTCTTCGTTAACCCATACTGTACCCGCTGATTCTATCAGCGGGGCAACCTCCCAAATCGCAGCTCAGCCCGTCAGGTCCGATTCGCTCATTAGAAGCCAGTTAGAGGACTATGGAATTCGCTTCACCGCCAACAATAGCTGCGCCCTGCTCATGTCCGGACAGGAAAAGTTCGACGATATGTTCCAGGCCATCCGTCAGGCCCACCACAGCGTTCATCTAGAGTATTTCAATTTCCGCAACGACTCCATCGCTATGCTCCTCTTCGATATTCTCCGCGAGAAACGCCGCGAGGGTGTCGAGATAAGAGCTATGTTCGACGGTTTCGGCAACGACTCGAACAACCAACCCCTCAAGAAGCATCATCTCCAGAAACTACGTGCCGACAGCATCGACATCGTCGAGTTCGACCCCATCCGCTTCCCCTGGGTCAATCATATCTGGCCGCGCGATCATCGTAAGATTGTCGTCATCGACGGCAAGGTGGCCTATACAGGCGGTATGAATGTTGCCGACTATTACATCAAAGGCACAGAACAGGTAGGCGCCTGGCGCGACATGCATTGCCGTCTCGAAGGTGGCGTTGTCGACGACCTGCAGCTCATTTTCGCCCGCATCTGGAAAAAGGCCACAGGCGAAGACCTCCTCTGTCAGCCCCAGTATTTCCGTTCGTATGATGCCGTAGATATGGAAGCCCTGAAGCCCGACACCACCGCTTCAGCGGGAAACAAGCTTGTTGGCATCATCAACCGCGAACCCCACACCACCAACGATGTGATGCGCTATTTCTACGTCAACGCCATCGATGATGCACAGGACTCTATCCATATCATCAACCCCTACTTCACCCTCATCCCATCGGTCAACAAAGCCATCAAGCGTGCCCTCAAACGAGGCATCAAGGTAGACATTATGCTCTCCGCCAAGAGCGACATCCCTTTGACTCCTGACTGCGCCTTCTACAACGCCCATAAGCTCATGAAGCGCGGTGCCAACGTGTGGCTCTATCAACCGGGCTTCCACCACTCTAAAATCATGATGGTCGATGGTCGTTTCTGCACCGTTGGCAGCACCAATCTCGATGCCCGCAGCATGCGTTTCGACTACGAGGAGAATGCCGTCATCATCGACAGTTGCACAACTCGCGAACTCGATGATATGTTTGAGCGCGACAAGCACGAGAGCGTCTATCTCACGCCTGAAACATGGAAGCAATTCCGCACACCCTGGCAACGTTTCCGTGGTTGGTTTGCCCATTTGCTCCGTCCCTTCCTGTAATAATCAACAAAAAGCATTCCGATAATCCGATTAACAAAACTGACAGTATTGCCTGTGCCCTCATCGGCACAGGATACTGTCTGATCAATAACAATAAACCAAGATACTAACCTATCAATATTTCTTAGGCTTCAGAAATATTGGTGCAAAGGTAGTCAATAAGAGGAAAGGATGTTTCTTACTACGTCTCATAGGGATATTGTCTGTTACCATGGGACAAAACAAGGTTGAAAAAGGGACAAATGCAAAAAAGCCTGTTTGCGGAGTACAGACAGGCTTTTTGGGGATATGTGAGGGCCATTATTGATGCTGTTTGATATACTCGGTAGGCGACATGCCGAAATGTTTCTTAAACACGGTGGAGAAGGTGCTGATGTAGGAGAAACCAACAGAATAAGCCACCTGCGAGATATTCTGCTTCTGCTCGGTGAGCAAGCGTGCTGCCTGCTCCATGCGCACGTTCTGGATGAAGTCGCTGATGGGCAGTCCGGTGAGCTCCTTCATCTTGCGATGCAGATGCGAGCGGCTGATGCCCACCTCCTGACAGATGAGCTGCGAGTCAAGCTGGTCGTCGCTGAAATGGTCGTTGATGCACTTCATAATACGCTCCAGCAGCAGTTCGTCGCTGCCTTTTATCTCAACATTATCAATATAGTCTTCAGGACGCTTGGCTTTAGAGTACTTGCCCTCAAGGAGTCGGTTACGGTCGATGATATTATCGATGGTGAGACGCAGCTCCGACAGGTTGAAGGGCTTGGTGAGATAAGCGTCAGCACCTTTCTCCAGACCTTCGAGACGGTTACCCACATCGGTCTTAGAGGTAAGCATGATGACGGGGATGTGACTGACATTGGGGTTGGTTTTGATAAGACGAAGCATAGTGAAACCGTCCATCTCAGGCATCATTACGTCGCTGACCACCAGAGAATAGGCGTTCACGGCATTAGCCTCGTCCTGCTTGGACAGCAGCTCTTTGAGGCCCTCACGACCATTACTGCAAATGGTGATGTGATAATAAGCCGACAACTCCTGGCCAATGTAGCGAGCCAGCTCCTCGTCGTCGTCAACAATAAGCACACGGTGGTTAGACTTAGGCTTAGAGGAATTGGCCAGACTGACGGTGCCGGGCTTCTCAGCCATATTATCAAACTCGTCGGCAGCCAGATGGGCCTTACCCTGAGGCAGGCGCACAGAGAACACGCTGCCCTGCGGACCGTCTGTACGGTTGTGGGCAGAGATGGTACCATGATGCATATCGATTATCATCTTACAGAGGTTCAGGCCGATGCCCGTACCTTCGACATGCGATGATTTGGCACTCTTGCCTTGATAGAAACGATCGAAGAGGTGCTTCAGCGTGTCTTCACGCATGCCTGTACCATTATCAGTAACGGAGAGCTCTACATAGTCACGCAGCGGTCCGCGAGCCTTATCGTCATGACCTGTGGTGAGTGCCACGTCGATATTGCCTTGGTCGAAGCTGTACTTAAACGCGTTGGAAAGCAGGTTTGAGACAACCTTATCGAACTGCACGCGGTCAATCCACGCCTTCACGGGCTCCTCTGGGGCGCTGAAGGTAAAGCTGATATTGCGCTGCTGAGCATTGAACTCGAAGAAGGTGCAGATGTCTTTCACAAACTTCGACATATCAGTCTCGCGGCATTGTAGGCGCATCTGCTGCTTGTCTATCTTACGGATATCGAGAATCTGGTTCACCAGGTTCATGATGCGGTGAGCGTTGCTGTCGATGACCTGCAGCGAAGGCTGAAGAACAGAAGTGTTATATGACTGAATATCTTCAGGAGTCTTTAATTTCTCAATATCATAATTCTTCAACTTCTCGATGGGCGACATGATGAGTGTCAGTGGAGAGCGGATGTCGTGAGTGGCATTGATAAGGAACTTCATCTTGTCCTCGTCGAGCTGCTGGTGCAGATTACGACGCCATACCCACCCTACCAAACCAACGAGGCCCAGCAGTATAGAGATATAAATAATGTACGCGAGTGAAGAGCGATACCAAGGGGCGGCGATAGTGATGAAGAACGTGCGCGAGGGCGAGGCGGTTCCCGACACGATGGCCCTAACTTCCAGATGATAGTCCCCGCTGGGCAGGTGGTTGAAACTGATGGTGTTCTGTCCCTCGCTGTTGCGCATCCACTCGCCATTACTGTCCATACGGTATTCAAACACGGTGTTGGCAGCATCGAGGAAGTTCATCAGCGAGAACTGCAGCGAGATGACGTTGTCGATATAAGGTAGCGTGAAGTGGTCGTTCTCGGCATAGGTGCTCACCTGCTGTCCGCCCCACGACATGTTGGTCAGTCGGATCTCGCCCAGTTCGTTGACCACATCCTGCACCTGATGAGGTTGGAAGGCAGTAATGCCGTCGCTGGTGGGGAAATAGATAATGTTGTCCTCAGCATCGTAGAGGCCTGCCTGTGCCACATATTCCTTCACCGCCAGTCCCGAGCCGCTGATATAGCTAATCCATTTCTGGTCAGACTCGCGATAGTGCCAGATACCCATCGATGTAGAGCACCAGATGTCACCGTCCTGGTCTTGCACAATATAGGCTATGTTGATGCCTTTGAGCGATTCCGAGTGAGGCAGAATCTCCAGAGTGCCAGTACTTCTGCGCCAAATGTAGATGCCCTCGATGGTACCTATGAGCATATCTCCCTGTTTCGTCTCACACAAACACTCGCAGCGATTGCCTTCAAGCAGAGACTCCCACCCAAAGGGTTTGAAACTGCCTGTGACATCGTCGTAGCAGCATACACCGTTAGAGGTGGCCATCCACAAACGTCCATTACGGTCGGTAGTCATCGCCATCACCCAGTTGTTAAGTAGTCGGCCTGTGGTGGTATTAAGGCTGTCGGTCTGGGCAAACAAGCGTGTCTGTCCAGTCTTCTGGTCGTAGCGCATCATGCCCTTGCCAAAAACCGAGAAATAGAGGTGACCTTGTCCGTCGTCGGCCATCACATTAAACTTCTCTGACATGAATTCCACAATCTGGTGAGTATGGCCTGTCAGCGGGTCATATTCGTAAACACGACTACCAGTGCCCAGATAATAGTTGCCCTGACGGTCGCGCTCTATAAACTCCACATCCTTCGGCGAGGCAGGGTTGGCCACCAACTGGCCCTCGGCATTGAAGCCAAAGACGCCCTCGTTCTGAACAGTACACCAGACGATGCCGCCATCGCCTTTGCATACTGACGAGACATAGCTACCGATATCCTTTTTCTGAATTGAGAAGCTCCAAGTGGTAAACTGGGCCTTGCGGCTTGGCAGCAACAATAGTCCCTTATGATGACAACTTAACCAGATATTGCCCTGGCGGTCTTCCATAATGTTGCGGATATTGCTGGTAGACATGTTGATGCCTGGCACGTTGACCACATAACGCTGCACCTTTCGTGAGCCGCGTGGAATCCAAAGCAGACCATTGCCGCGAGTGCCTATATAGACATTGCCCTGATGGTCGCGCATAGCCGACCAGAACTGCATCTGCGATGAGGGCAGCTCCGATAGGTCGAAATAGTCTGACAAGAAGTTGCCATTGTCATAGACTATCAGGGCGTCGCGCGTCAGCATCAGAATCTTACCTTCTATATCGACATAAGCCGTAGGCGTTTCGCTCAGCATTGTAAACATCTCCGGACGCTTGTCGGGCTTTTTCACGCTGAAGCCATAGAAGGCGCTATGCCACAGGCCGCCGTCGGAATCAAGGAGCAGGCGTCCGAAATAATTATCATCGTCGGTGGCCTTATAGCTGTCCTGAGGCGTCAACGTACGTTCCTCTACATTGATACTAAACAGGCCGTAGCCTGCTGTACCCACCAGTACCTTGCCGTCAGGCAGTTGACAGATGTCGCTCACACGAGGACGCCGATTCTCTGGAAAGGGGTATGTCAGGAACCGGTCGGTCATATAGTCATAACGCTGAAGGCCCGTATTGGTACCTACCCACAAGTTGCCCTTGCTGTCGCAAAACACCTTGCTGATGATGTTGAACATCAGCGACGTAGAGTCCTGAGGATTGTTTTTATAAACGGTGAAGGTGTAACCGTCGAAACGGTTCAAGCCATACTCTGTACCTATCCAGATATAGCCCGTTTTATCCTGACAGATACTTGTGACAATGGTACTCGACAGCTTGTCGCTGGTGAAATACAGACCACTCTGAGCCATCAGGGAGGTAGTCGTTATACAGAGTAGAAATGCAAAAGCAATTATTTTCTTCATAATACTTCAATTAATGTGCTATGGCATTGAGCATCAGCTGAATCTCCACATCGTTAATCTGGTGTTGAAGCAGCAGGTCGTGTTCAGTCACCATAAACTCCGTCTCCATGTTGAAATGTTCATCGTCCTTTGCCATCATGAACTGCTGGAAGGCAATGACGGCATTGGCAATATCGCCGGAAAACCACAGGCAGTAGCCGTAGTCGAGGAGATCGACAGGTACAGGATGTTCTACAGCCAATAGCTGCGTATAGAGTTTCTGAGCCTGTTCAAGCTTGTTCTGAAGGGTGAGCACCCAGGCCAACGCACGGTTCACCTGCGTATCGTCAGCATACAGATAATTCAGCTTATACAAATATTTCTCTGCCTCTTCGTATCGATTCAGGTTACTCAGGCAGATGGCCAAGTTCAACGTATAGTTTCGGCTGTCGGGTTGCATCTCCAACAGTTGTTGATAGACATCGGCAGCCGTCTGGTAACGACCCGCGCCGAATGACACACGGGCAAAAGCCGCCATCGCCTTATGGTCATCAGGCTTCATATCCATCGCCTTGCGATACATCTCCATGCATGTAGCAATAGGACTGTATGGCAGATGTTGCAGCATGCTGCCTGTCACCATATAATACTGATAATCCCAGCAACGCTCAGGAACATGGGCTATCACCTTCTCCACATCCTCGTAGTGATGACGTTTCATCAGAAACGAGGCTATCTGCATCAGACGGTCTTCCATCGGCGTACCGTCAAAGAGGCTGCTAGCAAGGAAGAGATACCGCTCGCGCTTGTCAAAAGGAACAAGAAACTCCCTTCGCATGGAGAACAGCCGATAGAAACGATACATGTCCTGCAGATAGAGGCGGCGAGCCAACGCTGGTGAATGACGGTCTTCGGCATTTTCACTCTCGGACAAGAACATAAACGACGCCTCACCGTCTTCTATCATCTTCAATATAGTCTCTGGCAAATGGCTCTGCACCTTCTCAAACGTCAGTGTAAACGAGTATTTGTCGCTGTCGCACAGATTCTCCATCTGGATAATCATACTAAGCATACGGCGGCTCTTAAACTTCTGCCATATTGGACTGATAAGCGGATGTCTGGGCATGAAAGGTGCAAACCAGTTAGAGACATCGTTGAAGAAAGGATAACGCTTCATCTGCGAAAATCCGCTGAAGTAGATATCCGTACCTTGCTTCTGCATGTCGTGCATGCGTTTCATGCCTTCTTCCACCTGTTCCATACTACGCTCAGCCTCCTCCGGATGAAGTATATCCTCCAACGTGTCTTCATCCATTTCCACCAGTCCATGTTGCTTCATCTGAAGACGGCCGGCATTGATGATTCCAGGCATTATCTCTTCATCTATCTTCTTACGGTCGCTTTCAGTATCAATGCAATAAAATATCTGCATCTGCAACTCAGTCAACTCGTTACAGCATGTTTCATCCTGACAAATCTGACGTATTATCTGACTCATCTCAGGATAGAGCCTACACTTACCGTCGTCCATCACCAGCGCCCAACCTACAAGTGCGCGCTGTCGCAGTCTGACATCCGTGGTCTTTCGATAAACGTCTGTCAGCACCTTGAACTTATTGAAGTCGAAAGCATTCATAGCCGATAGCATGATGGCACTCACAATCATCAGTTGGTCGTTGATGTCGATTGTGGGTGACAGGAGGATATCCGAGAAAGCGTCATAAAGCAACTCGTTCCACAGGCGTGAGGTCAGGATATAATCAAAGAGGTCTTGAATCAGCTGCTGATGCTGCTTGTCCAGCTCATCCTGCTTGGCCTGGCGGGTATGCTCCGGCTCAAGACCCAGCATGGCCGAATCGGCAACATATGCTTCAAGCTGACTCTTCACCGACGATAGCGACCAGTCACGGCGTATCTGTCTAGGACGCTGATAAACGCCCATCATATAGGCGCTGGACCGCAGTTGCTCATGAATCAGCACATTGGTGGTAAGCATATAGATACGATGCAACAGCTGATTGTACACCTGAAAGCGCTGAGGATCGTCGAACCCCCGCTGCCAGTAGTCTGACATCAGCTGATAGTCGTTCTTGATAGCCACCAACTTCTCCATATCGCTCTGCTTAGGGTTCGACAGCAGGAGATTCTCCAACGCATCGATACTGCTGCCTAGGCGACACTGGCAGATATCTAAGATGATTTGATTCAGTAGCTCGGTTCTCTGCATAGACTATCAGTATTGCATGTTCAGCCATTTAACAGCCCTGTCCACATCCTGCTGGAAAGGCTGATGCGCTGGAGTGAATTGAATATCCGAAGGCAGGGAGTCAACAACGGCAGGTGTCACTCTGCAGCGCTTCATAATGATGTCGCGATAACGCTTCAGTCCCAACTCGTTCAATGAGTCACAGGCCTCGTTATAGGCATTGAGGAACGCCTCGCGCTGACTTTTACGCAACGTAGCGTCGGCAATGGTGGTATCGTTCATCACAACCACACCCATCGACACATTGTTCCAACGGGTGTCGTAAAGCACTGGCGACTCCATATTACGTGCCACCGTAGCCTGAGGTTCTGGCAACAGCAAGAGGTCCATCACCTGGGTCTCCAGCATGCTGAGACGCACGAAGATGCTGTTCACCTGAATGCGAAACACATGTTCATTGACAACACCAGAGGTGTCAACCAACTCGTCTGCCAGCATCGCCGTTGCCGAATAACGGGTCATAGCCACCATTTTATCTTCCATCTGCGAGAGACGTTTCACACGTGAGGAGCGAGAAGAGAGCAGCTGCCAGTTCAAGTCGGTAGCCGTTAGATAATCAAGATTCATACCCTGCTCCTTCAGTCGTTCTGCACGCACCAAGTCGGTAGCCATCGCCCCTACCCAACCGCCCTTGAAGGCGGTGTCGCAGTCCATCTGTGCGTCATAAGTATAAAGGCTCACGCTAGCTCCATGACGTTCGAACATACCATGATCGGCTGCCACATAGATAGGCAGACAGTCCAACGTAGGCATCACCGCCATTTTCACCAGCGCCGTGTCGGCAGACCATTGCGCATAGAAATCATTGTTATTCGCTGCGCTGTCATCATCACCGCCACAGGCGTTCAGCAAACATGCCAACAGCGTTATCGAGAGTATATAGTAGATTTTCCTCATTTTTATGTTGTCTGTTAAAATAACCGTATTGAGATTGCAAAATTACGAAAAAGTTTTGTAACAACGAAAATTATTCGTAATTTTGTGCCATAAAACACATCACGATGGCAAAAGACAAAACAGCATATGTCTGCGAGAACTGCGGACAGGAGTCACCCAAATGGATTGGCAAATGTCCGGCTTGTGGACAGTGGAACACTTTCAAGGAGATTAAGATTGCTGGCGACAACGCACGACAGACAGCTACATCGGCAGCTGCCAAGACGGGCATGGCGCTTCGTACCAACCGCACTATGCGTTTGCGCGACATCAGCAGCAAGGACGAGGTTCGTATCGACATGAACGATGCCGAGCTGAACCGCGTGCTGGGTGGCGGCTTGGTGCCAGGAAGCATTATCCTGCTGGGCGGCGAACCAGGTATTGGAAAATCCACATTGACGCTACAGACGATGCTCAACCTGCCTGACAAGCGTATTCTTTATATTAGCGGGGAGGAAAGTGCCCATCAGCTTAAGATGCGTGCCGAGCGTCTGCTCTCTGGAACCAAGACTTCTGGATTATCCGGCTCTGACTTCGACAATCTGCTCATCCTCTGCGAGAACTCGCTGGAGCAAATCTACGAGCAGATTCGTGAGGAGAAACCCGAGTTGGTGGTCATCGACTCCATTCAGACCATCTCTACCGAGGATGTGGAGTCGTCAGCAGGCTCCATAGCTCAGGTACGCGAGTGTGCCTCGTCCCTACTCCGTTTTGCTAAGACCAGTGGAGTGCCCGTCATCCTGATTGGTCATATCACCAAGGAAGGCACCCTGGCAGGACCTAAGATTCTGGAACATATCGTCGATACGGTGATTCAGTTCGAGGGCGACCAGCACCATCTGTATCGCATCTTGCGAAGCATTAAGAATCGATTCGGAAGTACCAGTGAACTAGGTATTTACGAAATGCAGAACACTGGACTCAGACAAGTATCGAACCCCTCCGAGTTGTTACTCACGCAAGACCATGAAGGACTCTCAGGAGTGGCCATCTCAAGTGCCATCGAAGGTGTACGACCTTTCTTGGTTGAAACACAGGCATTGGTATCTACAGCCGCCTACGGCACCCCTCAGCGCTCGGCCACAGGTTTCGACCAGCGTCGTCTGAACATGTTGTTGGCTGTGTTGGAAAAACGTGTAGGATTCAAACTGATGCAGAAAGACGTGTTCGTCAATATTGCTGGTGGTCTGCGAGTCACCGACTTGGCCATCGACCTCAGCGTCATTGCAGCGGTGCTGTCGTCCAATGTCGATACGCCTATAGAAAGTGGCTGGTGCATGGCTGGCGAGGTGGGTCTCAGCGGTGAGGTACGCCCTGTGAACCGCATAGAACAACGTATCGCCGAAGCCGAGAAATTAGGCTTTCAGCATATCATCATTCCAAAATACAACCTGCAAGGTCTGAACACCAAGAAGTTCAGCATCGAAATACATCCAGTGAGAAAGGTGGAGGAAGCCTTAAGAGCATTATTCGGCTAAAAGCCCACTTTCCTCTTTCCTCTTTCCACTATTATTCCTCGTAATCCGTCGGATCAACGATACCTGCTTCGGCCAATGCCTCCTTGCGTTCTACGCAGGTACCGCATTTGCCGCAATGCTTCTCGCCACCCTTATAGCACGACCATGTCTCAGCATAGTTGATGCCCAGCTCGCGACCACGAGCGGCTATCTGTCCTTTGGTGATATTGGTATAGGGCGACACCAGTCTTACGCCGTTATACGTGCCAGCATGAGCCGCTGAGTCGAAAGCCTCAACAAACTCAGGACGGCAATCAGGATAGATGGTGTGGTCGCCACCGTGATTAGCCATCATCACGTACTGCAGCTCCCTACTCTCTGCCATTCCCACCGCCACACTCAGCATAATGCCATTACGGAAGGGCACCACCGTCGACTTCATGTTCTCGTCGGCATAGTGACCCTCTGGAATAGCCTCAGCGCCCTGCAGCAGCGAGCTGTTGAAGTACTGCGCCATAAACTGCAAAGGGATGACGATATGCTCAATGCCCAGCCGTTCGCAATGCAGACGGGCAAAAGGTATCTCACGTGCATTATGGTTTGAGCCATAATCAAACGATATGGCCAACGCGATGCGGTCCTGATAGTCATAGAGCAGCGTGACGCTGTCCATACCGCCACTCAAAATAAGTATTGTGTCTTTTTTTGCTTCCATGGGTGCAAAGTTACGAATAAACGAGTGAAATGCAAAAGAAAGAACTAAAAAAACGTAATACGTCATTCGTTATTCGTATTTATTTCGTATTTTTGCACCCATGAACACCAAGAGTCTACTGATTGTGTTGCTGCTGATGCCGCTGTCGATGATGGCATGGCACAGTATCAAGATGCCCAACATCAAGAGCCTGCAGGTCATTGCCAACGATGACTTTGAGGCGTTGCCCGTCATCAAACTGAGAAGTGCCGACCGCCTGCAAATCAGTTTCGATGAGCTGTCGCACGACTATCATCGCTTTACCTGTCATCTGGAACCCTGCAACCCCGACTGGACTCCCAACGACGACCTCTTCGAGAGCGAATGGCTGGAGGGTATCAACGACCTGCCCATCGAGGACTACGAGAACTCGCTCAACACCACGATGCTCTATACCCACTACACTTTCAGCTTCCCTAACCGTCAGACCAATGTTCGCAAGAGCGGCAACTATCGCCTCCATATCATCGACGACGATACACAGGAAGATGCGGCCATTGTGGAAATCAGAGTGCTGGAGCCGCTGATGAGCGTCAGCATGGATGTCAGAGCCAATACCGATATCGACATCAACGACAGTCACCAACAGGTTTCGATGAAGGTCTCGTTCAACGGCATCACCGTGACCCGTCCCGATGACCAGATTCAGACCTTCGTCATGCAGAACGGACGCGAGGACAATATGAAGGTGAACATACCGCCAACGGGACGAACACCCCAAAATCTGCAATGGGTTCATTGCCGACAGCTGATATTCGATGCTGGCAACGAGTATCATAAGTTCGAACTGTTAGACCCTACTCACACCACTTTGGGACTGGCCTCTGTGCGATGGGACGAGACCACTCGCACCTGGCACGCTTGGCCTATGCCCTGTGAACCTCGGCCAAACTACCTCTACGACCAGGATGCCGACGGAGCCTTCCTGCTGCGCAACAGCGACAACTACGAGGCTGAACGTACGTCAGACTATGTCTATGTGCACTACCGCCTGCAGCCCATCCGCCATTACGACTATGCCCACGTCACAGTCAACGGACAATGGACCACAGAGTCGGCCGACACCTACCGCATGACCTACGACGAGCTTGACGAGGCCTATACGCTTACCATTCTTCAGAAGTTAGGATACTACAACTATCAATTGCTGATGACCGACCTTGATGGCACCACCCATCCACTACCCGATGAAGGGTCGTTTTATCAGACAGAAAACCGCTATCAGACCTTTATCTACTATAAAGGCACCACCGACCGAGCCTGGCGACTGACAGGCTTCGAGGATGTGATATTCAAACCCTGAAGATATTATTTCTTTTCTTTCTCCCTATACTCCTGCGGAGTCATCTTATACTTATGGAAGAAAGTACCCATGAAATAGTTGGGTGTGTGGAAGCCGCATTCGTTGGCTATCGTCTCCACGTTCTTATCCGTATTCTGCAACATCTGGGCACCCTGCTGCAATCTGTAGGTCAGCACCAGGTCACGAGGGCTCTTGTAGATATCTGCCGTCACGATGCCGTAGAACTTCACCACATCCATGTTGGCCACACTGCTCAGCTGACTCATGGTCAACTCACCACGCATGTGATTACGAACATAAGGAGCCACCTTCAACATGGTGTCGACAAACTCGCGGCTCAATTTCATATTGTTCTCCTCTGACACCTGATGGAAGTCCTCAATAGCAGGCGATAACGGCTTCGTGAGATATGCCTCACAACGCTGTACGAACTGACGAATCTTGCGGATGATATCACCCTCCTGATGGTTTCTACGCAGGCGCAGACGGTCGTTACGCAGATAGAAGCCCAGATTGACTGACGCCATCATCATCAGGATGATGCCAACAGCCCAGTACATACCCGTGGTGCGCCACCAAGGTTCGTTTACGTGGATATACCACTCAAAGGGCGTACCATCCCACTGGTCAGGATACAACGACGCCTGAATCTCCAGCGTATAGTCGCCAGGCTTCAGACCCAGAATGGGGAAATGCAGCAAGCCCTGACGGTCCACCTTTCCCACAGTAGAGAAGAACGAGTACTCCTGCCACTCCTCATAGTCGGGCAGACCTTTGATTCTCGCTCTGTAGTAAGTCTGCAGTGGCCTGTAGTAGTTCAGCGCAGAGAAGGTGATTGACACGGTGGTCTGGTCGCTGTTCAGGCTGATATCCCTTACCTGCGAGATGGCGCGGTCTATAATCACGTTATCGTCCATCGGCACATTAGGTTCTGCATAGTTGCCGTTTACCAGCAGACGAGCCATCTTGGGGAATAGCTTCGACTTATGCGGTGTGCTTATCTCGTAAAGGTCCTCGGGATTGAACTCTATCACGTGGTCAATGGCTTTCATGATGATGTGGCCATTGTTCAGCATCATCGCCTTACAGTTGCCAAACGACTCTGCTGGCACACCGTCATTCTGGTTGAAGCTGTTCACAAAGAGCACCTCGTTGTCAGCATCGAAGAGGATGCACGAAATGCCGTTCGATGTGGCCACCCAGATCTGGTGATTACGGTCTTCAATGACGGAGTGTATCACGTTGTTAAACAGGCCGTTAGTCATTGAAAATACCACAGGCTTCTCCTTGGCTTTCTTAAACAGATAGAGGCCCGTCATCGTGCCAATCCACATCCATCCGCGACTGTCGCGATACTGGCAGTTGGCACGCTGGCCCTGAAATTCTGTGATGTTCTGCGTGATGTCTGCCATCATGTCGTCATAGACCAACGACTGCGGGTTCGTCCAGGGATAACATTTGAAGGCAGGTTTCGTGGGACGTCCATAGAGCACACCTCTACTCTCAGTACCAATCCAGATGCCGCCCTGTTGGTCGAAGGCAATCATGTTACAGTCCGTCTCCACTTTCGTGCCATCGGCCATTGTGAGCTCTTTCACCCACTCCAACTCCTTGCTCTTGATGTCGTACACCCAGAAGCCATACTCCGAGGCCATATAAATCTTGTCCTCATGAAGAGCCATGTTATTAATATGGTATGCGAACTCTGACACGGTGGTCCAGCTATGCTTTCGTGCATCAAACCACATCATGATAGATTCCTTCTGTCCGTTTCTCACCTGGAACAAACCGTCCCCATAGGGAAGAATCACTGACGAGTTGGTATATTTCTTGGCAGCATTGCTGTCATAGGCCTGCGTGCAATGTACCGTTTTACCCGTCGTGATATCCTGGCCCACCACTTCTCCGTTATCGTAGAAAGTCAGCAGGACACTATCCTTCACATCTAGATCCTGGAGGTTTCGTCCACTCAGCACCTCATAGGTCATCTTACTTTCCACATTATATAGGCCTTTCGAGACGAGCATCCAGATATTGCCTTGAGAGTCAACAAAGACATCCTGCATGTGCTCGTCGCACCCCATGCTCTTCACCACGCTGTCCACATTCTGCACAAACTGTTCCTGAAACATGTCAACGCAGGTCACCATGTAGGTGTTTTTCAGCCAGAGATGATGATGACGGTCGAAATACAGATGATAGTTTCCGCTATATGCAGGCAACTGATACTGATATTCCTCACGGGTGCCGATATGCGAGAAGTTGATACCATCGTAGAAATTCAGGTTGCCCAGCGTAGAAATCACCATACGTCCCGAACGGGTACAAACCACCTGCTGAGCGCTATTGTCAGCCAGTCCGTTGACGGCGTTAATCACCCTATACGTCCTCTCTTCCATACCGTTAGCATGGAGGCAGGCCAGTAGTAGCAGTAGGAGTAATATGTTTGTTTTAAGTATTCTACCCATAGTTTTATGGAGATTCATTCGCCATAAATGGTGATTTACACGCTACAAAGATAGTAAAAAAAATACTTTCAGCAAATAATTAGCAAGAAAAATGTGCAATAATAGCAAAAAAAGAGCCATCTCATGTCTGAGATGACCCTATTTTCATGCTTTGTCGAGGTGACAGGACTCGAACCTGCGACAGCCTGGTCCCAAACCAGGAACGCTACCAACTGCGCTACACCTCGTTTTGCGGGTGCAAAGGTAGTAATTTTTTTGCACCCACACAAATTATTTCGCAATTATTTGATAATTCCTTGCTCAACAAAGATTTTCTTCAGGATGCCAACCGAACGCTCTACCTGCTCCTCGGTGTGAGTAGCCATGAGGGCGTAGCGTACCAGTGTGTCCTGAGGAGCACATGCGGGAGGAATAACCGGATTGATAAACACACCAGCATTGAAGGCCAGCGCTGTTACCAGGAAGGTCTTATCCACATCGCGCACATACAAAGGAATGATAGGACTCTCGGTCTCACCAATCTCGAAGCCCTCCTCGCGGAAGCGCTTCAGTGCGTAGCGCGTTACTTTCCACAGTTTCTCAATGCGCTCGGGCTCCTCCTGCAGAATGTGCAGGGCCTCCATAGCGGCAGCAGTAGCTGCAGGCGTGTTCGATGCCGAGAAGATATAGGTGCGACAGGTGTGACGCAGCCAGTTGATGGTGTCCTTGTCAGCAGCGATGAAACCGCCGATGCTGGCCAGCGACTTCGAGAAGGTACCCATAATCAGGTCAACCTCGTCAGTCAGTCCGAAATGGTCGCAAACACCGCGTCCCTGCTTGCCGAACACACCAATGCCGTGGGCTTCGTCAACCATCACCGAGCAGTTGTACTTATGCTTCAGCTCAATAATCTCAGGCAGCTTGGCCAGGTCGCCCTCCATAGAGAACACACCGTCAACCACAATCAGCTTGATAGCCTCCTGAGGCAGCTTCTGCAGCACGCGCTCCAGATCTTCCATGTCGTTGTGCTTGTAGTGCAGCTGCTTGGCAAAAGCCAAACGGCGTCCGTCCACGATACTGGCGTGGTCACGGTCATCACAAATCACGTAGTCATCCTTGCTCAGCAGTGAGGGGATGACACCCTGGTTTACGCTAAAACCTGTTGACAGACACAGACAATCGTCTTTGCCGATGAACTTGGCAATCTCTTTCTCCAACTGTACGTGGAGGTCGAGTGTACCATTCAGGAAACGGCTACCAGCGCAACCGGAACCATACTTATCAAGTGCTGCCTTAGCTTTGTCAATAATGCGCTGATCACCGGTAAGACCCGTATAGGCGTTAGAACCGAACATCAACACTTTATGGCCTCCCATCTCTACTTCAGTGCCCTGTTTGCCAGTAATGGCACGGAAATAAGGATATACCCCTTTTGCCATAAATTCCTGGGGTAAACGATACGATTTGTACCTTTCTTGTAGTTGTCCCATATTTGTTTTTATAGGTTTCTCTAATTTCAGGCTGCAAAGTTACACAAAATTCCGTAAAACGTGCACATTTTTTTTAATAAATGTTCTTTTTTTGTATTTTTTCCTGACCTACAGGCTGTTTTTTGCTATAAAAGTCGTACATTTGCACTATGCAAAACGAAAAAAAGACGATAGTTTTCATTGTCAACCCCATCTCGGGAACCAAGTCGAAGGCACAACTGCCCCAACTCATCGACCAGTGCATCGACCCCAGTCGATTCAGCAGCCGCATCGTTCAAACGGAGTATGCGGGTCATGCTGCAGAGATTGCCAAGCAATGCGTTGCTGACGGCATCGACATCTGCGTCGCAGTAGGTGGCGACGGCACCGTCAACGAGGTGGCTCGCTCGCTGGTTCATAGCGAAACCGCCCTTGGCATCGTGCCCTGCGGCTCTGGCAACGGCCTGGCGCGTCATCTCTGTCTGCCCATGAACATGAAGAAAGCCCTCGACATCATCAATCTGGGACAGACCGACCATTTCGACTTCGGTGTCATCAACGACCAGCCGTTCTTCTGCACCTGCGGCATGGGCTTCGACGCCTTTGTATCGCTGAAGTTTGCTGAGGCAGGCAAGCGCGGCCTCACCACCTATGTCGAAAATGTGCTCAAGGAAGGACTCACCTATAAGCCCGACACCTACACCGTTGAGGATGAATCGGGCACCCACCAGTACAAAGCCTTCCTCATTGCCTGTGCCAACGCTGCGCAGTATGGCAACAATGCCTACATCGCCCCTGGCGCTTCGATGCAGGATGGCGTGATGGATGTCATCGTCATGGAGCCCTTCAACGTCATCGAGGCCCCTACCCTCGCTGTCGACCTCTTTGCTAAGACGCTGGGCAACAACTCCCACATCAAGACCTTCCAGGCGCGTAGCATCCACATTCATCGTGAGCGCGAGGGTGCCGTTCACTTCGACGGCGACCCCATCAGGATGGGCACCGACATCGACGTCCACATGGAGCACCTTGGTCTGAAGTGCATCATCAACCCCGATGCCGTAGAGGACGAGGCACGCCCCAACCGCATGGTCAACGCCATCAGCAGTCTCATGGACAAGATCATCGTATAATATAATAAGGTGTACCTGTTATTCGTGGTTGATCATATATGCAGTTAGCCCTCGTCATTGCCATCCTTGTGCTGTGCGCCGCCTACGTTGGCTGGCGTCTCTACCGCAACCTCACGACTCCTGCCGACCCCTGTGCTGGCTGCGAGGGTTGCGAATTAAAGGACAGGATGTGCCAAAAACAGAAAAAAGGATGCTGCTGCAGCAAAAATTCGTAAAATTATTTGGCAATATCAAAATTTAGTAGTACCTTTGCACCCGCAAAAACCGAAATAGTGCGTTGACCAACAGTCAGAATCGGTGCCTTGGATGAGTGGCTTAGTCAACGGTCTGCAAAACCGTCTACGGCGGTTCGAATCCGCCAGGCACCTCAGAGCAAAGTCCTGAAACCTCGATAAACAAAGGGTTTCAGGATTTTTCTTTTTCCAGTAAGTTAAGAAATGCTGCGCACTAAAAAACAGGAGCAATAGCCCCTGTTTAAAGTAACTGTCGAGACGTGCGCTTCACAGCGGACTCCGAATAACATTCATTTCACACGA
>Ga0265300_10002009_pt1 | contig 18168 bp, 8 predicted proteins | sample AusTroGonzalo_MG_FD_193482 | JGI IMG/M metagenome (GOLD analysis project Ga0265300, IMG submission 193482) | Bovine rumen microbial communities from tropical cattle in Woodstock, Queensland, Australia - Gonzalo_03 | ecosystem: Host-associated > Mammals > Digestive system > Stomach > Rumen ...
TTACTAGAGGTGAATCGTTGAATAATTCTCTTAATTGTTCAAATGGGTTAGCATATAGCGAATCTCACCAATTTGCAATTTGATCTCTGCTTATTAGTTTTTGTTGTAACCAGTTATCGTTGTTTGATACTGCTGATTCATTTGCATTTTTTGATGTTTTTTCAACACATGTTTTATTTGATGGAGTTCGTTGTCTTCATCTATTTTCACATTTTATTTTTAAAGATTCTTCAGTATCAATACAAGTATTGTTTGTACTATCCCAATTTCCTTTCATGCTTTCACAATTTTTCTTGTTTTGCTCTATATCTAAACTTTTGTAAGATTCTGTAATTTTATCTCGTGATGGTCGATCTCATACTAATTCACTGAAATCTGGTCGAGTAACACTGATTTTTCGATTTGTTAGGTTAGTCATAATGTAATTAATTTGTTTATCTAACCAGGATTTTATTATTTTTTTGATTAATCATTGTTCTTGAGATCATAATATTTTATTTTGTGCATCTGCTCATCATTTTAGTTCTACGATGTTAGTATTTGGATCATAACTACTTTCACGATATGTTGATGATGTTTCTGGTCTTTTATCGATATTTATTATTCATCAAGCAAAATTTCCATCAGGTACAGCTGGTACAAAAGTATTGCTATTTGCACTTGATGATCCAAGTATGAATGGAGATGTACTTTCATTACTAGCTACATAACATGGTATGTTTTGGTTAGAACATCATTTCAACATAGAATATTCTTTAGGGACATAAGATGTTCAGTTATCTCATCCATCTCAACCTCATCCAAAATTAGGGCAAGGTAAGCTTAGGGCAAATACGATACAATTTCATCCTACATCACCTATTGGATCAAGTATATATTTTCCTACTGTATATGGTCCAAAACACATTGCTATACCTACTTTTGCTGTTAATGTTGGCATAAGATAAATTCTAAACATAGAAGGATATGTTCAAACAGGATTTCAAAATGAGAATCCATCAACTTCTGTTACTTTTGCTGGGTATCAAAAGAATCATGGAGCAGGAATATATCAGGCTACAGTTGGTCACCAGTTTCCAGGTATGTTTAGTAGAGGCATTCAATTTCCAATAAGACTATTTAGAGGCTCTATATTGAAACATCCAAACAAGTGATATTTACCAGGTCATAGGAAAGCTTGATTAAATGGAACAGGTAATCAACAACCTCAACCCCATCATAGTCATAGTTTTCATAAATCTATACCATTACATAATGATCATATAGCATCTTCTACTTTTTTCATAGCTTCATTTATCAAAGGATCAGAATTAATGGCTTCTGATCGGATATTGATAGCATTGGAGAAATCTCATTCAGCACTTAGCATTCCTTGCCAATCTATAGATTCTGCGATACCGGCAAATCATCATAGTTGGCTTCGTACGCTTTGAGCATCATTGTCTTCAGCAGCATTTGTGAGTCAATTCATTAATTTATTCTCTTCGTCTTTTTTATTTTGTTCACTATTGTTATTGTATTCTTCAGTAACATTTCATAAATTTATGTATGTAAGTTCATATGTTCTAGCGGTATTATCTGTTCTTTTATCATTGAAGAAAATAAATAATGAATCATTACATCCATCTTCTGGTTGTACAGTAATGTCAGGATAGTTATCTTTTTGTAGGTATTTTTGTATGGTAATAGCTGTCTGTCATGTGGCATATTTTTTGAAATCTTTAGCAGCCATGTCTTCTATGTTTATTCCAATTATAGAATCATTTTGATATACTATTCAGTAGCTAAATTTTAAGGTATCTCATGCTTTCATATGTATATTATCTAGCATAAATCTAGCATTATCTAGATCCCAATGGCTATTTCTATATAAATCTTCTAGTTGTTCTAATGTTATTGATCCACTTTCTACAAATCAACTATCGAATCGGAAATATTTTAATTTACTTGGATTATCTTCTGATAAAGGTATCATCCAAGGTCAATAAATATTATCTATATATGTACCTGTAAATGCACTATTTGCTTTTATGTATACATTTACTCTAACTAAATCTCAATTTATTAATGCGTCAGTGGTATTTATTATTGGTGAATCAGCTTCTCAATTTTTTACATTTTCATATGTCTTGTATATCTTTACAGGATCACTTCATGTTAGACAACCAATTTCAGTGTATAGGATTTCTGCATCTTCTGGTTCGTATATAGGTGTAACATCAAAGCTGGATGTTTTTAGTCTGTTTAATCATAAATATAGTGAGCCAGCTGATGTTACATCGAAATTTAGTAAACTATTTATTGCATTTCAAATATTATCTAAATCATTTACATTTAGTGAGTTTCTATCTATTCAAAGCTGTCTCAATAGGTCGTTTTGTTCTTCGTCACTTAATTCACTAGGAGAAATTCATTGTCGACGTACTAAACTTTGATCTAGTATATGACTTTCATTATCTATTTTTACACCAAACTGATATACTATTTTTTCATTTGAACCGAGTCTATCATGCCGTCAAGTATCGCAAGTATATTTATTAGTAGATAAGTAATTACTATATCAATTTGTTTTTCATCAGTAAAATATTTTTATGAATCATAAATTGTCATTTGTAACAATATCTAATGCACCGTCTAAATCCATATCTTTTAAGAAAATTTGGTGTAGATTGTTTACATGTTCTGGATCTTGTGATACTTCATTTTTAGCTACATTTGTATTTAAACATACAGGATATCAGTCTACATCGAATACTCAATATTCATTTAGATAAACTCTCAATATTCATGATTCTGTCCATATTATTAAATCTGGGTATCAATTTCAGTCTACATCTCAGACCGAGACATCGCTAATTCTATCTGCTAAGATTGATAAAGCTCATAAATCTTGGAAAGGATCAGTTCATCCATAATTTTTTAATATTTTTATGGTTCAATCTTTGAATATTACTATTATATCCTTTAATCAGTCGATATTAAAATCAATATCGATTACTTTTAAAATATCCTTATTTGGGTCAGAGTAAATTATTTGTCATAATCATTTATCAAATTTTGTATCTTCAATTAGGTTACCACTTTGGTCGTATATTTTTGCTGATTTGTTTCAATCTATTCTTTTTAGTAGAGGATCTCATATATTTATCAATAATTCTGATCAGAATGGTAGTGTAGATTCTCATACGGACATTCATCATCCAAAATTTGTTATATTTTTGAAATCAGCTGTAAATCATATTCATAGCTCACTATCGTAGCTATCTTGAATGGATTTATATCCAAAAGATCCTACTGGTAGTGTAGATTCTATTTCATAGAATCATAATCAATAGTCACGTGTTGTTCCGTTTATCCAAATGTTTGTGGTATTATATTTTGGAGATGTGGTGATTAAGTTTAGGTTTAGGTTATTATTGTTTACTACCAATATTATGTGTCATACAACATTGTTTTGGTAGGAGACCTCCCATACTTGGTGTCATGCTAGTTTGTCTCAAATAAGATTTATCTTTATATCTTGGTCAAAATTTCAACTACTTAGATCAAATACATTATATCCATTTATATGTATAGCATTTCATATTACTTCATTTGATACTATAATACTATCTGGTTGTTCTGATATATAGTATAAAATATTTCAATTGTTTGTGTTATTTATAATTTCTGATTCAATCTCTTGTGTACTTTCATAATCTGTACCATTTATATATGTTAGATTAAATGATCAATTATTAGCTAATATTTCTCATACGCCGTTTACTTTAAATAAGAATTTTTGTCATGATAGGCTTAGATATATAGGATTTTCATCAAAATTATTTATATTTAATTTATTGTCTATAATAACTGGGAAATGCTTGATATTTTCCAATGATACAAGTTGTGTTGTTACAGTTATTAATTTATCAGAATTTTTTATTAAGTTTTCTGAATACTTATTGTTATCAGACATTAATCATCGTTGATTTCACCAATCGTTACCGAATAAATTTAAATACATAATATTTAAATCGTTTTCTGGTAGCATCATATTTTCAAGGGATAGATTTATACTTCATGGTTTTTGTTGATTTAATGGTGTTATATTCGTATCTATATAAGAATATATGTATCACTTTCATCATTTATTATGTGAATATATTTCGAAATCTAATGATCATCATTCAACATTTATTGTTCATCATGTTGATAGTGAAATTTTATCATTAGCTGATATTAATGATATTTTTGTTCTTTCATTGATTGGATTGTTTCGATTATCGTATATTTTTAAATTAGCATGAGTAGATGAATTCTTTTTGAGTGATGATGCTTGTGTTGTGATATGTATTACGGTAGGAGAAGCATGATTTACTATTACAGGAATTTCAATATCTTCGATTCATTTCATACTTATGGTAATTGTATCTTCTCATGCTGTAAAACTTGGATAGAAATATACTTCGGCTTTTCCTCAAGATAAATCAAAATAATTTGATTTGACGAATTTATATTGTTGTAAAATTATTGTTCATCATGTCTCTGTGTTTTGTGGTATATCTTTTTGTGTAATTTTTCAAGGTTCGAGTATTCAGTTTTTACTCCTTATAGTAACTCTTCCATCTAGATTAAGATGGGTTCAGTTACTGCTTTTAACAAGATCTAAATCTATTTTTTGTAGTTTACCTGTATTTATTTGATTTATTCCATGTTCATCCATGGAATAATAATCTCTATTTGGAAGTGTTATGTTTATATTGGATACATCACTTCATGCATTTTTAACTTTTAATTTTCATTTAACCACATTTATTTCTTTACTTGCTCGTACTTTGGATTCTAATCAGATTGCTCCAGATATGGATATTGTTATTCTTTTTCAATCTAAGTTTTCTCAAGATTCATACGCATTTAATGTAAATTTTGTATTATCAAATTTTGAGAATTCTACATTTGGTGCTGTATTACTATCTAAAGTAATTGTTCCATGATTTACAGACGCAGTGAATTTTGGGATAATTATATCTCATACATTATTTCAAAATTTATCAACTCAGTTTACTATAAATGGTATATTTGCTCATTCTAATACTTTATCTCATGTTAGTTGGATATTTATACTATCAATAGATCATGGTATGATATTTATTGATAGGCTAAACATTACACATTTGTTTTGGATATCTGTAATTCATTGTGGGCAAAGGTAGAAGACAAAAACATTTAATCACTCTTCTGGTTCTTCGATTGAAAATTGTATTTGTTTTCATGTGGATGGATCGAATCAATTGTTTCATGCAAAAGTTCCTGTTGAGAATCAATTAGTTCATATTGTAATATTTTTTGTTCCGTTTCAATCTTTTACTTTTATTTTAGTTTTTCATATATTTAGCATGTACATGTCGATACTACCGAAAGACTTTGCAGAGGATATGTTTATGATTCATCATGTTGCATCAGCTTTGATATTTTTTGGAGTAGTATCTATTTCTACATAATTTAAAATGTCTTTTAATATTTCTTCTAGATCTCCTGCTTCTTCTAAAATTTCTTGATTTCTTTGTGTTGGATTTTGAAACCTAAGTTGTGTAGTATATAAATTCATTATGTCTTCATATGCTTCTGGGTTTAGTGTTTCAAATATGTTTTCTCGGAACGATTCAGAGTCATCCCATTCAAAAGGGAATATTACTTTTATTTCTAGTGGTTTTTCTTTTGTTTTTTCCCATCGACATTTTACAGCATCTCGCCAAGGAGAGCTAAATCCATTTGAGAGATCGAAAAGTAATACTCATTCATTTGTAGGTATATTACATTCATTCATTAGCTCTTCTTCTAAATTTGATGGTTCATTTCAGTAATTTGTAGGTGCTTGATAATTATTTGAAAATGTTTGTATTCATTGTACAATATCGGGTACGGCTTCATAATCTATATTATCATTTCAATTTGTGTTTATGAAAGCAACCTCATATCATTTATCACGGTAATTTGGACTCAAATATTTTCATTTATTATTATTTGCTGTTAAATAATTTTTCACTGCATAAGAAACTTTTTCATTCATATCTACATTGGCTTTTTGATTATCAATATCATCCAATATTGTTGTTCAAATTATTTTAGTTGGTCGAGAAACGTTTTGATAATAAATTATATTAGCTATAAATAATATAGGATCTTCGTTTGCTAATATATCTCAACTGAAATATGGACTATTTTTTATTCTGTCTTCTAGTTCATTAATTAAATAATCTCATGAGAATAATCAATAATTACGTTGAGTATGTGGTGAAGCCAAAGGAGATAATGATGATAATAAATCAAAGGCTTCCTTATTATCATCATAGTATGAATTACTACCGTTTCTTTCTCTTATTAAATAAGAATTATATTGGTTAGCTACATCTCTTAAATAGCTTCTGATAGAATTTGCTATTTCTTCTGGTGTCATAAGCTGTAAAGTTCCGCTTGCAGTGTTTCCTGAAAATACCTCAGCTTTGTAAACATCTGGGTAAATCAATGTTATTTTATTTCCAGCAATTCATTTAAATGTAAGGTATCTTGGTGAATCGATAGGTCTATCGGACGTGGTTTGATTTATTCATTCAGAGATTCAAGTAAGATCGTAATTTGTAGATGTTGTGATATCTGATAATGTATCTGTAATACCTTTTATACTTTTTGAATCGCTTAGAGTATTTAACCTATTGTAAGTACTAAGCATATTTCCAAATATATTGTGTACTTTAGTTCAAGGATCATCCTCATTATTTTCATCAAATATTTCATAAGCATTTATTCGATATATACCACTATTTATATTTGCCGAATGTATTGTATGTTGTACTATTATGTTTTCAAGTGTACTACATAATTCTTCAAATTTATCTCTACATCATATGTTTCCTGTATAATCATCTCAAGTTGCTGTTATAAGGGCATTTATTGATTCTATTTTATCTAAAAGATGTTGTGTAATGTGTCCAGTTTCTATCCTTTGCATATTGTTATATTCAGCCATTATAGTGTTGATTGATGTTGGCCGTTTTTCTAAATATTTTTTTCGAATTAGTAGTGATTGTGATGGGATATTTTTTGCTGTCCATTGTGAAAATTGAGGTGGTATATTTCTTATAACCCAATATGAATAAAAAATAAGAGGCCGTCAATTTAGTTTAAATTTTTCTTTTTCAGCTGATATATAGTTGATAGTTGTGTCAAAAATTCCTGTTCATTCATCGAGTAGTCATTTTAGATCATTTAATGACTCATATGCTTGATTAATACTTCATGATAACTCATTTATAACCATACCATTAAAGACATTATTCCAAGTTTGAGCTAATTCAGATATTTGTCTTGGGTCGTTTTGCATTCAACTAATTGAATTTATATCATAATTTATAATGTCGTTTAATCAGTTATTTATTGTAATTATGTCTTCGTTTATTTGTGTGAACATATGTATAGCTCAATCTTCAGAATTTGGATCAAATAAATTATTCATTTCTCACGATAAATCACTTAGATGAGACATTATTCAATTGTAAAATTGTAGTACATGAGATGATTTATCTTTAAATATACGATATGTACTGCTAGTTAACTCATCCTGATTTACAGAATCATTTTTTACTCTAGAATCGATTGTTTTGTATGTATATACTTCTCATGCTCATTTACATGGATTTAATAGATTTAGTAGAGGAGTAGGAATTTCATCTAGAGTTGGAATTTGAACACCAGGAGCGAAATTTAATTCATCTAATAAACCAAGAGCTCGACCACCAGCTCGACTTAATGCTCAATTTAGCATTTCTCTAGCAGTATCAAGTCGTCACATATCTCTGTAGAATATTTTGATTATATCTCATTGTTTTTGTTTAGTGTATTTGTTACTATTTTGTCATTTGAATTTTGAGAAAAAATCTACTTGTCATCAAGTTAGAGGAGTTGATGTGGTCCATCAATTTATTTTGTTTGCATCAAATGTTGGAACTTGATTTGTAAAATGGACATCATAATCGAATCATTCATCATATCATTTTCAGTATGGATCAGGATTCTTTTTATCTTTATTAAATGATCGGAATTTCTTTTTGTCGGTGTTTGGAGAAAATTTTCTTTGAATTAATTGTGCATATGTTCTGATGGCTTTGAAGTTTGTAGAATCATTTTCTGCTGATTTTATTATTTTACTTCATGCTATATCAAATACAGGGTAAACAGCTCCAGAGTAATAATATCCAGATACTCGTTGAAAATCTGTATTTCAATCTGAAGTTAGATTTAATGATGATGCTCCTCACCAAAATCTAAGAGCAAAATCATTTACACTTTCACATCATCATTGTTCGTCTGTATTATTTCTATTACATTGGGCTTCGTCATCACTAGTTGTGATACTCCATCTTCTTTTTCGACATATTCATAAAAATTTGCTTACACAGTTTACTCACCGATATTCTTGTTTTGATACTTTATTTTTGTCATAGATGTCTAACTCTTTTATAGAATTACTATAATTGTATCATCTATTGGCATCTACTTGTTGTGAAAATATATCATAAGATCAACCAATTCATTTTTTATTTAAATCTATTGTGTTTATATCTGTAGATGGCACATCTCAACTTTGTACATGTTGTATAGTTATTCAATCTACGGCCTGTATTGCTTGCCAGTCTCTGTATGTTCATCTGTATGTGGTTGTTTGTTCCGCACTTTCTATATTTTTAGCATTATCTCAAAAATAGAAATTTTCATATGCTTCGTATTCATCTCGGTAACATTTCTTTTTGAATAGTTGTTCTTTTTCTACTCATTTGTATTTTAAATAAGTTAGTGGCAAAACTTCTTCCATTCGATATTTTTCTTCTTCTACTTTTTTGTCTACGATATCTTCTAGTGCATTATTTACCATAATGAGGAATGGTTCTAATCATCAATTTTTTCTTAGAGCAATTTCATCTAGTGCTTCAATTGTTTTGTAATGTGTATCTATAGCATCCAAGTAAATTGTTCAAGATTTTCATGCACCTGTTTGTGTCCATCTATTTGCTGTTTGTGCATTATTGTTTATAATTTTTAGATACTTTTGACTAAATAGATCAATGTATGATGCAAGGTATCAGTTATCTACCATTGTCTTTATTTGTGCAGTTGGCACTGCCATATCATTTGATGATGCTCAAAGAGCAGCGAATGAATCAGACATATCTAATGATACTCAACCTTCTTCGAAAGCATCATTTAAATCATTCATTAAATCTGCTATTTCGTTATTACGTTCTCATTGTAGAACTTTTAACATTAAATTACTATATCTATGGTAGCCAATATCTTCTGAAAAAATGAAATTATTTTGATAAAAATTTAGGTTTGTTTCATTAAAATGTTCGTTATTTCAAATAAAGTCGTCATACCATATTGCTTTGTCTACAAAATCTGTAGGATTGTTCCGGTATGATTTTATTTTGTAAAAGTAGTCTTTATATTCATTGATATCGTTTCCAAAATTTATTATTCAATGCCAAATCTCTGCTTGTCATTTTGAATTATTATTGTAGACAAAGTACTGACTGTTATCATCTCGAATAAATTTTTGTTCTTCAAAATCTACGTATGGATATATTGTAGGAAATATATATCAGTTTTGGTTTACAACTGGAAGTGGAATGTCTCCAATTAGTATTATTCCTACCAAATTTGATGACTCATCTTTAATACCATCAAAATACATATTTTCTAACATTTGAACGATATTTTTTGAAGAAAAGTTTGCGGTATCAATAGGAAAAACTAATGCTTTAGAATTTGAAATAGCATTGCTATTGTTACCGGAATATCCATTTATGTTACCAGTGTACCCTTGTACGTAATTTGTAGCATATCGTTGAATATCACTTTTTATATCTGAATATATTTGATTATCAACTAATATTGCTATAAGATTTGTATGTTGAGTTTGATTTTCTTGTATTCTGGCAGCAGATACAGTATCTCATGTGTATATGGCAAATTGTGAAAAATTATTTAGGAAATATATCCCTAAAATAATATACACTATAAATTTTTTAATGTTGCGTTTTGTGCTGGCTTTTTCCATATTTTTATGTTCAATTAAAAAAACAAAATGAGCAATCATACCTATATAATATAATTTAACTTAAAAGATAGTAAAATTATCTGAAATTAACTTGCTAAAAAATGCAAAAAATTAATTTGTACTTTACAATATGAATAAAAAATAATTTTAATTATTTTTTTAATTATCAAAAAATTATTATTTGACAAAAAATGTAAATTTTGTATTATGCTTATACTTTTTTTAAATTTTAATTTATATTTATGGCAGACAAAATTACTGTTACATCGAGAAATTCTTATGGGTCTCGTATAAAAAACAGTTTTGGTAAAATTGTGTGATGAATAGTTTTTGTAATATTATCGATAGTACTGATATTCAAAAATGAACAGAATTTTTTGCAAATGAAGGTAGCATTAAATGAGGGGGCTGAGATTGTTAAAGAGGCAATTTCTACTGAGATTAATCCAAATTTGGATCAGGCAGAGGTTCATTTGTATTGAGAAACAAATTCTCCAGCAGAAGTTTTGAAAGATCCAGTATTTGGAGTGATAACTGATGATCTTAAAATGCAAAGAAATGTAGAAATGTATCAATGGGTAGAAAGATCTGAAGAGAAGTGTACAGATAATATTTGATGAAGTGAAACTTGTGAAACTACGTATTATTATGAAAAGATGTGGACTCCATATAAGGAAAATTCAAGTAATTTTTATGAATCTGCATGACATGAAAATCCAAGTATGTGGAAATATGAAGCAGAAGAACGAAATAAAAATCCAATTTTGCTCGGAGTATATACATTGGATGATGCTTTTGTAAGTGATTTGGTTGATTATAAATTATTAAATTTGTCTGAACAAGATATTATTGTTCCAGAAGAATATAAAATTATTGAAAATGTTGAGATAGGTGAAAACTTTGTAGAAGAAAATAACAATAGTTATCTTTATTGAGAAAATGGGTGAGAAATTAGTAATTCTAAATTTCATGTAACATCTAATTATATATATATTTGAAATAATGAATTAGAGCCTCAAATCTGAGATTTGAAAATTACGTTTTCAAGTGTAAGAACGTGAGTAATTAGTGTAATATGACAGCAAGTTTGAAACAGCTTAACAAGCTATACAGCATCAAATTGAAAAACCATAGCATTACTTGAAGAATGACAAAAAAGTGCAGATGTTATGTTTATAAATGCTCAAAATGCTAATAAGACATGGACTTGGATTTTTAGAGGATTATTGTTATTTTTGATGTTTATATGATTCTCAATGATGTTTGAATTTATTACAACTTTAGCTAAAGTTTTGCCATTTTTGTCTAGAATTATAGGTGTATGAACAAGTATGATTGCATTTGCGTTGACACTGATTTTTGGTTTTTTAGCTATATGAATATCTCGATTGGCAGTTAGGCCTATCGTTTGATTGAGTTGTTTAATTGTGGTTGTATTATGAATTGTATTACTTGTAAGAGCTAGAAAAAATAAAAAATCTAATAGTGTAGGAAAATCAGATGACAAAGATGTGGAAATAATTGAGGCATAATTAGTATAAAAAATATGATATGGAAAAGTTCTCTTTATGATGAGAGAACTTTTTTATTTTTTGATATTAAAAACAGTAATTTTAGCTTTAATTTAAAATTTTTTGATATTTAGTTTATAGTAAAAAATGGTTGTAAAAAAGTATTAAAAAATTTGACTAAAATATTTTTTTGATTATAATTAGGCGTGTGAATTTTGTAATATTTAAATATTTATATAAACAAAAAATGAGTAAAAACAGATTTTTTCCGGCTGTAATTATGGTAGTAGCATGAGTTTCATTGATGCTTGGCCAAGTTAGTGCTAGAGATTGATTTATATACGATGAAGATGCTGGAGTATTTAGAGTTTATAGTGAAAATTTTGAAAATTTTGTAGTAGTGAGTGATAGAAATTTGTGAGCAGAAGAAGTTGGTGAAAATTGATATATCTACCAGTGGTGAAATAATCATTGATTTTCGAATGAAATAGAATTAACGCAAGAATTAGCTATTCGAAATAATAAATTTAATGATGCTTGATATAATTTATGAAATAAATTTATTATTAAAACGAATGGAGATTATTGGTCATATTGATTACATTATGATTGATTGTGGTGATGAATGGATGATGGTGGTGAAAATATGTGGTGAATGAATTTGATAAAATGAAATGAATTAATGAATGTAGATCAATCTTATGATGTTTATGATGTTGATATATTTAGACAGTGACCATGTCCAAAATGATTTCATGTGCCAAGTTATTGAGATTGGCAAGAACTAAGAGAATATTTAAATATTAATGGTAAAGGATTTGAAGATTTGATGTTTGTTGGTGGAAGTGAATATCGTGATATGAATGGGTGAGAATTAAGAAACGGTGAATATATGTTTTGGACGTCATCACCTGTTCGTGGTAGTGATAAAGCTATAGCAATATCAAATGATGGAGAATGAATAGATGTATCTCGTTCTATGTGAATTCAGATACGTTGTTTTCAAAATAAAAGGGACGCTTTAGTATGAGTTAAAGCTACATGAAGTGATGTAGTGTTTTATGATACCAAGGAACCATCTATTGTAAAACTAGATTCGTTGGGAAATAAAAATCTTGTATTATTGAATGGTGTAGATACTACTGAGTTTAGACAAGCTATTAAACTTGCTGATTTTGTAAAGTGAAATAATCAATGATATCTTTATTTAAGAGCTTGTTCTAGCTGAGAAGATTCTTTAAATGCAGCTGATTTGAAATTAAAAGGCCTTAATAATACAGATCTTCGTATAGAATGTGATCTTGAAACAAAAGCAGTTAATTTTAATCCATGGAGTTATAGTATTTTGAATATATATTCTATTTGAAATATTTATGTTAACCAAAATATCAGAACTAGTTGTACTCAATTTGGCGTTGGTGATGATGATAGAATTGAGGTAAAAGTTTCATGAGATTTTGTAAAGGATTTTGCTACTAATAAAAGTTTGTCTACAAGTATATTATCAGATTTTATATATGCTCCTACAGTAGATAAAAATTGAAATGTTTTGTGGAATTATATTTATGTTTCATCTCATATATTTAATAAGTGAGTAGATTGAGATGTTTTTATTGTAGATGATGATGATTTGATATTGTGATGGACTGGTGTTATTTGGAGTGCAGAGAGACTTGATAAAGGTAATGATGCTTTGGATTGTTCTATAATTGAGTGACCAGCAACTTTGGATCCTAAATGTGAAGTTTTAGAATCTAGTTTAATATCTGATTGAACACAGTTGTGATTAATACATTCTTGTGGAAGTATATGATGTGAAAATGGTAATTATTGGTGGACTTTAGGTAGTAATTATCAGACTATTGAGGCTCCTTTTAAGTATAAAAATGTTTTTAAAATTACTGGAACATGAGGAACGTATTATTTGACTAGTTGAGATGAGCGAACAATAAAAGTTTCTTTGAAACAAAAACAAAATTCTACTTGCTATGCTAGAAATGATTGAACAAGCTCTACGTATGCTCAAATAAAATTTAAAAAAATTATATCACCTTATAAAGCTTGATATTTATCAGGTGATTATGGATGAGTAAGATATAGTCAGTATAATTTGTGAAAAGTGCTTCAATCATGAGGTCAAGATGAGTGATTTAGATTTTATGTAAGTAATGTTCAGACGATTAAAACTTGAAATATGTCGTGATGAGCTCTTGGTAAAGTTAATTATGTTATTAATTTTAATCAGGAAGTTGCAAGTGAGTATTATGATATTAACTGAAATTCTACGGTTGGTGATTATCAAAAGGATATAAATATCAAGAAATCTACTTCGGATAATGAAGAGAATCCAGATGCATATAAATCAAGATTCCCAAGTTATTAATAGTAGTTAAATAGTTAAAGCCCTGGTAGCGTATGTTACTAGGGCTTTTTTATAAATGAGTTTTTTAAAAAATCTCTTGATTTTTTTGTCTACTTTTGTATAAACTTGTCGAATTGCCAGAGACGGTAGGCAGTCAATTTAATAAAGACATAAGTTCCCACCTAGGTTATATCAAAAATGTAGTTTTTGTTATGGCCAATCTCTGAGTGGTCTTTTTTTAAATAGAAATCGAATGTTTAAAATGGCTATCACTAAAGAAAAGAAACAAGATTTGATTAAACAGTATGTTCAAGATTTGCAAGACGCAAAAAATTTGATCTTGATAAAAGAATCAGCTTTGCCTGTATCTACATCTACAGATGTTAGGAGAGAAATTAGATGACAGGAGTGAAAATTTAATGTAGTTAGAAAAAAATTATTTTTGAGAGCTTTGAAAGAAGCTGGATATCCAGAAATAAGTTTAGATCAAATGCCATGAGCAGCTGTTGCTGTTTATGCAAAAGGTGATGAATTTGGTCCTATGAAAACTATCAGTAAATATATAAAAGAATTCAAAAAAAATAAAGAATGAAAAGCTGAATTTGAATTTTTGGGTTGATGGTTTGATAAAGAATGGAAAGATTGAGCTTATGTTACAGAATTAGCAAATACTCCAACAAAAGAGGAGTCTTTATCAAAATTGGTACGATTGTTGAATTATCCTGTACAGCATTTTGTTGCTGCTTTGGATCAAGTTGCAAAAAAGAAATAATGTCGTTTTTTGCGACACTATATATGTATATTTATTTACTTATTAATATTATTGAGAATGGAATTGTCAAAGAATGCACAAACAATTATGGATTTAATTGAGAAAATGAGTGCTGTTGAATTAAATGAGCTAGTTAAAGCTATTGAAGAAAAATTTGGAGTTAGTGCTGCTGCTACAGTTGTTGCTGCATGAGCACCTGCTGCATGAGATGCTTGAGCTGCTGGATGAGATTCAGCTTCAAACATTGAACTTACAGAAGTATGAGGACAAAAGATTTCTGTAATTAAAGTTGTAAAAGAATTGTTAGGACTTTGATTAAAAGAAGCTAAAGACTTAGTTGAAAAAGCTCCTTGTATCATCAAAGAAAATGCAAAAGATGATGAAATTGAAGCTTTCAAAGCAAAATTAGCAGAAGCTGGAGCTACAGTAACTGTAAAATAGTTTTTGCTTTAGCAAATTTTTTGAAATTTGCTATACAAACTTAAAGTTATTTATTTTTATTTAGAAAATTGATAATGAGTGTTACTGTAAAAGATATAGTAGATGCACAAGTACATATCGGTACACTAAAAAGTGAAGCTCATCCAAAAACAAATAAGTATCGATTGGATGTAGTAAATAATATTGTCGTACTAAATCCAGAAATGATTTTGGAACAGTTAGATAATGCAAAGAAGAAAGTTCAAGCTGTAAAAAAATCATGAAAAGATATTTTGATTGTTTGTGAAAAGAAAATGTATTCGGAAGAGGTAAAAGCTTTAGGAGAAAAATTTTGAGTTGCATACTTAAATTATAAAGCTCCTGGAGGGTTTTTGACTAATTTTGATACATTTAAATCTAGAATCAACTCTATGAACAAGATGAGTTCGTTTTTGGAATCTGAAGAATTTGAATCTCTTACAAAAAAAGAGCAATCTATTTACAAAAGAAATTTAACTAGAGCTAGAAAAGTTTATGAATGAGTTAAATGACTTACTCAAAAACCAGGTCTAGTTATAGTTGTGGATTGATCTATGATGAAGAGTTTTATTAGAGAGATAGATTTACAATCAGATGTAGATAGTATTGTTATATCATCTACAAATTACAACAAATATTTGTGAGAAAATGATATTATTGCAAATATGTTGAGCTATAAAAGCTTAGATTTTGTAATGAATTATATATTATCTTAATTCTAGGTCTATATGAAAATAGAAGATATCCATATAGGAGAAAGTGCGCAAACGACGGAAGAAAAAAATAAGTATATCCCTGGTAGCTCCGAAAAAAAAAGGGCTTGTGTGATGTATTTGTTTTTTGGTATCATAGTGTCTCTTTCAAAGAAGGATTTTAGTCCATTTGAGTTTTATCATTTGAGGCAATCTATATGATTGTGGATTTTGATTCTTCCAGTGGTATTAATTTCGTTTATACCAGTAATAAGATGGATATCGATTATTATTTTGGTTGCATTGTTAGGTATTCTTGGTTTTAGTTTTGCTAATGCATGGACTTGAAAGTATTTTGATGAGTCAGATAAATCTGTGTTAGCTTTGTTCTCTGGTGTGTGATGATGGTTCTTGGATTTATTTGAATTGTGAATAAAATCTACTTGAGCGGTACAAAAAAATAATTCATCAGAAATCTATTCTACTTGAGTTTCTGATTTGGAAGAAGATATTCAGAAATCAAATGAGCAAATGAGAAATCAATTAGTTGATGACTCTACTGATAGGTTGAGTGGTCTACAAAACCAAAATACGACATTACAAGAGGATATTGAAAAAATGGATGAAAAGAATGCTCAAAATAGTGACTCTTCTGAGTTGGATAAGGCTTAGATATGGTAAATTTAGTTGTTTTATAATCAAAAAATATAAACATGGCAATAGATATGAATCTATTAAAACAGCTTAGAGAAGCTACATTTGCACCTATGAAGGATTGTAAAGATGCTTTAGTGGAAGCAAATTGAGATTTTGATAAAGCACAAGATATCCTAAAAGAAAAATGAATTTTAAAAGCATGAAAAAAAGCTGATAGAGAGACAAAAGAATGAACAGTAAAAATCGTAAGTAAAGATGGAAAAATTTGTGGAATTAAACTTTTGTGTGAAACTGATTTTGTTGCAAAAAATGAATGATTTCAAGCTTTGTGCGATACATTATTAGACAAAATTATGGCTCAAAATGAGTTATTTAATTCGAGAGAAGAAGCACCAGTTGCTTTGGTTGATGAATTAGATAAATTGGTAAAAGAGGCTGTATGATCATTATGAGAAAATATGCAACTAAAAGATATGTTGTACACAGCTGAAAAATGATTTGTTTACAATCATCCAGGAAATAAAGTTGCATCTATAGTATTTTATGAATGAGATGATGAAGATGTTGCAAAAGAAGTAGCTTTACAAGTTGCTGCTATGAATCCTACATATTTGGATTTCGATTCTATACCAAGTGATTTGGTAAGTTCTATGGAAGAAAAATTTCGTCAAGAATTGTTGGATTCATGAAAACCTGCAAATATGATTGATCAAATATTAAAGTGAAAATTGAATAAAGCATTGGCTGAAGATGTTTTATTAGAACAAGAATATATAAGAGATGGTGCAAAGAAAATCAAAGATATTTTGCCAGCGTGATTTAAGGTTAATTCTTACATAAGATTAGCTATAAAATAATTAAAAGTTTATTTATTAAGTTTTTATGATGCAAAAGTATGAATTAGTTTTAATGTTAAAATCTCAAATTCAAGAATTAGAGAGAAATGAGTTATTGTCTAAGATTGAAAAAGATTTCAAAGACAGTATCTTGTTAAAAGATGAAATTTGAATACAACAAACATCTTACAACATTAAAGGACAAAAGGGTAATAATTCGGTTTATTATGTTTCTTATTATCTAAACTTAGATAATGAAAAGTTACAAGAATTGAGGAAAAGTCTTTTGTATACAAATGCTCTTGTAAGATATGATATCTTAAAGATGGGGCAAAACCAAGAAATGTTTGAATTTGATAAATTACAAAAAGAACTTGAAAAGATTATGGATTCACGAGATGATAAGAGATTTGGAAACAGAGTAACATTCTTGTCTTTACCAGAAAATGATAAGTATATTAATTGGAAGGCAGTAGCAATTTTGAAAAAATATTTAACAAGATTTGGAAATATTAAACCAAGAAGATATACAAAAAATTGTGTAAGTACACAAAAAAAGTTGAGGCAAGAGATAATCAGAGCTAGGAATTTTGGATTACTTGAATTCATAAAGAAATAGTTTTGATATAAAAAATTCTATTTTTGCAGATAAATATATAGTATTTTTTTACCTATAATTAGACTAAAATGGCAAGTAAGTTAAAAAGGATCAGAAAATATAAATGGAGTAAAAGATTGAAAACTCACTGATTCAGAGAGAGAATGAGGACATGGACAGGTAGG
>Ga0265300_10002010_pt1 | contig 18167 bp, 15 predicted proteins | sample AusTroGonzalo_MG_FD_193482 | JGI IMG/M metagenome (GOLD analysis project Ga0265300, IMG submission 193482) | Bovine rumen microbial communities from tropical cattle in Woodstock, Queensland, Australia - Gonzalo_03 | ecosystem: Host-associated > Mammals > Digestive system > Stomach > Rumen ...
CGCAGCAGTAGCAGAGAAGACAGCCCTTACAAAGAAGGACTCAGCAGCAGCTATCGACGCAGTATTTGATGTAATCGGAACAGCTTTACAGGGCAAGGACAAGGTTCAGCTCATTGGCTTCGGAACATTCGGAACATCAGAGCGTAAGGCTCGTACAGGCAAGAACCCTCGTACAGGTGAGGCAGTTAAGATCGCAGCTTGCACAGTACCTTCATTCAAGGCTGGCAAGGCTCTTAAGGACAAGGTTAACACCAAGCCCGCTAAGAAGGCTGCTAAGAAGAAATAATCTGTAACAAATTCATATTTATAACGAATAATGCCAGACCTTATCCCAGACCTGGCATTATTCGCTTCTGTACCCTATCAGGTATTAATCGACTTATATTTAGCTGACTGCGTAAAGTCTGGAAGAAAATTAGAACTGGCTTGGAAATATTGGTATTTCCGTGTGAAAAAGTTAGACACCGTTTTTGATAAGTGGTATTCTTTATCAGAAATGGTGTCTTTTTCTGGAAAAAGTCGAAAATCACCAATTTTTAATTATTAAATAATCATTGACAATTCTGTACTAATGTGTTAGTATAACGATAAGCAATACTAATGCATTAGTACAATTTTTTTTATACGGAGGAGCACATCATGAGCACACCAAAGATTTTTGAAAGCGAATACAGATTCTGCAAGATATTATGGAAGAATGAGCCGATAAAGAGCGGAGAACTGGCTAAGATATGTTTTGAGGAATTGGGCTGGAAAAAAACCACTACATATACTGTTATAAAGAGATTGGAAGAACGCGGAGTCCTGGCAAATGAAAACACGGTAGTTAGGGCTTTGGTGAAGGAAGATGAGGCTCAGGTAGCGGAGATAGATGAACTGCTCGATTCAAAATTCGGAGGATCATGCCCGGATTTCCTGGCAGCGTTTACAAGGAGCAGGAAGTTCAATGAGGAAGATCTTGACAAAATGATGAAGATGATAGAAGAAATCAGAAACAGAGAGGCTTAAATATGGAGCATATTTTTAACAGGATACTTGAGATAGGGATATATTCTGGCTTTGTGATAGCGGCAGTCCTGATCATACGCCTTTTGTTTAGGAAGACATCTAAGACACTGTTGTGTGGACTTTGGCTTTTAGTAGGACTCAGGCTGACTTTTTTTGTGCCGGTTGAGAGCAGTATGTCGATATTGCCGAGTATTTCATTGGAAAACAAGGTAGCAGAGAGTATTTATTCTAAAGAGGAAAAAAGTTTATCTTCAGAGCTTGAAGAAAGATTTGGAAAAGAAAACCCGACTGAAGTTATTGATGGGGATAAAAACCAAGATAACGTAGAAAGTACTGAAAAATCAATTATACAGAATTCTCTGGATACAATAACGGATAATGCAAGCGAATACTCTGAGCTTAATCCATCCTTGTCAGAAGATTTTGACAGGAATTTAAATCTGTTCAGCAGTGATGATATAAACTATTACCGATCATTGGACAAGGCAGGAGTCCCTGTAAAGAAATTACTGCAGGGGGACGGAGCGGTTGAGGCATTGACGAAAAATAATGCTGCCATGTCTGCAAAGGAGAAAACAAAAAGCCTTTTCAACGTACTGGGCTTTGTATGGCTGGCAGGAGTGTTCCTGTTCCTTGGTTATGGCATTTTAAGATATTTAGTGTATAGGAAAAAACTTGAAACATCTGTAAAGGATCCGCGCGGTGCAAATATTTACAGAACTGATAAGACGAGCTCAGCTTTCGTGTTTGGTATCATCAGACCGAGAATTTATTTGGGATATTCGGTAAAAGAGGAAGAGATTGGACATATCCTTGCCCATGAGAAGGAGCACATCAGGAGAAAGGACAACTGGCTTAAGGCTATAGCATATGTACTGCTCTCGTTATACTGGTTTGTGCCTTGGGTATGGATCTCGTACATCCTTTTCGGAAGGGATATCGAACTGGCATGCGATGAAGCAGTGATAAGAAAACTTGATCCTGTGAAAAGAGCGGAGTATGCCATTACCCTTATTAAAAACAGTATACCGGGATCAAGGGATTATTTCTCCAGAAGACTCGGTATGGTTCCTTTCGGAGAAAATGACATAGAAAAACGGGTGGAAAGTATCAGAAACTACAGAAAGAGACCGGTATGGATGTCGGCTACTGCCATAATGCTTGCAATATCCACTTTGGTACTGTTTGTTCTCCCGGGCTGTTCTTCGGAGGATTTACTGCCTGATTCCGGAGAAAAATCCGAAAAAGTAGAAGACATAAGCATTAAAGAAAAGGATTTGAATGAATATTTTCCCGAAAAAACTGGAGATAATACCCCGGGTACTATAAAAAATCTGCATTATGCTAATGAAAATGAGAGCATGATCGATGCTATGGAGATAGGTCCTTATGGGGAAATGTTCATATATACATTCAGCTTGTCGGGTAAAATGGGATATATCAACATAAAGATGGGGCAGGAGAACAGAAAACTGCTGGATATTAACTATTCCAATTTTCTGTATTTTGATGCGGATAGGGACTGCCTGTATACTTACAACACACTTTCAAAGAAAATAGAAGTATATTCACGAGATTATGAATTTATAAAGGAATTCCCCGGGGTTATTGATGCTTTTGAGATAAAAGAGATGGCTGTAAGGGGAGATAATCTATATATTTTGACAGTAGCAAAAGACCGGTATGGAATGGAAGAAACGCCGGAAACTGAAAACGGATATACCGATTATGGAGAAAAACTATATAAAATGTCTTTGGATAACGGAGGATTACAGGAACTTGATATTCAGGGCATTATCACTATGAGTGATGACCATAAAGGGTACATTTATCTTTATTCTTACAGGGATGGGGCTTATTCGCTGGATGTTTTTGATGCTTCGCTGGACAAGATCGTTTTCTCGGTGCAAATACAGAAAGCGGGCTATGTAAAAGCTGTCGTAGTAATAGGAGAAAAGATTTATTATGCTCCCGATAATGCACGTACTCTTTGCTCACTGGATCTAAAATCCGGAGAAATCAGTACTTTGTTAAATGATTTCGGGATACTGCATCAATATGACATGGATGTCAATGAAAGGAGTATTCTGTTCCTTGACAGAGAGAAAATGGAAATCTGTTCCTTTGATACAGAAAACGGAAGCGTTACTAAAGGAAACGGCGAAACCAGGAATGTCGACGAAGAAAATGATGTAGTTATAGCTGTTAACGAACCATGGTATCTTCCCGTGAGTGTTGAGGATATGTCAAAGCTTTCGGGAATGTCCGTAGGAGTATACTCGAGGCCGGAAAACATGGAGCAGATGGATTTTGAGGAAAAGCAGATGATAAAGCTGATGGCAGGTGACCCGGATGTGGATATCTTTATCCTATACACTCAGCCATACTGTGCAAAGCTCGCATCTGATGGCGTGTGTTATCCGTTAAATAACTCTGAGAAACTGATTGAAGAAAATGCAAAATATTTTGATGGTATCTCGGATTATTTTAAGACACCCTCCGGAGATATCTGGGGGATGCCGGTATCTGTATATGGCGAGGTTATGGTAGGTTACCCGGAAAACATAAAAAAGGCAGGTCTCTCCGAGGACATCTTTAAGGATTATTTTTCTATGATGGAGGGACTGAAAACTCTTAAGGACAGAAACGGAGTATTTATATACTCTTACGATTACGGACAAATCCTTATGAGTAATTATGCAGATAACTGCCTGAATAAAAAAACTGCGATATCCTATGATAATCTGATGTTCAGGAATTATATGGAATCAATGTGGAGCGGATGGACAATGTATGGTGGATCGTCTACTAATCACCCCTATATGGGAGAAGCTGTAAATTCATATAAAGATAATAATGGTAATGAGCATCGGCTGGCTGTGATACAGAGCAGACTTCTGATAGATCCGGAAACAACTCTGTTCCATATGGTTTTTGAAGATGACTTTTTTAATACCGGCTTTTTAATTGAAGAAAATTTTGAGAACGAATATGATGCACTGAAAAATGGGAAAATTTATCCATTACCCTTACTGTCAGAAGATTATAAGCAGTTCGTGGGTATAGCCAGAGTATTTGTTGTTAACCCTTATGGTAAAAATAAAGAGAATGCATTGAAACTTCTGGAGGTAATCGCTGAAGAAATCCGTAAGAACGGCAGTGGCGGAGTGATGTATAAGGATTTTGATGACTACAGCACTGAGCATTATGATACCACATCGGATATATTCAAGACCATATATGATATAAACAGTAATGCAATCGTTTCAGGATTTGGGCTGTCAGGCGATTATTTCTGTAATGAAGTATCAGAGTATAACAAAGGAAATATAGATCTTGATACCGCCATTAAATCAATGCAGCGTAAAGAGGATGCCTTCCGGAATGAATAGATTAAGAAAATGGCTGCCCTTCGCTCTGCCGGGGCTTGCAGGATTCTGCGTTATATATATAGCACCATTTTTTGAGACAACTTATTATTCGTTTCTTTCGGATATTTTCTCGAAGGTTTTCGTGTGGTTTGAAAACTATGGGAAGGTACTGAAAAATGAATACTTCAGGCTTGCCATAAGAAATACCGGAGTGTTTCTTGTGGCGGGCTGTATGTCAGTAATGCTGGTATCGGTTGTTGTTTCATACTGCCTTATGATGTTTTTAAAAAACAGCTCCCTGATAAAAGGAATAATGCTGGTACCTTTCCTCATACCTTCTGCAGCAGTGGTATCTGCCTGGACCATGGTGTTTGATCCTATTTATTTTAGCTATAAAATACCTGATCAGGGGGCCGGCGTATTCCTTGCACAGGTTCCCGTACTTGCCATATTTATATGGAAGAACTGCGGATTGATGATAATCATCATTAACACTGCTATGCAGAGAGTACCGGATAATGTGATAGAGGCATCGAAACTTGACGGCGCAGGAGCGGTCAAAAGGCTAACGAAAATAATCCTTCCGACGATAAGACCGAATCTGTTGTTTGCACTGGTATTGACGATGGCGGAGAGTCTGAAAATATATAAGGATTGCTACTTATATTATAAAACCGATTATCCGCCGGAAGGGGCATACTTTTTGCAGAATTATATGAACAATCACTTTGCTAAGCTTGATTATGAGATCCTTACTACGGCTACAGTGATATTTGTGGCAGTGGCAGGGATAGCGGTAGCGATATTGTACCGAAAAGATCGTGAGTATAACTGATGTGGCAGGTGCTGAGATGATAAGAAAGATTCCTGTAGTGATCGCAGTAGCGATACTGTCTGTTTTCATAGCTCCGATACTGTATGTTGTCGTGCGTTCTTTCGAAGGCGGGCAGTACTATGAGCTGGTTATCAATAACTATTCATATTTTAAATATGCGCTTAGGACTATAGGGTACAGTGCGCTGTCAGGTTTTTTGTCAGTAGTTATAGCACTGCCTGTGGGATATCTGTTTGCAAAGGTGCGGTTTAAATTTAGGAATATCATTTTTTATATCTATATACTGGTTATGCTCTTGCCTTTTCAGGCCACACAGCTGTCAGGGTATCTCCTGTTTAAAAGGATCAATGCGATAGACAGCCCTGTCAGCCTTATACTGACCATGAGCTTTTCGCCTCTGGCGGTTTTCCTTATAAGGCAATGCCTGATGAGCCTGCCGGATGATATCATAGATGCATATAGCCTGGAATCCAAATCAGTGTTCAGACTGTTAAAAACCATTGTGATACCATATGCGATGCCCATGCTTTCAACTCTCTTTATGCTGACATTCTGCGCAACATACAGCATAGTGGAGCAGGCATACATATATATGCCGAAGAATATCGAAGCATATCCGTTGTCCGCAGTCCTTGGCAGCGTACCGGAAGAGGGATATTTTGCAGGATGCGTGATATACCTGTTACCGGTGCTTCTTGTGTATCTGGTGTTGGAAAAGAATATGCTTAAAGGTATGGAGTATTATAGGTGGAGCTGATGAAGATTAAAGGTATTGTCAAATATCTCTGGATGTTTCTCTTAATAGTACTCCTTGTCTTTTTTGCCATAATGGCTGTAAAAGGCAAGGAGATACATGAAAAAATCTGCCCCAAAGTAAAAAGCGCCAGAGTTAAGACTATCATATATGAAGATAAAAGCTATAATTGCATTGAAAGAAACTGCGTCCGTGACGGAAAGGTATATGAGATATACAAGCAAAAGAGTTTCTTTAATGAAAATACAAGGGTAAAGGCAGTTGAAGTGGAGATATTAGAAATAGAGACAAAAGACATCCCCGAGACTAAAGATATGGTTGCCATAGTATCAGGGATAGACAGCATTAGCAGACAGTACTTTGCAGTTGTTCCGAAGGAAGGTCTGACAGACGGTGAAACGGTAACAATTTCGGAATAAGGAAATAGAGGGACAGCTCTGTATTCAAATATAATTTTCAATTATGTCATATGATTGACATAATTATAATATATAAGCTAAGTGTACTTTTATATGGATTTGTTATCACTGAAATAAGGGAGGCGTATTGTCGTGTTTAGAAAAATAGTACTGTGTATTTGTACATTTATGCTGTGCTGCGGTGTGTTTTGGCTGTCGTGGGGTAATTATGAAACGAAAGCAAAAGCTTCGACCGGAACTGTATCAGAATCAAAGGTAACATATTCGTTTGATAAGAAAACAGGAATATTGACAATTTCCGGTAAGGGAGATATGCCTGCTGATATGCAGTTCAGAGATAACCAAAAGATTAAAAAGGTTATTGTAGAAGAGGGTGTTACTTCTATCTGTGACTATGCTTTCATCGGATGTAAAAAAATAAAGACGCTCATTCTTCCGGACGGACTTTTGAGCATCGGTGTAAAGAGTTTTGTAAACACAAACATAAAAAAGCTTACAATACCTTCTTCTGTAAGGACAATCGGTCAGTGTGCGTTTTGGGGATGTAAGAGGTTAAAATGGATCACTATGCCGGGCGATTTCAAGTTTGTATATGAAGAGAATGAACCTGATGAATGGGAGTTCAGAATCGTTTCTCCTTCCGATTTTAGTGGGTTTGCACCAAAGAAGATAACCTTTACGACACCGCTGAACATTGAAAATGTATCGGCTTTATCAGCAAAATACCTTGTCGTAAGCGAGGACGATCCGTTGTATTCAAGCATTAACGGTGTTATTTTCAGTAAGGATGGTAAGGAGCTTGTAAGGATACCATCGGAAAGAACAACCTACCGTGTACCGGACGGAGTCGAGAAAATAGATATAAATTCATTCCATTATACTTGGTATCTGTCGGATGAAGGTGATCAGTTCTGCTCACGTTTAAAAAAGTTATATCTTCCCAAAGGAAAGTGTGAGATATCGGATGAAGCAGGTTGTCTTGAACCTCAGGTAATAAATGTGATCGCTAACGGCACAGACCTGAGTGGACGGGATATTGAACTGCTTACAAAGTATTGTTTCAGTCCTTATATCAATGCTGTTAATGAAGAATGCAGAGAAAACCCGACCAAATGGTTTACAGAGGGATTCAAAGGACTAGTAAAGCTGCTTGATAACGGTTGTGTGGTTACAAATGATGGTCTGATACTCAGATATTTCGGTGAGGGCGGAGATGTCAGACTTGATAGTTTTATCACGGGAATAGGTGCTCATGCGTTTGACTATTACGGAGTTCCCAGAGAGTATGATCCTGAGCAACCGGGTCAGATCACATCGATAAACATACCTGATTCGGTCACTTATATCGGAGAATATGCCTTTTATGATCAGTACAAGCTGGAAAGCATTGTGATTCCTTCTTCTGTTAAGGAATTTGGAGACTATTGTTTAGCGTTTTCGGGATTAAAGAAAATAGAATTCGGAGAGGGAATAAAGGAAATCCCTGCAAAAGTTTGCTGCAGCTGTGGCCAGCTTGAAACGGTAATACTTCCGGAATCGCTGGAAAAGATCGGCGCCGCAGCATTCTCACACTGTATTTCGTTTGACATTGATGTTTACAGCGGATTTGAGACACTTCCGAATCTGACAGAGATCGGCGAGATGGCGTTTTATAACTGCAAGATGAAGAAATTCATTATTCCTGAACAGATAACCAAGATCGGGGAAGCCGCTTACTTCCTGAATGGGGATTTGGGGCGTAATCCTGAAGATGCTGAGATCATAGTCATGGGTGATGTTTCAAAATATGAGGCAGGTTTCTGCTCAGGAAAGGCAATCCCTACATTTTCAAAGGGAATCGAAGGCGTAAAACTTGGTGTTCAAGTAAGGATTTACAGTAATGGACCGGAAAAGGACGGGAAATATCTGTTTGGCTGTTCGTGGCAGAATATAGGCGGTATTGACGGCTATGAATATGAAGCATCGGCTAATGAAGACTTTAGTGGCTCTGCAAAGCTCGACACAAAAGAGTCCAGTGGTAAGGTATACATAGCTGCCGGTTCGGACAAGGTAAAGACATTGTATGCAAAAGTAAGAGCTTATAAGGTGATTGATGATAAAGGAACTCGTGAGTATACGGATTGGAGTTATGTATCTGTAGATATTGATTAAATATATTACTAAAGACTTTCTACTAGTTTATGTTTGAAATAGATTAAGAGACATCATTTAAAATCAATAGACACCGTTTCTGATAAGTGGTATGCTTTATCAGAAATGGTGTTTTTTTCTATGGGTAAAAAGTTTTCATAAAAATGTGGGTCAAAAAATTTTTAAAAAATAAAAAATAATAAAAAATATAATATGAAAACCGTTACCTAAACAGTATAGATTTCGTCTATATGGGTGAAAGGCATCGAGGAGGTGCGCAATGGAAGATCTTCATATAATAGAACTTTACTGGCAGAGAGACGAATCTGCGATAAAAGAGAGCCAGACGAAATATGGCGGTTATTGTAGTACAATTGCAAACAACATTTTACACTCTGAAGAGGATTCGGAGGAATGTGTCAATGATACTTGGCTTCGTGCTTGGAATACTATGCCCCCCGAAAAGCCGAGTCGATTAGCGGTATTCTTAGGCAAGATCACCCGTAATCTTGCAATCGACAGGTATCGCAGGGACAGATCCCAGAAGTATGGCGGAGGACAGGCCGCGTTATGCCTTGACGAATTGGGGGAATGTATCGGTGAAGATACTCCAATAGAGGACAGGCTCGCGTTAAAGGAGCTTATGAACAGTTTCCTTTCCAGTCTCCCAGATAAGAACAGGAACATTTTCCTCTTACGGTACTGGTACATGATGTCTGTAGCTGAGATAGCAAAACGGAATGGCATGTCTGAGGGAGCGGTCAAGATGGTACTGCAACGTGTACGGGACAAGCTAAGGGCATACTTGGAAAAGGAAGGTGTAGGCATATGACAAACAAGGATATTCTTCTTGAAGTGATCGGTGATGCTGGAGAAAGATTCGTTCCTGAACTGACAGGTAAGAAGAAAAAGCACAGTGTTTTGAAGTGGTCAGCTTTGGGCGGAGTATGCGCAGCAGCGGTCATTGTCTGTGTGATAGTGCTTATTAAAATGAATAAGAACGAGAGTGCTATATCCCCTTATGTTAATTTGCCGCAAATCGGGAATAGCAATACTAAGTCAGGGACAGATAAGATCAACCCCACAATCAGATTCGGGGAAATGGGATTTGAGGGCCTGATGGCATATGATATTTCTGAGCTTGATACTCCCAATCCGTGGAATCCTGATCTGAAATTATCATCATTGCCTGTTTATCGCAATCTTGCATATAACGACTTCGGAGAGATGGTTTATTTATCTGAGGAACAGATGCGGGAGATTGCTAAGAACACAGCTTCCGCCCTGAAGGTTGATGTTATAGATACAAAAATTACTTATGTAAAGGATTTTGAACAAGGAGAAGTTCCTGATGAGATCCTGAAGAGCATATATAGAATAGATGTAAACTGTAGCGATAATACGACTATTACTGTTTACGGTGATGGACAGATAAAGATTGAATTTGAAAGAAATACCCTGCCTTCCGGGTACAATTTCTCACATAACAGTACTTCGAAGGAAGAAGCTCAAAAGGTTATGAATTACCTGTCTGATAAATATGGCCGCCTGCTTCATTACGATAATGCTTTGTGCTTTTCAATCGCTGACAGATCTTTTTCAGGTGTTGAAAACCGTTCCTACTATGTTTATGACAGATCTGATGAACTGGTACAGAGTATATTGAATTATAATCTGTCATTTTCAAAGTTTGCTCCGGATGATAACGGAGATCTATTGTGCATATGGCTGAATAATCCGCTTTGTGTTTCGGAATATCTCGGAGATTATCCGATAATTTCGGTCGATGAAGCGACTGAGCAGCTAATGAATGGAAAGTATTTCAGCTCCGTCCCGGGTGACTATATCCGTAATGGCAGGATATCAAAAGAGGGTATCGCAAAAATAGAGCTTGTTTATCGCAATAACAAGGTGGAATACTATCAACCATATTACAAATATTATGTTGAGCTTGATTCTGCGGCATTCAACATGGCTGATGGCTTAAAAAACTACGGTATATTCTATGTTCCTGCGATTGATTCTGAATTTCTTGAGGAATATAAATATTTTGGGGAATATTAACATTTATAGAATGTTAACTGCCTGAGTGTTATGATCCATAGATAAATAGCATATTGATAAAACTGTCCCGTGTATGTTACAATGAGTGCATATCGGGACAGTTTTTGAATTATAAGGAGGTATAAAGGAATATGGACGAAAAGATACTGATCATAGATGATGACAAATACATAAACGATATGCTTTCGGAAGCGTTAAACGATGAAGGGTATGCTGTATTAAAGGCGTATTCAGGTACGGAAGCTTTGCTGATCCTTGATAAGCAACGGCCTGACCTTGTACTTCTTGACCTGATGCTCCCAGGACTCTCGGGCGAAGAAATCCTTCCAAAGATAAAAGATATCCCTGTGATAGTCGTGAGCGCTAAAACTGATTCGGCTGATAAAGTAAGCCTGCTCCTTAACGGGGCAGAGGACTATATAACTAAGCCCTTCAACATGGAAGAGTTGATGGCCAGGATAAAGGTCAGACTGCGCAAAAGAAAAAGTAAAGTTCCTGAGGGAATGATTAAAGCAGGCGCGATTACCCTGTACGATGACAGACAGACCGTGATGGTAAATGGGGATGAGATAAGGCTTACAAGGACGGAGACTGCCATACTGAAACTTCTGATGCAGAATCCAGGACAGCCTATAGGAAGGACTACCATACTTGACAGGATCAGCACTGATACTCCCGACTGTACGGAACGTTCATTAAAGCAGCACATAAGTAACATAAGGCATAAACTGGAAATAGACGGGAAAGACCACATAGAGGCTATTTACGGTATAGGTTTCAGATTTATGGAGTGAGACTATGGAAGTATTCATTATAATAGTACTGGCAGTAATATGTTTCATTTTGCTGATGAAGGTATTGGCCCTCCGCAGCGATGCCGGGAAAATAGAAAGAAGCTTTGGCAAGATACTCTCAGAGGATACCAATAACCTTATAACCCTGACTGCACATGACAGCCGTATGAGAAGCCTGGCGGGGAGTATAAATACTAAGCTAAGGCATTTAAGGGAAGAAAAGAATAAATACTACCACGGGAATGTCGAGCTCTCGAATGCCATAACCAATATTTCACATGATCTCAGAACCCCTTTGACTGCCATTATCGGATATCTTGACATGATGGGTAAAACAGACAGCATTGAAAAGATAAAGGGCTACCTTCCTATCATTACCAAAAGAGCGGAAAGCATGAAACAGCTGACCGAGGAGCTGTTTAGCTACTCTATTGATTATTCAAACGCCGATGCGGAAGTAGAGAGGGAAGAACTCGTAATGAACCAGGTACTGGAAGACAGTATCCTTGGGTATTATAGTGTACTTAGTGAAAAAGGTATGAAGCTGGAGGTAGATATTACAGAGAACAAGATAATACGTACCCTTAACCGTACTTATATGTCACGTATATTCTCCAACCTACTAAATAATGCTGTAAAATACAGTGATGGCGATCTAAAAATATGTCTAAAGGATGATGGGGATATAATCTTTTCCAATTCAGCTGAAAGTCTTAAAGGGATCGATGCTGAACAGCTCTTTGACAGGTTTTACACAGTAGAAGCAGCCAGAAGCTCGACAGGCCTTGGTCTATCAATAGTTAAGCTCCTTGTAGAGCGGCAGGGAGGAGAAATCCTGTCAAATCTGGCTGGAGGAAGGCTGACAATTACCATTTCTTTTAAATCTTGACGAAATCTTGACTTTTCCTTTATCGGTTTCTTGACAATCATATGTTAAACTATATTTGGAAGATAGAAGAAAGGAAAGAACCGGGATGGAATATGTATTAAAAACTCAAAATCTCCAAAAGAAATACCGGCATTTTTGTGCGCTGTCCGGTGTTGACATGAATGTCCCTAAGGGAGCAGTGTATGGTTTTGTAGGAAAAAACGGAGCCGGAAAGACCACCCTTATTAGGCTAATATGTGGGCTGCAGGATCCGACTGACGGAGTATACAAGCTGTACGGGACAATGAATAAAGATAAAAGCATACGGGAAGCACGCAGGCGCATGGGCGCAGTTGTAGAAGTTCCTTCACTGTATCCGGATCTGACAGCAAGAGGAAACCTGGAACAGCAGTACAGGATGCTGGGACTCCCGAATTTCGACGGGATAGATGAGATATTAAAGATCATTGGCTTGGAGAATACCGGAAAGAAGAGGGCCAAGAATTTTTCTTTAGGTATGAAGCAGAGACTTGGTATCGGTGTAGCACTGTGTGGAAATCCGGATTTTCTGGTACTTGATGAACCTATAAACGGGCTTGATCCGCAAGGAATTATAGAGATAAGGGAGCTGATCCTAAAGCTTAACAGGGAGAAACAGATAACGGTACTTATATCATCCCATATCTTGGATGAACTGTCAAAGTTTGCAACCCACTACGGATTTATAGATAAAGGTAAGATCCTGTGTGAGATGAGTGCTGAAGAACTTGAAGCGAAGTGCAGGAAATGTGTCAGGCTCAAAGTTACTGATATGAAGGCTCTGGCAAAAGTATTGGATGAAAAAGAGCTGGAATATAAGATAATAGACGAAGAATACTGCGATGTCTATTCTGATCCTAACCTTACTGATATTACTCTTGCTCTTATTAACGAGCATTGTGAGCTGTTATCGGCTGACAAGCGGGACGAAAGCTTGGAGAGCTTCTTCATAGGACTGACGGGAGGTGAGCAGAATGCGTAACCTTATCCGTGCAAACTTTATCCGCTATATGCGTCGTGTACATACCATTGCAGCTTTGCTCATTTCCTTTGGACTGGGGGTATATCATACCGTTATTTCCGTCAGACTGATAGAGATGAACAACGGGGAAAGCTATTATCATTTTAAGACGGAATTTACAATGTCGATTTTCCTGATGTTTATGGCTGCGATTGTCAGTGTTCTTAATCTGGGAAGTGAATTTAATTCGGGTGCTGTACGAAATAAGCTGATAGCAGGGTATATAAAGGTTCAGATATTTGTTTCCGAGTTGATCCTCTCTTGGGTGTATACATGTATATTCTGCTTTCTGTTTTATATGCCTTTTCTTGTCGTAAGGATGCAATATCTGACTTTTGGAAATTCATTTGGCAGACTGCTGTTTGTACTGACATTGATTACTCTGAGTATAATTGCAGTGACAACTATAACTGTTTTTATATGCTTTTTGATAAAGAACCATATAGCTGCTGCCATTTTTTCACTGATGATCATAGTTATGATGGTTCTGATCAGAGATGACGTAAATAAATACTTACAGAAACCGCATTACTATGCGGATATAACATTTGAGGACGGGCATGTAGAAAGCTGGCAGGTAGGTAACGGTGATAATACTGAAAATGAGGGCGTTCGATTCCCAGAAGGAAGTACCATAAAATACAGGGAGAATCCGGGATATGTAGATGGAGCTGCGCGTGTTCTACTCACTGTAATGGATGAGGCGAATCCATATAATGCGCTGAATGATAGTAGTTTGGGTATATCCGGGTACAGGATAGGCGTGGAGGATACCCTGACGGATAAACAAAAGGATCTTCTTGAGAAAGAAAAAGGAAATATCAGTGATAAATGCAAGAGAGAAGTGGCCTACAATGCCGGACTCATAGTGATATTCTCGGTATTGGGTATTTTGGTATTCAGAAAACGTAATATTAAATAGTATTTGAACGATCACCGTGACAGTCATTTGGTTGAAATCAATCAGATTACTGTTCCGGTGCTTGTTTGCTCTTTGTTACTTTTGTTAATTTTGAAAAATAACTGGATTTTTCTAAACAAAATTCCAGTCTAACTGGAATTTAAAATGAAAATTAAATAAAATAACTTGAAAATAACTTGAAAATAACTGAAAATAACTGTTAAATAACTGTTTTTAACATATTGTGTAACCTTTCCAGTCTTTTTACGACTATATATATTAGGAGCATTTGAAAGGGGATAAAATGACTGATAAAGAAATCGTAGGGCTGTACTGGGCTCGGGAAGAGAAAGCAATCGAACAGACGAAGTTAAAGTATGAAATTTACTTGATGAAGATGTCATATAATATACTTAATGATAAGGAAGACAGTCAGGAAGCCGTTAATGATACATATCTGGTCGCATGGAATTCAATGCCTGAAAACAGACCGGATAATCTGAAACTGTATCTGGGAACCATAATCAGAAGGATATCCATCGATTTTTTTAGGAAGAGGATTAGCAGGAAAAGATCTGATTCTGAATTTGCCCTGTCATATGAAGAACTGGGAGACTGTCTGTCTGATAACCAGATGCCAGATCAGGAGTTTGAGGCAAAGGAACTTGCCTTAGAGATCCAGACCTTTTTAATGAAACTTAAGAAAAAGGAAAGGGTGGCATTTGTCAGAAGATACTACTATAGTGATCCGATGAAGGAAATAGCTGAAGGATTTAAGATGACGGAAGGAAGCATGAAGACCATGCTGTTTCGGATAAGGCAGCGTTTAAGGCAGCATCTATGTGAGAAAGGGTACGACATATGAGCAGGGATATTTTTGTTGATGCGGTAGGATATTTTTCTGATGACATTCTGGAGGAAGCGGAAAAATACAGAGCGAAAAGTGATAAGCTTAAGTCAGAGGCTGGCAGAAAGAAACAGGCTGTTATAAAAATCGACGTGATAGCGGCATGTATATGCCTCGTCCTGTTGGTAGGGGTACTGGGAGTGGTACACTTGATGAAGGATCCCACAGATAAAATCATTGTGAACGAGGATAAAAATGTTAGCATAATCGAATCTATGGATATCAAGGTATGCTCTATAGAAGGTTATTCCCAGGATGATTCCAGGCTGATAAAAGATGATTCATTTCTGGAGGATGTTGGCTACCTGACTTTTACTAATGAGCTGGCAAACAGAGAGAAGCAATACTCATTTCTTGGTGTTGATTTCAATTTAAAGTACGCTTATTCTGTAAGAAGAGACTTTGCGTCATATACCGAGGATGTATACATGAGCAGTGACGGTAAGATGGTATACTTTAAGCAGGATTCTGATGAGATGACGATGGTTGCTTCAGTGCTTGAAGGAATCCCTCAGAACATTATGGATAACCCCAAGAAAGAGGAAGATTATAGGAAGATAGCAGAAAAAATTTTGTCGCCGTATGTAAATATTGAAGGTTATAAGTATAGCTGTATGACAAATTCACCGATACGGGAAAATGTTGACGGGACAACGGCAGGTTATGTTGATGGTTCAGACGGGTTTATTGAGGATGCGGGTGGAAACGCGATATATTATATGATTTACAGTAGAATATACAGAGGCATCCCGACTTCTGAACAGGCAGTTGTAGCCCTTGATAAATCTGGCAGTATTGTAGCAATTATGCTTAATTCTATAGGCGATTTTACGGATGAAGTCTTAACGATTGATGAGATGCAGATAAATATAGCTGTAGAGAAAAAGGCGTTAAGCCTGGTTGCAGATGGAAAAAGCTGTAGATGTGAGATACAGTCAAAATTGTTATGTAAAAAGGACGATATCCGATATATCGTGATCTCGGTGAATCTGTATATAAAGGACGATAGCGGTGTAGAAAATAAAGTGCCATATATGCTCGCTGTGTTACTGGATGCCACTAGAATGACTAAAGGAAATGAAAAGGAAGATGTTGTTTATAGATATAAGCTTAATGAAGATCAAGAAGATATATACATTTTACCGGATGGAGGATTAGGAAAGAAAGAAAATGGTGAGCTGATCCCGATGGAGAAAGAGGAAGTCCCTGCAAAGATTAATGAGATCGTTATTACAGAAGACATGGGTGTAGTTGTTCCAGGAGAAGAATGGGAAAGATAAGGACTTATGTGGTATGAACGATCATCGGGACGGTTCTCTGATCGAAATCAATCAGAGAACCGTCCCGGCGGTTGTAATGTGACAGTATACAACAGGGGTTTCCTTCCGTGTGGATGGTGAAAAACTATTTGTAACAGATGCTGATGGTAATGAGCATCAGATAGAACGTTATGATGAAAATGCGGGATATACTGCCGGACTTGCTATACCTACTCCAAAGGTAGCGAATCCTGATGATTGATCGATAATACTAAAACAGCCTTTGCTGCATACTTTAAAAGGAGCGGCAAAGGCTGTTTTTATAATTGTATACACGCTTATTTTTATTTGTTGATGGTTATTTTGTTTATAATGTGTTATAGTGATAGTTAGGAGCGGGGAAAGAATATCATATGGATAATCTTGATAGTATTATCAAAGAGTAAGTATAAATAATTGAAAATGATACTTTAAATGATACTTTAAAATTGGCTGATAAAGAAAGAATATTAATCAATATAGACACCGTGCAGGGTTTAAGTAAGCGAACTTTGGATGGTGTTTTTAAAAAAAAATAAATAGCTAGCCCTCCCGAATTTTTGGCTCACATAGTAAGTTTTTGCAACCGACTATAACTTTTTACGATATATATAGTGAAGGATCCTTTAAGAATAAACAGGGAGGATAAGATGTCTGATGAAGAGATAATAACTTTATATCTTAAAAGGGATGAAAAGGCTATTACAGCTACAAAAGATAAGTATTATAACTACCTATACAAAATTGCATTTCAGATAGTGGGAAATCATGAGGATGCAGAAGAGTGTTTGGACGACACTTTTCTATTCGTATGGAACATGGAAACAATAAATACTGAGAGCAGTCTTATGGCTTTACTTATCAAACTTACGAGAAGAACATGCATTGATGTCTTAAGAAAAAGAAACAGCCAAAAGAGGATACCCTCAGAATGTGTTCTATCAATTGATGAACTGGCAGATTCTATTTCGGGAGGAAGTTCGCCGGATAAGGTATATGACGGTAAAATGTTGAATACAGCGATAGGAAAGTTTGTAAGTTCACTGCCACCGGATCAGAGAAAACTGTTTATAGGAAGATATTGCTATTTTGATCCTATAAAGGTTGTTGCAGATTACAATGGGATAACTGAAAGCAAAGCCAAAAGCATTTTGTTTAGGATAAGAAAAAAGCTTAAGAAATACCTTGCAAAGGAGGGTTTTGAATTATGAAAAATGATGATCTGTTTGATCTTTCAGAGTACTTGGATGAAAGTTATATTGAAGAAGTCGGAAGAATGCGTATGAGTAATGATATAAAAGGTTATGATGGGCAAAACTCCGATATTATTTGTATAAATAAAAACAGTAGGCGTAGGTTGCCAAGGGCAGCTGCAGCAGTTATTGCATTTGCTTGTGTGCTGGCACTTAGTGGCGGGGTAGTCTGGGCAATGACTAATACCGGATTAAAGGATTTTTTCTTTAATAATAGCGATAAAGAGTTTAATGAGCTGTATACCACCGGTGGGAAAGAATATAATATCGGAGAGCATAAGATAGTTTATGAAGGTTCGATATATGATAAGGGTGTTGAACAGATATGTCTGTATTTTAGTGTTTGGGATGCACAGGGACAGCCTGCGGATCTGCCAGTAGAACTTGAAGAAGTGAAAGATTATAGTTATGAGTTGTATTCAAATGATTATACGGAAGCTACATTCACAGGCCTTATTCCATATAAGATAGGAGATGATGTTTGGGGATTGTTGATAGATGGAGC
>Ga0265300_10002011_pt1 | contig 18164 bp, 15 predicted proteins | sample AusTroGonzalo_MG_FD_193482 | JGI IMG/M metagenome (GOLD analysis project Ga0265300, IMG submission 193482) | Bovine rumen microbial communities from tropical cattle in Woodstock, Queensland, Australia - Gonzalo_03 | ecosystem: Host-associated > Mammals > Digestive system > Stomach > Rumen ...
CAGTACGAAGGTGACCCCATGGACATCGGATTCAACGCCAAGTTCCTCACCGAGATGATTTCCTACCTCGACAGCGAGCAGGTGCTCGTCGAGCTCTCGCATCCCTCGCGCGCAGGTATCATCTTCCCCTATGGCGACGATGAGTCCGAGAAGAAGGACGACATCCTCATGCTCGTCATGCCTGTGATGCTGGCCAATTAATGGTTAAAGTTTAAAGTTTAACGTTTAAAGTTTTGAAGAACAAGGTTAATCTTTGGGGAACGCATGGTGCCACTATCCTGGGCATCTCGCTGGTGCTGTTCATGCTTAGCCTGCTCATCACCATCGAATACCACGCCTACCGCACCACCCACGACGCACAGGAGCGCATCACCGTTGATGTCACCCTCCTCATTCCCGAAAATATCCCCGACAACGTCTGTGACTCGCTGGCGCGGACCGACTCGGCCATTGTGGCCGCTTTGCCCAATGTCAAACAGGTAGAGTACAAGTCGAAGGATGAGGCAGCCAAGGAACTCGCCGAAGACCTCGGCGATGACTTCATGGAGTTCATCGAGTACAACCCCATCAGCCCTCACCTGCTGGTGAACTTTAACGCTAAGTTTATCCCCGACACCTCGTCGGCCAACTACAAGAGCCTCTGTGCCGAGATTGAGAACTCGTGCAACTGTAAGGTCACAACCGACTTCGCCGAGTTGCCCAACCGTCAAAGCATGGTACACCAACTGCTCGAAATCTTCTACAAACTCACCTGGTTCCTCATCTTCTTCATCACGCTGCTGCTCATCATTACGGTAGTGCTCATCAACAGCCTCATCCGTATCGCCATCTACAGTCGACGTGACACCATCGCCACCATGCGTCTTGTAGGAGCCAAGTCATCGTTCATCGGACGTCCCTTCCGTCTGCGTAGCATTGCCTACGGTGCCATCGGTGGACTCATCGCCAGTGTGCTCAACATCATCTCCATCTGGGCCTTCAGCAACGGATTCAGTCTGAACATCCTCGGTAGTGAACACCTCCTCTGGTATGCGCTCATCTCTGTCGTCGTCATCCTTGTCGGCATCGTCATCTCCTACCTCTCCACTGCCATCACCATCCGCATCCACATAGCAAAGAATTAACACAACAATATCCAAGACAATGAAAAAGAGCAACATAAAAAACACGACAACCAATAAGAACGTCACAACGACCAAGGAGAACAAACTCAATCTCCAACTCGCTTTCGGCCCCATCAACTACATCATGATGGTTGCCGGCATCGTCATCCTCGCCATCGGATACATACTCCTCAGCGGTGGTGGCAGTGACGACCCCAACACCTTCAATCCCGCCATGTTCGACGCCCGTCGTCTCACCGTGGCCCCCATCCTCATCGTGCTGGGTTTCGCTGTCGAGATTTTCGCCATCATGTACAAAGGCAAAAAGAAAGAATAATCCATGGAAGAGACACTCAACTGGTTACAATCCCTTATCCTCGGTATCGTCCAAGGTCTTACCGAATACCTGCCCATCAGTTCCAGTGGTCATTTGGCCATCGGACAGGAGCTCTTCGGTCTTAAAAACCCTGACGCCAACCTCGCTTTCACTGTTACGGTACATGTAGCCACAGTGCTCAGCACCTGCGTCATCCTCTGGAAAGAGATTGTATGGATTTTTGCCGACCTCTTCAAATGGAAATGGAACGAAGGCACAAAATATGCTTTCAACATCCTCATTTCCATGATCCCCGTAGCCATCGTAGGATTCTGTTTCAAGGACAAGGTGGAAGAGGTTTTCGGTAGCGGTCTGCTGATAGTGGGTATCTGCCTGCTGGTCACTGCAGCATTGTTGGCTTTCAGCTACTGGGCAAAACCGCGTCAGCGCGAGCACATCTCGCCCTTCCACGCTTTCGTCATCGGTATTGCACAGGCCATCGCCGTTTTGCCAGGTCTTTCCCGCTCGGGATCAACCATCGCCACAGGCCTTCTGCTTGGCAACAAGAAAGAAAAACTGGCCCAGTTCTCTTTCCTCATGGTCATCCCCCCCATTCTCGGTGAAGCCCTGCTCGACACCAAAGAGATGGCAGAAAACGGCATCAGCGCTGCCATGGGTGGCATCTCCCCCTTGGCCCTCGCCATTGGATTCCTTGCTGCATTCATCTCTGGATGCATCGCCTGCAAGTGGATGATTAACCTTGTGAAGAAAGGCAAACTCATCTGGTTCGCAGTCTACTGCGTCGCTGCAGGCATTCTCTCCATCATTCTGAACTACACTCTATGATAACCCTTGAGCAGCTCCAGGCAGGCATCGTCATTCCCGTCGACAAACCGCGCCAATGGACCTCCTTCCAAGCAGTTAATAAAATCAAGGCCGTAGTGCGCAACACCTACGGCCAACGCGCCGCAAATGGCGCGACGGCCACCTTTAAAGACGGCCTTAAAAAATTCAAAATAGGCCATGCGGGCACTCTCGACCCCTTAGCCACAGGGCTCCTACTCGTCTGCATAGGAAAAGCCACCAAAACCATTCCACAACTGCAGGACGGTGACAAAGTCTACACTGGTACCATGGTTTTCGGTGCCACCACTCCCTGCTACGATCTCGAGCGGCCCATCGACCACTACTACCCCTACGAACATATCACCCCCGAACTCCTTGACGAGGCCGTCCAACAGTTTACCGGCGCCATCCTTCAGGTACCTCCTATGTTTAGCGCCGTGAAGATCGCTGGCCAGAGAGCCTATGAATATGCTCGTGTAGACGACCCCACTGCCACCATCTCACCCAAAGAGGTCTCCGTCTATCGTTTTGAAATCACTGATTTCAGAAAAAATCAGAATACTCAGAATATTCCTATTACACAGAATATTCCGGTTACTCAGATGATACCAACCAAAAACCTCTACCAAAACCCTCTCGGCGAAGTGCCCCCTCACCTACCCCAAGCCGATTTCCGCATTCACTGCGGCAAAGGCACCTATATCCGCAGCCTGGCCCGCGACCTCGGCCTCGCCCTTGGCAGTGGAGCTTTTCTCTCCGCCCTTAGACGCGAAAAAGTAGGGAATTATTCCATTGACCAGGCCATCACACCTGATCAAATCCAAGAATATTTCAATCAGTTGTAAAAGAGACTATGCCTCTGGATAGCCATCGGGGTTTTGGCTCTGCCAGTGCCAGCTGTCACGTACCATATCGTCGATACCGTAGTTAGCTTCCCAACCCAGTTCTGCTTTTGCTTTCGCAGGATTACAGTAACATGTGGCGATATCGCCAGCACGGCGCGGCTTGATGCTGTAAGGTACGTCAACTCCGTTGACTCGGATAAAGGCCTTCACCATATCCAATACACTGTATCCATTTCCTGTTCCCACGTTGTAGATACCAATGCCACAGTTGCGCTCGATAGCCTGCAGGGCACAGACATGAGCATTGGCAAGGTCAACTACATGGATATAGTCGCGAACGCCAGTACCGTCGGGAGTATTATAGTCGTTACCAAAGACTCCTAATTCTTTACGTTTACCCACCGCCACCTGTGTGATATAGGGCATCAGGTTATTGGGGATACCATTAGGATTCTCGCCGATACGACCACTGGGATGAGCTCCCACGGGGTTGAAGTAGCGCAGCAACACCACATTCCATTCCGGGTCGGCTTTCTGGATATCCATCAGCACCTGCTCAAGCATCGATTTGGTCCAGCCATAAGGATTGGTGCACTGACCCTTGGGACAGTTCTCCGTGATGGGGATCTCCTCTGGATCACCATAGACAGTGGCGCTGGAACTGAAGATAATGTTCTTGCAGCCGTTTTTGCGCATCACATCGACCAACACCAGCGTACCGCCGATATTGTTCTCATAGTACTCCCACGATTTCTCTACACTCTCGCCCACAGCCTTGAGTCCTGCAAAATGGATACAAGCATCAAACCTATGCTCTGCGAAGACTTTCCCCAGACCTTCGCGGTCACGGATATCGACTTTGTAGAAAGGAATTTCTCGTATGCCGATAATCTCTGCCACTCGTTTAAGGGCTTCAGGGTTACTATTGCTAAGGTTATCCAGCACCACAGCGGTGTGGCCTGCCTTGTAAAGTTCTATCAATGTGTGGGAGCCGATAAAACCGGCACCGCCGGTAACCAAGATATTCATATTGTTCTGTTTATTTTGGCTGTTCTAACTGTTCAAGAAAAGTTCTAATTAGGGTCATAAAACCATTGTAATTGCGCAATCCACAACCTTCGCAGGTATCTAAGGGACTATGATAGCCACCGAAAGGACCGCCGAGGGTATAGATGAAAATTGCCGGACATTGCTGACTGAGGAACCAGTGGTCACTGTTAGCTGCATTGTCGCGACGGCCAATCTTAGCAGCATAATGGCTATTATCATTGATTTTCTCCAAGAGATCTACAAAAGTCTTGGTCTCAGGAGCATTGGCGTTGACAACCATAAAGCCCTCGTCGCCGCCACAAAAGAGGTCGATATTGACTGCCAATTTCACCTTGCCCATATCAATGAGCGGATGATTGGAGAAATGTCTGCTTCCAATAAGGCCACTCTCTTCACCACCGAAAAACAAAAAGGCATAGGAGTATCGGCTTCGTTGCAAACTGAGCATCCGTGCCAAATCCATTACCGCAGCGGTGCCACTGGCATTGTCGTGGGCACCATAAAATATGGTGTCTCCATGCATGCCCAGATGCTCATAATGTGCCGTGAAGACAATCATCGAGTCCGTCTCGCCTGGAATATATCCACAAACGTTCTGCGAGCGGTAACCAGCTTTCACAATGGGAGGCCGCACAGTAGTATTAGGAAAGCGGAAGTACTGGAAATAATCCTCCGTCAACGGCTTCACACCGAGCGTTCGAAGTTCCTGACGCAGATAAGCCGCAGCAATGGAGTCCCCCCTATGCTGCATTCCTCGCCCAAACATCTCCGGGGCCGAAAGGTCACATATCAACCTCCGCACATACGTGCTGTCTTGTCCCATCGTCGATAACGAAGCAAACAACGGGAATAGTAGCAGGAAATACCGTACCTTTCGAACCATCTATTTTACTTGATTTTTGCCCAACTGTCTTTTAACGTACAGGTCCGGTTAAAAACGAGATGCTCCGGTGTCGAGTCGCGGTCGGTGCAGAAATAACCCATGCGCTCAAACTGGTAACGTACAATTCCATCATTCCACTTTCCACTTTCCACTTTCCACTCAGCGAGTGCCGGCTCACATTTAGCGGTGACAACACGAAGACTGTTTGGGTTGAGGTTCTCGAGGAAGGTGTGGCCTTCCTCGACATCATCGGGAGCCTCGACGGCGAAGAGGCGGTCGAAGAGGCGCACCTCGGCGTCGATGGCATGCTTGGCGCTGACCCAGTGAATAGTACCCTTCACCTTGCGCCCGTCGGGGGCATCGCCGCCACGGGTGGCGGGGTCATAGGTGCAGTGGATGCAAGTGATATTACCTTCGGCATCTTTCTCTACACTCTGTGCGGTGACAAAGTAGGCATAGCGCAGACGCACCTCCTGTCCAATAGCCATGCGGAAGTATTTCTTGGGAGCCACCTCCATAAAGTCTTCACGCTCGATATAGAGCTCGCGACTGAAAGGCACCTGACGTGTACCATCAGCCTCGTTCTCGGGATTGTTCACGGCCGTCAGCATCTCAGTCTGTCCTTCTGGATAGTTATCGATGATAACTTTCACAGGATCGAGGACGGCCATGCGACGCTGTGCCACCTTGTTGAGATGCTCGCGGAGCGAGAATTCAAGCAGGCCGTAGTCGATGATATTGTCGCGCTTAGCCACACCGATGCGGTCGCAAAAAGCCTTGATGCTCTCGGGCGTGTAGCCACGACGGCGGAAGCCACAGATGGTCGGCATACGGGGATCGTCCCAGCCACTGACATAGTTTTCCTTCACCAACTGAAGCAACTTGCGCTTGCTCATCACCGTATAGTTGATGTTCAGGCGGGCGAACTCGTACTGGTGACTCGGCCAAATGCCCAGCTGCTCAATGAACCAGTCGTAAAGTGGACGATGGATATCGAACTCCAGCGTGCAGATACTATGAGTGATATGCTCGATGGAATCGCTCTGACCGTGGGCATAGTCATACATCGGGTAGATACACCACTTGTCGCCCGTGCGGTGGTGATGGGCATGGAGGATGCGGTACATGATGGGGTCACGGAACATCATGTTGGGGTGTGCCATATCTATCTTGGCGCGCAGCACCTTACTGCCATCGGGGAACTCACCGGCACGCATGCGGCGGAACAAATCGAGGTTCTCCTCGACGCTACGGTCGCGATAGGGACTGTTCTTGCCTGGGGTGGTCACGGTACCGCGGCCCTCTCGAATCTCGTCAAGGGTCTGGTCGTCGACATAGGCAAGCCCTTTCTGAATCAGTACCTCGGCCCACTCGTAAAGCTGTTCAAAATAGTCAGATGCATAATGCTTCTCCGACCAATCGAAGCCCAGCCAGTGGATATCCTCTTGAATAGAGTCTACATATTCTGTATCTTCCTTCACAGGATTGGTGTCGTCAAAACGCAGGTTGGTCTTGCCACCATACTTCTTTGCCAGTCCGAAATTAATGCAGATCGACTTGGCATGGCCGATGTGCAGGTAGCCGTTGGGTTCCGGCGGGAAACGGGTCTGGATGGCGCTATAGGTGCCATCCTTCAATCCCTGTTCAATAATCTCTTCAAGAAAATTCAGTTGCTTCTCTGCGGCGTTATTCTCTTCCATAATGACTTGATATATATTATTTTATATTGTAAACATTTGTATAAACAAACAGCAAAAATACGAAAAAAAATGCATTATACGGGAAGAATAGATTATTTTTTGTATTTTTGCACTTTCATTTTGAATCAAAAAAACAACAAATACCATGAAAAAGATAGCTTTAGCCATTCTGCTCGCCGGTAGCCTCGCCTTCACCTCTTGCGACCTCCTGACCTCACTCACCTCCCAGGTCACCAGCATCGCCAATCTGGTCAACTGTGAGTTCAACCTCAAGAATGTCAACAATGTCTCCGTCGCCGGTGTAAACGTAAAGAACCTCACCTCAGGCAACCTCTCCGCCACCGATGTGGTGAAGCTTGTGGCTGCCTACCAGAGCAAAAAAGTGCCCCTGAGCATGGATATCAATATCAACGTGAAGAACCCCACTGAGCACAAGGCCTCCTTGACAGCTATGGACTGGATTCTTGCCCTCGACGGCACCGACGTGGCCAATGGTGCCAGCAGCCGTACCTATACCATCAAATCCAACACCACTACTACAGTACCCTTGGGTGTCAACACCGACCTCGGCCAACTATTCTCCTCCAAAGGTCTGGATGCCTTGAAAAACTTTGCTTCCAGCTTCACCAACGATGGCACCTCCTCAAAAATTGGTCTCCGCATCCGCCCCAGTCTCTCCGTCGGCAGCTCCCAGGTTCCCTTCCCCAACTACATCAAGCTCGAGAAAAAGACCGGCAGAAGTTAAAAAATGAACATTTAAGCATTTTGAGCCAGCTGTAGGAATAGTCTTGCCGCTGGCTCTATTATTTCATCGGGGAAATCATAGTCGGGGTGATGCAATTCGGGGTGGTGCTCACCGGAACCGATGCCAAACATCGCTCCCGGAAACTCCTGAAGGTATTCAGCAAAATCCTCACTCCAACGGTTGGGTTCCATCTGGTAACGTACACGCAATGGCACTTCTTCAGCCGCCTTCTCGATGGCTTCCACACAGTCGCCGTTGTTCTCTGTGGCACGGAAGGGTTCCACAAGCGAACGGCCAACCGTCAGTTTATACCGGGAAGCAATCTCATCCACTGCTTGATTGGCTTCGGCCAATAGGTGTTCCATCTCGTCGTTTGTGAAAGCACGGAGGGTAAACATCACCTCGCCATGACCAGCGGATGTACCGAAGGCAGGCGATCCAATACGAGTGCATATCAGTGTTGACTGCCGGAACTCCCCATCACGCCCATTAAACCCATCAAACCTTTTAATAATCTCTGCCACAGCCAGTCCCGGATTCACTCCCATCTCAGGCGTCGAAGCATGCGTTTCACGCCCGTCAAGGTGATAGACGACACCCGTTGAGGCGGCCGCAAAAGTCCGCGGGCAGAGCACCACTGTGCCTAAAGGATAGCCCGGAAGGTTGTGGAGAGCATAGAAAGCCTTGATATCATACCGCTGCAAGACGCCACTCTCGAGCACCGCCCGTGAGCCCGTACCCGTCTCCTCAGCGGGTTGCCAAAGGAGCAAAACGTTGATATGTTGATACGTTGATATGTTCTTGTCGACCAATTCTGCCAACCTTAGCAAGATGGTGGTGTGTCCGTCGTGGCCACAGCGGTGACCGATGGGCAATGCGTCGGTATCAGCACGGAAGGCGATGGTGGGAATATTGCTTGATTGCTTGATTGCCTGATCGCTTGAGTCTTTGGCTTCCCACACGGCGATGACGCCATAGCCGCCCACGTGAGTGTAAACCTTAGTGGGGTGCAGTCCCTGCAAATGCTTGACTATGGTATCGTGTGCAAACTGCTCGTTGCCTGCCGTCTGCGGATGCTCATGGAGATTTCTTCTTATTTCCTTATAATCAATCATAATCTGTTTTTATCTCAATCAGAACTAAAAGAACTATCAGAAATTCTTTTGGTTCTTTTAGTTCTGATTGAGCTTTAATATCTGTTCTCTGTAGAAATCACCACGCACCTCGAAGTTCTTGAAGGCATCGTAACTCGCCGCCGCCGGCGAGAGCAGCACCACCCCACCCTTCGGGGTCACCGAGGCACACCAAGGGACAATCTTTTCATAATCGTCTTCGACGATAAATTGAAAATTGAAAATTGAAAATTGAGACTTGATGCGGCGGCCGGCGGTGCCAACAAAGACAACATTCTTCACAGGATTCTCCTGCAGAAACTCCACCAGCGGTGTATAGTCAATCCCACGATCGAAGCCGCCAAGAATCAGTGTATCTACACGACCCAACGCCTTCACCGCAGCGATGGCGGCCGCAGGAATGGTCGAAATACTGTCGTCGTACCACGTGATGCCAGCATATTCTCCAACCTTCTCCATACGATGCCGAAGGCCTTGGAAAATTGATAACCGTAGGGACAAATCATCATTTGCCCCCATCATAGCAGCCACACGACAGGCCACCAAAGCATTACTTCTGTTATGATCTCCTTCCAACGGGCATGCGTTCAACAACATACGTTCCTCCTCCGTTGCATCGGTCAATCTATAGGGATGCAACATACCTGGCATAGCTTGCGAGCGGACAAGGTCATCAAGTTCGATAGCATCAGCACACCAGAAAAAATGATCGTCCGCTCGTTGTTTCAGCCCTATCTGCATCTTGGCCATCTTGTAACCCATATAGTTCTCGTAGTGGTCGAGATGTTCCTGGAAGAGATTGAGCAGCACAGCGATATGCGGTCCTCGGTGGATATTCTCCAACTGGTGACAGCTCAACTCCGCCACCACAATGCTATCTTCCTTCAATCCATCAAGTATATCGAAGAGCGGTATGCCGATATTGCCAGCCAAAATACTCCCAGGCAGCAGGTGATGTATCAAACTGGCGGTGGTGGACTTACCTTTGGTGCCAGTCACACCAATGGTCATGTCGCCATAAACCTGCAAAAACAAGTCTGTCAAACTTGTTAATTGGAAATTGAAAGTTGAAAATTGAAAATTAGGTATTCCCGGAGACTTGATGACCATATCGAACGGCCAGTCCTCATGCCACTCATCACTTTCGTCTCTCCACTTTCCACTTTCCACTTGCACGGCAATGGTGTAAGGTGTCTCGGGTACCAGCCGCTGTATCAATCGCTCGGCGCTCTTGCCCTCGCGCCCGTAGCCGGCTATCAATATCTTGCGTCCTTTTAAGAGGGCTCTCAGTTGTTCTTCCCGGTACATGATTAAATTGCTTGATTGACTGATTGCCTGATTGCCTGAGTCAGAATCTGTCGTTCTTCCTCCGTGAGATTCCCTATAGGAGCTATCGCTTCTATAGTATCTATAGCATCTATTGCTTCTATCCTATATCCCTTCAACAGCGCAGGCCGCTCCTCCTGATACCACCTCTTCAGCGTCATACTCAAAGCCTGCCGCACCTCGCTCACCGTTCCCACACACTCGAAAGGCTTTGTCTCAGCCTCGCCGATAAGCTGTTTGAATTCAAGTTCCATCGTCATGTCGTCAAGCATCGACTTCCCGAAAATCTGATTCAATCGTGCAGGCTCAATAAACGGTGAAAGGATGATGTAGGCGAAGAGGCACTTCGCACAATGGCCGCACCAAATGTCCTCCTTGCTGCCTGCATTGCACGAACGGAACACATCGTGATAATCCATAAAACGGCTGAACAGCATGGCTATCTGCAATTCACTCAACGGCCGCAGAAAACTGAAATAATTATAAGTGGGTAGTGGGTAGTGGACAGTGGGTAGCATTTGTGCCTGTGTGCTATCCGCTACACACTCCACACTCCCCACTACATATCTCCTAAAGTCGTCCTCGAACTCAAGGCTTTTCGAATACTGGTGGTTCACATACGATCCCTTGACGGTACTCTCATTAGCCGAGTTTTCGTTGCTCAACGCCACGTTTGGAATGCCACTCAGCGCCGACGCCAACCGAGTGTAGAATGCCAACATCGCGGAGAAGGGCGTATGCCCATTCAGATATCCTTTGGCATTTAATTCCAACAGCGTCGGGTCAATCTTACGCCGTATCACCAGCACCTCCTCCATCGGGAATCCTGCCACCCGGGCACACTCCTTAGTGGCCCCACGGGGATTCATAATTAACGGACGTATTTTCTTACCGGCCCTCCGCAGCAACTCCAGCGTAACAACAGAATCCTTCCCTCCCCCTATCGGCACCAGATAAGTTGAAAGTTGAGAGATGAAAGTTGAAAGATGGGCTCCCGTAGACTGCGTAGCTTCACTTTTCACTTTCATAAACGCCTCTGGCGTTTCTGAAATGCCGTTGGTATAGAAAAATTCACCGAGGCCGTTCCAATAGAGTTTTTTCCAGAAAACCACCTGCTCGTCGGTAAGTACTCCACACTCCACCTTTACCGTTGGGGGACAAGCACATTTCCAGTAGCTTATCAACTCTATCATTCCGATATCGAAGACCATCCTGTCGATTGCTTGATTGCCTGATTGTTTGATTGCCTGAGTATTTGACGCGTCAGCACTCAAGCATTCAAGCATTGACGCATTCAAGCATTGACGCTCGATAAGTGCTTCTGGATGAAACTCCACATCACCCATCTTGAAGTCGAACCACACCTTCAATCCCGCCTCCGTCACCTCATAGTGATAATCCTCGTAAACGAACTCGGGATATTGCTCACGCAGCTCCCTGTACAATATTTCATTCTTCATTCTTAATTCTTCATTCTTAATTTTAAATTAACTCCTTTTTCAAAAAAATATTGTCCCTATACAATAAATTATAAAACCCCTCGTTAAAGACCCAAAATAGATAAGACATGAACATCGAAATGATACTCCTCGACATTCCCAACGGCTGGAAAACCGCCATTATGATTGTGGCCATGATTGCCGTCTTCTACCTCTTCCTCATCCGTCCCCAAACCCAAAAGGCCAAGAAAGAACAGGCCTATCGCGACAGCCTTCAAAAAGGTGACCGCCTCATGACCGCTGGCGGCATCCATGTTACCTTTGTCAGCCGCGAAGGTGGTATGGCCATTGTCGAAGCCGCCCCCGGCGCCCGCATGAAAGTGCAGATAGGTACCCTCCAGCCCATCCCCGAACGAAAAGAAAGATAAAAAACCGCTTTAAGTTTTTTTAACAGAAAACTTAGGAAACGTTTTTAGTTTTCTAAGTTTTTTTGTGTATTTTTGCAGCCCTTATCAAAAACGACAAAGGGCATTAAGAATAATATAAACTGCAGAAAAACAACATACTATAACAAAATGAGCATCGAGGAACACAGGAAGAAAATTGAGGAAACGGCACTACAGATGTTCAATAGCCGCGGCTGTAAAGGGGTGACGATGGACGATATCGCACAGGAGTTGCATATCTCCAAACGGACGCTTTATGAAACCTTCTCCAATAAAGAGGAGCTGCTGGCCGAGTGTCTTATGGGTGTTCATGACGAAATTGAAGACATGCACCACAATTTCTTCGCCAAAGCTGACGAGCCTCTCTTGGTGGCCCTTTACATGATGCGCGTCAATGCCGGCTTCTGTCACCGCTACCAGAAAGTCATCGAAGATGCCGAACGCTACTACCCTGAGATTCACGACCGATTCTTCAAAATCCAAACCTCCGGATTCCGTTCTATGGTAGAACGCGGCATGCTCTATGCCAAAGAACGCAACTATCTACGCGAAGGTGCCGACATCCAAATTGCCACCGACTTCATCTGCGACCTCGTGCAGCGCCACCGTTTCAGCGAGTTTAGCGACAGCCAAGAATATGCACGTCGAATCAAAGACATTGGATTCACCTATGTACGCGGCATGATGACCATCGATACCATCCGCCGCTATGAGGAGCACGAGACCGAATATGGAATGCTGCTCAACGAAATGGATAATAAATAAAGGTTAGTGGTTATTGGTTAGTGAAATATTGAAATTAAAGTAATAATATATAAAAATGATAATGAGACTGAAAAAACTGACATTAGCGTTGGTACTCACCTCCCTGAGTCTCTCCGCCACAGCCCAACAGACCCTTCGTCTAAGCCTTGGGGAGGCCCAACAGTATGCCATCGAGCACAACGCTACTATGCAAAACGCCGAACTCGACGTCAAGAAAGCCGAACTTGACCGTTGGAAGACTCTCTCCTCCATGCTGCCTACCGTCAAAGCAGGCTTCGACTACCAGAACATGCTGGGCTATGAAATGCACATGGGCATGGGAGGTCAAAGCATCTCCATTCCTCTCAACCCTTCGGGAAGTTTCAGCGTCACCGCTGCCATAGCCCTCACAGGAGCTCAGATCGTTGGGGTTATGCTCCAAGATATTGCACAAGAGATGACCGATATCACTCGCCAACAGACCGAGCAGACCACGCGCTCGCAGGTCAAGAATGTCTATGTCTCCATCCTTGTCATGGAAGAAACTGTTGGTCTCCTCGACTCCTCGCTGGCCAACCTCCAGCGCCTCGCCGAAACCAGTCAGGCTGCTGTCAATGTCGGCGCTGCCGAGCAGGTCGATGCCGATAAACTGCAAGTCCAAGTGGCCACTCTTAAGAACAGTATCAACACCACCAACCGTTCGCTCCAGATGCTCCGCAACTCCCTGCTCCTCCAACTCGGAGCCGATGTCAACGCCACTGTCGAACTCACCACACCCGTCGAAGCCATCCTCAATGTGGGCGACGCCGCACAGCTCCTCGGAGAAGCCTTCCACCCGGAAAACAACTACACCTATCGACTCCTCGAGCAAAACGAGCGTCTCGCCGAGAAAAACGTCACCATGGCATGGATGGACTTCTCTCCCACCCTCTCGGCCTACTACCAATATAGTGCTAAAACCTACTTTGGAAAAGACGAAGCTATGAACATGACGCCTCCCAATATGGTGGGATTCTCCATCAGCGTTCCTCTGCTCACTTCCGGCACCCGTCTCTCCAATATCAAGAGCAACAAGATTGCCCTCCAGGAGACCCAGAACTCCCGCCGTCAGGCCGAAGACGGTCTTCGTGTGCAGTACAACCAGCTACGTTATGACCTCACCTCGGCCCTCGAGACCTACGACATCCAGCGTCGCAACCTCGATGTCACCCAGCGTGTCTTTGCCAACGTCTCTGAGAAATACAAATATGGCCGCGCCTCCAGTCTCGAGGTCACCACTGCCTCCTCCGACATCATCTCCGCTCAGAGCAACTATATCCAGGCCGCCCTCAACGTCATCTCCGCCCAGACGGCCCTCGAAAACCTGTTGAACAAATAACCTCGAAATAACGTCATAACGTTACCACATAATAACGAACAAAATAAAGAATCATGAATAAGACCATCAAAATCACAACCATCGCGCTGGCCTTCTTAGGCCTCGCCGCCTGCGGTGGCAACAAGCAGGACGACAAGAAATCTGCCACCACCACCAAGAAAGAAGCAGAGAAAGTGCAAGTGCTCACCCTCCAGAGTGAGCGCATCGCCAAGACACTAGAGCTGTCCACCACCCTCGAGGGCTACGAGACCATGAATATCTCGCCCTCCATCACCGGCCACATCGAGCATATCTATGTCCAGGTGGGTAGCCGCGTGCAGAAAGGCTCCATGCTCGTCCGCATGGACCAGACCCAACTCAACACCACTCGCATCAACCTCGCCTCCACCAAGACCGAGCTCGACCGCGTCACCGCCCTCAAAGCCTCCGGCTCTGTCAGCGAGCAGGTCTACGACCAGACCAAAGCCGCCTACGACCAACTCGTCGAGAGCGAACGTTTCCAGAACGAGAACACCTTCGTCCGCGCCCAGTTCGCCGGCGTCATCAGCGCCAAGAACTTCGAGGACGGTGAGATGTACACCGGTGCTCCCATCCTCACCCTCACCCAGATCTCTCGTCTCAAGGCTATCATCAATATCCCCGAGACCTACTTCCCCTTGGTCAAAACTGGCATGAAGGTCGACATCGAGAGCGACATCTATCCTGGCAAAACCTTCCCCGCCACCATCGAGATTGTCTACCCCACCATCGACCCCGCTTCCCACACCTTCCAAGCCAAACTCAACATCCCCAACAACGGTGAAAAAATCCGTCCCGGTATGTACGTCCGCACCCACCTCGCCATCGGCGAAGTCGACGCCATCGTCGTCCCCTACCAGAGCGTGCTGAAACTCACCGGAAGTAACGATAGATATGTTTTCGTCAACAACGAAGGCACTGCCCGTCGCGTTGCCGTCACCCTCGGCCAACGCTACGACGACCGCATCGAGGTCATCCCCGTCGAGAACGGCGCCATCAAAGCCGGCGACCAACTCGTCATCACCGGCCAAGCCCGCCTCGTGGATGGTGACAAGTTAGAGATTGTAGAATAACTAGGAAAACCTAAGAGCACCTAGGAATGCCTAGGAAATCCTAGAAAAAAGAAATAAAAGAAAATGGCTATTTATAAAACAGCAATCAACAAGCCCATCACGACTGGCCTCGTCTTCGTGGCCGTCATCATCATGGGTCTCTTCTCCCTCACGCGGCTGCCCATCGACCAGATGCCCGAGATGGACCCGCCCTACGTCACCGTGATGACCACCTACGCCGGCGCCAACGCCAGCGACATCGAGACCAATATCACCAAGATTCTCGAGAACTCACTCAACTCCGTCGACGGACTGAAAAACATTACCTCCACCTCCAAGGACAACATCTCCGTCGTCACCCTTGAATTTGAATGGGGTGAGAATATCGATGAGGCACTCAACGACATACGTTCTTATGTCGACCTCATCTACGACAACCTGCCCGACGGCGTGTCGCGTCCCATGATCCTCAAGCTCAACTCCTCGGCCATGCCCGTCATGATCTACGGCTTCACCGCCAAGGAGAGCTATTCGGGCCTCGACCGCATCCTGGAGGACAATGTCGTCAACGAGCTCAACCGCATCGATGGCATCGGTAACATCACCGTCTCCGGTGCTCCCGAGCGCTACGTCTATATCGACCTCGACCCCAAACAGCTCGACGCCTACGGCATCAGCCTTGAGACGGTCGGCAACGCCATCTCGGCCAACAACCTCGACCTCGCCTCCGGTACCGTCAAGATGGGCAAGGAACAGTACCAGATGCGCGTCAAAGGCGAATATGTCGAGAGCTCTGAGATAGCCGACATCGCCGTCACCACCACCGCTACCGGCAAACAGGTCTTTGTGCGCGACCTCGCCACCGTGCGCGATACCATCAAGGACCTCTCCCTCGACGAGAAAATCAACTCCCTCGACGGCGCCCGACTCATCATCACCAAGCAGACCGGTGCCAACACCGTAGAAATTGCCAAACAGGTGCGCGCCAAGATGGAGGAAATCCAGAAGACCTTGCCTCCCGACATCGAAGCCACCCTTATCCGTGACGGTTCCGAGGAAATCGTCAACGCCATCAATGGCCTCGCCGAGTCCATCTTCTATGCCCTCCTCTTCGTCGTCCTCGTGGTGCTGCTCTTCTTGGGCAACTGGCGCGCCACCATCATCATTGGCCTCACCATCCCCATCTCCCTCGTCACCTCCTTCATCTACCTGCTCCTGGCCGACTCCTCGCTCAACATCATCTCTCTGGCCTCACTCACCGTGGCCATCGGTATGGTGGTCGACGACGCCATTGTGGTCCTCGAGAATATCTCCAAGCATATCGAACGCGGCGAGAGTCCGCGCGAAGCCGCCATCTGCGCCACCAACGAGGTGTGGACCTCCGTCATCGCCACCACCTTGGTGCTTGTGGCCGTCTTCGTGCCCCTCACCATGCTGCCCGGCATGATGGGTATCTTCTTCAAGGAACTCGGCTGGATTGTCACCATCGTGGTCTGCGTCTCCACCACCGCCGCCATCACCCTCATCCCCATGCTCTCTTCCAAGATGCTCAAGGAGAAGCCCTTCTTCCTCACCAAAGAGGCCCGTCTCGATGCCGAAGCCAAGCAGAAGAAGAAACTCTTTACCTTCGATAAGACCATCGGCCGCGCCTTCAGCGCCATCGAGGCCTCCTATGCCAACTTCCTCCGCTGGTGCCTCCGCCACAAGATTGTCACCCTCCTTTCCGCTCTCGCCTTCTTCGTGGCGACGCTCATCTTCGGTGCCTCCACCTTCTCCCACATGGACTTCATGAAGGAACAGGACAACGGCCAGATTTCCGTCACCGCCGAACTGCAACGCGGCACCCGCATCGAGGAGACCCTCAAGACCGCCCGTCACATGGAAGACGATATCCGCCGCATCCTCGGGGAAGACCTCCTCGTCATCTCCACCTCTGCAGGCTCCAACGACGACGCCGGCTTTGCCGCACTCTTCAACTCCACCACCAACAACAAGATTTCCATGACCATCCGCGCCACCAAGAAATTCGAGCGTGAGCGCACCATCTTCCAGATGCAGGAGGAACTCCGCAAGTGCTTCGCCGAGTATCCGGAACTTGTCAACTACCAGGTCAACAAAGGTGGTATGATGGGTGGCGGAAGCAATAACAGCCTCTCCATCGAAGTCTATGGCTACGACTTCGACCAGACCACCAACTTCACCCAGGAACTCAAGAAACGCATCGAGCAGAACGTCGCCGGTGCCCGCGATACCAAAGTCAGCCGCGATGAAGACCGCGCCGAGCTGAAGATTACCTTCGACAAACAGAAGCTTGCTCTCCATGGACTCAACGGCTCCACCGTGGCCCTCTATGTCCGCAACCGCGTCAACGGCATGGCCGCCGGCTACCTCAAGGAAGACGGCGAGGAATACAACATCGTCGTGCGTCTCCGCGAGGAATACCGCTCCTCCATCTCCGACATCGAACAGATGTCCATTCCCACCCCCATGGGCAAAATCATCAAGCTCGAGGAGCTCGCCAAGGTCGAGGAATACTGGTGTCCGCCCACCATCGAGCGTAAGAACCGCCAGCGCTACCTCACCCTCTCCGTCATGCCCTTCAACACCTCCCTCGGCGAACTCGCCATGGGTGTGCAGAAAGAACTCGACCAGATGGGCATCCCCCAAGGTGTCCACGTAGCCCTCGCCGGCAGCTATGAGGACCAGAAAGACTCCACCTCCGATATGGGTCTCCTCGCACTCCTCATCATGATGCTTGTCTACATCGTCATGGCCTCGCAGTTCGAGTCCTTCGGAAAACCAGCCATCATCATGTTCTCCATCCCCTTCGCCCTCTCGGGTGTCATCCTCACGCTGATGATCACCGGCGAAACCCTCGACATGGTGGGTATGCTCGGCATCGTCCTCCTCATCGGTATCGTGGTGAAAAACGGTATCGTGCTTGTGGACTATATCAACCTCTTGCGCGAGCGCGACATACCTCTCTATGAGGCCATCGCCCTCAGCGGACAAAGCCGTCTGCGTCCCGTCATGATGACCGCCTTCACCACCATCCTCGGCATGATTCCCATGGCCACCTCCACGGCCGAAGGCTCCGAGATATGGACTACCATGGGTATCGTCGTCATCGGCGGTCTGCT
>Ga0265300_10002014_pt1 | contig 18143 bp, 24 predicted proteins | sample AusTroGonzalo_MG_FD_193482 | JGI IMG/M metagenome (GOLD analysis project Ga0265300, IMG submission 193482) | Bovine rumen microbial communities from tropical cattle in Woodstock, Queensland, Australia - Gonzalo_03 | ecosystem: Host-associated > Mammals > Digestive system > Stomach > Rumen ...
CTCTTCATCCTGGCGGTTGTCTTCTTGGTGTTTTTGCGTGTGGAAGATACTTGCGGCAGGTGTGCCCATTTACCGCTGCCGTCCATGCCAAATACAGCCTTATTCAGCAATCCGGGACAGCCGTTTATCCGACAGAAGTTATGACACACCTCAAACACCATCTCTACAGGATAGCTGATTGTCAATCCTGCCTGCGGATCCGTGTCGCTTGTACTGAAAAACATCTTGACGGTTGTTTGCCGTCCGTCGGGTATATAGTCCACCGTTCCCTCCACCTCACGCATCTTCTGTGCGAATATGTCGGGGTATTGACACCAGACCATATCTACGTCGATAGATCCAGGAGTCGCGTTGAACTGGCTTGTTGTGCTACATGTGCCTTTGTAGATGTCGGCAAACCTACACTCAAACTCCGTCGCCGGCTTGGCCAGCATGGTGCAATATTCCCACACCAATGCGCACTGCCTGAGCATCGCCATGGCAATACGCTCATTTACTTTATTCTGACCCATAATCGTATATTTTAGGGGTTAATAATATTCGTTACAAAAGGTGCCCCTCGCTTCACAGCGAAGAGCACCAACACTCAAAAATCTTACATGCTCACCTTTCGGCAAGCCACCTCGTTAGAGGCAAGTTATGAAAACAGAATCATAATAGTTCCCACGGTTACATCAAAGCATAGGTCACAGCCTCCGTGGGATAATTTGATAGTCCGAGTTAAATCATTGTCAGTATCACACTGGCGTCATACTCATCCAGATACCAACCCTCAGGTAAGCCTTCATTCTGTCCGTACCCCTCCAAAAGGTCAATAATCGGCGAGTCGTCTACGATACTGCCATTCGGCACAAGATGTTGGTTATAAGACTTGTTGCACTTGGCGCGGATAATAGCCTTGTCATCCTCGTCCATATTCTCCATCACATAGGCTACACCCTTACGATAGTCCTTGCTGCAGCCTGCCAGCGGATCGTCACCTGCGTCTTCTTCCTTACACTCGCTGACTTCTATAATCTCATAGTTCAGCACGGAGTCCATCGTCTTGGCGTCAGGATAGGGGTCCTTATCGAGTCTCTCCCTGATATTCTTCTCGGCCTCCTCTTGCGACGACGCCGAAGTGTATAGGCTTTTTGTCACCGTGATATCAACTCTCACTTCATACTTCTTCATAATCTCTCGTTGTTAATTATTGCCACTTGAATGACTATCTCGCGGAATGGCATAAGTCTTTAGGGTGTTGATGATGCGAGCTGAGGAAGCCACAGCCCGATGGTCATGACCTCCTCTGGGATGTTAGCGTCGCTACATCCCGAGGGTGTTCATGTCATCGGCGGGGGCTTATCTGCACAGCCCGATTCTAAATCGTTCCGCTCTGTAGCCGTGTCTTGGCGGTATGCGCCGCCTCGCTCATCATCCTTGGCGCATAGCTTTACAGCGTTGATGTTAACCATCATTTATCCTGGATGGATACTGGGATTAGTCCCAGTAGGAATCCAGGAGTTGAATTGATGGTTTATAAATCCTTGGATGCCTTGCGGTTATCATACCACTGCGCTATGGTAACAATCTGCCCGCACTACGGATGCGGCATAATGCTTTATCGTTTCGATATTGAACAGTGATGCATGAAGGCGGCCTCAGACGCCGTCGCATACAATGGTATCGACGGCGTCTGAGGCCGCCTTCCATTGGTGCACTGTCAGTTAAATATCTCCGCCATGCGGGTCTTGCCGGCTATGCTGCCGGATAGTCATGTGCTGCATGCCTGGTGCGTAGGCTTTAGCTGTTTGATAACGAAGCGGGATAAGCCTGCTGTAAACAGCTGGCCCCCGTGTAATCTTCACGGGTTCCAGCTGTGAAAGCCGATCATTGTCCCGCTGTTTAATATACACGCCTCACTGACTTGTATGATGGAAGCCGCACGACTTCCGCCACCACCTCACCGTGCATGGTGTGTAGCTGTATCTCTCCGATGTGATAACCGGCTGGAGGCGTGAGATGACTTCAGCGTACAGGGAATCTCCCTGTTGGCTGAGTCATAGCACGCCTATTGTTGCCGGTTAGCGTAAAGGACTGCACGTCTTGATGGCTCATTGATAGCACACTCTGTCTTACTCTAGCCTGACGGCTCGGCATAGGGCTATAGTCTTACGATGATAACAGATCACGTAAGAGATGGACCCTGACTCCATAGGATCGGGGTCCATCTCTGTTCGAGAGATCTGTTCTTTAAATCTTTGCCGTCCCACTAGAGTAATGCTGTATGCGCAGCGTCAGGTATTTAGCGGTGTTTACTTCTGATACGCATGGCTTTCTCTTTACGCCATTCAGAGCGTTTCTTCTCGATGTCGATATGGTTCTCGTCTATCATCTGTTTCATAAGGCCAAACAGACGCCAACCCTCACCTCCGGCATAGTTATTAGCGGCGACCTCCAACATGTCTAGCCCGCTCTTACCGCGCTCATAGAAGTCATTATCCTTAGGGAATCGGCAGTTGTGGAAACGCAACAGGTTCTGCATTGTGAAGTAGGCACCTGCACCCTTATAGGCATCCTTCCACGCGGCGGCCTGCTTATAATACCACTCCTTGCCGCAGGCATAATTCCAGAAGCTGCGAACGGCTATCTCCAAACCTTTGGCGGTCTTGGAACCCTTGATGGCGTCGAGGGCGACGCGCAACGGCTGCACCAGTTTCTTGTCGATGTCTGCGACGAAAACACCCTTGGCGAATCCCTTCACGCGGATATACGGCGCACCCTTGCATTTGTGGGTCTTCTGGCGCAGCGCATTGTCGCGCAGCTGCTTGATATAATCTTCAGCCATAGCTATAGCCACATCCTTGTTAAACCAGCGGTTGCGGGCGGCAAAGTTTTCCATATCCTTGCCGTAAAGTTTGGTCTGCGTGTGCAGCTCGTCGATGAGCATCTTCCATGAATACTCGTAGCCGTGACACTCCATCCACTTGGTGAAGCCGACAGGGTTGCCATTATAATCCTTCTCGGACAGGGCACGGAACACCTGGCTCATTACCCAACGACGGAACAAGTTCTTGTTAGGCACGGTGCCGCCGGTGATAATCTGCTGTACGATAGGGTCATCGGCATCAGCAGGGACAGCCTTTCCGTCGTCACCCATCTTCATCCACTGGCTGCCGCCATTCGGCAGAGGGATGGCAAAATACTTCGATGTGTCGATGCCTGCTTTCTTCAGCGCCTCGGCACGCTTGCTGACGGGCAGATAGATAGTACCCATACCACTGTCAACGCCAAGCACTGTCACGTTGTCAGCTTGGTGTTCATGGGGTGCGAGAATATCAAACTCGGCACCGCACTCGGGACATACCACGCGGGTCTGATTGTTAGCATTCTTGTTCTTGCTCACGTTGTTTCTTCTCTTTAGCATAATTGTATGAATTTAAGTGTTTATGAAAAATTATTTTTCTCGTTGTTCTCGTCGTGATGGTTTGGCACATAGACATAAAATTCTGATAACTCACTTTATAAAAAACGACCCATCCTGCGAGGTCAATAGGCTGTGCCGCCTAAATGTCTGCCCTTGCGACGCTGCACATGGCTCTACAGCCTCGATGATGGAGCTGCAATGCCAGAAATCATCAGGATCCACGAAGCCAGGTAATCACCTGGCGGAGCGGATCCTGATAATCTCTGGTTAAATGCAGCTCGATTAAATCATGTCGCCATGGCAGACGGACGGTGTGCGCCGCCGTCATCCATCCTTACGGACCGGTAAAGTATCTGTATCTCATGCCGCCTTGGTCCACGACCGCAGAACTACAAGGTCGGGGTCGTTCTCGCTCTGCCAGAACCAGCCGCAGCCATCAGGCATCGCGAAGCCCGCCAGTGCAGACTCCAGAGCACGCTCGGCATCCTCACGGGATATACCATAGAGCATATCGTCATCGCTCAACTCGCTCTCAGGCAGGGCATAGAAGCGACATGTACGGTGCATTGTTTTCTCACTCGGCACCGAATGTTTATAGGTTGCATATGCTGTCTCCAACATCTCTACGGTAGTAGCACCACCGTCAGTATGTTTGGCGGTTTGACTGCTGAATGCCAGCGACCTCACCAACGTCTCATACGCCGCCTTGCTTGTCCTGATGGCGTTCTGCATACACCCGAGGGAGATATAGCCGTCTATAGTATCGCCTGTCTTGATGCGGTTGGCAGAGACATTACGCCCCCTACCACGGACTATACACCCTACCTTTCCCTGTTTGTCATAACCAAGACCGCCAACCTTTGTCTTGCCGGTATAGACCGCCCGCAGGCAATCCATCACGAACTGGTTCATTGCGTTGACGTCTTCTCTGACATTCACCACGCCAAGCACACCGGTAGCCCAGGAGTGTCCCTGTCCGTCACCGTGATACAGATAGCGGTTTACCGAGTGCAGAGCCTTGGCAAAGGAGATGCTATGCCACTTACCGTCCTTGTCAATAGTCTTGGCTTTGATGGTAAGTTTTTCTATCTCCTTCTGGAACTTCTTGATCCTGCTGCTGCTCAGACTCAGGCTGGCACCCTTGATAGAGAAGCCGAGGAACTTAAACCACTTGTCAGCCGACAGCCACTCCACTTTTTTCGGATTCAACTGCATCTTCATTTCCTGAAGCTCCTCTTCCAACACCTGCATAGCCTTATTAGCGTCAGGGCCTACACAGAGGATGTCATCGCTGTAACGGGCAGAGAACACGCGAAGCTCAGAGATACGCTCGTCAATATGGTAGAGTACCACGTCAGCCAGCCAGCTTGCCACCGAGCAGCCCTGTTTCAGTGAACGATACTTCTCCTTCACCTCATGGTCGGTGTCGATATAGAGGTTGTTGTGGTAGTATTTACGCAGCACGTCAATGACAGCACTTTTGCCGTGACGTTCCTCTACCATATCGAAAGCCTTGTCTACATACTCGATAGGTACTGAGTCAAAATATTTACTCAGGTCGGCCTTCCAGCCGATATAGCCGTCACCGTTTGGCATGGTAACCATGATAGCCCTGCTTGCTTCCTGCACCACCTTTCCGCAGCCAACACCTTTCAGGTAGCTCATACAGCGGGGATGCACGCAGTCAGGCATCAGCTCGAACAACATATCGTTGACGATACTGAGCAGCACCCTGTCGGCAGGTTCGTTGACGCATACTTCCCGAAACTCACCCGGTGTGTCCTTGGGGATAAGGGCGATATGTGGCGGAGCAATCTCATAGTTACCGGAAGCGATGGCGCGATACATCCCCACCCTCACCTCCGGCTTGCACAGTTGATATAGCCAGTTCTTCGGCACATCCTTGCCGATACCCTTGGCGATGGCATACTCCCACCGCTCGGGTTCGAAGAACATCTTCAATAGTTTATCTTCCATAGTCGTAATCGTTTAGTTGTTTAAGCGCCGAGAACAAAATCGGCAATCGTCTCCATGCGATAACCGCATAGGGTCATCATGATGCCATCCACAATGTCGGGATGTTGTTCATAGGTCGCTTTCAGCTGACGGAACTTTTTGTCACTGGATTCGTCGTCTGACATCATCTGCTCCTCGAATTTGATGATAAACTCTTCCATCATATCCTCAGCCTCGGCAATCTGATTCAGCTTCTCTTTCGTCGTCATTGTCGTGTCATTTTTTTGATCTGAAAAGCACCTACGCTACCATAGCCAGCGGCACTTCCTCATTCTTACCCACCTCGCGGTAACGCCGCAAAATATAGTTCGTAGCATCCTGCACCTGGTCGATGACACGGGGGATGAAGTCTTTATCATCTGCCAGTGCCTTGCGCCATGACTGAACATATGCAATGTGGTTTTCGTCAAGCAGCTTACCTATTCCCAGAATCGAGCATACCGAGGCGGCAGTCAATTCCGCCACAAACTCCTCCATGGCATAGTCTTCACTGCCGAAGGTGCCCTTCTGCTCACGCTTCAGGGCGGGTGCCGTAGAGTGCGCCATCTCATGTAGTGCAGTGGAATAAAACTGCCAATCACCCTTGAAAGCCTCACGTTTAGGCAGACTGATGCAGTCTTTTGTTGGAGAGTAACATGCCCGATAGCCACCAAAGTCTATACGGCACCTCCATTCTCCGTCAATAATCCGTTCTAACACCTCGTCTCTTGTGCTCTGCTCGTAGTTATGCTCAGGTATAGCGGTCATCTCCGCCCACTTGTCGGGGTATAGTGCGGCAAAGTTCGTCTGACTCAGGTTGAACTCAGGATAGATGCGCAACGCTGAGCGCCAGCGACACTCCTGCTTCTCCTCGTCAGTCAGCGCATCATACTCATCGAAGGTCAGTTGCTCCTGGTTGCGATAGACTGAGGTCAGTTTCTTCACTACAGGAAACGACTTCTCAAACTCTGGCATTCCCGAATCCTTCAGCACCACCATGCCATTCTTGTCGGTCAACACGTTCAGGCTTAGTCCCATCTCGCCTATCTGTTCAAATGTCAGGAAATAGGGTGTCTCCCACTTGTTGATAGCACACAGCAACGTCAGGAAAAAGTCATTGCACCCTCGGTACGCTTTTTTGTGCTTATAGTTCATCACCTTACCCTGGTGTGGTTGTACCCAGGGTTTCTGATAATTCGCGCCCTCCATCTCGTCGAGCGCCTTAATGAACAACTCTGCATACTTCTGTTTCTGCTGGTTGTTCATTGTAAATTGCTTCTTCTGCTTCATAGTTGTCGTGATTTGAGTTATTTTTCTGAATAATTTTAAGCGTATAGCCGACAGACTCACGCTGCCCTTAGTATCTGAGCGAAGTCTTTCCGATGTCTTACTATAAGCTGTCGGATTTCCTTGTCGCGCTCTGGCACCTGATTGCACGCCGCACGGCATTGTACTATCTCGCCTTTATGTATGTTATACTCTATAGTCGCCAGTCGGTTGCCCTCACTATCCTTTGCCGATAGTATCATATTCGACTTATTGTAATATCCGTTGGCGAATACACAGTGGTGCATGGCTGCACCTTCGGCTGCAAACTCGTCTATCGACTGAAGAGGTCTTACATTCAGGTTCTTGCCTGATAGTGAGATTCCCAAAGCCTTACCCCAACGTTCCTCGTAGGATTTCTTCTCCTTCTCCATACGCATAAGCCTCTTCTGATTATCTCTCAGTGCCTGCTCTGCTCGGCGTTTCTCTTCTACCTTACGCTTACGCACCAACAACTCACTGTGCGCCTTACTCAGATTGTCAGGGCATACATAGTAGGCATTGTGGGTGTCGAGCCGCAGATAACGCAGCATCTCCAAATGATCAAGCCACATCGACGGGTCGTTTATCTTGTAGTGGTTACGGACACAGATATTGATAGCATGCTCAGCGCCACGTGGCAATAGCCGTATCTGATTGACCAGATATTTAAACAATATCTCATAACCCGCCTTTAGCATGGTCTCGGCATAGGGATAGGCTATCACACGCAGCACGTTGCTGTCGCCATCATACTGATTCATCAGCACATTGATGCCTTTATAACGCCATTGCTCGGTCAGACTCCTGATGTGCCAACTGCTCATGTCAAGATTATAGCGCAGTTCGGCACTCCTGCTCATATTCCGATACTCATGCTTCAACTTGATGGGCCCGTAACAGAAGGCATCATAATACCACGACATACACTGTACGTTACGAGCAAACACCCTGCGTTCACCAGTAGGGGCATACATAATGCGCTCCACCTCCCACACATTGATACTGGCCGCTTTGCCATACCATGTGCAACGCTCCACCCTGTATATGCGACATAGCTGAATATCACCCTTAGCTTCCAGTTCCATATGGTAGTAACGCTCCGTACCCTTTCTGTCCTCGACTGGTTGGGCTTTCCATTTGGCATGACAGACAGGGCACTCCTTTTGCGTCAGCACACCTGTCTCGCAGCCACACTCGCTGCAATAGAACACCTTGCGACGGCGATACTGGCGCACGATAATTCCAGACTGAAACACTTTACGGTATATGGCCTGCTTCGTCTGCCCTTCAGGGTTGTCACGCAGTCGGTTGTTGATAACAATGCACCGCTGCTCAAAAGTCATCGGTCTCATATTCACTTAGCCTTAAGTTCTGCCTTCAGACTCTCATCGCTCTCGTCGTAGTAGTGTACAGCCAGGCCGAAGATTTCCTGAGGGTCGGCATAGAGGCCAACTGCACTCTGTCCCTTGCGCTCCTTCTCGGCGCGGCGGCGCATCACGTCGAAGATATAATCGCAGCAGCCGTCAATCGACTTGCCTTTCTTTGATAGCTTCTCTTTCATGTCTGCCCTACCCTTCAGGTGCTCTTCGATAGCCTGCTTGAACTCAGCAGGGATGATATACTTGGCACCGCCTTTTGTCTTAGGGGTGTCAGTCTTGACCTTCGGCGGAGCCTGCTTAGGCTCAGCCTTGTCGGCCGCCCCGCTTACATTGCGCAGAGCGGCCGATAGGTTCTGATAGAAATTATTATCCATAGCTGTGTTGATAGATAATTATGCAATCTTGGCCATAGCGGTCTCGATGTCTCTTGGCAGTTTGCCACCGTTCATCACGTCCTTCAGAATCTTAGCCACGTCTTCGGGTGAATAACCTAATGCGGTAGCCTTCGGCTCGTCGGTGGCCCTGGCCTGCGCCTTGTACTCTTCACGCCTGGATTTCCACTCCTCACGCTTCTGCTGTCTCTCTTCGGTGGTAGTGTCGATGATAGCCTGGCAGTCCTGCATGGTCTTGCCGGCATTCAGCGCCTCGCACACCTCCTTAGCGGCATCGGCATAGCGGGGACCGAAGATAAGCACATACACCTTGTCACCCTTATTGGTGCGTTCATAGGTTCCCGAGGCGTGCAGGTCGGCCGCCTGGCGGTAGGCTGCATCATCCTCGTTCAGCCCCACGATACGGGCACACACCTTCCCCTTCTTGTTCGTATAGGTCTCATACTTCAATGTGCCCATCTGCTTGATTTCAGCTTTTTCCTTGGGTTTATCCTGTTTCTTGGGTTTGGCGCTCTTCTTCTCGGCCTTAGGCTTCTCCATTGGGATGACTACGGGCCTCTGTGGAGTGATAGTGCTCACCTCCTCTACGGTCTCCACATTCCCGACCGCAGGTTCGCCTGCAGCGTCAGGATCGGGCTCGCCGTTAGGACTGTCGCCCTCCCAATATCCCTTGCTGTTAGCCAGCATCGTCTCAATCTGGCTCAACGTCATAGGCACCTGTACCGGCGCACTCTCGCCACGGACAAAGTCGCACTGGAGCTTGTCGCCTTCTGCACTCTTGATTACATACTTGGAGCTTCCGTCTCCGAGAATTAACACCTTGCCGATAAGGTCGGCGGCCTTCATGTTTGTTGTCATAGTCGTTGTTGGTTTACTGTTTACTCTTTCTTTTGTTTTCGGGTCTTCCAGTTGGTCGCAGATAGCCACCCTCTTACCCGCCTTGATAAGTTTAGGCAGATATTGATCCAGGGTGTGATATGGAAAAGCGGCCATAGCATCCGAATAGTCACCGGGCGTATGGCTCTTGGTTGCAGGACGCCATGTCAGCGTAATGCCAAGAATGTTGGCACACTCCTTCGCGTCTTCACAATATGCCTCATAGAAGTCACCACAGCGGAATAGCAGCAGTGCTTCGGGATGTTTCGCTTTCAATTCATCCCATTGCTTTCTAATGTTGTCTATCATAGTCTTGCTTTGTTTGGTCGTTTACAATTCTACTTCACCCCACCAGCCGTCAATTCCGCGTATTTTGTCTTGATAGAGTTTACTCAGGCAGGTATAGAACAGCGCCGCCACCGCACGATGGGCGGCATCGTTCTCAATCTGATAGAGCACGCTGCTAAAGAAGTTCCACATTGAGAACCCGAACGTTCGCTTGTCCATCACATCCTCCACCTTCTCGTAGAGGACCCCCCCATTAGAGGCATAGCCGTCGTTGTAAATGAGCGCACCCTTCTTGCGATAGGTTTCAAACAACTCGTCGTAGCTGTCATTTTGCTCTGGTGCTTCGTAGCGGTCGTACTGCTCGTTTATACTCGCTACGTTGAGTGCATAGGCGTGCTCAAACTCCTTGCGCACGTTGTCAATGAACCATTTGTGGCTGTCACGCTTTGCGCTCTCATAGCCACACATCAGGCCAGCGGCCTTGATGAACTCTCTCTTTGAAACAATAAAACTGCTCATAGTCACTTTTTTAACCATAATCCGTAAATCACATCATAGGGCACAACCATCAGTTCTGCCAGATGTGTAAAACACCGCTCGCGGAGTAGAGAATCATCAACACCGATAACGTCATAGAAACTCTCACCGCAGCGCATACGTTCCAGAAGGTCGGCCCATGATACGCACCCTTCAATGTCGTCGCCCATAGAATCTGTGGGGAAGTTGTCCTTATACCACGTTCTCACGGGTACTTCCTCGCGCAGCGCCTGGCCTGCCGGCATAGTACGCCCGTCATTCAGCGTCGGATAGTTATTCTCCAACACTCTGTCGAGATTATACTCGACAGTAACCACCGTCTTACGTCCCATACGCTCACGCCGCTTCCACATAGAGCCAGCGATACAGGCCCTGCTGTGTCTTGGTTATAGCACCGCCCATAGCCACGATGCCCATTTGTTGCGCCTGACGGGCGACAGCTTTCACACGATTCTCGGGTACAAGTGCAGCCTTCTTCTGCTGCAACATCTTCACATAGTTTGCCATAGTTCTATCTGTTTTTAAATTTCACTTCCTATCTCCACACCGTGGCGTTTCCACATCTCGCGACCCGTAGGGGTGTACTCCTCCTGGGCGTGCTCGTAGAGCCAATTGTCCAAGTCAATAACAATGACGCCCCATGACTCGTCGGCATAGCAATCCTGACGGTCTATACCCAGGTCCTCGCACAGCATCCGGGCATCAGACAGCGTAGGTGTGGCTGTGTCCATTATGCTCATAGAGTGATATTCCTCATAGTCGGTGTCGCACTTCACGTTGCGATGGTTCTTGGCGATGTGCTTCACACCCCAAGCCAGTACATCAATTTTTTTCATAGCCTCACTCTTAAGCGCAGAATCCGTCAAACGGGTCCCATGTATAGTCAGCAATCACGCGGTCTCGGCCATACTCCTGCTCCATATCTCTCATGGCCGCACGCTCGGCCTTACTCATAGATGTCACGCTTGTCCCGGCGATAGCGGCCAGGGCAATAATAGTTGCATTCTTCTTGGCGATGCTTGCCATTTTCTCTGTAGCTTTCATTGTTGTAAAATTTTTGAGTTTGACGTTTTAGGCAGCGTCTTTGTGGACGCTGTCGATAGTTGTTTCATTGCTTTGTTTCTTCTCGCTCTCACGGCTTATGCGTTCGTAACGGTTGAAACACCATGCTCCTGCGCCCATTAGCGCCAATGTATATACGGACTGGATGGGGTTGGCATCCACGCCCGAAGCCATACAGAAGCCAAGCGATACCAATATGGCTCCCACGATAGGTAAATAGTTCTTTCCCATTTCTTTGACGATTAAAAGTTTGACACTACGATTTCGCGGATCCGTTCATCCGCGATTTCGGGATAGATAGATTTGGCGAACTCACAGAGGATGTCGATGACTTCCTCGTGGGTGTACGCCTCCTTCGCCCGAAGCTCCTGAAACTTCGGGCGTAACTCAAGCACAATAGCTGCCATAGTTTTAACTGCTTATATGTTTGTGGATAAATATTTTCGCATGAATATGGGTGTGCCTGCAGCCAGACGCCTCACGGCGTTCCACCCATAGTAACTCAAAATCCAGTTTGTGAAGTGGGCGGAGTCGAACCGCCAACGCACATAATGCGCCCAAAATAGCCCAGTCCATGTCCTACATAGTGCTTGCATGCACAGTCACGGCAGACACCTTGTGCCTCCGTTGAGATTCGTTTGCCTCTAGACTTCACAGCACACAAGCGGATAGTTCACATCTGCCATATTGCACTCCTCCTCCGTAGTCGTATTGTATCACCGACATAACGGCTTACCGATGTCTATATCCGAGGTCCCCTACTACCCATACCGCTTTCACGTTCGCCCGCTACCCGGCCGTATGGCGCCTCAGTCACTCTGTGGTCTCTCCCACCGTCCGTACTTGTATGGCGCTCACGCCACCATTCCTGATGACGCCCTACCCTGCAATAGTTCATAGATGCAGTCCAGTAGTGCCTCGCAGACATAACACCCACTTTTGAACGGCTGCTTTATGCTGATAAAGTCCTTACCATACGGCCTTCACAGACCCACTCTATGACACCCCACCAGCATGGCCATCCTGCGTATCATGCCGTTTAGCACATCGTCCTGCTTACACCTCACCCATTACCGCCAACATTGATAGACTCTTGGCGGAACTCCCTACCGAACAAAGCTCGCCCAATAGGGAACGCAGGGATACAAGCTGTTCAACAATTTCAAAGAGCAAGGCAGCAGCGTCGCTACTGTGAACCCATAGGGTTCAATAGCCATTGCTATCCTCCACCCGACCTAAGGTCGGAGCGGCCTGGGCGCTTGGCTCGACCTCCATAGGAGGCTCCCCTTTAGGGGCAGGTGGCTCGGTTTCGCTCTTTCCCGAAGGGAAACCGATGGAACTCGTCGGCCACATTCGAGGCAGTCGCCTCGATAAAGCGTGGGATAGTGGGCAAGTCGGATTCGGACCGACCCTAACCCCAAGGGGTTAGCCGCACCGACTGCGGTAAGCCCTACGGCCTTAAGGCCGTCTTATGCGACTTTCTTCGCCTTACCACCTACGGTGGTGTGCTGGGTGCCGTTGGCGGTGTTTTCCTTAACGGCCTTGCCTGCTGCTTTAGCAGCGGCAGCCAGTTTCTCCTCGCGGTCGGCGGCTTTAGCCGCTACTACGGGGTCGTCCGACTTAGCATCCTCTTGGGCCTTTTTCAGTGCCTTTAGGGCACTGACTTGGGCATTGAGGAGGTCGAGGCGAACTTTCAGTTCGTCCTCGGAGAAGACGTCAGCCATTCGGCAGTTGCGCTCCAAGGTCTCAAAGAGACCGTAGGCCGACCACTTTGAACGCTCCCTGAGAGTGTACTTGTACACTCTTTTGCCGTCCCTCTTGACGGCTTTGCCGTTCTTGCGGACGGCTGAACGAGTGACCGTAGCGGCCTTTAGGCCGTCGGCAGTAGCGACTTGGAGGAAAGGGCAGAACTCTGCTGATTTCAGCAGGGCAGGAATGTTCGCCAAGCTCTGCTTGGTCATGCCGATAGAGCCATACAGAACGGCATAGCCGTTGGTGTTCCACTGACGTTTTGTTTCGGCTATAGCCGAAGCGAGGGAACCGTCTTCCTCACGAGCCTCCTTGCGGGCATTAGCGACTTCGTCGCTATCCTCGTAGTTCTTGGCAAAGAACTTTGCCAAGCCCGTAGCGGTGTTGTCATCAGCCTTACGGCTGGCGATGATAGCGAGGTCTTCGGCTGTAGCCGAACCCATATTCTGACGGCTTACTGCTATGCAGTAACGTTGGTTGACAACGTCCTCTCTCGCTTTAGCGAGTTTTTCGGACATCTTCTGTGACTGCTTCTTAACTTCGTTAAGGGCGGTGCTCTTCTCACCCAGACGTGCTTCAAGCTCTTCGAGCTTTGCAGGTACGGGGGTGTCCTGCGGATGTGATGCAGGAGCGTTGCCGTTCTTACGGTTGTTCACTTGCTTTGGAGCGTTTGCGTTCTCGTTACGTGTTGCGTCGTTGCGCTTGTTGTTACGTGTTGCCATAATGCGATTTGATTTTTGAGTGTTGTGCCAGTCGACTATCGAAAGGCTGACGCAAACATAAGGCATTTTTTATCGGTTGTCAAGACCCCATGAAGGAACTTACTTTAACACTTCTACGAAGTGAATTAAAGTAAGTTAATGTCCGATTTTGGCGGTTTGGCCCTTTTGTGTCCACAGCGTATGGGCGCCCAATTTACACGCGTCCAACTGCGCCCATCTTCTAGCGCGATATGGACATCCAGCCCCGCCCAATTTGGGCGCCCATTATTGGGCGACCACGCGAGGGCTTCGTGCCCCTCCATGTCGCGGTTAGGTGTCCGTCCATCGTCGGGCGCCCATCTCGGTCCACGATCCGCGACCACCTGGCCCCACGATCCGCGACCACCTGGATCCACGTCAACCGTCCACATGGCTCCACGCTCCGCATCCACCTCCGGCCAACTGGGCTCCCATGTTAGGCTACCACCTCCCTCCACGTTCTGCATCCACCCCCGTCCACCTGACCGTCCACTATCCGCGGTTAGGGGCCACCACAATTCCCGCCTCCGTCCACCTCCATGACGCGGTTAGGTGGCCGTCCAAATTTCGGCAGTCCAATGAAAACCCACACCCACGTTTCGGACCTCCACCCTCATGCGGTTGGGCGTCCAACTTCCGACCACGTTTCGGCTCCCAATTGGGCGGCCACATGTCGCCCAGCCGCTTAGCGCCCTTGCATTATGCCTCAGGTGGACGCGCGATATTACGCCCGCGTATTGTGTCCCCACGTATATGTGGGGACAAACAAAAACCCCCACCCCAAAGGGGTGAGGGCTACTTGGAGGGGGTGACTGTTAAGCCGTAGGCTTAATCAACCCGACCATCCAGTATGACCGACTTTACTTCAATGACTTTGTCATTGGGTTGCTTTATGTATCCTGCATCAACAAGGCCCCATAACTGCTTCGCAGTTAGCTTATAAGGCCCGAGACATAACTTGTCATACAACTTGAATCGCCATTGACTACGGATAAAATCCGTAGCGGCCTGCATCACTTTGCGTATGGCGATGTTTTCACATCGGGCTTTGATGCCAAACTCCTTTACTTCGTAAAGTTCTATCATCGTTACAGCGTCTTTGACGCTGACGGTAACGTCGAAATATCCGTACTGCATAAAATTGAAAATTTTATGAGGGGGCTGGGCAATTCTGCCCTTAACCCCCTCGGGGTTAAACTTCGCGTGGATGCTCACTTGCTTGGTCGCTCACTTGCCTGCCTTGGCTTTGCCGTTAGCCTTTGCCCCTTTAGGGGCAGTCTTGGTCTGACCCTTAGCCTTACTGCCCTTTGGGGCAGTAGCCTTACTCTCGGACTTAGCCTTAGCCTTGCCCCCTTTGGGGGCAGCCTTAGTCTCGGCAGCGGCTTTCAGTCCTGTCAGGACTGACTCGGCAAAAACTCTCTCGCGCTTAGGCTCGACCTTGGCCAGGCTTGCAGCGATAGCCTTGCTATCGCCCTTCACGAGGTTGCAGTCGGTCAAGATTGCAATAGCAATCTTCTCGCGGTTAGCCTTGACTGCCACGTCGTCAAGGTCCTTTAGGACCTTACCAGCCTTGCTTGTGACGAAGCCCCAAATCAGAGATTTGGCATAGTTTCTTGTGTGGCTGCCGTTGGCGATAGGTCCGAAGGCAAAGCCTTCGCGAGGTTTCTCGACCTGCTGTCCACGTGAGTATGCCACCACGAGGCTGACAGCGTGGTCGAAGACCACGTCGTACTCGTTTCGTGTAACAACAACCCTCTGGGTTGTGCTGGCGTTCTTGACTGCGTTCTTGCTCTCGGTGTTAACACCCTTGGTGTTACGTGCTGAATTTTGAGTTGTCATAAAATTTTAATTTTATGCCCTGACAAGCGGGCCGCTTTTGGCTGATTGCCGTCGCAAAGTTGGGGCAAAACGGCGGGGGCGGACGCCCGTCTTTTCGCCTGTTTCCACAGGCATTATGCGCAGGAGAAAGGGCGGGCGAAAGTCAGCGCGCGTCCGGCACGAGTTTCACGCGGCCGCTCTCTTGCGACGCCCAGCCCCACCGCCACCCCACGCATATTTACAACCCCGCGGGTTATTATCCTACGCGCGAGGCTACCCAGCGAGGCGCGGGGTCATCTTCGCGAAAAAAAAGAAAAAAAAAAGAAACAAGGCAGTTTGTTCGAGTTATAAACTACCCTAAAATAAAAAGCAAGCAGTAGGTTTTACCGTTTCTCTTACTGCTTGTGTTTATAAACAACCTTATAGAAATACAATGGTTGGCTTACCTTATTATATAGAAAGAATGTCAACCTCTGACGATAGTCAACAGATCGAGGCGGGTGGCCACCTCAGCCAACTTCAGGTTAATGCGATTTACGTCATCCTGACTAAGGTTGCCGTAGGATATGCTACAATGATCAAGTACGTTGCGCACCTTACTATGACTCCAACCAAGTGAATATTTCATAAATGGAATGATACAGAATACAGGGGATAACTCTGTCCTGATCTGCTCCAGACTATCCGGACAGTAGCGGCGTCCATTTCTCTTCCGTATTTCCATATCAGTATTATATAGTATAAAGGTATACTTCAACCGGAGCGCCAACTGGTGCAACGCCTCCTGTAACCGCACCATGTTGTCATCACTCATGGTGCGCACGCTGCCGTTGCGACCGTCAACCTCGGCTACCAGACACTTGTGCAGATGGATAGGGTTGATGCCGGCCAGCTCAGCTACCGTCGTCACGGCTATACCCACCTCTCCCAGATAGTCCTTTAACCGGGTTATAGGAATTTTGATGTCATGTGATTCCAACGTTGTAGCTTTTGAATTTCGACGTAAAGTTATAATACATTTTTTATCTGTGCAAATATTGCAGTAAAATCTTTTTAAGAGCGGAACGCTCGGACTGTCACAGCCTGAGCGTTCCTAGGAAATCATTTATGTAAACAAAAGAAGTATTGGCGAGTGGAGGTCATTATCAGTGGCGACCACCCAGGGGGGTAAAACTATTTGCGGTGAATGGTGTAGCGAGAGTGTGTAAGGGTATCCGGGTCAAGAGCTCCCACAAACATGACCTTGGGATCAGTTGGTATGTTAAGGCGGACAGGATCGTCTGGCTGCAGGAGGATAGATGCCGAGGTGAAAATCTTGGCTAATTGCGATTCAAGCGTGGGGATTCCATCCAGAGCAGGATGATATGACTTATCTTCACAGTGTTTTATTGATCCATGCATTGTCTTCATCTCTTGTAAACTTTATATTTTAGGACACAATATCTCATTTCTTAAAAAACCTCTTACGGAGTTTTATTTGTTGTTTGTTATACAGGTCATTGTTGATTTTTTCATCTTCAATGGAGGTTGATATTTCTTTTTCAACCTCTAGTATGTCATCATTATACGCCTCCGATAGTGCACTTAATTCCTTATCGCATTCTTTGTGTTGAAGAGATAGAATAGCGACTGCGCTAAGCAATTTTAATCGCGATGTTTTATTGCTCATATCTGATTGTCTCCTCATTTCTGTATTGACTGATTTTCCCGGCAGAAGTTTTAAGGTTTGTAAAGAGGGCAATAAGCGGTTTGGGGTGTATAAGCGGGGGCGTTCTCCCAGTGAGGGCCGGCGGTACCATAAGACTTGAAGCGATAGCAGGTGTTACGGATGGGACAGTCTGTGCCGGGACATACACTGTGGTCAGGGATGCAGTCGGCAAGTTCGGCGGGGATATCGGTCAGGGGAACGGTTCGGCCGGCGAGGGGATGAGTGCAGTCGGTCAGGTATTGGATCTGGCCGTTGCGGATGAAGGAGTGGCAGATGGTGGTGCGGTCGGCTCGGGGGTGTTCTACCAGGAGGCTGGGATTAATGGTGGGGTTGTCATAGTCTCCGTTGAAGGTCCAACGGGTTTTCCAGAAGGACCTGGGGCCGACGCTGACGACGTGATACTCCTGACAGGCGGGGCAGAAGAGTTTGAGCATGTCGTCGTAGTCGGGGTCGTGGGGATAGGCTTTTACGAGTTTCATATTACTTGGTAGGTTTATGAAGTTTTTCTAAAAGGGAGTTGAGCTCTGAACGGTAGTCTTTGAGTAGGCGCGTGTAGGTCTCAATGTCGAGGAGACGGTCATCTATGCTCAGGAGAAAGAGCAGGATAAAAAATAGTAGCACGGCTATTACAATCAGCAGAAATATCATAGCGGTTTAGTTTGAACTTGATTTATAGGTTAAATAATCTCAAAAGTGTGTTACTTTTTGTGATTTATACTTCATAACATAAATATTCACACGGGGTTATCTTATTTCTCCTCTTCGGAGGATAGTATAGAAAACTGTCCATCCTTACTGATCTCCCCTCTTTTTTTTGAATATCTCATGCCGTGCCGGCGGCGGATTGGAGGATCATCGGGATGTTGCACGAACGCCTTGCGAGAG
>Ga0265300_10002021_pt1 | contig 18112 bp, 10 predicted proteins | sample AusTroGonzalo_MG_FD_193482 | JGI IMG/M metagenome (GOLD analysis project Ga0265300, IMG submission 193482) | Bovine rumen microbial communities from tropical cattle in Woodstock, Queensland, Australia - Gonzalo_03 | ecosystem: Host-associated > Mammals > Digestive system > Stomach > Rumen ...
ATATGGGGGCTTGGGCACAAGTTCAATGCGGCGCACGTAGGCGTGCATGCGGTGCGACTTGTTGGCTTCTCGTCGCATGGGTGGAGGATCGCCGCGAAGGCGGAGGCGAGGGATGAAAGGAGATAAGTTTATGGAAAGATGCGAATTTGCGATTAAATGGCAAGGGGAAATGGGGTGTCTCCCCAAGGGACACATCTGCGCGATGCCGTACGGAACCGTCATGCGCGACGTTGGCGTGACGTTGAGGAACTGCGCTAATATCGCCTGAGCGCAGGGTGAAAGAGGATAAGGAGGAGAAAATATGAGAATTTGTGATAAAATGAGAAGGGGGAATGGGGTGTCTCCCCAAGGGAGTGATGAGTGACGTTGAGGAACTGCGCTAATATCGCCTGGGCGCGGGGTGAAAGAGGATAAGGTGGAGAAAATATGAGATTTTGTGATGAAATGAGAAGGGAAAATGGGGTGTCTCCCCAAGGGAGTGGTGCGGGATGATGAGGAGGGAATAACGCAGGGGGTGTCTCGGGAATCTGATAGGCGACGTTTGAAGGATCGTCGATCGGACCCGCGAGCGTCTTGAACATAAAGCTTCGGCTATGTCATCCTGACGAAACCGAAGCCCCCGCGGCCGAGCTTGGTGAACTGGCACCAAGCCAGCGTTTGGTTATTACTGGAAAGGGGATAAGTTGGAGGAAAGATGCGATTTTGTGATGAAATGAGAAGGGAAAATGGGGTGTCTCCCCAAGGGAGGGATGCGCGATGGCCGAGCTTGGTGAACTGGCACCAAGCCTGAGTTTGGTTTTTAATGGAAGGGCGGCGTGCCTGGCAGGGCGCGTTAAGGATAACGCGCCCCGCCAGTCGCTGATTAGAACGCGATGAACAACGAGCCCTTAGGCGCCTTCCTCAAGTACTTGACACCGCCCACCTCGATGATCATCCAGCCCACAGGAACCGTTCCGTCGTGGAGGACATAAAGTTCCCCGATGGTGGGATCGGCGTTGTAGGCGGCGATCGCGGCAGCGAACGTCGCATAGTAGGTTCCGTTGGCGGCCTTGACCATGTAGCCAGTGGACTCAATGCCCTCGATCGAGCTGAGCGTTCCCTCGCCGTTGAATGTAATCGACTTGAGCTCGCTCTTATTTGTGCAGAGATCGAATTTGGTGGCGCCGTCGACCATCAGATTGGTGCCGTTAATGCAGACAGAGTATTTCTTCGCCGCGTAGTCGAACGTGACGGCGATGTCGTAAGGTGTGTCGAGCTGAGGCGTGTTCCCGCCCCATGTCGCAGGCTTCCACACGAAATCTCCATCCTCCTTCGCGAGAATCATGAAGCACATGGTGGTCACCTCGTTGACATTCGTCTCGCCAAGCGCAACTGCGCCCTGCGAATCGTTGGCGATGACGCTCATGTCGGACGTATCGCTCAGCGACGTATATACGAGGTCATTGACCGTGGCCGTGACGCAATCGCCAGTCGAGCAGTTATACGCAGTGAACGTGTTGTTCTCGACTGCCGCGACATTGTCGTTGTACGTGACCTCGGTCGTCCACTCACCGCCGGAGCCTGCTGCACTTCCGCTCGCGCCGGTCGACGAAGCGGCCCGTTCATGTATCCAGGTGCGCATGTCGGCAACCTTAACCGAGCCGGAGCCGCCGGATACGTCAACCGGCGAAGTACCATCCGTAGCAGTAATCGCGTAACTGACGTTGTCATAGGCAGTAGCATGCCCAGTGGCAACATTGGAGAACGTCACCGTCGAGCCGCTGACAGAACCCGCATAATTATTACCTCCGACTGTAAGCGTGTACTCCGTCGCATCGCCAGAGACCGTTGCGGTCACAGTCGCCGTCGCAAAGTCATTGCCATAGTTGAATGTCACGTCAGAAACAGTGGCTCCCTTCGCCTCCACAGTCGGCTCGGTAAGCGTCTGCGCGGATGCAACCGCGGTAAGGGTCTCGCTTGCGCCAGCCGTAATCTTGTAGCCGCTCGCCGCCGTCCATGTTGCAGTCACGTCCGTGCCATAGTCAACGGAGATATTGCCGGACGCCGTCACCGTCTGGCTCACGCCACCGCTCGTGTAGCTTACGATGACCGTCGTGTTGGCAACAGATGGGATCGTCACCGCAAACTGGTCAAGTGCAACCGAGTACACGCCTGCATTGTTCACCACATGGTGATTGGCAACCGATGTCGTCGGTGTCGGCGAAAGCGTTACGCCAGAAACCGTGATCGAAGCCCCAACATCCGTAAGCACAATGCCGCCCGTTGTTGCGGTAAGCGTTCCGCTTCCTCTGATAGAAGCCTCGCCGCCGATCTGCATTGCTACGACGGTAACACCGCTAATGCTGATTGGCGCACCTCCATTAATGATAACCGTATCTAATGTAGACGGAGCGCGAGCAGCTGCAGCGCCCTCAGAAGTTCCAATCTTCCACTTATTGTAGTTATCCCAGGAAGTAGAACTTTCGCCAGTGCCTACCCAGACATAGGTTGTAGCCTTTTCTGACTTGGTATATGTGACAATGCTATTTTCATCAGGCTCCCCAGCACTGAACTCATATTCCTCCGAATTAGGCACTACGGATACTGTCGCTCCGTTTAGGCACTTGATTTTAACACTGTACGCACCCCACGCGAAGTCAGAAATATTTACGCTTACCGCAACAGCCGTACCATAATAAACTTCAAAGTGATCGTAATATGGAGGTAGCGCATAGGTGTTAATTGCGGACACTGCCGCCTGCGCGGTTGTATAGTAATGCACCCCGGCACTTCCATCAACAACAGCCGCCTGATACTTGCAGACCGTGTTGTTGTCGATATAGTAGCCATCCGGCACTGTCGTGCAGCCATTCAACAACGTGATGTCTGCGAGGTGGGCATCAGTAGCCACAGCAATTGCGGCAGAGACAGAGGGATAATTTACGCTATCATACTCCGCCGCGGCAACATACACACCATCAGACCAGTAGCTAAGATCAAGCTCCTGCGCCACACCTCCTGCAGTTATGGCAGAGACACTGATTGTACCGCCATTTGTGGCAAGTATCTTGTCACCAACAGCAGGAACCGCAGAAAGAGCTACAGTAGAAATCGTCGCAGACTTGGTGTCGGCGATATTAATGGTAGATTCCACTCCAGAAGTAAGCGTAAGTGCTTTTGCAATAGTAGCCGACTCCTGGAACTCGATTGTACCACCATTCATGGTTAGCGACTTAACAGTATCAAAGATACCATCTGTTCCTGTCAGTATCAGTTTGGACGAACCACCAATTGTAACCGCAGTTCCTGCGTTACCAGACTGAGCCCTTATCGCCTTGGCCTTGAACACAGCATCGCCAGAAAGTGTCAATGTAGAACTTGGCTGCCAAAGGCAAAGGGCTGCTCCACTCATGTCAAAAGTGCCATGTGAAATAGAAACGGTAGTGCCACTGCTACTATATCCAAAAATTACGCAACCAGAATCACCTTCCACCATCGTGGACGCCGTGCTCGCAAGTGTAACCGTACCGCCAGTCTGTGTGAAAGTTGATCCAATACCAAACCAGAAAGCTCCAGTTGAGGCAACCGTCAACGAACCTCCACTGACTTCAAAATTCATGTAGGTGCGGGAGTTGTTGTTGCCATTAAGCGTTACCGCATCCCCATCTTCAACTACAATTGTGCGCCCGGCAGCACCATCAGCCGCTAGATCACCACTAAGAGTTGCAGATTGGAATGCAATACGCCCCTTCGGAAGAGAAGAAACACCTGAAAAAGTCAAACCAGAGCCAAGGAATCGAACAGTGCCGCCATTTGTTGAGACATCAGCAAAGAATGTTTTCGACACCGTTGAATCAACACTCAATGTCCCAGAGAATTCTGAAAGATCAATCTTACCACCGCTAATGGACAACACACCGCCAACATCAATCGCAAGTGTCACCTTGCCGGCGCCCATAATCTTGAACACCTTTGCTGAAACATTCTCCCCGATAGTGACAGTGGATATAGCATCTGACGGATTGGTCAAATATACAACACCTTCACCGTTGTTCGCCCAAGTTTCGCTTGACGTCTTCGTCATACCCGTAGATGTCCCAGACGGCATAAGCGTTGCTGCACCACCACTCAATGTTGCCGAATAAACTGAACCGCGAATCCCTGTGTTGACAATCTGCACACCTGCTATGCCACCACGCGCTGGATCAGCTCTTACAGAGCCTTGGATAGTGACACTACGCCCAGAGAGGCCAGAAACTCTCAGGTAATTGGAGCATTCCTGCAGAGTTACTGTACCATGTGTTGTCAACTGCTCACCCCAGGATGAAGTGCCCTGCTCCGTCAACGCCCCATTGCCACAATATCCAGTGTTGTTCACATAGACACATCCCCAAGGAGCACTAGACTGATCATTATCATTGCTCATATATATCAGAACTGCATACTCACTGTAAGGTATGTTGTCAACAGTGATCTTTGCTCCTTTACTATCACTCACGAGACCATCATCAATATATCCATAGAACAAATCATCGCTCGGCGGCGTCCAATACGCAGCGTATGTGTTTGAGGCTTTAATAGACGCCACAATTCCAGCTTCTATACTTTTTGAACCATCGGCAAGTCGTTCTGCCAATACCTCATTCGAGATGTCAACTGTACCACCGGATGCCGGTCTAGCTGCAACATTATTCCATTTATCGCCACTGACTGTAATGAGGCCAGATGACGAAGCATCTGCAATCGATTTACCTGCAGCTCCACTCATTCCACCTATAATATTTATACTTATAACATCGGATGCCTGTTTGGCTCCTACGATCCTAAGGTCGGCAGAGCCAACAATCATTCTACTGGTCCAGCCTGCCGGGTAAGAGGCATTGATTGTTTCAATGGACACTGAGTCCCCCGCAGAAATTATTGTATCTATTCCCATGTTCGTAAGATTTGTAAGGCCAGAGAAATCTAGCGCAATCCCCGAGCCGATATTGAGAACAACGGCAGCCGACAATTTTGCCGATCCGGTAAATATGATCGTACCGTTTCCAACAATCTCAAGAAGTTCGCCTGCGAAAGTTACCGGTGAGTCAATAACGAGTGTACCATTCAGCGTCAATGTCGCTTGAGCTGTCGGGCTGGCTGCAACATTAGCCATCGTATCGGTCGAAGAATCTGACTTACTCCAAATTACATCGTCCCAATCTGTCGTTGTTTCTGCATCTAGACTTGACTCATAGCTTGAAGCGTCAAGATATGTGAGACAGCCGGCCAACACACTCACTTTTGAGGAAATCTCTGACGTGATGTCCGTGTTGTTGTAGTATATGATATATTGCCCAGAGACTTCGCTTGCAGCACACTTCAATAGCACCGCATACTTTGACGTGTACTCTGCTTCCGTCAAAGTAAGTGCAACTACACCCTCGCTAGTAGATGATAGCGTAGGGTCGCCGTTACCAGTGAGACGCTTAGTTCCAAGTGTCAGCGTCTTGTTGGCAGCAACAAAAAGTTCCTGAAATCCACTATCGTTGATAACAGAGCTGGACATGTCTGTGTCATCATTGACTACAAGCGACTTGGTGCCTGTTGCCGTTCCTGCCTTTAGAGTTGCGCTAGCATACACGCCTCCATTAAGTGTCAACGTAGCATTCCCAGTAACCGTAGGCGTGCCGCTGCCATAGCCACCCGCATATATTGTACCAGTGTAAGTACCGCCATTTAATGTTACGGAAGCATTTCCACCGACTGATGCTATGCCTGAATTGGCCCAGCAACCTCCAATAATATTGCCGGAGAAAGTCACTGCGTCGGGAGCCGTGATCGTAACTGATGAAGAACCGTCAATTTGAGTGGTTTTACTTGCATTAGACTCACTACCATAGGAGCCACCGACAATTCCTTTTACAAAAGTTCCAGTCGCTTCATTGGGAAGATCCACAGTAACAGACGTGTTTTGTGTTATCCAGGAACGTCCATAGTTCGTTTGATAAGAGGAACCTCCCATGATGTACCCATTGGGAATCGAGCCTTCAGCAGAAGCCCCATTAGTCCCTTGGACATTCTTCACAAGAACATATGTGCTGCCCGAAATTTTTGGTTTATAGTCATGAGCAGACGACCAGCCGCCAAGTATCGTTCCTTTTACGATAGCGTCACCATCTATCACCACACCAACATTGCCCGAAAGTTCTGTTGGGGTTCCACCTTTATATCCAGCACCCATTACATAATCGACAACGGCCGAACCCGTCAAGTTTACGAGCACATTGCCAGTAAGTGTTCGCGTACCGCTGCCGGTCCAATGCGTTTCGCCCATGCCATTCACACGCGTAGCAGTAGTATCACCAGAAACCTTTAAATACACATCACTTGTAGTGGTTGAAGCAACTTCCGAATTCTTTATATAGCCATCGATTTCTGTGAACGACCCGCCCACAACGCTCGTCACCCTGGCATCCTTGTTGTTTATCGTGTTCTTGCTGTATGCATCGTTCGCAAACGACACTGTTCCAGAGCCATATGTAACTGTCTTTGCGAAATTGGGAAGATTCGCCGTAGCCCAGACAGACTCCTGTGGAGTGGCGAATGAAACGGTCCTATACATGCCATATACTGGGCCAGAAATTGCCGACTCACTTGCAGCTATCGCGCTGATTTGCGAGGCGGAAAGAGCACCCTTGAATATAGCCAAATCGTCGATAAGAGAATTTCCGGGAGAATCATTTGTTCTAAATGCCGAATTGGCATCGCTTCCGTTTCGACCTTGACCCATGCCAACCTGATAAAGGGTTCCGGAGGGAACCGATTCTGTTACAGACACAACCTCGGTGCCGTCTTTGTACACCTTGAGTCCGCCATTGTTGGGGGCGAAAACCACGGCGTAGTGAGACCATGTATCAACCGTATACGCTACATTCTCAAACGGAGTTCCACCACTTGAATACATGGCGAACGCATTTGAATCCATCTTCTCAAAGCGGCAATTCACATTGCCTACACGAAACGCGAGGAAATCACGCCAATTTCCAAGATCGGAGGCTAGATTTGCCCAGAATGAAATCGTAAAGCCTTCTGAAGTATTTAGTCCAAGACCATCACCATCATTCTTTATAAAGCCCAATGTTCCACCATTCAACTTAGATGCATTACCATATTTTCCAGATGCATAATTGCGATAACCGCTATGCCAAACCGTCGGGACGACATCTCCGTAGCCAGCATCATTTGCAAGGGCAACGCCGCCCGAAGTCCCGATAGTATTACCAGAGATCAAATACATCAAGTTGAGGTTGTCCGGCACCGATGCCGAGGCAACCGCTGGCGTCGTCGAGCTTGTCAACGCAGCATCATAAATGGCAACGTAGGAAATGACCGCTCCATTAAGCATCCCTTCGGCACCACGACTAGGATTACCGCCAACACCGATTGTCTTTACATATGCGCTGGAAGAAACGAGCCCATTTTTACGGCCGTCAACTACAGAACCATTATGGTAAATCGTTGATCCTCTGGGCTCACCAGAAGTCGTTGCCGTGTCCGCAACAAATGTAACATACTGAACAGAGTCATTAGACCAAGTAACTGTATTGTCCTTGTCCCAATCGTCATCATATGCCGTACCGTTATACCATCCATACCAAATCTGGCTAGAGGAATTCTCAACATCAAGGTAAGCGTATGGGCTAGCAGAGTTACCATATACTGGGGATACAATTGCACCGACAGTATCAGAACTCGATGTCTTTATTCCAACAACAACCGTGACCCTTTGATACCCTGTACCATGAGATATCGACACCGGAGTTGTCGAACTTGCACCAATAGTAATAACACCATTAGCAAACGTATTCCCAGTGCCGACCGTCAGCGTCCAGCCGTTCTTTTGTGTCACGTCGAAGTCGCCGTTCCATTCAGCGACAAGTCCCGCCCATCCTGTCGACACGAGGCCGAGGCCAAGTGCGAGCACGAGAAGGTGCGTTGCGCCGTGCGTCAGTTTTGTAATCATTTCTCTCATTGTTTCATCTCCTTGGTTGTTGAAGGGGGGTGGTTATGCGGTTGTTGGCTTCCAAAGCGTTGCATCAGCTTGTGCTACCCTGTTCAGGCAATAGTCGGCAAAGGAAAGCCCAGCCTTGCGGGAGAGACTGTCCTCATTGCGCATAAACGCAATATACGCCGACGGATCATTCCCGCAACGCGCTGATATTCTCCTCCGCGTTGCATATACATCTTCCATCACGTTATCTTCTTCCTGTATCTTCATTCCAGTTCCTCCTTCAGGAAGTCTTCAGGTGTAACTATTGCAGGACATGTATATCCGGCAGCATTCACTACAGAAATCGTCTTTGGCAAGGCAAAGCGATTGGCCATGTGACGGCAATTCCACGTAAGCAGGACATCCATATTGTGAACCGAAGCTGTTGCAATGTGATAAGCATCTGTCACCTCGCTTTCCGGTACCGCATGCGCGGCAAGCAGGTGCCGAGCTAAAGCATCGACCTTGGGCGTTGTTCCGTCCACCATTTCCATGTCTCGACACGCCTCTATTCGCCGGCGCGCAAGCTCTGGATTGCCGTCAGCCGCCTCATTCAAGACGTGCTGAGATATGAAAACAGCGCATCTTGGAGCCGCATCCTCCCACCACAATCTAGTAAGTGACTGCCAATATGCGGCCTTGCGGTCAGTGCTAGGGCGACCTGTAAGGTAGCTCCAGAATGAGGTCTCGCAATATACCTTAAGCCTGTCGCCCATTACGCCGCCTCCTTTCCGCAATGGGCAAAGACAACAAGAGGGAATGCTTCGGCAAGGCGTGATGCGCCGTGCGTCAGTTTTGTAATCATTCCTCTCATTGTTTTATTTCCTCTGTGTGTAGAAGGGGGGGGGCTAAAGCGGCCGCCGGCGTGGCGGCCGCTTTCTGGGCCTGTTAGGTGTTAGCGAAGCAAGAAGAACGTGGCATAGGGGAGAAGGGCGGTGCGTATAGCCGTTATCTCCCCGGCGGTCAGAGCAGTGTCGTACACGCGCCAGTCGTCGAGACGATAGCCGTCTTCACCAGCCTTGGCTGCGCCAAACGCACCTCCGTGGAAGGAGCCCAGCTGCCCCTGCTGCCCGATTCCGGTTGGAATGCCATTGGCGGAAGAAACGGACTGGTCGTCCACGTAGAGAGTTGTTCCGCTTTCGTCTGCAACAACCGCAATGAAGTGCCATCCAGTCGTCAAGTCTCTTGTGGTGGTCAGGGTTGCAAGCGTTTCCACTTCGCTGCTGTCGCGCTTTGCGACGACGGCAACGGTGTGTGCATCGGTGGCGACAAGGCCGACGGCACGGTTTTCGCCGGCGGCACCCAAGCCCCAAAGGATAATGTTGGTTTGGCGGAGCTTGGCAACTGCAGTGACCGAGACGCTGTCGTCATGGAACGGTGAAATGCCGTTTGCAACGGTATTCCACCATGGCGTGAAGTTTGTGTGAACTTTAATGGCTTTGCCGACCTTCGATCTAACGAACGACGCGTCAGTGTTTTCGCCGCCGACATTGAACGCGGTCGTCGAATCGGAGGCAGCTGCTTGAACGTCATTGAAGTCGTAGTGCATGAAAGCGGCTGGCATCCCTGCGTGGAACGTCGCGGTCACGGTATTGCCGCTGATCGTGGTTGTGAAACGCGTGTTCGCCAAAACGGAAATCGTTTCCGACGAAAGTGTGGTTTCGGACGGCGCAGTGAAGAGGGGCAAGACTGTGCCATCTGCAAGACCGGCGAGACCCACGTTGGTCGTTTCTATCTTGGCCGTGAATGCTTCAGGGAGGTTCCACTTCGATGCGGTCGTCCCCGTGGCGGACGGTTTGATGGTCAGCGATCCAAGCGCCGTTGGCGCAATTGCGAGATTTACTCTAGCACAACCCTTTAAGATGACATCCACACCCGTGAGGTTGCTGGCAGTTTCAACAAGACCAAGCGTGACGCCGTCAGCAATGAGCGTTCCAGTCGTAGTGGTTCCGTTGGCTGTGTTAGCGTTGACGATCGGGAAGTAGCCCGCGCCAGAAACCGTAAGCGTGTGCCCGCCGAGCGCAAGCACTGTGGCGGCATGGCCGGAGTTGACGAGTCCCCAGCCGTTGGTAGAAGCCTCGGCTTTCACCATGGCGTCTGCGGAAAGCGTGAGCGAAGCGGTCTGTCGGCTGCCCTGGCCCATCTCCGCACCGGAATTGAAAACAGCTCCTTTGTAAACGCCATCCCTCATCACGCCTTTGCCGGCAATTGTGATCGAGTAGCATGTGTCCTTCGTGTTGGCAAGGTCAAGGCTTCCGCCGTCGATAACGACAATCCGCGAAAGGTTGGCAATGGCCTGTCCATAATTGTTTTTGCCAAAACCAGTTGCTGTCGTAGTACTCGCGATGCTTCCGGAATTGACGGTCAAGCCGCCGGTAAAAGTATTGATGCCGGCAAACACAACGTCACCGGACGTCTCTACGGCGCCCGAGCCGGAGATTACCGCGCTTTCGGTTATGACGCCGCTAAGCTTGAGCACCGTGCCGGAATCAAGGTTGATTTCCGTTGCCGTTACCGCCGGGGACGCCGTCTTGCGAAGTGTCGCACCGTTCTTGAGGTATATGTTGGCAGTTTCAAACGTCGATCCCGAGGTGGAGGTGAATGCGACTTCTCCGTTCCCGGAAATGGTAACCTTGCCTAGCAAATAGTTGCCCGAAAGCCGTATGTCCGCATCTCCCGAAAGCTCAATGATAGCATCGCCGTGCGCATTGGGCATCGTGGAGTCAACCCAGTTCGAGGCTGTGTCAAATTCAGTTGTGCCGCTTGCCAGGAGGGTCGGGACTGGGGGCGAGATGGTCAGCGTTCCGTTGGAGTAAGCGATGCGTGGATTTTCAACCTTATTGCCGTTTGCATCGTAAAGTACAACATTGGCGGGCTGCGCACTTGCAGAAAGTTCAACGACATCGGAGGAGGTTTGCAACCGCACGACGAGTGTTCCGCCGTTGGCAATTGTCAGCTCCCCTGTCGGGCGGTTGACGCCGAGATTGAGCGTAACGCCCGCGCCAACGGAAATCGCGCCAGACGAAGAAAGTGTGCCAGAAGCGGTCACCACGACGTCTTCCGAAGCGTCTTCGTCCTTGTTGAAGGACATGGCTCCGTCAAGCGTCAAAGCGGTGGTGACGGTGAGATCCCCAGTAAGGGAAGCACTTGCTCCGGCTCCGAACGCAAGATTTGCCGTTTCGCCTGCTCCTACAAACAAGGTATTTACCTTGAAGGCCCTGGCTGTCGTCAATGTTCCGCCGAGCAGTTTAAGCGTTCCCATCGGAACGGTGCGGTCTGTGCCATTTGCAAGACTCGCGCCATCATGCAGGATCACAGTCGTGTTGCCACCGTTATTATTGAGGTTGTTAAAGGAATTCACGCTCATAGCGCAATCATACACTTCAATGGTTCCTGTGCCAGGTGTATTCATGTTGTTGCATGTCAAGGAACCCCCGCCGATTTTGGTCAGTGTATACCCTTGAAGATAGCAATAGTAGGCAGTGTTTAGCGAATATTGCCCAACCTTAAGTTCATAGGCGCCGCCAATGGTTGCATTTGCCGTGAGGTACAGCCCGCCGAGAATCGCGCTGCCAACACCAGATGAGGACGTAAGCGCCCAAGGCCAGTTGCCTGCGCCTGCGCCAGCCAAATACACCTTGGTTGCGGCGTTTATGTCAAGTCCATTCATGTCGAACGTCGCGCCGTTCTCGACAGCAATCATCGACGTTGCGCCGAGGACGGCAGGAGATCCCTGCTGGAACACACCGCCTTTGATCGTGGTTTTGATTGCAGTAAGGGAGCCGTTGTCATTTGTAGCGACGTTAACGACGACATTTTCACTACCGCTAACCTTAAGGTCAGCAAGCGACACGTCTGTGTCGACGGTAAGCTCGGTGGAGGCCGTTGCAACGATTTCGACAAAACCCGAAGTTGGCGCAGCTACAGTATTGCCTTCGAGAGTCCAAGAACCGCTACTCCATGTCGTTGCAGTGCCGTTGAGTGTCAGCGTGTAGGTGCGGATATTGTCTGGCGTGCCAGGAGGCATGATCTGGAATGCCGCGATGCCGCCGCGATTGTTACCGTCACGCGCAGTGCCGTAGATTGTCAATGGACCAGACAGGTTGTTAATGCGCAAGGCATTCACGCCGTAGACAGGAATCGAAATTGCGGCTTTGCCCCACGTAGCGTTTCCTTCTACAACCATACCAGTCCCCGAATCCCACGTATAGGTTTTCCCGTTGACTGTCTTCGCAAGAAAGGCACCGGGATTGCTGTCGGACGAGCAATAGACGACAACATCATATGTTGCATATGGCACGTTGGAAAGCTTCACAGTTGCTCCGTTGCCACCGTTGGCGCCATCGTCGAGGTAACCGCTGATGATTGTGCTACCGGCGCAAGCCCAAGTGTTTGCCGATGTCCATGTCAAAGTCGAGAGACCGTCGGCAAACATCGCCGTAGAGTTGCCATTGGCCGAATTGTTGTCATGAATCCAATTTTCGCCAGCCACAAGCGCACCAGAAACATCGCTGCCACTTGCACTCCTAAAATTGAATCCGACAACGCCCGGTGTAAGCCACGAACGAATTAGGCCGCCCTGAACGCCCGAGAAGTCGACGGACGAAAGATATGAAGCATCAGGCTGCGACTCAGCGTAAAGCGTAATCGTGCCAGCGCTGGTGACGGAAAGGATTTTTTCACTGAACGCCGCATTGACCGTGATTGTCACGCCGTTCGCAACTGAAACGGTAGCAACCTTGTAATTAGTGGAATCGAACTGGGCGTTAATATCCGAAACGGAGGCGGCTGAGTTTACCGTGATTTGCTGAATTTGACTCGGCCAGATATAACTATTCATTTCATTGACGCCAAGAACGCTATTGAAAACGGCGAGTCCCGTAATAGTCATGCCTTGCGCTGCTTCTGCACCAGAGACATTGCTACCTCTGCAGGATCCTCCAATAGCGAAACCATATATGTCGCCAGCTTTCAGCCCAGAAGCATTCCACAAGGCGGTAGTCGGCAAATCGTCGCCAACACCTGCCGCATAAACGGAAACACCAGAACTGCCCTTGTCATAAACAAACGCAAGCGTGCCAGCCGTGGGAACCGTGCCTGAACTTTCGGAACCATAGTCATTATCACCACTTTCAGAGTTGGCTAGGTTCCACAGTCCCAAGACTTTCCCACTAGTCAACAGTCTAACGCCGCACCTGTTGTAGTTATAGTTAGAATTTGCCGTTGTGGCAAACAATACGCGCTTGTTGCTTGCGGAAGCACTCAGGTTCGAATATTTGACCAAAACCGTAAAATAACCGCTTGCCGCACTACAATCAAACATAAGGCCTTGATTTGCGCGATCAATGGTGACAGAACTATTGCCATCGCCATGCGTCTGATTCCAGTCTGTAAGCGTGTAGCCCGTAAACTTGGTCAGGTCGTTGAAGTCGCCGTCCCACACGGCGGCAGGGGTCGCGGCATGTGAAAGCAATGTTGTAACTGCCGTAGCGACGGCAGCAAAGAGCGCGAGCGCGCGCGTGGGGAATGTGGACTTCATAGGGTCTCCTTCAGGGGTTTGTGGATTTTTTTTCATTTGGCCTTGAGTGCATTATACCATAAAAGATCGTGTTTGTGTGATTTATTTCTGGCCTGAAGCCGCGGGGTATGACGCGGACGACAAATTTTTGGTATAATACACCAACCATATGGCAGAGAACACGGCAGTTTACCCCGGGACATTCGACCCGATGACGCTTGGCCACTTCGACTTGATACGAAGGGGCGCGAAGCTCTACGACCGCCTTATCGTGGCCGTCGCGCAGACGAGCACGAAGCAGGGCGCCAAGTTTTCGGCGGAGGAGCGGCTCGACATGATCCGCGAGGACGTCAAGAACGCGAAGCTCGACAATGTGACCGTCAAGATGCTCGACGGGCTTCTCGTCGATTTCTGCCGCCGCGAGGGGGCGAAGGTCGTGATAAGGGGGGTCAGGGTCTATTCCGATTTCGAGTACGAGTTCCAGATGGCGCTCACGAACCGCCGCATGGCCCCCGAGATCGAGACCTTGTTCATGATGCCCAGCGAGAGCCTTGCGTACGTTACGGCCTCGACTGTGAGGGAGATTTCCGCGTATGGCGGCGACACGGCCCCGTTCGTGACGCCAGCCGTGCAGAAGAGGCTTGTTGATGCAAATGGCAGATGACGTCCAGAATGCCCTGAAGATTGACGTAGCAAGGCTTGACCCGGACGGCGAGCGGCTGGAGGGCGAGGTCTATTGCGTCGATCTCGACGAGGAGTTCGTGAAGCCTTTCGGCGGCGTTCGCTACAGCCTGAAGGCCGAAATAGCGGGCGACGAGCTGCTTGTCAGGGGGAGCCTTGAGCAGGATTTCGATCTCGTCTGCTCGCGTTGCGGGGCCGATTTCGACGACACCGTGAAGGTTCCAGACTACACTTTTTCGTGCGAAATAGGCGAGAAGACCAGCGAGGTCGATTTGACGGAAGACGTAAGAGAGAGTATAATACTCGCCCTACCGACTTATCCGGTCTGCAGCGAGTCCTGTCCGGGGGTCGAGCAGAAGGTTGAAATGCCCTGCGACGGCCGGTGGGATGTGCTCGACAAGTTGAAGAACAAGAAGGAGGAATAAAAACATGGCAAGTCCCAAGAACCGCGTATCCAAGCGCCGTAAACGTGAGCGCGTCGCTTCCCTCGAGAAGCCCATCATCGCCCAGGTCGGCGTGTGCCCCGCGTGCGGAGCGACTGTGCGCTCCCACCGTGCGTGCCCCAAGTGCGGTACGTACAAAGGGCGCAAGGTCGCGGCGGCCAAGTAGCATTTTTCCCGATAAGGGAGACGACCGATGGTAAGGGTCGCACTGGATGCAATGGGGGGCGACAACGCCCCTGAGCAGATAGTCGTCGGGGCCGTGGAGGCCGCCGTCGGCATTCCTGACGTCAAGATCCTGCTAGTCGGGCAGCTTGCCCAGATTCAGCAGGAGCTTGACAGGCTTGAGCCTGGTCTCAAGGCGGATTCGCGCCGCGCGATAGAGACGGGGCTCCTGGAGATAATCCACGCCCCTGACATCGCGGAGATGGACGAGTCGCCGGTGGATGCAGTCAGGAAGAAGAAAGACTGCTCGATAAACGTCGCAATGCGCCTCGTGAAGGAGGGCAGGGCCGATGTCTTCGTTTCGGCGGGCAATTCCGGCGCGGTCGCGACGAGCGCGATACTCACGCTCGGGAGGATTCCGGGCGTGAAGCGCCCGGCGATTGCGACAGTGCTGCCCAACAGGAATCCGAAGCGCCCGCTGCTCATCCTCGACGCCGGCGCCAACATGGACTGCCACCCGGAGTGGCTTGTCCAGTTCGCGATCATGGGCAACGCCTATTCAAAGGCCGTCCTCAAGCGCGGCGTCCCAGCCATTGGGCTTGTGTCCGTCGGCACGGAGGACTGCAAGGGCAACGAGATGACGAAGGCGACCTTCCCCATGCTGAAGGGCGTGAAGGACATAAACTTCGTCGGCAACATCGAAGGCAAGGATCTTTTCAAGGGCCATATAGACGTAGCCGTGTGCGACGGCTTCGTTGGCAACGTCGTCCTCAAGACGGTAGAGTCGTTTGCCAAGGCCAGCGGGTACTGGCTTAAGAAGGAATGTTTCAAGGGTCCGCTCCGTGTTCTTGGCGCTTTGCTGCTCAAGGGCGCGTTCCACTCTTTGAAGAGGCAGCTTGACCCGGAGGTTTACGGCGGAGCGCCGCTTCTTGGCGTGCCGGGCACCGTCCTCATCGGGCACGGAAGCTCGTCGCACAAGGCGATCTACTACGCCGTCAAGGCGGGCGTCGCCGCGGCGACCAACGACGTAACCGGCCTTATAGCAAAGGCGATCGCCGAGCATGCCGAGGATCAGAAGCAGCAATGAGCGAATATAACTTCTCCGCCATCGAGAAGAAGTGGCAGGAATATTGGCTGCGCAACAGGACGTTCAAGACGGACTCCGGCGCAGAGGGCGAGAAATTCTACTGTCTTGACATGTTCCCCTATCCTTCGGGGGCGGGGCTTCACGTCGGCCACCCCGAGGGCTACACGGCGACGGACATCCTCTGCCGCTACAAGCGCATGAAGGGGTTCAACGTCCTTCACCCGATGGGGTGGGACGCTTTCGGCCTGCCCGCCGAGCAGTATGCGGTTGAGACGGGGACACACCCCGCAGTTACCACCAAGAAGAACGTCGACCGCTTCCGCGAGCAGATACGGGCGCTTGGTTTTTCCTACGACTGGGACCGCGAGGTCAACACGACCGACCCCGGCTACTATCGCTGGACGCAGTGGATATTCGAGCAGCTCTACAAGAAGGGCCTTGCGTACGTCGCCGAGGTGCCGGTAAACTGGTGCCCGGCCCTCGGGACGGTCCTTGCGAACGAGGAGGTCGTCGACGGCAAGTCCGAGCGCGGCAACCATCCTGTCGTTCGCAAGCCGATGCGGCAGTGGATGCTGAAGATCACGGAATATGCCGAAAGGCTCCTTGCCGACCTCGACGGCCTCGACTGGCCGGAGGGCATCAAGGAGATGCAGCGCAACTGGATTGGGAAGTCTCAGGGCGCGCTCGTCGATTTTGGGGTTGCAACGGACGGGGCCTCACCCCTGCTAGGGCATCCGCTTCGCGGACAGCCTGCGGCTGGGGGATACGGCGGCCCCGCACCCCTGCCCAAGGAGGTTGTTACAGTCTATACCACCCGCTGCGACACGCTCTTCGGCGCGACATACATGGTTCTATCGCCCGAGCACAAGCTCGTTGCGAAGTGGCTTGAAGAGGGTCGCCTCGCCAACGCCGACGAGGTTGTTGCCTACCAGAAGAAGGCCGCGTCGAAGTCGGACATTGAGCGCACAGAGCTCAACAAGGAGAAGACGGGCGTCAGGCTTGAGGGCGTCGCGGGGATAAACCCAGTCAACGACGAGTCGATACCGATTTTCATTTCAGACTACGTGCTTGCGACTTACGGCACGGGCGCGATCATGGCCGTTCCCGCCCACGACGAGCGCGACTTCGACTTTGCGAAGGTGTTTAACCTTCCAATTTACCAGGTGGTTGCGAAGGCTGATGCAACGGACGGGGCCTCACCCCTGCTAGGGCATCCGCTTCGCGGACAGCCTGCGGCTGGGGGATACGGCGGCCCCGCACCCCTGCCCAAGGAGGGAAGAGTTCCTTATTTGGGCGAGGCCGCCTTTACCGACATCGCTGATGGCGTGATGGTGAACTCTGGCTTCATCACCGGGCTTTCCGTCAAGGACGCCCAGAAGAAGATGATCGCATGGCTTGAGGAGAAGGGCGTAGGCAAGGCGAAGACGCAGTACAAGCTTCGCGACTGGCTCTTTTCTCGCCAGAGATATTGGGGTGAGCCTTTCCCCGTCATACACTGGGAGGACGGGACGAACAGCCTCGTCCCCGAGGAGGACCTGCCGCTTACGCTTCCTGAGCTTGAGGACTACAAGCCTACGGGAACCGGCGAGCCGCCTCTTGCGAAAGCGACCGAGTGGGTTAACGTAGTTGATCCGAAGACGGGCAGGCGCGGCGTTCGCGAGACGAACACGATGCCGCAGTGGGCTGGCTCCTGCTGGTACTACCTAAGATACATCGACCCTTGCAACGACAAGGCCTTCGCCGATCCGGAGCTGCTCAAGAAGTGGCTTCCCGTTGATCTCTACGTCGGCGGCGCGGAGCATGCGGTGCTACACCTCCTCTACGCCCGTTTCTGGCACAAGGTTCTTTTTGACCTCGGGCTTGTCCCGACGAGCGAGCCTTTTCAGAGGCTTGTCAACCAGGGCATGATACTCGGCCTTGCCTACAAGAACTCGCGCGGGGTGCTCATCCCCACCGACCACGTAAGCTGGAAGGACGGCAAGCCGTTTGGCCCGAAGAACTGGGGCCTCGACGGCGCAGACTTGTCCGAGGAAGAGGAGCTCGTGGAGTTTCCGGCGAAGATGTCGAAGTCGCTCAAGAACGTTGTCAATCCCGACGACGTTATCCGCGACTACGGAGCCGATTCGCTGCGCCTCTACGAAATGTTCATGGGGCCGCTACAGGCGGTGAAGCCGTGGTCGACGAAGGGCGCTTGAGGAAGCGATACACTC
>Ga0265300_10002023_pt1 | contig 18091 bp, 20 predicted proteins | sample AusTroGonzalo_MG_FD_193482 | JGI IMG/M metagenome (GOLD analysis project Ga0265300, IMG submission 193482) | Bovine rumen microbial communities from tropical cattle in Woodstock, Queensland, Australia - Gonzalo_03 | ecosystem: Host-associated > Mammals > Digestive system > Stomach > Rumen ...
TGGTGGAGGATTGCCACAAAGGACAGGAGATACAGGAGGGGTAGGTGGGGGATTGCCACAAAGAGCAGGAGGTTCAGAAGTTGGGAGACGCGGACGAGCAAGGTTTCTTGACTCAAACTTGAGCGAGCCAAAGTTTATCAGCATGCCATAGTCGATCTTCATGGCGGAAAGGTAGTTGATTGTCTGTGCTATGTGTACATTCTGAAGTGCGGACACTGCTTTCAGTTCTATCACGATGCCATCAACAAGCATGTTAACAATGTAATCACCAAGGAGATAGCCGTCTTCATCGCACACCTTGATTGGTACTTGTGTCTGGACATTGAAACTGGCTTTTGAAAGCCTATGGGCAAGCCCGTTTTCATAGACTTTCTCAAGATAGCCAATCCCAAGATAGACATGAAGATCATACGCGATTTGCCGTATCGCGTCGCACTTCGCGTTTGATTCTTCTTCTGTCATTTCTCTCCTGCCTCTCCTGTTCTTTGTGGCTTACAACCACCCCAACTCCACTCTCCTGCTCCTCCTGTCCTTTGTGGCTGAAACCTACCCACCTCTCCTCTCTTACATCTCCTGTCCTTTGTGGCTTAAAACCTATCCCAACACTCCTCTCCTGTCCTTTGTGGCTCAAAACCTATCCCCAACCCTCCTCTCCTGCTTCTCCTGCTCTTTGTGGCTCAAAACCTATCCCAACACTCCACTCCTGTTTCTCCTGTCCTTTGTGGCTGAAACCTACCCACCTCTCCTCTCTTACATCTCCTGTCCTTTGTGGCTTACAACCCACCCAACTCTCCACTCCTGTCTCTCCTGCTCTTTGTGGCTTAAAACCTATCCCAACACTCCTCTCCTGTCACTCCTGTCCTTTGTGGCTTAAAACCTATCCCAACACTCCTCTCCTGTCACTCCTGTCCTTTGTGGCTTAAAACCTATCCCAACCCTCCTCTCCTGCTTCTCCTGCTCTTTGTGGCTTAAAACCTACCCTCCTGAAAGCTGCCTGTAGCACTCGTACGCGGCGATGGAGACGGCGTTTGCAAGGTTGATGCTTCGTGCGTGTTCGCCGGGCATGGGAATTTTGAAAAGCGATTCCTTGTAGCGGTCGTAGAAGTCCTTTGGAAGTCCAGACGATTCGTTGCCGAAGACAAGCGCGTCGCCTTCGGAAAAGCGGCACTCGTAAAGTGATTTCTCGCCGTGCGTCGAGAGGAAGAATATGCGCTTTGGCTTTGCCGCCTCAAGATACTCTTCCCAAGTGTCGTGAAGCGTTACGTCGAGATGTGGCCAGTAGTCGAGTCCTGCCCGGGCTATGTATCTGTCGTCGAGGGCGAAGCCGAGAGGCCGGACTAGATGGAGCGGCACTCCCAGCCCCACGCAAAGCCGACCTATCGCGCCCGTGTTGTGCGGAATTTCAGGGCGAAGAAGGACTATTGAAAAACTGTGCTTCATAGTGGCTCAAACCGTTTCATTGTCTTTCCGTCGCGCTCGATTGTCTCGAAGAACAACTTTGCAGGGCGCACCCACAGACCGTGTTCGCCGTATAGTGCGCGATAGACAACCATCTCCTCCTGCGTCTCTGTGTGCTTCGCAAATCCCTCGAGACGATAGAGGTTCCCCTTGAAGTGCCGAAACTCGCGGCCGATCAACTTTTCTTGTTCTTCTGTCATTTTTGTGTCCCTCCAGCTGGGTCTGTGAGCCCTGGGATGGCGCCGCCGGCGACCATCCAGAAATAGAGACTCGCGACGCTGCCGCATGGCGAGAGGCGACGACGATACTTCGCAAAAAGCTTCTTGGTAATCTTGCGATGCCGATAGACCATCCGCATCCCGCGATGGATTCCAAGGTCGCCATAGCTCAGGATATCAGGACGCTGCAAGGTGAAGAGCAAGAGCATTTCTGCCGTCCACACGCCGATGCCGCGCAGCGACGAGAGCGCGGCGATTACCTCCGCGTCCGGCATCTTGGCGACTGCGCCAAGGTCGAGCTCGCCCGACACGACCTTGGCGGCGAAATCCTTGATGTATTCCGCTTTGCGCTGCGAAACGCCGCAAGTGCGAAATTCCTCTATGTCGGTTTTTGCAACGGCCTTCGGCGTAATTTCCCCGAGTAGTTCCACGACTCTTGCGAGAATCGACTCCGCCGCCTTGCCGGAAATCTGCTGCGAGATGATGTTCTGAACAATTGCCGAAAAGAGATCGGGCTCGACCATCCAGCTGATGCGCCCTATCTGGTCGATGACCTCCCCAAGCCGCCTATCCCGCGACTTGAGATACTCCATCTCCTTCTTGCCGTATCTGAAGTTCATAACACTGCCTTGTTCTTGCCTTGCCTTGACGTTTCCTTTGGTATCATTCGTCTTTCTCTGGTTCCGTGGACGAAGGCAATTCAAGATACTCCTCGAATGTTCGTTGAAGTACATCCTTTGGAATAAGCAGTCGCTTGTACTGCGCCACCATGACCGGGCTCATCGCCCGCGACATGGCATACTCAACCACAATACGGTTCGCGTCGCGGCAAAGGATTATACCAATGGACGGATTTTCGTTTCCCCTGTTACTTTTTCCATTTTGCAATTGGAAAAAGTTGTCTGGCGCAGGCAATTGCTTTTGATACCGATAAGTCAAGGACAAGAACGGTTCATCTGAGAAAAGATCATACACCCTCGCCATGTTGTAGAGATTGCTTTTCCCATACCCACGCAACTCGGGCTTGTTGCGCTTGATGTAGTCGGCGAGCCGTCCGACAACGGCGGTACTCCAGCTGCCGGAATGGATGCGCGGCGACAGGAACGCGCCTATCTCCCAATAGGTGAGCAGGCTTTCGACGTTGACTGACATCAACGCCCGCGAGCGGTGCGTCGTAATGATGTCCAAACGGCCACTTCGCAGTGCTCGTGCGCTCGCTCGCCATGCTCGCTGCGCGGCTACCCTTCGAGACGCTAAGCGTTTCTGCGGCGCATTCTCGTTTATCATGACGGCGGTGATGTTCTCCATGGTGAAATGGTTTATCCCAACCTCCTTTCTAAACCCCTCGAATCCGAGGGGGCTGAAATCTGGGTTATAAAGCTCTTCCCAGAGGCCAAGATGCGCGAGCGTCATGCGATTGCGCATCCAGTTGCTTATAGTTTGCTGCGCATCCTCCGACTTTAATTTCGCCATGTCGGTAAGGCAGACATAATCCTTGCCGCCAATCTTGATTACGCGCACAAGCTTTCCGCGCACATCTAGTTCATTTGTCTTCTTCACTGCGACAAGACCTTTCTCATGCTTTGTTGTTCAACCATTTTATTTTCCAATCAACTGTGCATTATTCGTGTACGGGGAAGTCGAAATAGGTGTCGGGGTATGGTTCGTTCGCCAGCGTGAAGTGCCACCACTCCTCCGCTATCGGCTTGAAGCCATGGGAGACCATGATTTCCCTGAGTAGCATGCGGTTCTTGAACTGCGCGGCAGATATGCCGCGGTAGTCGGGATGCGACTCCACGCCGAACCAATCGAAGGTGCCGCCCATGTCAACTTCCTTGCCGGTCTTCATGTCGAAGAGCGTGAGATCGACCGTGCTGCCGCGACTGTGCCCCGAGCGCTCTGCGATATAGCCCAGCTTGAAAAGGACGGACTTGTCGAGGTTCGGGTAGAAGGGTGCTTTCATTCGCGTGTCGCAAATGTCGTCCGCCCACCGCACGAAGTGCGCGACAGCCCGCTGTGGACGGTAGGCGTCGTATATCTTCAGCCGGTAGCCGCGCCGGACGCAGTCGTCGCTCGCCGCCTTCAGCGCCTTTGCCGCTTCCTTCGAGAGAAGCGCGCACGGTTGCTCGTATCCATCGATCCGCTCGCCCACGAAGTTGTAGGTCGAGTAGTATCTAATCTCCAAGATTGCGTCCGGTACGGCCTCTGCGAGCGTAACAAATCCGCCGTGCGGCGTGTGCAGACTCGCACATCCCACAAGCAATGCCGCACCGATGGCGGCAAAAGCCACTGTAGCGATCTGGGCAAGGACAGTTTTTCTTTTCATTTTTTAGTCCAACCTCCAATCACAGTTGCCTTAGATTCACAACGACGATTTCGGGATGGTTAAAGAATCGCGGCAGAGGCGTCGATTCTCGTGCGAGGCCGCGCGAAACGACCATTGTCATATTGCCCCCGATTTGATAGGCGCCGCCCGCGCGCTTCGGGAAGAGGGGTCTGTCCCCCATGGACGGGCCTCCCGACGAGGGGCCGCAAACGCCAAGGCCCGTTCCCGGTATGCCCCATTGCCCGCCGTGGAGGTGCCCGGAGAAGACGAGTTCGAAGTTGTATTTCGCGTATTCGCCCGAGTATTCTGGGCGATGCGAGAGAAGAATCTTGAGGCGTGGGGAGTCGGCCGTCTTGGCAGCGACGGCGGCGAGCTGGCCGAGCCATGCGTCGTCCGACATGTATGTTGGATCGTCGATGCCGCATATGTCTATTTCTACGCCATTCGCCCGAATGGTCTTCACATTTCCTTCCAGCACTGTGACGCCGGCCGAAACAAGAGCGTTTTTCATTTCAGGTATGCGCTCGCTCCAGTGCTCGTGGTTACCAAAGACGTAGAAGCAGGGGGTGTCCTTCGCTATCGCGGAAAAGAATTCCTTGGCGTTGTCATCCGGAAGGCGGTCGTCGAAAATGTCGCCTACGAGAAGGACTATGTCAGGCTTCTGCGCTTGAACGGACTTTACCAAAGCCTTCTGTCCGGCACCATAGCGGCAGGAATGCAAATCAGAAATCACGACGAGGCGGAGGCCGTCCGCAGGAATCTTCTCGCCTGGAACTGAAAGGTCGTAATGCGTAACACATGGCAATTCATACCATACGCCTGCAGCCGAGAGCAATGACATCATTATGACGGCGCTCTTGCGAATGCGTTCGCCAAAGCGCCCGAAGCGACGCCATAGCGAGGTTCGCTTGGAAATGACTGACAGGAACACTACATGCGCAATATAAAACGGGATGACGGCGGCAAGCCCGTAGAGCGAAGAAGGCTCTGGAAGAAATCCTGTCGTGCAGCCAGCGGCAAGCAGATAGGGCCCGAAGAAAAGCATAAGCGACGCTGCAGAAGCCAAGGGCGCGACAACGTCGTATTGCGCGACCTCCGGCGGCACCAATGCAAATGCCGCCGATAGCGACACGAGATAGGCAATGCCGATTATGGCAAGGCGGGAATTGGAAAAGTTCGTTCTCATCCCCAATTTGTCATTTTGCCTCTTTGTCCTTTACCCAGACATGAGACCCGGCGCCACCGACTTCAAAGCGCGAGATGGAGCGGAGCATCTTGGAAAGCTGCGAATAGCCGTAGTTTCGGCTGTCGAAGTCAGGCCGTTTCTTGCTGATCATGGATCCCAAAGACGAAAGCTGGCTTTGCCCACTCTCCCCGGAAGACTCCAAGATGCACTGGGAAAGGAACCTGATGGTCTTGGCAGACACCGGTTTCTTCTGCTGCTGTTGCGCCTGCGTGGGCGCAGATGTATTGGCATTTGGCTTTGCCTCGGGCTGGGCGTCCGTAAGGATCTCGACGTAGATGAACTTGTCGCAGGCTGTGATAAACGGACGCGGCGTTTTCTTCTCGCCGATACCGTAAACCTTCTTGCCGGACTCGCGCAGGCGCAGTGCGAGCGGGGTGAAGTCGCTATCGCTGGAGACGATGACAAAACCCTCCACCTTGTCGTCGTGGAGTATGTCCATCGCCTCGATTATGAGCGCCGCGTCGGTTGCGTTCTTGCCCGTCGTATAGGCGTACTGCTGAACGGGGACTGCGCCGATTTCCAGAAGAACGTCCTTCCATCCGGACAGCTTCGCCCAGTCGCCGTACGCATGCTTTATCGTCGGCACGCCGTACTTGGCTACTTCGTCCATAATCAACTTTAGCTTGCCTTGTGACGCATTGTCCGCGTCGATCAAGACTGCCAGCCGCTGTTCGTTCTGTACTGTCATGTGGTTTTAATCCTTTCTCTGCTCTTTGTGGCTTACAGCCCACCCAACTCTCCACTCCTGTCTCTCCTGCTCTTTGTGGCATACAACCCACCCAACTCTCCACTCCTGTCTCTCCTGTCCTTTGTGGCATACAACCCACCCAACTCTCCACTCCTGTCTCTCCTGCTCTTTGTGGCTCAAAAACGACTCCATCCCGTCCAATAAGCACAGCCTTTGCGCTGTTCATTTCCCGGTTTCTTGCGTCATTACATGTTCGCGGATCCAGGCGAGGAGTTCGTCGTAGCCCATGGAGCCGTCGGCGAGCGACAGACCGGCGTGGACAATCTCTTCGTCGGTGCATTGGAGCCGAATCCCGTTCACTTCAAGAAATGTCAGCATCACATACATGCCGATTCTCTTGTTCCCGTCAAGGAACGCATGGTTCGAGACGAGCGACGCGCCGATGCGAGCCGCTTTTTCTTCTTTCGTCGGGTAGAGCTCTTTTCCGCCGAATGTGGCAAACGCGCTTTCAAGGGCTGATTCGAGAAGCCCCTCGTCGCGAAGCCCTACGCTGCCGCCTGTTTCCGAGGCGATGTATTGATGGAGCAGTAGAACCTTGTCTTTGGAGAACTTCGTCATTTTGCCAACTCCAGAAATGCGGCCTTGTGTCGCTTCATGATACGCTTTGCGACAACATCAATCCTCTCGTCCTCGGTGAGATCGAGATATCCGCCGTCGTCAAGGTCGATGAGAACGTATTTGGGGCGGTTGTTCTTGAATATCACGGACTTGCCGTCCCTTTCCGTCTGCCGAGCGACTGCGGAGAAGTTTTGATTCGCCGCAGTCATGGTGACAATCTTGTCGGTGTCAATATACATTATAAATATCCTATCTATGAGTCTCGACGGATATTATAGGATATTTTTATCCTACATGTCAACGGACATCACACAGCTCAAACCGTTTCATTGTCTTTCCGTCGCGCTCGATTGTCTCGAAGAACATCTTTGCAGGGCGCACCCACAGGCCGTGTTCACCATATAGCGCGCGATAGACAACCATTTCCTCAAGCGTCTCGGAATCCTTGGCGAATCCCTCAAGGCAATAGTGATTCCCCTTGAAGTGCCGGAACTCGCGGCCGATTAGTTTCTCTTGTTCTTCGTTCATTTCTGCGTTTGCCTGAGTCCTTTCAAAACAGGTCGCTATGAGAGCCCGTGCGGGTTAGGGAGAGAACGAGTTTTTCGTCAAATATACGATAGATGAGAAGCCAGTCGGGTGTGATATGGCATTCGCGGAATCCTGCCCAGTTGTTATGGAGTGGGTGGTCTTGGTTCTTCGGTGAAAGGGCTTCGCGCCGCGAAAGTTTCCCAATGATATCATCCAAGAGTGAAATGTCGAGATTGCGTTTCATGGCGCGTTTATAGTCGCGCTTAAAGACGCTCGTCCATTCGACATTGAGTGGCAGTTCGCCACTCACCGTTTCAACTCCTCAAGTGCTCCTGCCAAGGGTAGTCCGCGTCGATTGGGGTCTCGACCGATTTCCTCTGTCTCGCGCAAGGCCGCAAGAGTGTCAGGATTGTAATTCTCGAAGCGGACGTCAAACGGCAGGCCGCCAACGGCAATAGCTTTCTTTAGGAATATCTGTATGGCTGTCGTAAGATTCATGCCAAGCGCACGAAACAGGTCTTCGCTTTGCGCTTTCAGCTCACTATTCATGCGAATACTGAAGTTTACTCCAGTGGGTACTGTTTTTTCTAAGGTCGCTACCATGTCATTCCTTTCCTATGGTGATGCACAGTGTACTAAATTCTCATTGTGGTGTCAATGTATTATACATGTTGTTTAGCGCATCGCAATGAGATATTCAATCTCTTTGTTACTGTATTTGAAGTTCATGCTTTTCGCTGCAATGTTTTTATCATGCTCTTTGCTTAACCTTGAGTTGAGGAAGGTATTTTTAATTTGTATCAATCTCTTGACCGCAATTAAAGCAAAGAATCGGCAAGCGTTTCGCAATTCGCTTGGCACAATTGCGGCCTGCGGCGTCGCGTCCTGACCATTTTGACATGGCTGACTTTCCGCAATGCGGGCAAGAAGAATAGCTATAGGTTTTTAAGCTCGTGCATGCTACAATAAGTCCAGCAATGCAAACAACCAAACTGCCGTTGTTGCTCGAATTGCGAAGAGCAGACAAAACGATATTTGCAATAGCCAAAACAATTAGCACTATCGCCCACGCCACCTGACAGCGACGCCATTTCCTGAACTTTTCGAAATCGGTTTTCATAACTCATCTTACCTCTCCTGTATCTCCTGTTCTTTGTGGCTAAAACCTCCTCGCCCCACCACTCCTGTCACTCCTGCTCTTTGTGGCTAAAACCTCCTCGCCCCACCACTCCTGTCACTCCTGCTCTTTGTGGCTAAAAATGAAGGCTACCGACTATGGCCTCTGCCTTTCTTCTGCCGACTTCATAGACTCTCTGCATCTGGTCCGGATCATGGCAGACGCGCGATATTTCAAGCGGCGCGTCGGGCGCAATGAGAAGCGCCGCGCCGTCGGCAACGCGCGAGTCGATGTAGCGAAGCGTTTCGTTATACCATTCGTGCCGCGTCTTCAGCGCCTTGTAGATGGCAGGATAACGGCGGAGGAACGGCTTTGCAAGACGGTGCTTCCACGAGGGGAATTTTCTGTAGCCGCGAGGGCGAGTAGTGATTACGACGTTGAAGTCGTAGCCAAGCGACACGAAGTAGCGAAGGGGGATTCCGTCGGAAAGGCCGCCGTCGAGATACTCTCCGTCGCCGATTGCGACCGGGCGCGACACGAGCGGCATGGAGGCCGAAGCCTGTATCCACCTGAACGCCTCCGCGTCGGCCTTGTCGAGCCGCTTGTAGGCGGCCTTGCCAGTCGCGCAGTCAGTGGCGACGACGTGGAACTCCATTGGGCTTGCCGCATACGCCGCGGCGTCGAATACGTCAAGCTCCATCGGCAGCTCGCGGTAGCAGAAGTCGGCGTTGAACAAGTCGCCCGTCCTAAAGAGCGACGACCACGAGCAGTAGCGAGGGTCGTGGGCGAAGCGCTTGTTGTAGCGGATTACGCGGCCGATCTGCCCGCTCTTGTAGTTGCACCCGAAGCATGCGCCCGCCGAGACGCCAACGAGCCCGTCGAACTTTACGCCGCGCTCCATGAAGATGTCCAATACGCCAGCCGTGAAGAGCCCGCGCAATCCCCCGCCTTCAAGTACAAGTCCGCGTTTCATCGTGTTTGCCATCCAAGGCTATCTCGCTGTCCTCGCAAGAACATGGTCGCGCCCGTCGGGCGCATATACTCGGTGGATCAACACCCCCGGCTCAACTTCGACGGATTCAACGCGAACCTCCTCGCCCGCAAGTGTCTCGGACTTGAACACGATGTCAAGTTCGCGGCAAGGGCCCGCCGCGACCGGACGGCCCTCCATCAGCCATTCTACATAGTGGACGTTGTTGACGTGCCCGTTCAAGTCGATGTCGCCGCGCCGTGCGCGGAAGGCGAGCGCATCAGGCGATGCAATGCTGCATTCCCAGCGCAGCTTAAGGAAGGGCTCGTCGCCGAAAACCGGCGCTCGGACTGTATTTGCAGCCGCGAACACGGCTTCTGGAATTGCGACAACCTTGCGGGACGCAAGGTCGATTAGCATCCACTCGCTGCTGGCGCGCCCGAGCTCCTCGCCGTCCGCTCCCGTAATGACGAAATCGCGCCATGCGACAATCCGGCGTCCGCCGCGCGGGAACGTGAGCGTCGAGACCGTCTCGCCCCATTTGGGGAAGCGCGACATCTTCACCTTAAGGCGTGTAAGCACCCACGAGATGTTCTCCCCTGCGGACTCAAAGTTCGACTTCGAGAACGTCAGCGCCTCGGCGTTCAGGCTCGCCGCCTCCTGCAGCCAGTTGCAGACCGACGCCATCGTGGCCAAGCCGTCAGGCCCGCACTCATACGTCCTGACCGACCAAGAATACTTTCCGAATGTGTCGCTCATTGCTTTTTCATCAGCTTGAATATCTTGCCGAGGCCCTTGCGGGCGAGGGCGCGAAGCGCGTCGAGCGATTCCTCGGTGAACGGCTTGTGCTCCGCCGTTCCCTGGAGTTCCACGTAGCGGCCGTCGTCCGTCATTACGACGTTCAGGTCGACTTCCGCCGTCGAGTCGTGCGCGTAGTCGAGGTCGAGCGTAGGCACGCCGTCGCATACGCCGACTGACACGGCGGCGATGCGGTGGACGATCGGGCTTTCGGCGAGCGTTCCGTCGGCAAGGAGCTTCGCGACTGCGTCCTCCAGCGCTGCCATCCCGCCGGTGATCGATGCGCAGCGCGTTCCGCCGTCGGCCTGCAGGACGTCGCAGTCGATGGTGATTTGCCTCTCGCCAAGCTTCGACATGTCAACTGCGGCGCGGAGGGAGCGCCCGATGAGGCGCTGTATCTCCGTCGAGCGCGCGTCCATCTTCAGCTTCTTGATGTCGCGGTCCTTGCGTCCGCCGCCCGTGGAAGAGGGCAGCATGGAATACTCGGCCGTCACCCATCCGCGCCCCGTGTCCTTGAGGAAGGGCGGAACCTTTTCCTCCACGCTTGCGGTGCAGAGCACCCAGGTGTCGCCCCACTTTATGAGCACGCTTCCGGCGGCGTGCTTCGTGAAGTTCCTGACGAACTCGATTTTCCTCAGCTGGTCGCTTTTTCGTTTCATGTCCCTCGCGCGTTCCTTTCCTGTTGCCTTCCCTCTCTTCGCCTATTTTGCCCGTATTGTATCAACAAGTTTTCCAGCGTGTCAATCATGAAGTTGCCGCGATGCTTCGCAACCTTCACGGATTTGACGGTGGAGAGAGGCGTTTGGTATAATGCACGTAACAGGAGGGGATGAACGATGTCCAATCGAAAACTTGCAGTGGGATGGTTTGACAACATGCCGTTCCTGCATGTGTGCGCTCCATACGTAGAGAGAATAAAGGAAGTGTTTTTCGCATGGCCTGGCGTAACCGCCTCAAGGCCGATGGACGATTGGACGGCTGAGCGCCAGGCGCGGATAATCGCCGATTTGAAGTGGGCGAGGGAAAACGGCATAGAGCTGGACACGATTTTCAACGCCAACTGCTATGGCGACATCGCGATGACGGAGAAACTGGCCGATTTCGTGACGGAGAAGCTGAACGACATGGATTCGAACGGTCTCTTCCCAGACCACCTGACCACGACGTCTCCCTTCATCGCCAAGGTCGTCCGGCTGCGCTTCCCGTCCATAAAGATACGTTTTAGCATCAACATGGACATTGCAACGCCCATCGCGCTTGGATATGTCGAGGATCTCTTCGACTCCTTCTACGCCGGGCGCAATGCCCATAGGCGGCTAGACTACGTAAAGGAGATGTCTAGCTGGGCCAAGGCCCACGGGAAGGAGATGGGACTTCAGGCGAATCCCGGCTGCCTGCGCAACTGCCCGTTCCATACGTTCCACAACAACCTTCACGGGCACAATCGCGTGGGACAGTCTGCGGCGGCGGAGAAGTTCGGCTTTACCAACTTCCTGTGCCGCACGGTGTTCGAGCGCGGAAAATACGAGGAGTTCCTGCGGGCGATATGGATAAGGCCCGAGGACCTGCCGCTCTACGAGCCTTATGTCAACGTCGTGAAACTCGCGACGAGGCGCCACCCCAACCCCGACAAGATCCTCGCGGCATATGCCACTTGCTCATATGACGGCGACCTCGCGGAGATCATGGATCCCTTCTATCGCTTTCCGATGTCCATAGACAACAAGTCCCTTGGCTCTTCCCCGCTTTGGCCGCAAGTCCGCGACTGCATCAACGCCGACAACTGCCGCAACTGCGGGAAGTGCGCGGAATTGCTCAAGGCAGTTGCAAAAAACCGGGCGGACGCCGGCCATGACATGACCGGCACCTTCAAGGGATTCTTCAAGGGTTAGCCGCGCCGCTGAACGGCGTACGAGGAGGGTGTGGACAAGATGAATGTGAAGCGAATAGTTGTTGGCGCGGTGGCGGGCGTTGCCTGCCTCGCGGCCAGTTATGGCGACACGCGCATCTGCGCGGTCCAGTTGGACCTCGCGCGGCAGAAGGAGTCGCCGTCCTTCGTGTCAAACTACATGAGCCGGGTTCAGTCAGTCGGCTACAATACGATTGTCCTCTATCTCGAAGACCGGGTGAAGACGCCGTCGTATCGGTATCCGTCCGACGCGGACAGCTATTCGCCGGCCGAGATGTCGGCTCTTGTCCAATACGGCATGTCGCTCGGCCTTGACGTCGTGCCGGTCGTTTCGCCGCTTGGCCATACGGAGAGATTTCTTGCGCATCCGGAGATGGCGAAATACGGCGAGCAGTGCGAAGGCGTCGGACGCTGGGGGAAGACGGAGAACCCAGGTTGCTTTTGCCTGGAGAACCCGGAAGCGCGCGCATGGATGGAGAAATACATTTCGGAAGTCGTCTCGGTCTTTCCCGGCAAGAACCTCCACCTCGGCTTTGACGAGACGTGGAACCTCGGCTACTGCACGCGGTGCCGTCCGATTGTCGAGAAGGAGGGCCTCGCCGCCCTTTACATGCGGCACGTGAACTGGGCGCACGGCCTTGCGAATAGACTCGGCAAGCGGATGTGGATGTGGGATGACTACTTCGAGTATTTCGACCCGAAGGTCCTTGAGACGGTGCCGCGGGACATCCTGATGTGCCAGTGGAACTACGACACCGGGATCGAGCGGACGGGGCCGCGCTCGCATTTCGGCGGACGCCTTCGCCGGAACATCCTTGCGACCTACGAGCGACTTGGCTTCGAGTGCCTGGTCTGCCCGTGGTTCGACTATGAGAACGTCCGCACGTTTACGGAATATGCGGCCTCGCACAAGACGGCTGGCTATTTCTTTACTCAGTGGGAGATGGAAACAGACTTCCATTCCATCTTCTTCCCACGAGTCCTGGCGGCCGCCGAACTTTGGTCCGGGGGAGGCAGCGTCGTGCGTGGCGACTGGATCACGAAAGGGCTCAGGCGCTGCTTCCCGTCGTTGGACTCAGAGACGCTTCGGATGCTCGAAGGGCTCATGTTCGACCAGTCGAAGCTGAAGTTCACGACGGTCACGAAGGAGAACATCCTTAACGGAAGGCAAGCGGCTTCCAAGCTGCGCTACTGGCGGACGGCGCTGGAGCTCCTGCGGCGTCACCGGTCGCGTCCTGGCGCGGGCGACGTCCCTTTGGATCCTTTCTCCGAGGCGGCGTTTGTAGAGGACATCGTCGTCAGAACCGAGATGGCCATCCTTTGCGAGGAAACTCGCACTGCCGGGCGCTATCTGCTGATGCCGGATCGCTCGGAGGCCGATTCGTCCGCGGCAAAGGACAGGCTCTTGGAGATCCGGGCGCGGTGGCGAGAGCTGGTGGCGCGGCGAGAGCGCCAGTGGGCCGTGTGGCGGCCTGGGATCAATTCAAAGAAAGAGGCGGCCTATCGGGAACATCTGCCGAAGCTGATAGAGGAGCTTGTTTCGATGCCCTCCGTGGCGGCGGACGACGAGTGGCTGATTGAAGTCGACCTGGCGATGATTGACACGCATGGGCGTCCGCAGTGCAAGGCGGAAGTCCTTGTGAATGGAGAGTGGAAGGCGATTGCCGAAGGCGTCTGGAAGCCCCAGAGGTCGGATGGCCCATATAGCGCAAAGTGCTATCCGGTGAAGCTTGTCGGCGTGCCGACGGCCCTGCGCCTGACCGCAACCGGTTACGGCGATTGCGGCCTCTGCCACGTCTCCTTGCGCAACCGCTTCCATCGTGTCGTGCCGTCGAAGATCGTCTCGACGACGGGACGCGTTCAGGATGCGGAAAACCTGCTCGTCGACGACTTCAGGGGAATGCGGATCGGCTTGCCGGACTGCACTGCGGCATTCTTGAGCCAGGAGCTCTCGCGGGCGACTTCGTCCGTTGAGTGCGAGCTGCGCGACGAGATGTGATCGTCTCGACGTGATTTCGTCAGAAGTCGATGCCGATCGAAAGCCCGTTGGCGTCGGCGCGGAGAGTCTTGATGTCTGGGATCCCGCCGGGGATCTTCTGCGCCACCTTCTCCAGCGCCTGCTTGGGATCCATCGATATCGACGCAATGCTGTCGATGGGGCCCACGGCGACTCCGACTCCCTTCACCTTGTTGGCGAGGATGCCGTTTAGCACCTTCGTCAGGAACTTCTTCGCGAAGAAGCTCTTGACGGCGCCGCCGTAGTTGAGCGACACGATGTCAAGGCGAATGCGCTTCGAGATCGGATCGACCGCCGGACGCACCGAGATGCGCACGTTGCCTGGTTTCAGGAATCCGAGCTTGCTTGCAAGCTTGACGGCCATGCCGCCGTTGGCGGCGAACCGAGACAGGTCAACTCCTTCGAGGCTCACGTCAACGGTGCCGGGGAAGCCTATCCCGCCGGGCCTTGTCGACATGTTTATCGAGGTGAAGCCGAACTTGCCCCTCAGCGCGTTCTCGACGATTCCCTTGTATGCCTCGGGCACGATCGTGAGGGAGGCGTCGCCGCCGCCAATCCCCTCGTTGGCGGGAATGCGGGACCCCGCAAGCGGCTCCGCCTGCGGATTCTGCGCCTGGACATTGTCACCGAACCGGATGATCACTCCATTTTCGGAGAACTTCATGTCGCTCACGTTTGCGCCAAAGGACTCGTTCAGGTTGTAGGCGGTGAGCTTTTCGCTGCCCATGCGGCGCAAGTTCAGCTCGAACCGTCCGAAGTATCCCTCGCTCTTTTCCTGGGCGCTAAGCCCCGCGTCCTTTACGGCGGCTTGATCCGAATCGCTCACGAGGTCAAGTATCTTGAGCGTAGAGGAGACCATTCCCCCGATGTTCTCCTTGTCCGACAATATCTTTCCTATGGTCAGTGAAAGCGTGCCTGTCGCCGGGTTGTATGCGGGCTTCAGGGGGATCGTGATATGGTCGATCTTCTTCTTGAGCAGCAGCGACTTGACGGACTGCAGCTTCCAGTCGCTCGCCGAGTCTTTCATCGTCAGGTCCCTGATGGTCAAGTTCATGAATCCGTCCGCCCCCTTGGTCATAGATACGCCCGAGAAGGAGAACAGGTCCCTGTCGCCGAGCTTGGCGCCGATCAGGTTCTTAAGGAGGACGGAGCTGAGGAACTTGGCGGTGTCAACCCTCACCGTGCCGCGGTTCCCGACTGACGTCGAAACCGTGTCGTTGCGATAGGTTTCGCCGCGCGACGCAAACTCGATCGCGTCGCGGACAAGACTGTCGTTGACTTCGAGCGGCTTGTCTGCGACGTCTGGCGCCAGGATGGCGGCCTGGAGATTCCGAACGTATTCGGAGCTGACTTTCTCCGGGATGCCGTTTTCCCTTATCGTCTTTTCCACCGACGCCACGAAACGGCGGCGGATCTCGTTGCACGCATTGGCGTCGATGTCTTCTTTGGCCGGCATGTCTCCGAACGTTATTCCACTTCCGATAAGCGCCGGCTTGAACACCTTCACGACCGGCGGCTTCGTTGCGTCCTTTTTCAATCCGACAAGGGAGAATAAGGTGCCAAAGAGGCCGCCGGTAGAATTGTTCGCCTCGTCCTTGTTCTTGGAGGATTTCTCGTATTCGGCAAGCTCCTTGTTGTACGCGTCGTTGCCGGCGGTTTTCGCATCGGCAAAGGCCTTCAGGCGGCAGACGCTCGTTTGCGGCTGTGGCTGGTCGTCGCCTGCCTGCGCCACTATGGGGGCTTGCGGCGCCTGCACCGGCCGCTCCTCGTTGACTGGCGGCTCGCTGAAATTCTCGATTGCCTTCATCACGGCCCGGATTCGCCGCGCCGTCAGCGGCTTCTCGTTGCTTCCGCCGAAGTTGGTGAGGACGTCCTTGATGGCCTGTGGAATTCTGTCAGAACCGCCGAAGAGATTCGCCACTTGCCTGTAGAAAATGTCACGCGCATAGGCATTCGCCCGCTTGGATTCTGCGCTGCGCATCAGGGCGCCGACTGAGTCGTCTGTCGCTCTCGCTACGTGGATGCTGCGTCCGTTGCCCAGCGGCACCTGTACGCGGGCGACGCTAGACTTGCGGTTGGCGTTGAACTCGATGTCTGCATACTGCTTGAACTGGCCAAGCACCGTGTTCGGATCTATATTCACTTCTGCCTCCTAATCATTCTTGTATCTGACATGCACGATTGTTTTGGAACACCGCCCCACGGAATAGCCGGCGCGGAGGGCGAGTTCCCTGTCGTCGTCGAAGTCTGCGCCAGGCGTGGTGAGAAGAGGACCTGCGATGCCCGCCGACATTCCGACGTAGATGCACTTCGCCGCCGTCTCGTCGCTCATGTCGCGTCGGCCGCCCGCGAAGCGAAGCGGCGTAGACGGGTTCACAAGACGAAGGATGGCAACGGAATCGACGACGCGCTCTGGGTCTAGTATGCCATTGTCGGCAAGCGGAGTTCCTTCGATCGGGTGCAGCACGTTCACGGGGATAGAGTCGGGTGCGATCTCCTTGAGGGCGAATGCGAACTCGACAAGCTGTTCGTCAGTCTCGCCCATGCCGATGATTCCGCCGCAGCAGATTTGGAAGCCGAGCTTTTTCGCTGCACGGAGCGTTGCAAGCTTGTCGGCCATTGTGTGTGTGGAGCAGAGCGACGGAAAGAGCGACGGCGCGGTTTCGATGTTGCAGTGGACGCGCTGAAGCCCCGCCGCCTTGAGTTTTGTGAGATCGTCTTCGGAGAGGAGCCCGAGTGAAGCGCAGAGCCCGATGTCTGGCGCCGCCTTGCGCATTTTGCGGAGTGCCGCGCAGACGTTCTCGACGTCTTCATGGGACAGGCAGCGTCCGGAAGTGACGATGCCGATGCGGTCCGCACCATTCGCCTCCGCCTCCTTCGCCGCCTTGATGCAGGCCTCCGTGCCGACCCAGCCGTAGGTTTCGCATCCAGTCTTCCAGCGTGCGGACTGCGCACACCACTTGCAGTTCTCCGTACAGCGGCCAGAGCGTGCGTTGATGATGGAGCAGAAGTCGAAACGCTTCTCGACGCACCGCTCCGTCACTTCGTGCGCCCGTTCGCGCAGCTCCTGCCGCCGCTCCGGCTTCAATAAATCCAACGCCTCGTCTCTATTAATGCTTTCCATCACTATCATCTCATAGTTTTTTCTGCGCTCTCAGCGTCTCTGCGTGAGATTTTGTTGCTACTGGCTTTCCATGTAAAACTTCGTTCATGCTGCCGGTACGGTAGCCTTGAAGATCGAGCGCTACATACGAAAAACCAAATTCATTTAGCGTGGCGTAGATCTTCTCCCGTTGCTCAACGGCTTTCGGGATGTCCGTCGCGCACAGTTCGATCCGCGCTAGGTCGCCATGCGAGCGGACGCGCACCTGTCCGAACCCGAGATCCATGAGGAACTGCTCTGCACGTTCTACGCGCCCAAGCCGCTCTTCGGTAATCTCTTCTCCGTATGGGAAGCGCGAAGCGAGGCAGGCGAACGAAGGCTTGTTCCAAGTTGGCAACCCCATGCGCCGCGAGAGGGCGCGTATTTCTTCCTTGGTTAGTCCGACCTCACGCAGCGGGCTTCTGATGCCAAGTTCCCGCACTGCCTGCAAGCCCGGACGATAGTCGCCGAGGTCGTCCATATTCGACCCTTCGACAACGGCGGACAATCCTTCCGCCCGCGCGATTTCCAGAATCTTGCTGAAGAGTTCCTTCTTGCAGAGATAGCAGCGGTTCGTCGGATTCTGGCGGAACCCGGGAATCGCAAGTTCCTCCGACTCCACCACCACCTGGCGGATGCCCTCGCGCGCGCAGAATGCCGCCGCCTCATCCTGTTCGCGTTTCGGGAACGAATGAGATCGCGCCGTGACGGCGATAGCCTTTTCGCCAAGTTCCTCGTGTGCGACCTTCAGGAGAAACGTGGAATCGACGCCGCTCGAAAACGCGACGGCAATCCCGCCCGTCTCCCGCAGCAGCGTACGCAGCCGCTCCAGCTTCGCCTCTCTGTCATTTTCGGTCGCCATAGCGGCTTGCTGTTGGCGGCAGGAACAGCTCTGCGACACCTTTCACGACTTCGTCGCAGAACTTGTATCCGCCTTGATGTCCGATTTGTCCCACGTTGACGCCTCCAGAATAGCCCACGGCTTTTTCGCTTCGCTCCGTCGGCACGTAGCCGCTTGAGCCACATTTGCCGATCAGAAAAGTCTGCTTTGCCGCG
>Ga0265300_10002024_pt1 | contig 18084 bp, 26 predicted proteins | sample AusTroGonzalo_MG_FD_193482 | JGI IMG/M metagenome (GOLD analysis project Ga0265300, IMG submission 193482) | Bovine rumen microbial communities from tropical cattle in Woodstock, Queensland, Australia - Gonzalo_03 | ecosystem: Host-associated > Mammals > Digestive system > Stomach > Rumen ...
TCAATAGTTTTTGTTGAAAACTTCAACTTTTTTTGATATACTTCAATAGGGAGTAGAGGAGGAAACACCTATGAAATACGAAGAAACAGCAAAAAGACTAAAAGACGCAATGATCGAAAAAGGCCTAACGCAACAACAACTGGCAAATCAGAGCGGAGTAACGAAGTCCTGCATCAGCCATTATATCAATGGAAAAAATGTACCAGACAACTTCCAAGCATACAAGCTCGCACAAGTTCTGGAAGTGTCGCCGGAATGGTTAATGGCAATAGACCAGACGCAGAAATATATTGTGGTAGAAAATACGGAACTCCAACAGGAAATCGCAACCATGACACAGGCGGAGCTTAACCGCCTGTTGAAATACGCACAAAAGATAAAGGAGAAAAAATGAAATACAACCAGCAAGTGTACCTCGGCTTTGACCGATCAGGGAAACAGATAAGAAAGTGGTTCCATGCCGATACAAAGGCAGACCTCAAACAGCAGATCGAGGACTACAAGATCGCAATGCGGAAGGCTCCGAATCCGTCCGAGGTGACGTTCGGGAAATATTCGCAGGACTGGCTGACGATCAGCAAAGGAACGAAATCCAAACAGACGCAGGATGCCGCCCGCACCCATCTGCGAAAGTGCGCCGCTCTGGAGCCGTACCCGATCAGGCGGATCACAAGGTCGCAACTTCAAAAAGTCGTGAACGAATCGTGGGATCATCCGCATGCCGCAAAAGGTGTGGCGGATGTACTGCGCCAGATATTCCAGATGGCGGCGAATGACGGCATTATTCCCGCAAATATCGCCCTTAACCTCGACCGCCCTAAACTTATGCCACCGCAGTTCCATCTGCTGACAGAGCGGGAATTAGAGGCAGTGAAAGTGGCAGACCTTGATGATCAGGACAGGCTGTTCGTCACGATCTTGCAGACATTCGGCCTGCGTCCGGCAGAAGCTCTTGCGCTCCAGCCTGCCGACTTCGATCTGGACGGCAAAGTCCTGCACGTCACAAAGGCTTTGGAAATGACGAACGACAATAAGAGCAGGATCAAGGGAACGAAAACCGAAGCCGTGCGTGACATACCTATACCAGATGCGCTTATTCCGCCACTACGCAAACGATTCCGCCGAAATGCGGGCTTTTTCCTATTCCAGAAGGGAAACGGCGGACTGTTTACCAAAAGCGCATACAAGCGCATGCAGGTGCGTGTGTGGTCGAAGATCAATGAAGCACTGGGCGGCGACATGAATCATAACATCGTCAAAGGCCGTACTTTTTACGACTTCCGGCACCGCCGTGCGACCGATCTTTATTACCTCTGCCAGCGTGGAGTGATCTCCACAAAGCAGGCGGCGGCTCTTATGGGTCACAGCGAGATCATCTTCCTGAAAACGTACTCGCACATTGACGAAACGAAGGAAAATCTGGCCGAAATTTACCCTGATTTTGAGGCGGTAAATCTGTGAGAAATCTGTGAGAAATCTGTGAGATTGTGAGAAATTTGTGAGAAAAAAACAACAAAAAACAGCAAAAAAGTCGACAAAAAAGGAACTGGCATAGAGGCAATAAAAAAGGCGGAAAACCCTATAAAATCAAGGTTTTCCGCTATTTTTCAAGGCCAGCCACAAGCCAGATTCGAACTGGCGACCCCTTCATTACGAGTGAAGTGCACTTTCCTTTATTTTAGGGCTTTTTTGCCCCTATCTGTGAGAAAACTGTGAGATTTTAAAATAAAAAAAGTGCTCCCGCAGGAAAAAGGGAAGAACCTACGGGAGCAGAAAGGAGAAATATATTCAGCAGGCGACATTGAAGAAAAAACGCTATTGTAGATACGGAGGCACACAGAAAAAGACAATGCCGCCCGCACGAATATCAGATCAGACTACTTTTCCGCCTGCGATCTTGTAGGTCTTGCCGGAGAACTTGTAGTCGCCGTTATAATCAAAATTGACCTTTCCTTTTTCCAGCACCCAAGTGCCGTACTCGTTCACGCAAAGTCCGTTGTAATCGAAGTCTACTTTGCCGCCCTGAAGCATCCACCATCCGTTCTCATTCTTGGCTAATCCGTTATAATCGAAATCGACCTTGCCATTGGTGACTTTCCACCATCCGTTTTCGTTCTTCACGATTCCGTTGTATGTGAAGTCCACCTTTCCGTCTTTTAGATACCACCAACCATATTCGTTCTTGGCAAGTCCTGTGAAGGTGAAGTCAACCTTGCCGTTCGTGATCTTCCACCAACCATACTCGTTCTTTGCTACTCCGTTGTATGAGTAGTCAATGTTCCCGCCAACGAAGTAGTACCACGCACCGCCATAATACTGCACCCATTTGTAGGTGTTCGGAATCTCCGTGTTGAGGTACTGTTCAGGATCAATCTGGTAGCCGTTTGCTCTGCGAATCTCAAAATGCAGATGCCCGCCGTCAGAGGTGCCGGAGTTGTCCATATACCCCAAACGCTGTCCTTTGTTTACCCGCTGACCGACATAGACCTGAACTGTATTGTAGTAAAGGTGTGCGTACATCGTGTATTCGCCGTTGTCGTGTCTTAACAAGACATAGTTGCCATAGGAATTATACTCAAAGCCTGTGCAGTCGTTTCTTAACGCAACTACTGTGCCAGCGGAATGAGCCACGATCCAATTCAAACAAGTTCGTTCTCCGTTCCAATCAACCAGATCAATGCCCCAATGGTCATAGTCGTAGCCTTTTGCATAGTTGATGTGGTACGGCTGTGTAATGAAGCAAATATCACTCTCGATCACTCTGCATTTTACGATTCCCATCAGTTCTCGCCCTCCTCAAAAATTTCCTTGAACTCCTCTGGTTCGTCCATTTTCATTTCAACACCGATTTCAGGTGTGATTTCAGGCTGAACGATGACCTCTTTTTGTAAATACTCATCAAAAACTTTCATTTAAGCCTCCTGTTCTGATGGAATCGGTTGTGACCTTTTTAATTCCACTTTTATGCTCTCGATGTCAATCATATTGACGATGACATCCCTGTACAAAAATTTCGTGCGAGCCTCTTCCTCATTTTCCGCTTCAACAACGGCAACGCTAATGCACTCGACTTCATAAATATTTCCCATTTTTGCCTCCTATTTTTTCGTATAAATGTTTTAATGCGTAAAAAAGGTCAAGCATTTCAAGCAGTTCTTCCATTCACTCCTCCATCTTTGTCCGTGTAGGATTTTCTATACCATCCACATTTCGGGCAAACTGCACCGATCTCGGCTTCGTTAACCAAAAGCGTCCCGCATTTTCGGCATTTTCTACGAATGTTTGGACGCCTCCTCAATTTGCTTGCCATAGTTAGTCCACCCTCCTTTCAAGGTCATCAATCCTGTGGTTCGCTACTTTAATTTTTTCATCATGCACCTCCGTTTTCGTTTCAAGGTTATAGGTTCGCTCTTGCAGATTGTTGTATTTGTCCTGTTTCTTCTCCAACTGCTCAATGCGGTACAACGTCTTGCTGTTTGCGACCAGAACTGTCACGATTGTTCCAAGTAAAGTGATAACCCCTGTGATGATTGCCACGATGATTGCTTCTGACATTTATTTGCCCTCGATTTTCGTTTTATTTAAAGCTTCAAGAATGATATTCCAGACCGCCGATATTCCGGCAGATAACGCACCGACCAGAATTGGCAAGAGCCAGCCTTTCCAGTCAGTAAAGTCCCAGTTGACAACGTGATTTGCGATCATTGCGATGTTCGCCACGAAATAGGCAACTGTAGCCTGCACGAACGTCTTGATTGCTCTAATCAACCAGTCTTTCATTTTTTGCCCTCCTTTTCGCCACAACTGCAAAAATCAATGTCTGTATATCCAAATTTTGCAACTGCATACGGACAGTTTTTAGTTCCGTCTTTTTTACAGTCCTTACACCGCACAATTTCCACCGCATCAGTCATTTGTTTTAACAGTTCAATAGAACAATTTGAATACCCTCGCTTTTCTGATTCGCTGATAATTAAATCTACATTGACATACCTTGCCATTGTTCTGCCTCCATTTCTGTGCAAACAAAAACAGGGCGCGAAGCCCTGTTTTCGTTATGCTTTAACGTAATATTTCACCTCAACCTCATCCACATCGCTCCATACGTTGTTCTGTCCAGCAAGCATCTTGACTTGCTGTGCGGTCAACTGAACTGTCTGCGGAGTTCCAAGTTGATAAACCAACTTTGAACCATTTAAACTATTTTTAAAAGCAGTAGCGTCTGTGTATCTTGAATCACGAATAAATATTCGCTTACTTGACGAAAGTGAAAGATTACAATAACTGACCGCCATATCATCATTTTTAAATGTTGTTGTGTGTTCTTGGACTACTTTGTATCGGTCACATATTCCTTCGTAACCATAATTCTTTGACGTAGGAGAATCACTCGGCATACTTGCATAGAACCAAGCATTTGACGAATTATATGTCCAAGTGCGGTTATACAAGTCCGCAATGCCGTGTGTCAGCGTCAGCACTCCTGTCAAGAGGTTCAGCGTGCCACCATAAACTGTATTGTCAAAGGTTTCTGTGTAGGTGTTTCCTTTGAAAGCAACAAAATCGCCTGCGGTCAACACACCTTCAAAGATTCCACTTTCATCATAGTAAAGTCGTGTTGTTCCGCTCGAATTTTGTTTTCCAAGGTAGTCTATTGTTTTATTACTTGCAGATACAAATACAATAGTTGTTACTCCGCCACCTGTTGCGCCGTTTATAGAAGTAGCCGTTCCGTCTGTGTAAACTACTCTCATATTCGTGCCAACGCCCGAACTCTTGTAGACTTTAAGAATGAATGTGTAACGTGTATTCTCTTTAAACTTTCCGTCAAGTATTTTTGTGAATGGTTGAATGTAAGTGTAACTTGCTTTGTATTCAACATATCTGTTTGTTGGATTGTCACTTGCATCGCTAACACCATTCAGTACTCCGTCACGCAGTAATTCGCCGCCAAAGAGGTTCACTCCTGTGTGATATACATTCGCCTCGTCATACCCTGTAATTGGGCAGATGTTGGACGGCGGAGCATAAGACGGATCGCTATCTGTCGCAAGGCGAACCATAGGCTTTGAAACTTTGTTTGAGATCGTGCCGTCACCAGATAAAATTGCATATTCGCAGGAATAAGTGCCAGCCGGAACTTCTACGTCAGTACCCATTGAAACGTGAATATTGCCACTCGCCCAAAGACGCAATCGAACGTCTGTTGAGCCGCTGTTCAATATACAGGCACTCGACAACGTAATGGAACTCATTATGCTCAACTCGCTTTGACTTGAAGAAGTGCCATTAACATTGATTCCCGTTATATTCCCAGCGGAATCTGTTTGAATCGTGAAGGTAACACCCAAATGCGTGTATGCGTTATCTGACCAAGTTCCTTCTGTGTTTAGTGCTTTTACAGAATCAACAGTAAAGTCAAGTTGATTTCTTCCTCCGCCTTCTGGCCACGGATGGTCATAGCCGTGAAGGTCTTGCTGTGCTTCCATATTCGCCTTTAACTCAAGAAACGGAAACGGAACAAGGTCATTCATAAAGGACACGATCCGTCCAGAAGCACTTGCAATGTCCAAGTGCTGAAAATAATCGTCAATGAGGGAAGCGGAAGGACAGTTCATTGTTTCCAGTTCCATCTTTACCTTTTCCTCAATGACGGAAATACCCATAGGTACTACCATACTCACGATAAAACCCTCCCCAGAAGATTGTTGCCACTCAAAAAGACGACCTGTTCAGATGCCCACCGATTGCCATTTAAAAACCCATTCAACTGCACAGTCACGATGCCATACAGATTGGCGGTCTGTGCCTGTGTCAGCGTGACAAGGACTTCCCCTGTCGATGGATTATAGTCAGTCGTGGTCACTTCCACAGGAGTGCCGGATGATGGCGAAAAGTTTGCGTAGATCGTTCCCACGCAATACTGCGGGTCGATTTTCAATACCACCATCAAATCTGTGTAGGTGTATGCTTGGTTTGCCATTTATTTAACCTCCTTTAGGTTGTCAGTCTGATGTTCTCAAACTTCGGTATATAGACGTGTCCGTTCTGTGCATCATCACTCTCAATGACCTCAACAACTCTTGCATCGTAACTGATGCCGAGCGGGTTCTGGATGGTCACGATGTCGCCCAGTGAATAATCCGTGCCGTATGTGTATGTGTCAGCGTTTGTCAGGATCGTGCCGGAGAAACTTGAAATTCCCAGATGATCAATGAGTTGCTGTTTGCCGTAATCAGTCAGCATGTTCTCATATTGTGCATCCGTAAGATCACCGCCGTCGCCCTTCTTCGACAAGGACTTCGCATCGACATAAAGTTCATATCGTTCGATGCCTGTGCCTTCGTTTATCTGCATCAGCGTTCTGTCAACACCTTCGCCTTCGCCTGCGATATATGCGGCATTTTTGAAAGTGGTTTCGTCATAGGTATAATCGCTTCCAGAGAGGTTGTTGTAATCCTCTGAAAATACAACCATATCATTCACGCTCTGGCTTGCTGACCTATCCTTACCAACGTACAACTGAAAAGCCATCATGCCGTTCGTGTACCACTTCATTCGTGAGCCGTAACCGAACAGTCGGCAAATCTCCACGATCTTGTCAAACAGATAAAAGAAGTCCGTGTCCTGCCGGAAGTAATCGTCTGGAGTAATGTCTGTGTCGAGGTTCAGGTTAGACAAGTTTCGGTTTGCCTGCGTTGCGTTTGTCAGGTTGTCCTCGATCAGTCCCTTTATGATGTTCTTCGCATAGTCATACACATATTTCTGCTGAATGACGACACGCTGATTCAGGATGCTCCGTGCATCCTTGCCTTTTACGATCAGCCACGCTCCGTTATTAGCATCTGTGTGGATGTTCACCGATGTGATCCGGCAAAAAGTCGATTGCTCTTTTATCGTGATAAAATTGCCTGTCTTGAACATATCAAGGTTCTTTTTATTTGCCTTGACATAGACCTCACAGTCGCCTGCCTCATAATAGCGTTCTGTCCAAATAAGGCTCTGGTATTCGTCTACCACACCCAACACAGACAGGCTATTGTCTAAAACGTAAATTTCCATTTATATGCCCTCATATACTTCAACCACAGTCAACTCCAACTCGCTGATGTTTGCCTGTCCTGTTAAAGCTCTGAACCAGAAATCGTTTTGTCCTGTTACAATGCCGAACCAGTCAATGCCGTTCAGCACATTATTCAGAAGACTGTGCCGGACGTTGTTGCTGTCGATGTAGTAAACGTCTTTTTCTCCGTCATTCGTGTTTATGTAGATCACGTCACCATTCGCAAAACTCTGGTTGATAATGATGATTCCGCCACTTAACACAGCGTGCCTTGAATCTGTCCTGTTCGTGAATCGGGCATCACCGACACCGCCTGAACAAGTGATTTTCAGTTTTATGCCTGTCCGCACATCTCCACCATAATTGATGTATAAATGTGCCGGAAGATTAGAGCCTGTGTACTTGTAGACATTCGTGTCAACAGACGTGAAAAGCGGCTTATAGCAGATAATGGACACTTGAATCACTTGCTTTCTCTGTGCGGAGAAGCGGTTTTCTGTGATTGATTCCACAAAGCCCTCGATCCACGCTCTGCGGTAAGTATGAAACTCCAGCCGCACCTTGCTTCCAGTACGGAAAAGGGAATAGATGCGTAGGCGGTTTGCTTCCTGATTGCTTAACAAGGAAAACGTCAGGACGATGTTCCTTGTATTCAGTCTGTTGCTGTTGTAGTTCGCACCATTCGCTCCCGCCAACGGAGTGGAGTAGAGAACGGACTGCGGAGGCTGACCGCCAGTAAATTGCACCATCAGTCCGTCAATGTTTGTCAGGTCTTCCGTTTCTATTGGGTCATACGTTTCAACACCACTCATAAAAATGTGGCGGTAATTCGTCACAAAAAGTTTAAAAGGTTCGTTCATTTTTACTGTGCTCCCATATATGCGGCAAGGTTGTTGCCGTATCGATAAATATCAAGCCTGCTCAATGCCTTTGGCGAGTAGTTGTTCTGGATGAATGTCGTGCCATAGCCTGCCGAGCCATTGACTGCGGCATTGACACCAATTTCCGTTCCGTCAACTCCATTGACTGCATTCAGGATGCCACTTGCCATATCTTCCGCCGCCATAATCGCAGAATCGGCATTGTCTTCAATTCCTCCGGCAAGACCTTCTGCAAGCATTTCGCCTATCCAAGCCATCTGCTTTGAAGGTGATTCAATACCGAAGAATCCTTTTATTTTCTTCCACAGACCGCTTAACCATCCAGAAATCTTTTCCCACAGCCATTCAGCCGCCTGTGAAATACCTTCCCACAGACCTTTTAATAATTCCCAGCCTGCCTCAATCATTTGTCCTACACCTTCAATTAAAGCCTCAAACAGACTTGCAATGATTTCAGGTGCTTTCTTTACGATCTCTGGAATTGCTTTCACCAGACCGATTGCAAGGCCAATCATCAACTGAATCGCCGCTTCAATCAATAAATCAATGTTGTCAATCAAGGTATCAACAATCGTCAGCACAACATCCACGATTTTTGGAATCAAATCAGGCAATGCTTCTGCGATGCCTTTGATGATCGCGATGATTATCTGGACGGCCGCCTCGATAATCAATGGTAGGTTATCAAGCAGAACGTCCACGATCTCCAAAACCACTTGCACAATTGCAGGAACGAGGTCAGGCAATGACTGTGCAATGCCGGAGATCAGGTTCACGATGACCTTGCCGCCGACTTCAATCAATGTCGGCAGATTGTCATTCAGCATCTGCACCATCTGGTCAGTTGCTTCCTGAATGAGTGCGATGCCTTCTTCGGTATTGCCTGCAAGTATTTCCGTGAAGCCATCCATCGCAGAAGAAACAGACGGCAAAAAGCCGGAAACCATATTCCGCTTAAAGCCGTTCATCGTCCTCTGCATTGTTTCAAGTGAATCTTGGAACTCTGCGGAAGCCTCCACAGCATCCTCGCTCATAACCATTCCGTATTCACGAGCGGCCTTGATCTGCGCTTCAGTTTCTTCTCTTGTCTGGTTGAATAATGGTGCGAGTTCCTGCCCAGACTTTCCAAAGAGGTCATTGGCGAGTGCGGCTCGTTCTGTGCTGTCCGCCATTCCCTGAAAGCCGTAAATGACTGCCTCAAACGCTTCCTCACGGCTCATATTGGCAATGTCGTCCATTGATAAGCCCAAGGCCGCAAACATCGCTTGTGCTGATTCAGAGCCGTTCTTCGCATCATCGAGTTTATTGGTCAATGTCTTCAGGCCTGTTGACATACTCGACATTTCTGTTCCGGCAAGCGATAAGACATAATCCCATTCTTGGTAAGCATCAGTAGACAATCCCAACTTCTGCGACATTTTGTCTACTTCATCACCATATTCAGCGGTTTCTTTGATCATATCTGAAAGACCAGTGATCACACCAATGACTGCCGCTGTGACCGCCGCCATTGCCGCCGCCGCAACTGCACCCGCCGTTTTTGCCGCTTCACCAAAGTCAAAGCTCTTCTTTGATGCCTCTTCCGTGGTCTGGTTGACCTCTTTTAAAGAGCCCTCGTATTTTTTAATATTTGATTCAGTGGAAACGATCTCCCGCTGGAGTGCGGCCATCTGACGTTGCTGTTCTTCTGTGCCGCCATCCTTCATCTGCTTTGCAAGGTCTTCTTCGGCCTTCTTCAAGGTCTCGACCTTTTCTCTGGAAGCGTCCAGTGCTTTTGTCAGGAGCTCCTGCTTCTGTGCCAGCAGTTCCGTGTTGGAAGGGTCAAGCTTCAGCAGTTTGTCAACGTCTTTCAGGTCGCTCTGCGTCTGCCGGAGCGTTGAGTTGACCTTCTTTAGCGCGTCATTTACTCCAGTAGCGTCTGCGCTTAATTCGATTGTGATTCCACGAACTTTTGTGTTTGCCATAATTCTATAAATTATCCATGTCCGCCTGCGTTGCGATCAGCGGATAGTCGTAGTCGTCATTTGCTCGTTCGATCAGCATGTCCAGCACCATGCCGACCGACAACACTTCAAGGTCAGCCATTGAAAGGCCGAGCTGTGCGGCTCGGAGAAGAAATATTGCTGTGTTTATTTCCCTATCAATCGCCGGACTTACTTTTTTGACTTGCTCTGTGTCCTTTGCTCTTCATTCCACAGCATAATGATGTCATTTGCCGCAAGATAAAGCGAAGTAGTGGAGAACTGGTCAAGCCATTCGTCTATATCGTCCGGAATACTTGGGTCTGCATACTTTGCCATGCAGAACGCAAGGTTTTCCACGACCTCCATTGTGTCAACTGGAAGATCGTTTGCTTCTGGTTTCTTTTTCTTTGACAGCCCCTTTGTGATCTGTCCGAAGTCCAGAAAAACGTCCCTGTGAAACATCTCTCTGTATTTCCTCGGCAGGCCGCCGCTTGTTTTTAGTTTGATTTCTTTTCCGTCAATCAGGATCGTTTTTTCCATTTTGTGCCTCCTTTAGAAAAAAGCGGAGCCGAAGCCCCGCTTTATCCATATTACGATGTAATAACTGCGGAGAACCATGTTCCCGCCGTTGTCGTACTTGTGCTCGCATTGCGCACCTTTGTCGGATGTTTGCCGTTGATCGTGATGCGTGGATCAGGAGCGTTGGTGATGTTCAGCGTTTCTGTCTGGACTTCAATGCTTTCCTCTTTTGTCTGTCCGGCGACAGATGGTCTGGAAGCAGAGCAGTTATAGAACCAGAACAGGTTGTCGTTTGCATCTCCGTCAATCTGGAAGCCCAGTGCGAAATTTACGATTGCCACATCATCCAGCTCAAAAACCTTGCCGTTTGTGGAAACTTCACCAAGCACGTCAGTTTTAAAGCTTTCAGGAATCAATGCCATTTCCAGCGTCCCCGAATATCCATTGTTTGCATGGTACTCGAAGTAACGGATGCCGTCAGCGTAAAAAACGTAATCATCGCCCTGCGGGTCTAACGTCAGGTTGACCGCTCCACTCACTGCGACAGGAGTGGAATATCCGCCAGTCGTTGCGACTGCGTAGTGCACGTTCTTAAGATTATATTTGACTTTATTTGCCATTGTTATCCTCCAAGAACTTCGATTGTGTATGTGTATCTTTGACAAGCCTCGTTGTCGTCTATCGTCTGGTACTTGTTCCAGAACATGCCAGCCTGCTCAAAAGCGGATTCCAGTGCGGCTTCCGCCGTTTCGTCCTTGTCCGCCGTGAGTAGGTCGACCTGATAGACCTTTACTTTTTTATAGACAATGCCATCAGCTCCGACATTGTTGCTCCCTGTTTCCTGAAAACAAATAAAAGGCATTGCCGGACATTTATCCGCAGGAAATGCCAAGTATGTGACAGGGTAGCCAGATGTCGCAAGGATGGCTCCAAACTCTTTCTGCGTCATATCAACTCTCCTGTATTGTCTTTTTGAACAGGTTTTCAATAAACTGGATGGATTCAGCTTCGGCAGGAGAAAGGTGCGGTCTGGCTTTTGTTACACCAGTGCCGTTCGCCTTTGCATGTCCATGCTCCAGTAAATGAGCAATTCTGTAATGCGTTGGACTCCAAACTCGGTAGCTGGTATAAAAAGCACTTTTCAGCTCGCATGTTGCCTTCCATGATTTCGAATATGTTTTATCTCTTATTCCTTCCAGCGCAACATGCACCCGAATGCTTTGCAGGCATTTCTTTGCGGCTTGCTCCACAACATTAGGTACTGACTTCTCGATTTCTTTGCAGTACATATCAAGTGTGCTTTCAACTGCATCCGAAAAACCGCTCACACCAACTCGCTGTGCATATTTGTTATATCTGCTCGCTCTGTTGCTCATTCTCTGCCTCCTGTGGCGGCGACCATTCATCGCCGTTCAGCTGACCACCCTTTGCTTCGCAATAAAGTTCCAGATTTTCGTTCTTTGCCACATAAGTGCGGTATACTCCGAACCGCTGGCCTTTGAACTCCACGATCTGCTCGCCGTGGTATTCGTAGCGGTTAATGACAAAGGTAAAGGCAGGGTGGTCAATGCCGTTGCGTCCGGCATTGAACCACTCCGTCTGCGTAATCGACCGCACATCGCAAAAGACTTCTGTTACAGTTTCCTGTTCCATCCATGTGTAGTCGTCATTCTGGACTTCATTCTTGCTGATAAGTTTAATGACCTCGCTTCTATCCATTGACACCACCCCAGTCTGTGTAGCCTGTTGTCATCATCAATGTGGCCTTCTGCTCGTTATAATCCGCAATCAGCTGTTCCCTGTCTTCCGGCTGGCCGAAATAAGCCCGCACATAGGTCATAATCGCCCTTTTAATCAAAGGGTCGACACATTCCCCATCCAACTGTTCCGGCTGGATTGCGTTGCGTTTAAGAAGGTCTAATGCGGCAGAATCAATGAGGTCAATGATCTCATAATTGAAAGCGTCTGTATGTAATCGGAGCCGTTCTTTGGCATCGACTAATAGGTTTGTCCGTAATGAAATGTTCATGGGTTTACCCCTTACTTTTTTGCTTTTGTAGTTGTCGTTTTTTTGGCGGCGGTTTTCTTTGGCTCTGCTTTTTTGATCTCTTCCGTCTTCGGTTTCTCTTCCTCGATCTTTTTTACAAGACCCCGCTTCTCGGCATAAGCCAGCCGTGGGTCATCTGCGATCTCTGAACCAGCCATGAACAGAGTGTGGGAATCGCCATCAAAAAATGTCTGGAGAACCTTAAACATTATGCGTCCTCCCTGTCTGGGTGCACGCTTCGGTAAGATTCATAGAACTTTCGGTTGATCACTGTGTAGCCGACATGACCGAGTTCAAACTTCGGATCGCACCAGATGTCGTACCCGCATTGTCGTGCCCGCCAGCAGAAGGATAAGTCCTCGCCCATGTTTGCGATCGGGTTAAACATTCCGCCGAACTTGCATTGCACGTCCCACAGAACGTCCGTCTTGATCAGGACAGCACCGAACCCGCACCCGCCGATTTTAAACGGCTCATCCGGCACTTCCTTGTAATCTGTCCAATTGCAAAGGCCTTCCTCGTCAACTTCCAGTTTATCGAAAAGGACTGGAGTGAATGGTGGTGTTCGTCTGAAGTACAAACCAGTCAGGAAGTCCAGCCCCTTTTCGTCCATTTCCTTTTTCATTTCCACAAGCAAGTCCTGCGGAAATACCATGTCGCTGTCTAACCAGAAAACATAGTCCGCTTCGATCTGGAATGCTTGCAATGCCAGATTATTCCGTGATGTATAAATGAGCGAGCCCATCTGAAACGAGCAGGCCACATCATCATTATCCGGCTTTCGTATCATGGCCAGCGACTGCGCAAAAGGCGCAGGAAGCTGATCCATGCAAGGTATAGCGATTAAAATCTTACTCATAAAGCGTGCCTCCTTTGCTTATGCGTAATTATTTCGTGATCTTGCAGAAAGCGTCTGGAGCAACAACACCGAGTGCAACGTACTCACGGCCAAGAACTTCAACAAGATCCTGTTTCTTCAGGGTCATTTCATCGAACTTGAAGGTGATCTCATCGCCATTCGGGAAGTTAGCCAGTGCGCCGTGGTCAAGATCGCCAACGATTGCCCATGTATCACCAGTGCTTGCCACTGCGATTGCTTTCAGGCTGTTGTTGAATACAACTGGCAGGCCTTCAAACGGATCGACTGCGTAGCTGTTTGCATACTGTGCGGTCTTGAAAGCGGCATAGGTCAGTTTGTTCATAATGACAACTGGGTTAGCGGCTTCATCGGACAGCTGTGCGATAGCAGAAGCAACCAGACCGACAGAAGCGGATGCGGAAACGATTGCCGGAACGCTTGGGCATGTCGTTGTGGAAACAGTGCCGCAGGCGATGATCTTTGCGATCATTGTGTCAGCCGCTTTCTTTGCGATCTTATAGGTCAGTTCATCGTAGATATAGCGCAGGAACTCCTCGCCTCTCATGTCCAGAACTTCGTCACTGATCTGCACGACCTTTTTGATGGACTGCGGAATCAGGTTGACAACACCGAGCACAAGGTTTTCCTCATCAATTGCACCAGCGCCTTCGGTATGGACGATTGCGTCATCGCCGGAAATCTCAAAGCCGACTTTCAGGTTGCCCTTCAGATAGGACTTGCGGATGCGGCTTGTGATCCCATCACGCTCCCATGCTGTCTTTACGATGTCATAAACAAACTCTGGAACTGGCACTGTGCCGGAAACGTTCTCTGTCAGCAGTGCACGGCATTCCTCGTCTTTTTCAGTTTTTACATAGTTGGCATAAGCCTCGATGTACTCTTTAGAGTTTCTGATCTCTTCCATGCTTGGTACTTTCCTTTCTTCCGTTGGGATAGTTTCGATTGTTTCAACCTCGGTCACACCATCGGCGATTGCCTGTCTGACCTCGGCCTTTTCAGCCGCTTCAGCCTTCCGTGTTTCCAGTTCTTCCTTAATTGCTCTTGCTTCTTCTTTGAGTGCTTCAAGGTCAGCATCTGGAGCTTCGATTTCGTTCATGATCTCTGCTTTGCGTGCTTCCAGCTGTTCGACTTCCATTTCTTTGAGATTGCTCATCGTTAATCCTCCAAAATGAATTTGATAATTTCCTTGTCACGCTCGACCTTGGCTTTTTCGGCTTTTGCGCTCTCCAGCGATTCTTTGGCACCCTCCAGTGCTTCGGAAAGTCCTCTTGCCGTGATCGAAGTTGCTTCGTAGGCTGGGAAGGTCACAGCCGACACCTCAAAGACCTTGCCGATTGCTCGGATGTGTCTTGTCGGGTGATCGCTTTCCAAGTCGTCCCACGAATCAGAGTCCACAGTGAACATGAAAGACATCCCGCTGATGTCCCCACGTTCAACTGCGGAATACAAAGCTTTGCTTTCGGCATTGTTCTCCGTGTCGAGGTCAACTCGGATATTCATGCCGCTATCATTCACGGACATCTGCATCGTGCTGTTCTCGTTGTTATTTCTGGAACGAGCCAGCGGAATCATGTCCGTGTTATGATTAATTAAAAAACGCACATCACGGAGATCGGTTCCGTTCAGTGCGCCACGCTCGATGATCTCGTCATGCCAGCCGAGGTCTGTTTTTTCGTCAAACACGATCGGCTGTCCTGATAAAAAATGTCCGTGCTCGTCATTCTGCTCCGCACGAACCTCAAAATTGAAAGCTCTAATTTCTTTACTCATCTGTCTGTTCCTCCTCCAGCTTCGTGCTGGCATCGTAATACTCGCCACGGATGATCCGGCGGTCGCCGTCTTCCACTGGCGGAAGGTTCCATATTTCACGCACGTCATTGATCGACATGATGCCTCGGTCTAACATCTGGCTGGACACATTCAGCTTGTCCTGATTGCTCAGATATTGCAGTCGGTTGGCCGTTGCCATAACTTTGTTTCCGTTTGACTGTTCCCGCAGGGTGTAGAGCATCTTTGTCATGACTTCACTGAACTGGATCGCAAACGGCTCAACACGGCCTTCGTAATAAGCCGACCAGTCATCGCCTGTGAACTTATTGGTGAGGATGCCTTCATTCACCCCGAAATACTCATAGACGTTCTCTTTGATGATCCGCATCTGTTCTGCGTCAATCACCCACGGCTTCACGTCAACCTGATGGATGTCCTGATAGTTATTCGGGAAGAGTAGGATGCCGCCAGCGTTTGATTCACTGGAGAAGTTGTTATCCGTGAACCTCCTGCGCTCATCAGCAAGGTCTTCGACCTTTGCGAAGTTGTTGATCCTTGCCCAGAAGCGGTAGGTCGCCGCACTTTTGACACCTTCCTCGATGCCCTGATTCTGGATGTTGATCAGTTCCATTGTCGGGAGCAGTGCCGCATTGGTTTCACCCAGCAGATCGCTCTTGTATTGGTGCTGAACCATGATGCCGCAATACTCCAGCTCGATGGCCGCATGCCGTCCATTTGCGAACTCATACCGCAGATAAGGCACACCATTGCTCGCCTGCACCAGCTCGCACTTGTTCGGGAGCGGAGTATAAATGCCGCTCGGTTCGCCGTAAATGTCGTAAATTGGTGTAATAAACAGCGTGTTGTGGATGTCGAGCAGAGTAGAGGCTCTGCGCATGAACTGGCTCCATGTCTGGAACTGGTTTGGTGCGTGCTTCATTTTGCTCTGCAATGCAGGCCGTGCACTGCCCATCAACTCCACCTTCAGTTTGCTGATGTGCGTGGCATTGGCATTGATCGCCGCCCGCACAAGTTCCTGTTCATACAGACCGCCGGAGTATGAAGTAAAGCGTGGTGTGTAGCCATTCAGCATTTTGAAGTCGCCCTTGATCTGTGCGACCCCTCCCTTTGGCCTGTTCTTAAAAAGCGCATCGAAAAAAGACATAGTTATTTATCCTCGTTCTTTAACTGTTCCCCGATCTCGCCTGTCCATTTCTGGCGGACAGTCATTGCCGCCAGCACAGCCGCCATGCCGTCAATGTGAAGGCTCGGAGATAATTTGACGAGCTTGCCTCGTCCTCGTTCGGTCGACATCTTCACCGCTGAATTAAGGAAATGCGCCTTCAGCAGATCATTGTCGCCGATGTGTATTTTTTTATCTTCCAGCAGGCCTTGTGTTTCCATCATGATTCCGTAGAGGTTCTCGCCGAAGTACACGTCATCCATGTGGAAGCCATAGGCCTGCATATCCTGCACTAAATATTGCGCCGACCATCGGTCGTAACCGACTTGGAGCGGGAGTATCTCATACTTCTCGACCAGCGTTCGGAACCAGTCAAAGCAGTCATGGTAGTCCACAAAGTTATCCCCGCTGGCCGACATAAGGCCTCGCTCGATATAAAAGTTATATGGCAGGCCATCCCGCTGGCTCGCTTCGTCAATGCGTTCCGCTGGTAGCCAGAAGTGGCAGAACACATAAAGCTCGCCCTTCTTTTCTATGATCACGCAGGCGGCGGTCAGGTCTCTTGTCTGTGACAAGTCGATGCCGCCCACGCAATAACTGTGTTTAAAATCATCAATGCAGAGCGTATCGCCGGAAGCGTCCTCGACCACCTTTGCAGACAGCCAAGCAAGGGAACTGTTCTGCTTGATGTTGCACATCTTGCAGATAAACTCTGCCTTGCGGCTTAAAGAACCTTCTGCAACTGCGATTTCTTCCAGCATGTAGTCATAAGACACACTCACACCGAGATTCGGATTGCTTTTCCGCAGTTCATTGATGTCGTTCCATTTATCGATGTCATCGATCATGTAAAGGAATGGCAGAAGCCTTGTCTCCCTACTGTCACCCATTAAGAATCGTGTTGACCGCCTAAATATCTCGTCATAAATGGAATCGTTTACATACCCAGAAGTCGTGCAGGAAAGTAAAAGCCCTTCCTCTCTTGCTCCCATTCCAGACTTCAGCACTTCATACTGTTTCAACCCGCCATCGCCTTCCCATGCGGCGATCTCGTCACAGATTGCAAGAGAAGGATTGAAGCCATCCGACTTCTTTGCGGAAAAAGCGATTTTCTTCATTGTGCTGTTCGTTGCTGGACAGTACAGATCGGAAACTCGCTTTTTAATCAGTTCATCATCAGTTGGACGCTTTGTGTGATTGGCACTTGCTTCCTCACGCTTCGCCTCATAGTCCTCACGCTTCGCCTTTTGGTCAGGGTCAAGCTGGATCATCATCCATGTGTTGTTGTAGATGATGTCAGCCTGATCGAGTTTAGGTGCTACGTTGTAAATGCGTGCGCCAAACCCGCCATCCACCTGAAAAACATAATCTGCAATGGCAGAGGCCAACAAGGACTTGCCGTTTTTTCTGGCAACCAGAAGTAATGCCTCACGAAACTGCCTCACACCCTTTTCATCACAGATTCCAAAGATGCAGGAGATCATTGCCTTCTCCCACAGCTCTAATTTGAGCGGATTAGGTGCGAGTGCACCCTCTGTGTGGAAGCAGTGCGTTTCGATCCAGTTGATTGCCGCATTTGCCTTCTTCTGGTCAAAGAAAAAGAGCTTTTCTTCAAAGCCCTTTATGATGTACTCGTATAAAATCCGTATCCAGCGGCCTACCGTAATAGACCCATCGGTAATTTTTTGATAATATGCCAAAATGCAATTATCTTCGCCCTTTTTTGCCATCTTCTGATTATCTTCGACCTTCGTGCGCGCAATCGTGTGGAAACGAG